>Ga0207864_1000781_pt1 | contig 40134 bp, 30 predicted proteins | sample HigsolmetaAR202D_FD_184834 | JGI IMG/M metagenome (GOLD analysis project Ga0207864, IMG submission 184834) | Ionic liquid and high solid enriched microbial communities from the Joint BioEnergy Institute, USA - AR20-2-D (SPAdes) (version 2) ...
GGACGCGGCGCCGCTCCCCGCCGTACAACGTGCGGCCGCCCCCGCGCGCGGCACGCGCGCTCGCCGTCACCCACCCCCGCGCGCCACCGGCGCGCCCCGGCAGCCACCCGATCCCGGATCTCACCCCGGAATCATTTGCCGGTCCGGTGCATTCTTTTGCATCTTCTTAGGGTCCGCGTCCGCGGCGCGGCGCCGGCTTTCGCCTCGGAAGCATATGTTGTGGCGAGCGATGCGGCGACGCGCGGCCGGCGTAGCACGATCCGTGCACGATGCCGCGCGCGGGCACGGGCGCGTGCGATCCTTGATCCGACTGATGGTCGCACGGGTCCGGCAGTTGGCGGTCGCTCGGGTCCCGAAGTAGGCGGTCGTTCTGGCGGTCGTTTCGATTCCGCCGTTGACGGTCGCGCGGTGCCCGCAGGAGGCCGTCTCTGGGGTGCCGCCGTTGGCGGGGGTGATTTCCGCCGTTGGCGGTTGTTCGATTCCGGCAGTTTGCGGTCATTTGATTCCCGATCATTCGCGGTATGTTCGACGATATGGAACAGAGGCTCCGGGCGTGGAAGCGTCCGGATTTCGTGTCGTTGCGTCGTCGCATGGTCGAGTGGGGCAGGGGGGTGGTGGGAGGGGTGGTCGTGCGGGCCGTCTCGGCGGCGCGGCTGGACCGGATCGTGGCCGCGAAGGGCGCGCTCGCGCTCCTCGCGGCCGGCTTCGCGAGTGAGTGGCCGATCCGGGCGATCCTCGTGGTGATCGCCCTTGCGGACCTGGGAGTGGCGTGGGCGCTGAACGTGGCGGAGAGATCGGTCGCCCGGGTCGAGCGGTGGGCGCGTCAGGATGTGGTGCGCGCCGCCCGTGGCGACGACGTGCCCCGGATCCCGTCCGCGGCGATCCCGGGGCTCGCGTCTCTGACCGATTCGCTGGCCGACCTGCGGGTGCGGACGGCGCTGATGCTGGAGGCGCGGGAGCAGTTGGTCCGCGACGCGGGGCGCGAGATCGAGCGGCTGGCGTCGACGACGCAGCAGCTCTCGGGTGCGGGTGAGGATCTCGCGGAAACGGTGCAGGAAATCTCGAACGACGCCGGGGTCAACGCCGGCGCCGTTCAGCGGGCGGCCGAGGCGGCCAGGGTGGTCGCGTCCGCTGCGCGCGACGTCGCCGAAGGGCTCGCCGAAGCGGTGCGGCTGAACACCTCGATGCGCGAACTGGCCGAGGCGCAGAACGCGGCGATGTTCGCGAGCGCGCGGAGCGTCGAGGGGCTCCTCGACGACGTTCGCGCCGCGATCGACGGGATGAAGGAGCTCGCGGCCGCGGCCCAGCGCACGACGGACTTCGTCGACACGATCCGCTCGATCACGCGGCAGACCAACATCCTCGCGGTGAACGCGTCGATCGAGGCCGCGCGCTTCGGGGAGAGCGGGCACGGCTTCGGAGTCGTCGCCGAGGAAGTACGCAAGCTCGCGGAGAATGCGGCGGCCGCGGCCGCGGAGATCCAGCTCATCGTCCGCGATTCCAACCGCGCCGCGATCCGCCTCCGGGGCGTCCTCAACCAGTGCGTCAGGACGGGCGAAGTCGTCGTGCGCGACGTGGCCGAGGCGGCCGAGGGGTTCGGCACCGTCGTGGACCGGACGCGCATCGTCGCCGACCACATCGTCCTGGTGCAGGCGGGGATGCAAGAGATCGAGCGGCAGATCGACATCAACACCGAAGCCCTCGAGGTGATGAGCGCGGAGGTGACGCAGCTCGCCGCCGCAGCGGAGGAGATGAGCGCGACCGCCGAGGAGATGGCCGCCGGCCTGGGCGAACTCGCCGAAGCGACGGAGCAGCTCAGCTCCCTGCTCGCCACGGCGACGCCGGCCGAGCCGCGCGACGTCGTGGACGACGCGGTGCCGGTCCTCGCGCTCGTGGGCTGACGCGCGGCGATTGGCCCCGGCTCCGGTCGGCTCGATCCGGCGGCTCGATCCGGCGGCCGATCGGGCGGCTCGATCGAGGCACGGCCGGGCCTTGCTGTCGCGCGTCGCGCCTACGGCGCCTCGGCCGTCCCCGGGGCGGCCGGCGTCGGCTCGGGGCTTCGCGCCGCCGGATCGCTCGCGCGCTTGCACAGGAGGACGCCGGCGATGCAGGCCGCCAGCACGTCGTCGTCCGCCGGCTTGATCAGCACCGCGTCGGCGGCGCGGTACCACGGCAGTTGCTCGCTGTCGGGGAACCAAGCGGTGTGGAGGATCACCGGGATGCCGTGGCCCCAGCGTCGTCGGATCTCGGCGAGGAGCCACAGGCCGGAGCGTCGGCTGGGGAGGCACGCCTCGGTGAGGACAACGTCGGCGGGGTCCGCTTCCAGCGCGGCGAGGGCGGCTTCGGCGTCGGCGACGACGCGGGCGACCATGCCGCGTCCCTCGAGTCGCGCGCGCAGCGTTTCACCCGCCTTCGGGTCCCAGTCGACGACCAGGACGCGCCAGCTCACCGTTTCCTCTCCAGCGCCCGCTTGCCCGCCGCGCGGCGCGGCCATAAACTGCCGCGTGTACGCACGCGAAAAGTAGACGGAGTGGACGGGCCAATCTAGGCCCAGGCGGCGGGCGAGTCAATGCCCGCGCGTGAGGGTGGTGTGCGCCTCGAGCGATTGCGCGAGGCCGTTGCGGAGCGGGTGGACGCGTACTCGCTGCGCCGCGTCGCGCGCGCCGTCGGCATGAGCCCCACCGGGCTGCAGAAATTCCTGGACGGGTCGACGCCGTACGCGGCGACGCGTCGAAAGCTCGAGCGGTGGTACGTCCGCGAGGCGGCGAACGTGCCGGGCACGGTCGATGCGGACTCGGCGCGCGCCTCTCTCCTCGTTCTGGGCCGAGACCTGCCGCCCGCGGAACGTCGCAAGGCGTTGGAGGATATAGTGTTGCGGCTCGAGGCGGCCTTCCGCGACGCGGGCCGCGAGCCGCCGGGGTGGCTCGCCTCGCTCCGGGCCGAGTTCTGCGGCGGGGGCGATTGAGCCGCCGACGCGGCGAAACCTTTTCCTTTCTCCTAGCCGGTCGCCGGGACCGGCCACTGCTCCAGGAGGTCTGACCATGTCCCTACGGATCGGCATCCACAGGCGCTCGTTGTTGGCGGGCATGCCGCTGCTCGCGCTGCTCGCCGCCGGTTGCGGCGCGGGTGAGGGCGGCGCGATCCGCACCGCCGAGCAAGCGATCACGACCGAGACGCTCCTCGCCAACATCCGCACGCTGTCGTCCGACGAATTCGAGGGTCGCGCGCCCGGGACCGCGGGCGAGGACAAGACGGTCGCGTTCCTGGTCGAGCAGTTCCAGGCGCTCGGGCTCCAGCCCGGCAACCCGGACGGGAGCTGGACGCAGGACGTGCCGCTCGTCGGGATCACGACGCGGACCACGGCGTCCATCCTCGTCGGGAACCGCACGATCCCGCTGTCGTTCCCGGAGAACTTCGTCGGCGTCTCGCGGCGGATCACGCCCGAGGTCCGGGTCGACGCGTCCGACGTCGTCTTCGTCGGCTACGGCGTCGTCGCGCCGGAGTACGGCTGGGACGACTACAAGGGCGTGGACGTGACCGGGAAGACGATCGTCATGCTGATCAACGACCCGGCCGTCCCCGACCCGAACGACCCGTCGCGTCTCGATCCGAACATGTTCAAGGGTGACGCGATGACGTACTACGGCCGCTGGACGTACAAGTACGAGATCGCGACGGAGAAGGGCGCGGCGGCGGTGCTGATCGTGCACGAGACCGGGCCGGCCGGCTATCCGTGGGAGGTCGTGACCGGGAGCTGGGGTCGCGAGAACTTCGATATCGTGAGCGCGGATGGCAACATGAGCCGCGTTCCGGTCGAGGGGTGGATCACGCTGGACAAGGCGCGCGAGATCTTCGCCGCGGCCGGTCAGGACTTCGACGCGCTGAAGGAAGCCGCGCGCCGGCCGGACTTCCGCCCCGTCGCGCTGAACGCGAAGGCGACGTTCCGCGCCACGCAGAGCTTCCGCGAGGTCGCCTCGCGTAACGTGATCGCGAAGCTCGAGGGGAGCGACCCGGCGCGGCGCGACGAGTACGTCGTCTACACCGCGCATTGGGACCACCTCGGGAAGGACGAGTCGCGCGAGGGCGACCAGATCTACAACGGCGCCCTCGACAACGCGACGGGGACGGCGGGGCTGATCGAGCTGGCCCGCGCCTTCACGCGCCTCCCCGAGCCGCCCGCGCGCTCGATCCTCTTCCTCGCGGTCACCGCGGAGGAGCAGGGTCTGCTCGGCGCCAAGTACTACGCCAACAACCCGCTCTACCCGCTCGAGAAGACGCTCGCGAACATCAACATCGACGGGCTCAACCAGTGGGGGAGCACGGAGGACGTCGTCGTCGTCGGCTACGGCAACTCGACGCTCGACGACCTGCTGACCGCCGAGGCCGAGGCGCGCGGCCGCTTCGTGGTCCCGGACCCCGAGCCGGAGAAGGGCTTCTTCTACCGGTCCGACCACTTCGAGTTCGCGAAGCAGGGTGTCCCGGCGCTCTACACCGACGCCGGCGTCCGCTACATCGGCAAGCCCGAGGGGTACGGCGACCAGAAGCGGGCGGAGTACACGGCGAACGACTACCACGCCCCGAGCGACGAGGTGAAGCCCGATTGGGACCTCTCCGGCGCCGTCGACGACCTGCGGCTCCTCTTCGCCGTCGGCTACCGCGTCGCCACCGGCGACGTCTGGCCGGCGTGGAAGGAGGGGACGGAGTTCAAGGCCAAGCGCGAGGCGATGCTCGGGCGCGCGAGCACGGCGCACAACCATTGACGCCGGGGGGCGTCTGAGGCGCCGGCTGGCCGCCGCCGAGTCTCCGCGACCCGAGCCGTGCGGCCAGCTGGCGGTGCGCCCAATCCAGCGACGAAACGCCTCCCCCGCGATCCGTCCGCGGGGGAGGCGTTTCCCGTTGGCGGCGACGCGCGGCTACCGCGCCGCGACCTCTCCCTCCGCCCGATACCGCACCACGCCGCCCAGGATCGTCATCACGACGCGGGTCTCGAGGATCTCATCCTCCGGGATCGTCATGATGTCCTTCGAGAGGACGACGATGTCCGCCAGCTTCCCGGGCGTGATCGAGCCCTTGATCTCCTCCTCGAACGCGGCGTACGCGTTGTCGAGGGTGTAGCCGCGGAGCGCCTCTTCCCGCGTCAGCTTCTGCTCCGGCGTGAAGACCTCGCCCTCACGCGTCTTGCGGGCGACGGCGGCGTAGAAGCTCGCCAGCGGGTCCACGTCCTCGACCGGCGTGTCGGTCCCGTTGGTGACGACGACGCCGGCGTCGAGGAACGAGCGCCAGAGGTACGACGTCCGCTCGGCGCGCTCGCGGCCCAGACGCGTCGGGACCCACGGCCAGTCCGACGTGCCGTGCACGGCCTGCATCGAGGCGATCAGGCCGAGCTCGGCGAAGCGCGGGACGTCCTCCGGGTCGACGTGCTGGGCGTGCTCGATGCGCCAGCGCAGGTCCGTCGCATCGGGGTGCTCGTCGAAGACGGAGGCGTAGATGTCCAGGACCTCGTGGTTCGCGCGGTCGCCGATCGCGTGGGTGTTGACCTGGAACCCGTGCTGGATCGCGATCTCGGCGGTGCGGCGGATGTCCTCCGGCGGCTCCAGGACGAGCCCGGTAGTCGTGGGAAGGTCTGCGTATGGTTCGAAGAGCCACGCGCCGTGGGCGCCGAGCGCGCCGTCGATCTGGCGCTTGATGGAGCGGACCGTGAGGAAGTCGTTGCCCGCGCCGATGATACGGTACTGCGGGAGCTTTTCGGCCATGACGTCGTTCGACTCGCCGCGCACCATGACGTAGAGCCGGACCGGGAGCGCGCCCTCCTCCGCCAGGCGACGCAGGAAGTCGATCGTCGCGAAGCCGGAGCCGGCGTCGTGGAAGCTCGTCACCCCCTTCCGCAGCAACTCCTCGCCCGCCAGCTCGACCATGCGACGCATGGTGGCGGCGACCTCTTCCGGCGAACGCCGCGCCTCGTCGCGTTCGATCGCCGCCGAGACCAGGCCCTGTGCCCGCTCGCGGAGCAGCCCGGTCGGGTTCCCGTTCGCGTCGCGCACGATGGTGCCGCCCGCGGGGTCACGGGTGTTCCGGTTGATCCCGGCCAGTTCCATGGCCCGCGCGTTCGCGAACGAGGCGTGCCCGCTCGCGTGGGTGAGGTAGACCGGGTTGTTGGGCGACACCGCGCTCAGCGAGTGGTGCAGCGGCACGCCGTCGACGTTGGGCGTCGGCGCCGTCTCCCACTTCTCCTGGTGCCAGCCGCGGCCGAGGATCCACTCGCCCGGCTCCGCCTGCCTGGCCGCCTCGGCGACCATGGCGACGATGTCATCCCAGGTACGCGCCGTGGTCAGGTCGAGGATCATGGCGGCCCGGCCGAGGCCCATGAAGTGCCCGTGCCCCTCGATGAAGCCCGGGACCGCGAGCCGCCCCTCGAGGTCGATCACCTCCGTGTTCGGCCCGACGTAGCGCCGGATCTCACGGTTGCTCCCGACGGCGACGATCCGATCGCCGGAGATGGCGACCGCCTGCGCCTGCGGGCGTGCGTCGTCGACGGTGACGATCTTGCCGTTCGTCAGGACCAGGTCGGCCGGCGGGACGGCCGGGCCCGCGCCGCAGGCGGCGGTCAGCGAGGCGGTCGCCATGGCGGCCAGGAAAGTGGCGGCTCCGGCCGCCGCGCGCGCGGGCCGCGCGCGCCGGGGGCTCGGGCCACGGGACGACGGGATGCTCACGGTCGCACCTCCGGATCGGGGGGTCGATGATGTCAGTCGACGTGGAGACCGAAAGATAAGGTGCGCCGGGCGGTGGGACCAACTCCCGGGCGTGGTGGGGTCCGCACTACCGCGCGCTTGGAAGGTCAACCCAGGTGGCGGAGATCGCGCCGAAGACGCCGTACCCCGCGTCGATCCCTGAGCGGGCCAGATTCTCGTCGATCAGGTATTGATACAGGTTCGGATCGACGGCGGTGATGGACATGGGACCCGGCGGCGCGTCGGCCGGCACGACGTAGAACGTATCACGCTGCAGCTGACGTGAGTAGGGATAGGCGCCGACGCTGTACCCTGCGGCACCCGCGACCCGCGGCCACGTTACGATTCGTTGGCCGTCGCGCACCTCGACCTTGGCGGTGAACGCGGCCGGGATCGTGACTCGCCCACGGACCACGACGCCCTCTGTCTCGATCTCGAGTTCGTACGTCTCTCCCCACCTGAGGTCCGCCGCGCCGAGTCCGGCGGCGGTGGTGGAGTCCGGCAGGTAGTAGTTGGCCATGTGAACTTCAACCGATTGGCCCGTGCCGGGGCTCACGCTGGCGTTCGGGAATGCGCGCCAGTCGAAGCGGCGTCCGTCGGACGTTCGCCACATTTCGAACCGCTCGGCCGACCGGTACTCCATCGGCTCCACCGGGGACCCGGCTGTGAGCAGGAGCGCGAGCTGGTGGAGCTTCTCGATAGAGCCGTAATGCGAGATCGAACGCTGGTTGAGCACGACGTACAGGAAGGGCTCGTCGCTGTCCGGGACCAGCGGTGCGTCCCACGAGCAGGCGCCGGAGAGCAGCGCGAGCACGAGAACGAGCCGGGCCGAGGTCATCGATCGCGTCACCATCGCAGCTCCAGTCCGATCGAGGGCAGGATCGGCAGGCCGTACCGGCTGGGTCGGTGGACGTTGGACGAGGTGAGCCAGCTGTAGTACTCCGACCAGTTGTAGTCGATCGGGTTCGCTCGGGCGAACAGGTTCAGCACCTGGATCGCGAAGGTGGATTCCGCACCCCAGAGCGTGCCGGCGCGACGCAGCCCCAGGTCCACCCGGTGATAGGGCGGGACGCGAATGCTGTTGCGTTCGCCGCGGAGGTAGCGGACGCCGAGGAGGTGCGAAAGGTCCGCTGGAGGCGCGTGAATCCGCGCCAGGACCGGCGTCGTCGCCCGGCCGCTGTGCGCCTGGTAGGCGACGTTGAGCGTCCATCCCCTGCCGATCGGGACGCTGCCAAAAACCGCGAGGGTATGCGGGGCGTCCCACGAGGTGGGGTACGCGCGGCCGTCGATCCACTCGCGTACGCGCTGATACGTGTAGCTCGCCTGAGCCAGCGCTACGCCGGCTACCCCGATCTTCCCGCCCACCGCGACGCCGACGCTGCGCCCCCGGATGCGGTCGAACGCGGGGAAGCCGGGCCACGCCGTGTCGCGTGCCACGCCCGGCGGGCGAGCGGCCAGGAGCGTACGATCGCGGTACTTCTTCCAGAACGGCTGCACCTCGAAGTCCGCCGTGAGCGCGCCCGGCAGATCGATCGCCGCGAGCCTGATCGAGCCGGCTACGACATCGGCGGTGCGTGGCTCCTCCAGCAGGAAGAGCGGCGGCGATAGGCTTCCCTCGACCGGCTCCTCGAGCTGCGCGTCCCACTGGTAGCGACGGTCGTACGCCGCCTCGATCGTCCAGCCACCGCCGGGGCGGAACTCGACGATGGCGCGCGGAGCGACGTAAACGTCGCCGGCGCTCCACACCCTCGCGCCTACGGTCGCGCTCCACCGCTCGAACGGCTGGAGCGACGCCGCGCCGAACGCGGAGAGCGCGCTCCATTCCTCCTCGCCGTCGTACAGGCCCGGCATGTTGGGTGAGAAGATCTCGTCCGTGAGTCCCCGGGCGATCCACCACTGGCGGTTGCGGCGGTGGTCGCCGCCCAGCCCACCCTCGAGTCGCCATCGCGGCGTCGTATACGCAATCGTTACCGCCGCGGACGCCCAGTCCCGCCGGCTGTCGACGACGTTGCCAGCATAGACCGGCGGGTCGATCGGTTCCCCATTCTCATCGAGCTGGACCGGTACCACGACGTTCCGCTCGTCGAGGTACACGAATGCGCGGTCGAGCGAGCCCCGCGCGGCGAGCGACCACCCTCCGGCACGCCAATCCAGCCGCACGCCCACGAGCGATTCGCCCCAGCGCAGCGGCTCGTAGCCGGGGAGCGAGTCCAGTTCGGCGTCGACGAACCGGTCGGCCGACCGGAAGGCGATCGCCTCGACGCGCGCGTCGCCCCACGACCGCCCGAGGCGCAGCAGCGCCTCGTAGAAGCCCATTCGCGGTAGGTCTGAGGACACGAGCGGGGCGATCCGATCCAGGTACGTGATCCGCCCGCTCGCCAGCACGTCGATCCCGAGCGGGCCCGCGGGCTCGTTCACCGTCACGCCCGAGCTGAGGAGGCTCAAGACGCCCTCGACCTCGCGCTCCTCCGCCGGGCGCCGGCTCGTCAGGTCGATGACGCCGCTGAGCCGTCCGCCGAGCGAGGGCGCCAGGTGGTGGATCCGCACGTCCGCTCGCTCCAGAGCCGCAACGTTGAACGCTCCGACCAGGCCGAGCAGATGGAAGGGATCCTGGAGCGGGTGGCCGTCGAGCTGGACGCCGGTCTCGTCGCTCGCACCGCCGGCGAGGTGAATCCGGCCTTTCAGGTCGTTCGGCTGCGTGATGGCGGGAAGAAGCACCACCGCGCGGAAGATGTCCGGCTCGCCAAGCGGTGGGACCTGGCGGACCGTCTGCGTCGTGACCGTCGTGCCGAGCGGGGGCATGCGGGGCGCCTCGACCGAGATCCCGCTCAGTGCGATCGGGGCCAGCCGCAGCCGGACGACCACGGGCGGCATGACGTCGGGACGGACGAAGATGTCGAGCTGGGTGGTGGTGTAGCCGATCCGCTTGACGATCAGGCGCTTGGGTCCGGGCGCGAGGTGCAGGACGAACCGCCCGTCCGCGCCCGTCTCGGCGGTCAGATAGCTGAAGCCGACCTCGACGGTCGCGCCCGCGAGCGGCTGGCCGCCCTCATCCACTACACGCCCGTAGACCGGAACGGTCGGCGTCTGGCCGACGAGTGCGGCGGGGAGGAGCAGCGTCGCGAAGTAGATGAGGAGCGCGCCCGGCGCGCCTCTGCAACGTGCAGGCATCGGAGTCGCCGATCCCGTCGCCTGTTCGGTGTGGAGACCAGGTTGCCGCGGTGCACGGTCGCATGCCCTGCCCGCGGCCGGGCAGATGCGCTCTGGGCCGCGGGCAGGGCATGCGATCGTATCTGGAACGTATGGCGTCGCCCGGAGGTGACGGCGGCGCCGGGTGGGGCGCGGCGCGGGCGGGGCGGGTCGCCCCGGCACCGCGCCGGGAGCCTCAGGACGCCGGCTTGCGCCCGATCACGCGCTTGACCAGCCGCCCGGCCGGCATGCGCTCGCCGGGCTGGACGCCGTTGATCAGCGCGAGGCGCGCGGCGTCGACCGGGCCGGGGTAGGCGCGGGCGAACTCCTCGATCGTCATCGCGCGCTCGAGGCGGACGATCTCGATCCGCATCGGCTCGACGTCGAGCAGCGCGGGGTCGGTGAGGGGTGCGAAGCTCTCGGCCGTCCGCGTCGCGACGCCGAGGTAGGAGCTCCACCGACCCGCGGCGGCGTAGCCGAGGAGCTGGTAGACCCGGCCGTCGTACTCGATGAAGGCCGCGCCGCCCTCCAGCGGCTGGCCGTCGCCGTTCGTCGCGGCGAATTCGACGACGGCGGCGCGCAGGCCGTTGATCCGCGTGGACATCGGCGCGCCCGCGTCGACCCCATCCTGCGAGGCGAACTCCCGGGCCGCGGCTTCCGCGCTCGCGGCGCTGCTGAGCGTGAGCTGGATGAGCGCGTCCTGCGAGGGGCTCATAGCGAGCACCGCCTGCCGCTGGTTCGCCGTCGCCCAACCCTCGGGGAACTGGAGCCGGAACCGCAGCTCGGGGTGGAGGAACTCGCTCCCGCGGAAGTAGCCCTGGCGCGGGTCGTCCCCGTAGACCAGGCCGTCCAGCCGGCGGAGGTACTCGTCGCGGGCGACGACGGCGCCGTCGAACTCCTGCGGCAGCGCGGCGACCTGCGCGGTGATGCGCTCGTAGCGGTTCTCCGGGTTCGGGTGCGTCGACAACCACTCCGGCGTGCCGCCGCCGCCGCTCGCCTCGGTGACCCGGCCCAGCATCTCGAAGACGCCGGCCATCTCGCGCGGGTCGTACCCGGCCGCGCGCATGTAGCGAAGCCCGAGGTCGTCGGACTGGCGCTCGTCGTCGCGGCCGTACTTGAGGAAGAGCACCCCCATCGCGGCGTTCGCGACCCCGGCGTAGCGGGCGACGGTCTCCGAGAAGATCGACGCGGCGCCGAGCCCGACCTGCGCGAGCATCGCCCGGCTCAGCTGGTGCACCGAGTGGCGCGCGGTCACGTGCCCGATCTCGTGCCCGATCACCGCCGCCAGCTCGGCCTCGGAGTTCAGGTGCGCGAGGATCCCGCGCGTGATGTAGATGTAGCCGCCCGGGAGCGCGAAGGCGTTGACCACGGGATCGTCGACGACTCGGAACGTCCAGGGCAGGTGCGGGCGCTCGGATTTCGCGGCGAGCCGGCTACCCAGCCCCTGGACGTACGCCTGGAGCGATTCGTCGGGGTGCAATCCCATCTCGGCCACGATCTGCTGGTCGTACTCGCGGCCCATCTGAATCTCCTGCGCCTCGCTCACCAGCGTGAGCTGCCGTTCGCCGGTCACCGGGTTGACGGCGCACGCGCCCGCGCCCGCTGCGAGGACGAAGACGGGAACCGCCCGGTCTATCCACTTTCTCGCTCTCATCGCTCCAGTTCTCCTGCCTGCGATGCGTCCGTCAGAGCACGAGCACCCGCGCCAGCGTGTACAGCAGCGCCGCCACGCCCGCGGACACGGGCACCGTCGCCAGCCAAGAGTTTACGATGTTCCGGATCATCGCCATGTTCAGCGCGCCGATCCCCTGCGCGAAGCCCACCCCGATCACGCCGCCCACGAGCGTGTGCGTCGTCGAGATCGGCAGCCCCAGGCTGCTCGCGATCAGGACCGTCGTCGCCGCGCCGAACTCCGCGCTGAAGCCACGCGTCGGCGTGATCTCTGTGATCTCCTTCCCGATCGTGGCGATCACCCTGTACCCCAGCGTCGCGAGCCCGATCACGATCCCGCCGCCGCCCATGACCAGCACCCAGAACGGCACGCCGATTTGCGACGATACCCCGTTGAACCCGTCCCGGTACAGTTCCACCACCGCCGCGACCGGCCCGACGGCGTTCGCCACATCGTTCGCGCCGTGCGCGAACGCCACGTAGCACGCCGTCGCGATCTGCAGCAGCGCGAAGATCCGCTCCACATACTGGTACGGGTCGCGCGATCCGGGACGCGTCGCACGGAGCAGCGCGCCCGCGATCACACCCGCCGCGACCCCGGCGGTCAGCGCCCCCAACACCGACATCACCAGCGGCGGCGCCTCGAACCGGTTCTGCAGAACCTTGTAGATGAACGACAGCGTCATGATCGACACCGTCGCACCCACGATGTACGGGCTGTAGCGCCGCGTCGCGTACACGGGGTCCGGGTGCCGCAGGATCAGGCCGCGGATCGCGCCGAACGTCAGGAACGCCAGCACCCCGCCCATCAGCGGCGAGATGAACCAGCTCGCGACGATCTGTCCCATCGCGCCCCACTGCACCCCGTGCAGCCCGAAGCTGACCAGCCCGACGCCGACGACCGACCCCACGATCGAGTGCGTCGTCGAGACCGGCAGGCCCAGATGCGTCGCAAGGTGCAGCCAGATCGCCGAGGCCAGGAGCGCCGACAGCATCCCTACCCCCAGGAGCAGCGGCCCGTCCGGCCCCAGCGGGCCCGTCGGTGCGAACAGGTCCGTCTCCACGATCCCCTTGCTGATCGTGCTCGTCACCTCCGAGCCGACCAGCACCGAGCCGCTGAACTCGAAGACCGCCGCAAGGACGATCGCCATCGTCAGCGTCAGCGCCCCGGAGCCGACCGACGTGCCCATCGCGTTGGCGACGTCGTTCGCCCCGATCGTCCATGCCATGTACAACCCGGCGACCAGCGTGATCGCCAGGATCAGTAACTCAGCCGTCATCTCTTCGCCAACATCAGCCGGAGCAGGTCTGCGGTGTTCTCCGCGGCGTTCGCCATCGAGCCCAGCACGCGCACGATGTTGAACCACATCATCACCGAGACCGCCCCGATCTCTTCCTCGTGCTCGAAGAGCTGCTTCGTCACCTCCGCTTGGCGGTCGTCCGTCTCGCGCTCCGCGAGCGCGACCTCGTTCACCATCGCCAGGATCCTGTCGACCTCCGGCCCGGTGAACGACGCCTCGAGTAGCGTCGGCAGCTCCTTCGCGACCTCATACCACCTCTCGCTCGCCCTCACCACCGCATCCACCAGCCCGAAAACGCCCGCCTTGATCGATTCCGGGGTCGGCGTCCGCCGCATCGTCAGCAGTACGCCCAGATCCTCCGCCCCATCGGCGATCTTGTCCTGCTCCTTCAGGAACTTGAGGACGTCGCCACGGTCCACCGGCAGGAAGAGCGACTTCGGCAGATGATCCCGAATGTCGTTCTTGATCACGTCCGCCTCGTGCTCCAGGACCTCGATGCGGCGGTAGATCTCCTCCGTCCGCTCCCAGTCCCCAGCGACGAACGCGTCCATCAGCGGCCGGATCAGCACGACGGTGTCGTGCACCCGCTCCGCATGCTGCACCAGCGGTCCGAACGGCGACTTCGCGAACAAACCGAATATCGAACGCATGGCCTCCGCTCCTTCGGCGTCGTTTCAGGCGGGCCCAACGTAACGGCGAAATGCCCGTCGCACAATGCACCCGCCCCTCTCCCGACCGCGCGATCCGGGAAATTTTCCCCGGATGCAACAAATTGGGGTCTTCAGGAGTCTAATATCCACGCGGAGACGCCCGGTCGTCTCCAAAGCAGGAGTAGTGGCAGGATTACCGCCTCGCCTCGGGCGCAGGCGCACGGAAGTAGGATACAGCATGCAACTGTCTACAACCTGGACCACGATCCGGCCGCGCACCCTGGCCGATCAGGTCTATCACGCCGTCAGGGCGCGCATCATGGAAAGGTCTCTCCGGCCAGGCGAATTCGTCCGCGAGCACGAGGTCAGCCGGGCACTCGGCGTCAGCCGTACGCCCGTCCGCGAGGCGCTCGGCCGCCTGGCCACCGAGGGGTTCCTCGAGCGGATCCCTCACCACGGGTTCCGCGTACCGTCCAACTCGCTCGCGGACCTTCTCGAGCTGTACCCGATCGTCTCGTCGCTGGAGCTGACCGCCGGCCGGCTCGCGCTGCCGCGTCTCACGCCCCAGGACATCGAGCGGCTCAAGACGATCACCAACAAGCTGCGCGCGGCGCGCGACCGCAACGACGTCGAGGCGATCAGCGCATGCAAGGCGGAGTTCCACGACGCGATCTGCCAGAAGAGCGGGAACCGGCGGCTCGTCGACATGCTCCGCGACCTCCGCTCCCAGATCATGCGGCTCGAGGTCTGGTACTACACCACCCGCGAGCACGCCGACCGCTCGATCCGGTGCCAGGAGGAGATCGTCCGGTACATCGAGCTCGGCGAGTTCGAGCGGGCGATCGACACGCTCCGCGCCAACATCTACCTCACGTACGACGAGCTGTCCGCCGAGTACGCGCGCGAGCAAGGGCTGCGCGAGTCGGCGTAATGTGAGCCGATGGGCGGCGCCGGGGGCGCCGTCCGTCCCGCGCTTCGATCACGGCCGGGGCGCCGTTCGACACCATCGAACGGCGCCCCGGCCGATTTCTTGCACCCGTACACCGCGTCGGTGCATTTCGTCACACAAACGAGTGACAAAATGCACGTTCAAGGGACGGAAGTGCGGTTTTTTCGGCGTGAACGTGCAATTTGTCATCGTAGCGGTTGACAAGATGCACGATTCGTTGTAACATTGCGCGTCGCGTTCGGGGTGAGCCTGGGCCGGCGCGACGACGCGCGCGTCACCGATAGACATCAGGCTCCGTCCGCGCTGGAGACATCGCCTATGCAGACCCGACTTTCCCGCTACGACACATTGGCCGCCGTCAAGGGTTGGTCGCCTTCGATGAACGGCGCGAGTCCGCACTCCCGGGTGGAACGGCTCGCGCCGTCTCGCGTGATGGACATCGAGAAGATCTTTGGGGAAAACACGTTCGGGCTGGCCGAGATGAAGGCGCGCCTGCCGCGGTCGGCGTACAAGGCGCTGCTGGAGACGATCCAGAACGGGTCGGAGCTGGACCCCAGCGTCGCGGACACGGTCGCGCTGGCGATGAAGGAGTGGGCGACGGAGCGGGGCGCGACGCATTTCACGCACTGGTTCCAGCCGCTGACGGGTCTGACGGCGGAGAAGCACGACTCGTTCATCACGCCGAACGTGGGCGGGGGTGCGATCGCGGAGTTCAGCGGGAAGGACCTGATCCAGGGCGAGCCGGACGCGTCGTCGTTCCCGTCGGGCGGGCTGCGTGCGACGTTCGAGGCTCGGGGCTACACCGCGTGGGACCCCACTTCGCCGGCGTTCATCGTGGAGACGGCCTCGGGGTCGTACCTGGCGATCCCGACGGCGTTCGCGTCGTGGACGGGTGATGCGCTGGATGCGAAGACGCCGCTGCTGCGGTCGCTCCACGCGCTGGATCGGGTGGTCCGGCGGGCGCTGGCGCTCTTCGGGGTCAACGACGGCCCGGTCACGGCGACGCTGGGGCCGGAGCAGGAGTTCTTCCTGGTCGACCAGGAGTTCTACTACCGCCGTCCGGACCTGGTCACGACGGGGCGGACGCTGTTCGGCGCGAAGCCGCCGCGCGGGCAGGAGCTGGAGGACCACTACTTCGGCTCGATCCCGGAGCGGGTGCTGGCGTTCATGATGGAGGTCGAGCGGGAGCTGTACCGGCTGGGCGTTCCGATCAAGACGCGGCACAACGAGGTGGCGCCGGGTCAGTACGAGATGGCGCCGATCTACGAGAGCGCGAACGTGGCGGCGGACCATCAGCAGCTGATGATGACGATGCTGCGGCGGATCGCGCCCAAGTACGGGCTGGTCGTGCTGCTGCACGAGAAGCCGTTCGCGGGCGTGAACGGGAGCGGGAAGCACCTGAACTGGTCGATCGGCACGCCGCAGCACAACCTGCTGGATCCGGGGGACAGCCCGGACGAGAACCTGCAGTTCCTGTTCTTCTGCACGGCGGTGCTGCGGGCGGTGGATCGTCACCAGGACCTGGTGCGCGCGAGCGTGGCGTTCGCGGGCAACGACCATCGTTTGGGCGCGAACGAGGCGCCGCCGGCGATCATCTCGGTGTTCCTGGGCGATCAGCTGACGGAGATCTTCGAGCAGCTCGCGAAGGCGGAGAAGGCGAAGTCGCGGAAGAACGGGGGGCTGCTGGGGCTCGGGGTGCCTGTGCTGCCGCGGCTTCCGCAGCACGCGGGCGACCGGAACCGGACGTCGCCGTTCGCGTTCACGGGGAACAAGTTCGAGTTCCGGGCGCTGGGCGCGTCGCAGTCGATCTCGTTCCCGGCGACGGTGCTGAACACGATCGTGGCGGAGTCGGTCGACGAGCTCGCGTCGGAGCTCGAGGAGGAGCTGAAGGGCGGGCGCGACCTCGAGGCCGCGATGCGGGCAGTGCTGTCGCGCGAGATCCCGAAGATCCAGCGGATCATCTTCAACGGCGACGGCTACTCCGAGGAGTGGCAGAAGGAGGCCGAGCGTCGCGGGCTGCTCAACATCCGCAACTCGCTGGACGCGATCGAGCATCTCACGGACGAGAAGAACATCGCCGTCTTCGAGAAGTACGGCGTGCTGAGCCGGCGGGAGCTGGAGAGCCGCGAAGAGATCCTGATCGACCAGTACTTCAAGACGGTCAACATCGAGGGTGAGACGACGGCGGACATCGCGCGCACGATGGTGCTGCCGGCGGCGGTCCGGTACCTGAACGAGCTGCTGGCCTCGCTCGAGCAGGCCGACGAGGTCGGGCTGGAGCTGAAGGGCGTGCGCCGCACGGCGGCGGAGGTGGTGGAGCTCATCGACGAGTTGCGGGATGCACTCGACGAGCTGAACCGCCAGAACGCCGAGCTGGGCGGCGACGACGTGCGCTCCAAGGCGCACCACATGCGCGACAACATCGTCCCCGCGATGGCGGCGGTCCGGAGCGTGGCGGACCGTCTCGAGCGGGTCGTGCCGGACGACCTGTGGCCGCTGCCGCGCTACCGGGAGATGTTGTTCGTGAAGTGATCCCGCTCGCCCGCGCGCCGCTACCCGGCGGGAGCGGGGGGAGGGAGGCGGGGTGTCGAGCGAACGGGGCTGCGACGGATCGCGTCGCAGCCCCGTTCTTCGTTTGCGTTACGCGTGCCGGTTCACGCGCCCCTCACCACCGGAACCGGTAGGCCACCTTGAAGAAGAGCCCGTCGCTCACGCGCTCGAGGCGGTCGAACGCGAACGGCGGCGGCGCGCCGAGCGAGGCGCCGTAGCCGAGATAGGCGACGGTGCCTGGCGTCGGCTCGTAGGAGGCGAGGAGGTCGATGCGCGCGGTATTGGCCTCGACCGCCTCGCTCGCCACGCCGTCGATCCGGAGGAGGTCGCCCGTGTCGGCGGCGCGGAGCGCGTCGCGCGTGTCGTTGCGCAGCTCGGCGATCGCGCGCAGGAAGAAGGCGCGCGACGGCTGGAGCTCGAGGCGGGCGCGCGAGATGAGCGAGCGGCCGAAGCGCGATTCGTCGCGCACGCGGGCGATGTGGCTGTAATTGGTGGACAGGCCGACGCGGATCGACTCGCCCAGGCGCAGCCCCACGCTGCCGGAGACGGCGGTCTCGGTCCCTTCGGCGCCCTCGGCGAAGATGGCGGTGCGGCCGCGGCCGACGCCGAAGCTGCCATCGAACGACCGGAACGCCGGCGTCGAGACCTCGAAGCCGAACTCGAGGCCGGACAGCTCTTCGGCCGGCGAATAGGGGAGGACGACGTCGCCGTTCACGACGTCGTAATCGGCGTAGTCGTTCGGGTCTAGGCGCCAGAACCCTCGTTCGACCTCGGCGCCGACGCGCCACCCGCCGCGGAGCTGGAAGGAGGAGCTGAGCGACTCGCCGCCCTCGATCGCGTCCCCGGCGCCGACGGCGCCGGTCGCCCAGAGGCGGTTGGGGCGCGTGATGAAGTCGACCTTTTCGACGAGCCCGCCGAACAGGTCGTAGAAGCTGATGCGGTTGAACAGACTCCCCTCGACGAACCCGGTGCGGTTCACGAACCCCGCGCGGGTGATGAAGTCCTCGCCCACGACGTTGAGGCTGTAGTTGAAGCCGAAATGCCGGCCGGTGCGGTCGACCTCGAACTTGCCGATCGGCGCGCTGCGGTCGATGCCGTCCTCGCGGGTCCACGCGCCGCCGATCTGGGCCTGGACGAAGTACATCCGGCCGAAGACGTGGCGGACGTCCGCGGCGAGGACGCGGTTGTAGCCGTTGCCGTCGAGGGACGTGCGGTCGGTGTAGAGGACGCCGGCGAGGGAGTTGTGGCCGAAGTCGCGCCGGACGCGCGTCACGTTGAACAGCGCGTCCTCGCCGCCGGCCTGGTCGAGCGCGGTGAGGTGCGCGATGGCGAGGTCGCCGAACTTCCCGGTGACCTTCCCGCCGGCGATCGGGTCGACGATCTGGCGCGTGTGCACGAGCTGGTTCGGCGCGGCGAACAGCTCGATCCCCTCGAGGAAGAACGGGCGCTTCTCCGGGAAGAAGAGGGCGAAGCGCTCGTTGATCGTGACCTGCCCCGCGTCGGCCTCGACCTGGCTGAAGTCGGGGTTGATCGTGGCGTCGAGCGACAGGTTGGTGAAGCCGACGTGGAAGTTCGCGCCGGCGTCCGGCTCGACGTCCTCGCGCTGGAACGTGCCGACGGTGGTGCGCAGCCCGTTGGCCGCGGCGGTCAGGAACGGCTGGGCCTCGAAGACGACGCCGCGCTCCATGTCGCGCAGCCCGGTGAGCGTACCGGACTGGGCGAGGAAGCTGGCGCTGGCGCGGCGGGCGGGCGCCCAGGTGTCCGTGTACCCGGTGCGCTGCACCTTCCGCTCGACCTGGAAGCCCCAGGACTGCGGTCCGTTCCCGCCCGGGTAGCGCAGGCTCTTGAAGGGGATGCGCACCTCGACCTCGTAGCCGTACTCGGTGATGCGCCCCTTGGATTGGAACCAGTAGTCCGGGCTGTTGTCGATCGAGCCGCCCCAGGTCCGCCCCGCGCCGCCGACGCCCTCGGTGCGCACGCCGTCGGCCTGGATCCCGAGCGGGTTGACCGCGAAGAAGAAGGCGCGCCGGCGGTCCTGGAAGGTGTCGAGGTAGAGGATCACGCGGTCGTCGCCGTCGATCGCGTCGCGGTCCGCGACGGTCGCGCGGATCGCGTCCGGCCGGCTGTCGTACGCGCGGATGCCGAAGTAGATCGCGTCGGGCGCGTACCAGACGAGGACCTCTGTCCGCTCGGCGGCGGGCCGGCCGTCGACCGGCTCGTGCTGGGAGAAGTTCGTGAGGACGGCCGCGCGGGCCCAGACGGCCTCGTCGAGGACGCCGTCGATCTCGACGGCGGCGTCCTCGACGCGTGGGATCTCGACCGACGGCGCCGTCTGGGCCGCCGCCTGCTGCATCGCGAAAGAAAGCGCGAACCAGAACACCGCGACACCTCTATTCCGGCCGCCGTGGTCCGCTACCGCGCCGGCCGCTCGTCTCGCCGTGCGGCGCGCCGCACGGCGCCTTCGGGGTCCAACCAGATGAGGGATCGCGGATTTTATCGGATCGGCGGGCCGCAAACAAGTTGGGCCGCGCCCGCGGCGGCGGCCGCGGGCGCGGCGGTGGTCCGGCCGTGTCGCCGCTTCAGAACGTCACGCCGATCCCAAGCACGAACTCGGGCTGGTAGTCGCGCGTCGAGATCTCGACGCCGCCGGTGCCGTAGAGGAACGGCGTCGCGGCGATGAGCCCGAACACGCCGCGCCCCTCACTGCGCCGGCCGATCTCGTCCCAGAAGCTGCCGTCGCCGCCGACGGGGTCGGGGCGGATGCGGATCAGATACTCCGGGCGCACGAAGAGGGCGAGCGAGAGGCGCTTCGCGGAGCCGAGCCGCTTGCCGATCCCGAAACCGATCGGGATGTAGGTCTCGGTGGCGTCCTCTTCGCCGGGCACCGGCCGTCTCTCGTGGCGGACACCGAAGGTGAAGCAGACGGGCGGCGCGTAGTCCATCATCTCGTACGCGATCGCGCCGCCGAGGACGAGGCCGAGCCCGGGATCGAACTCAGGGCGCCGCAGATAGAAGTCGAACGCGAACTCGGTGTTGAAGTTCATCCCGAGCCGGCCGCCGAAGGAGTTCGTCGAGCCGTCGGAGATCACTTCGCCTTGGACCGAGATCTGGCCCGGGCCGGCGGGGATGCCGAGGCAGACCTGCGCGACGGCGGGCGCGGCGGTGAGGAGCAGGGCCGGAGCGAGGACTGCGCCGGCGATGCCGATGCGGTGCTTCATGGCGCTCTCCTTTGGTTTGGGAACGTCCGTCTCCAACCGCACCCTCCATGCCAATCGCCGGTGAGGACACCCCCGGGGGGTCTGCGGTGTACCACCCCGACGACGTGTGACCCGGGAGTCGATGACGTGAAGAATAGATCGGATGCGGGGAGCCCCGAGGGAGGGGATGCGACGTCCCACGTTCGCACCCTCGGCGACGGGGACCTCGTGCATTTCATGAGACATACGCGCCGTCGGCTGGCAGGCGCGCGCGGGGACCAGGTCGCGGCGTACGCCGCGGCGCTCGCGGTACTGGAGCTGGAAGCGGCGCGGCGCGGGATCGAGATCCGCGGCGTGCGCGAGCGCGTGCCCGCGCCCGTCGCGGAACGTCGGCTCGACCAGGCCGTCCACGACGACGACACCGCCGGCGTGCGCGTGCTGCTGCGCTGGCTGGACGGGCCGGGGCTCTGGCGCGCGTACCGGTACGCCTTGCTCGTGCCGGACGCCGAGGAGCGGGCCCGGATCCTGGAGCGCGTGCACTGGCACCTCAACGTGCGGTTGTTCGGGGTGCAGGAGGGCCGCCGCAGGCGACGCCGCGCGGCGCAGGCGCTGCGCAAACTCGAGGCGCCGCGCAAGGCCGACCGGCTGCGTACGGCGCTCGCGTTCATGTTCCGCAAGTACTACGGACTGAGGGAGGGAAGCCGGGGATGATGGTGGCCGCGGCTGCGACGAATGTGACGCAGGCTCCGGAATGGGCGACCCGGGCGATCGAGTGGCTGCAGGCGCACCCGCTCGTCGCGGCGGTGGTCGGGCTCGGGCTGTTGACCGGCGCGGCGTGGGTCGCGCTCGTCGTCGTGCGACGCTACGTCCTGCGCATCGTCGCGCGCCTCACGCAGAAGAGCGCGACCTGGTGGGACGAGGTCCTCGTCGAGCACCACGTCTTCCACCGACTCGCCTGGGTCGTGCCACCCATCGTCGCCTACCAGGGGATCGAGTTCGTGCCGTACTTCCCGGCCGATCTCGCCGAACTTGTGCGACGCGTCGCGCTGGCGTCGCTCGCGCTCCTCGTCGTGTGGGCGTTCTCGGCGCTCCTCTCCGCGATCGACGCCATCTACCGCCGCTACCCGATCTCGAAGGACCGGCCGATCAAAGGGATCCTCCAGGTCTTCGTCATCGTCGCGCACATCGTGGCGTGGATCCTGGCGATCTCCGCGCTCCTCGACCGCGACCCGCTCTACTTCCTCAGCGGGCTCGGCGCGCTCACGGCCGTCGCCATGCTCATCTTCCGCGACAGCCTCCTCTCGCTCGTCGCGGGGGTGCAGATCACGGCGAACGGGCTGATCCGCGTGGGCGACTGGATCGAGATGCCCGAGTTCCGCGCCGACGGCGACGTCATCGACATTGCGCTCAACTCGGTCCGCGTCCAGAACTGGGACAAGACGATCACCGTCATCCCGACGCACAAGTTCCTGGAGCACTCCTTCAAGAACTGGCGCGGGATGAAGGAGGCGGGCGGGCGTCGCATCAAGCGGGCGTTCCACATCGACATGGGGACGATCCGCTTCCTGACCGAGGAGGAGATCGAGCGCTTCGGCCGGTTCGTGCTGCTGAAGGACTACATTGCGCGGAAGAAGAAGGAGCTCGAGGAGCACAACCGGATCCACGCGGCGGAGCCGGGCTACATCGCCAACGCGCGTCGGCTGACCAATATCGGGACGCTGCGGGCGTACATCGTCGAGTACCTGCGCCAGCATCCGATGCTGCGGCAGGACATGACGCTGATGGTCCGCCAGCTCGAGCCGGGCCCCGAGGGGCTGCCGCTCGAGATCTACGTCTTCACTGCCGACACGCGCTGGCCGGTCTACGAGTCGATCCAGGCGGACATCTTCGACCACGTCCTCGCGATGGTGCCGGAGTTCGGGCTCAAGATCTACCAGAAGCCGTCGGGCCGCGACGTGGCCGAGATCGCGGAGCGGGTCGCGGCGATCCCGCTGCAGCCGGCGTGATGGGCGGGGGCTCCACTCAGCGCCCGCGTCGGCCGGCCGGCTACAACCCCGACCGTCGCCAGACGCCCGTCGAGCGGTTCCGATCCGCGCGGCGGGATGCGTCGCTGGTCGTCATCGAGGGGCTGCACGCGCTCCGGCACGCGCTGCGCTTCGGCGCGGAGCCGTTCGAGGTGCTGACGTCGGATCCGGAGGGCGTGGAGCGGCTCGCGCGCGAGCTTGCTCCCGACGTCGCCGACCGGATCCGCGGCCTCGCCCGCACGATCGACCAGGCGACGCTGGACCAGCTCACGCCCGCGCCGATCCACACGAGCATCATCGCGCTGGCGCCGCGCCCCGAGCAGGACCTGGACGCCGCGCTCGCGGACCCGCGCCCCGCCCCCGTCGTCCTGATCGAGGAACCCGCGAACACGTACAACCTGGGCGCGATCGTGCGGATCGCCGCCGCCGCGGACGCGGCCGCGCTCCTCGCGACCGGCAAGCACGACCCGTGGAACCCCGGGTCGGTCCGTGCGGGCGCGGGGCTGCAGTTCGCGCTCCCCGTCGCGCGGGTCGACGCCGTGCCCGCCTGCGACCGGCCGCTCGTCGCCCTCGACCCGGACGGCGTCGTCGTCGAGCCCGCCGAGATCCCGCCGCGCTCGGTCCTGGTGTTCGGGACCGAGCGGTACGGCATCTCGGAAGAGATCGAACGGAGGGCGGACATGCGCGTTCGGATTCCGATGCGGCAAGGCGTGTCGAGCCTGAACGTGGCGACCGCGGTCGCGGCGGTGCTGTACGCGATGAAGTGGGGGAGCGGGCGGGGGAGCTGAGCGACGCGTTCGCCGCAGGCCGCACGCTCGCCGACGGTGCATGCCGCGCGGTCGCCGACGCTGCATGCCACGCGGTCGCCGACGTCGCGGGGCGCCCGGTCGCCCAAGGTCGCCGCTCACCCCGTCGCCTGACCCGCCACCACCCTCACCCCGATCCCGCCGTTCCTCGTTTGCAGCACCTCCTCGAGCCCGAGCCCGGTCCGCGCGTCGAGCTTCGGGTCGGCGGAGAGGAGGGTCACGCGCCAACCTCCGAACCGCTCGCGGGCGATCCGCCCGAATTCCGCGTAGAGGTCGAAGAGAGCGCGTCGCTCGCCGACGCGCACCCCGTACGGCGGGTTGGTGACGAGCCAGCCGGGGCCGGGCGGCGTGTCCACGGCGGTTAACGTCCGGGTGTCGAACGCGACGTCGCCCGCGACGCCGGCTCGCTCCGCGTTCGAGCGCGCGGCCCGGATCGCGCCGCCGTTCCGGTCGGAGCCGAGGATCGGGCCCGGCGCGGACGGGAGGATCGCCTCGCGCGCGCGGGCGACGACATCGTCCCAGAGCGCGGCGTCGTAGCCCGGCCAGCGCTGGAACGCGTAGCGGCGCGGCGCGTGGTCCGGACCGGCGAGGCCGGGCGGGATGCGGCGCGCGAGGAGCGCCGCCTCGATCGGGATCGTGCCGGAGCCGCAGAACGGGTCGACGAGCGGGGACCGGCGGTCCCATCCGCTCGCCAGCAACATCGCGGCGGCGAGCGTCTCGCGGAGCGGCGCCTTCGCCGTCGCCAGGCGGTAGCCGCGGCGGTGCAGCAGGGCGCCGGACGTGTCGGCGCTCAGTGTGAAGCGGTCGCGGTGGACGCGGACGATGAGGAGCTGCGGCGCGGTGCCGGCGTGGACCGTCGCCGACGGGACCGCGCGCACGACCGCCTCGGCGAGCCGCTCGGCGATCGCGGCCTCGTGGTAGAGCTTCGATTTGCGGCTGGTCACCCGGAAGGCGACGGCCGCGCCCGGGGCGACGACCGTCTCCCACGGCACCCGGCGCGCCTGCTTCTCCAGCTCCCAGAACGCGCGGGCGGTGAAGGTGCCCAGGCGCAGCACGATCCGGCTCGCCGTGCGCAGATGCAGGTTGGCGGCGTAGAGCTGTTCGAGCGTCCCGGCCCACTCGACGCCCGCTTCGTCGACGGTCGCTCCGCTCACGCCGAGCGCCGCCAGCTCTGCAGCGGCGAGCGGAGCCAGCCCGGGCGCGGTGATGGCGAAGAGCCGGAGCGGTTCGCCCCCGCTCACCACCACGTCACGTCGCGCGGGCGCCGTTCACGCTCTCCAGCAGCTCGATCGCGGCCGGCGGCAGGTGCTTCAGCGCCGTCGGCGTGAGCGGCATGTCCGGAACGTGGCGCCAGCGGTGCCGACGCGAGATCATGCACACGTTCTCCGGCGTCGTGCCGAAGACGTCGGCGATCCGCGCGTGCTCGACGCCCAGCCGGGCCAGCTCCCGGATCCCGATCACGCACAGCGCGTCCAGCCGCGCGTTCGGATGCCTCTCGCCGCGCCGCGCCGCCTGCTTCGGGTCCACCCGCCGCACCGGCCGCCGGTCGAGCGTGCCGCCGGGGATGTCCTTGCGCGCCATCCCCCGGCCGAGCTGGACGACGTACGAGCGCGAGATCTGATGCTTCGTCGCGATCTCCTCGATCGACAGCTCGCCCGCCGCGTACTCTTCCCGGATCTGCCGGACCTCCGCCTCGGTCAGCGGCGCGGTCCGCTGACGCCGACGCCGCCGCTTCGGGCTCGGCAACGCCCCGGGAATGTGCGCGTACGTGCGGCCGTAGACGCACGCCTGAATGGCTCGTTCCGTGACCCCCAGCTCCTCGGCGAGCTGCCGACACGTGGCCCGGCCACGCCGGACCTGCTCGCGGCAGTACGCCACGTGGCTCGCAAGCGCTCGCTGGCTCATTGCGTGGCTGCCCGTCTTCAGAAACGAATCGACTTGATTGTGATGAATGTCACCAAATTAACGGCTCCGCGCCGTTGCGCAACCTTTTTGGCGTGTCGTGCATGCCATCTCCGTGCCAGCCGCGGCCCGCGGGCCTTGCGACGGTGTGTGCACGGGGCTAAGATCGTCTTCCGATTGAGAATCAGTCTCAACGACCCGCCCCGCCGACGCGCGGCGCGGGGCACGCGACGAGGAGCGGACGAGCATGGCCAGGAATCGGAGGATCGCGATCGGGCTCGCGGCGGCGGTGGTGCTGGGCGGGTGCGGCGCCGGCGGCGCGGGCGACGCCGTCGTCAACGTCTACTCGCACCGGCACTACGAGGCGGACCAGCAGCTGTTCGCGCGGTTCACGGAGCTGACGGGGATCCGGGTGAACGTGGTGACGGCGTCCGCGGACGAGCTGATCACGCGGCTGGAGAACGAGGGGAAGAACTCGCCCGCGGACATCCTGATCACGGTGGACGCCGGGCGTCTGCACCGCGCGAAGGAGAAGGGGCTGCTGCAGCCGATCCGGTCGGAGGTGCTGGAGACGTCGATCCCTGCGACGTACCGGGACCCGGAGGGCTACTGGTTCGGCCTCACGCGACGCGCGCGCGTGGTGATCTACGACCCGACGCGCGTGAAGCCCGGTGAGCTGTCGACGTACGAGGACCTGGCGGACCCGAAGTGGAAGGGCCGGATCCTGTCGCGGTCGTCGGGGAACGTGTACAACCAGTCGCTGCTGGCGTCGCTGATCGCGGCGAACGGCGAGGAGGCGGCGGAGCGTTGGGCGCGTGGGGTCGCGGCGAACCTGGCGCGTCCGCCGGCGGGCGGCGACACGGACCAGATCAAGGCCGTGGCCGCGGGCGTCGGCGACGTCGCGATCTCGAACACCTACTACTTCGGCCGGCTCCTGTCGTCGTCGGATCCGGAGGAGCGGCGGCTGGCGGAGCGTCTGGCGGTCTTCTTCCCGAACCAGGACGGCCGGGGCGCGCACGTGAACGTGAGCGGCGCGGGCGTGACGACGAGCTCGAAGAACGTCGCGAACGCGATCCGGCTGCTGGAGTTCCTGGCGAGCGAGGAAGCGCAGCGGATCTTCTCCGAGGCGAATCTGGAGTACCCGGTGAACCCGCGGGTCGAGCCGGCGGAGATCCTGCAGGCGTGGGGCGAGTTCAAGGCGGACACGCTGAACCTGGCGCGGCTGGGCGAGCTGAACGCGGCCGCGGTGGCGATCTTCGATCGTGCGGGGTGGAGGTAGCGCCGGACTCTGGAGCCCGTGGACCGCGACGGCGGCCGGGGTGGCGCTGGCGCTGTCCGTCCCGATGCTGGTCGTGGCGGTCGGGGCGCTCGGCGCGGACGGCCGCGAGGTGTGGGCGCACCTGGCGTCGACGGTGATGCCGGAGTACCTGCGCAACTCGGTGGTACTGGCGGCGGGTTCGGGCGCGCTGGCGCTGGTGATCGGCGTGGCGTCCGCGTGGCTCGTGGCGACGCGCGACTTCCCCGGCCGGCGGTTGTTCGAGTGGTCGCTCGTGCTCCCGCTCTCGGTGCCGGCGTACATCGCGGCGTACACGTACGCCGGGATGCTGGACGTGACGGGGCCGGTGCAGCGCACGGCACGTGCGCTCGTTCCGTCGCTCTCCGACACCTTCGTCGCGATCCCGGTCATGCGGATCGAGACGATGGTGGTGATCTTCGCGCTGGTCCTGTACCCGTACGTCTACCTCCTCTCGCGGGCGGCTTTCCTGGGGCAGTCGCGGACGGCGCTGGAGGCGGCGTGGACGCTGGGGCACGGCGGCGCGTCGGCGTTCTGGCGCGTCGCGCTCCCGCTGGCGCGCCCGGCGATCGCGGCCGGCGTGAGCATGGTCGTGATGGAGGTGCTGAACGACTACGGCGCGGTCAGCTACTACGGCGTGACCACGTTCACGACCGGGATCTTCCGCTCGTGGCACGCGCTGGGCGACCTGGACGCGGCGATCCGGCTCGCGGCGATCCTCATGGTCTTCGTGCTCGCCGTGCTCGCGCTCGAGCGGTCGCAGCGCGGGCGGCGTCGTGTCGACGACACGCGAGGCACCGGGCACCGCCCGCTCCTCAGGCAGCGGCTGCGCGGTTGGCGCGCGTGGGCGGCATTCGCGGTCTGCTTCGCCCCGCTCCTCTTCGGCTTCCTCATCCCCGTCGCGCAGCTCGCGCTCTGGACGGTGAGGACCGCGGGCGACGTCGTCGACGCGAGCTACCTGCGGCTTGTGGCGAACAGCTTCGGGCTGGCGACGGTCGCCGCGCTGCTGTGCGTCGCTCTGGCGCTCCTCCTGGTCTACGCCGGGCGGCTCGACCGCGGCCGGACGGTGAGTGCGGCGAACCGCGCGGTCGTCCTCGGGTACTCGATCCCCGGCGCCGTGATCGCGGTCGGGATCATCGTCCCGTTCGGGTGGATCGACCGGACGGTGGACGCGTTCGCCGAAGCGACGCTCGGCGTCTCGACCGGCCTCCTGCTCAGCGGGACGCTCTTCGCGCTGGTGTTCGCGTACGCCGTGCGCTACACGGCGGTCGCCTTGCTCCCGCTCGAGGCCGGTTTCGAGCGGCAGTGCCGCAACCTGGACGACGCGTCACGGTGCCTGGGCGAGCCGCCGCTCGCGACGCTGTGGCGCGTCGCGCTCCCGCTGCTCCGCCGCACCCTCGTCGCCGCCGCGATCCTCGTGTTCGTGGACGTGATGAAGGAGATCCCGCTGACGTTGAGCCTCCGTCCCTTCAACTTCGACACGCTCGCGACGCGGGCGTACCAGCTCGCCGTCGACGAGCAGGTCGCCGAGTCCGCGAACGCGGCGCTCGTGATCATCGCCGTGGGGCTCCTTCCGGTCCTGGGGCTGGACCGGCTGCTGGCGAGGGGGCGGGGATGAGCGGGGAGGTGGATGTGGCATTCGGCCGGCCGGGCGCGGTTCCGGCGGAGACGACCGGCACGCTGGGGGCGGCTGCGTCGCCCGACGGACACGCCGCGGCGCGACCGGCCGCGCTCGAGGTGCGCGGGCTGACCAAGCGGTACCGCCGCGGCGACCGGCCCGCGCTGGACGGCGTCTGGCTCGACGTCGAGGACGGCGAGATCCTGACGCTCGTCGGCGAGAGCGGCTCGGGGAAGACGACGTTCCTGCGCCTCGTCGCCGGGCTCGAGCGTGCGGATGCGGGCGAGGTCGTGATCCGCGGCCGGACCGTGTGCGACGAGCGGACCTTCACGCCGCCCGAGCACCGCGGCGCCTCGCTCGTGTTCCAGGACTACGCGCTCTTCCCGCACCTCACGGTGGAGCGGAACGTCGGGTTCGGGCTGCGCCGGCTGGGGCGCGCCGAGCGGGCGGAGCGGGTGCGCGAGATGCTCGAGCTGGTCGGGCTCCTCGGCTTCGAGCGACGCTACCCCCACGAGCTCTCCGGCGGCCAGCAGCAGCGCGTGGCGCTGGCGCGCGCGCTGGCGCCCCGTCCGGCCGTCCTCCTCCTCGACGAGCCGTTCAGCAACCTCGACCGCGCGCTCAAGGCGCGCCTGCGCCAGGAGGTCGCCGCGCTGATCCGCGCGACCGGCACTACCGCGGTCTTCGTCGTCCACGACCCCGACGACGCCCTCGCCATAGGCGACCGCATCGCCGTCCTCCGCGACGGGCGGCTCGTTCAGCTCGGCAAGCCGCGAGAGATCCTCGACAGCCCGTGCGGGCCGTACGTGGCGGGGTTCTTCGGGGTCGGGGAGGTGGTGGGGGAGGTGGAGTTCTGAGGGCAGTTGCGGCCGCGCGGGCGCGGCTGCCGTGGCAGGGGGAGGGAAGGAATTGGTCCGGCGAGGCTACTGTGGCTGGCGGGATTGTGACGGTCCGGCGCGGCTTCCGCGGCCGGCGGCGGGTTGGAGGCAACTCGACTCGCCCGCCATGTCGGCCGCCCGCGTGCAAACTTCCCATTCATCGGGTCACCGACGGACGCTCGCGGATTTTTCCCCGCTAATGTGCAAACTCAGCACGCATTCTGCGTGTGCTGAGTTGACCACGATATGTGTGGATACTCGGCAAGTGCGGGCGAACGGGCCCACGCTTGCTACTTTTGCACCGCAACGGAAGGGGCGCCGGGGCCCGCCGCGACTCGAGCGGGTTTCCGAGACGCCGGCGTCGGGGCGCACCTGCCCCCACTTCGTTGCGACCACGGGGGTCCGAGCAGGCGCCCGGGCCCCGTGTTCCGACGACCGCGCGGTCTCGGGGCGGCACCCCCGCCTACCACCGTGTAGAAACTGCACACTCATCCCCGAAAATTCGGCACCGTGTGCAGTTTTTCCCCGCTAATGTAGAAACTGAGCACGCTGCATTCGTGCCGGCGCCCAGCGTGTGTAGTTCACCACGATATATGTAGAAACCCACCAAGGTTCGCGATTGATCGCGATCCGTGCTCAGTTTCTACAGCGGCGGCAGCCTGGGAGGGGCGTCGCCGGCCAGCACTATTTTCCGCCCGGCTGAAGGGTGCGGCCGTCCCGACCGACAGGCGCCTCGGTCGGCTCGGGTGTATGGCTGTGCCCGCCCGGCCGACCAGCGCCTCCTCAGCACGAGTTTCCGGGCGTCGCCTGCTCTGTCTCGATGTGTGCCGCCCGCCCGGGCCCGATGTGTGTCGCCCGCCCTGTGCCGGTGTGTGCCGCCCGCTCGGGCCCGATGGGCGTCGCCCGCGCGGTCCCAATCCCCTCAGATGATCCCGTGCAGCGGCCCGCCCCTGGCCGCCAGCCGCTCGATCCGCGGCTCGACGGCGGGGTCCTCCTCGAGCGGCGGCGCGTGGTGCGGCTTGATGCGCGCGTCGATGATGAGCGGGCCGCGGCACCCCCAGTGCTTGTAGGCGACGAACTCGCCGACGCCGTGCACGTCGTGCGACGGGTTGCTTCGGGTGAACGTCACCCACAGGAAGTTGGCGAGCGACGCGGCGGTGAACCCCGCGTCGTCGCAGAGGACGAGGAGAGCGAGGCCGCGCAGGGGGCCGTCGCCGGCTCCGGAACCTGCGGCGCCCGCGGACGCGGCCGTGGCGCCGGCACGGGCGGCGGCGACGTCGCCTGCGGTCCCGAGCCCCATCGCTTCTCGCAGCCACCGATCCAGCGCCTCGATCTCCCGCGCCGTCTCTTCGTAGCTCGAGAACGCCGGCGCTTCCACGGCGAGGACGCCGGGGAGCGCGAGGCGGAAGGCGTCGAACGGCCGGGGAAGATCGAACCCCTCCGGGACCTCGGTCCACAGCTCGCGTCGCCGGGGGCCCGCGGCGGCGATCACGAGCTTCGAGCCCTCGTTCAGCGCGGTCCCGGTGTAGTCGAGCGTGTCGATCGTCGTGCACGTCTGGAAGTGCAGGTCGCGCGCGGGGTCGAAGCGCTCGAGGACGTGCCGGAAGAAGCCGGCGACGTCGTGCACGTCGAGCGACGGGTCGTCCTCGCGCGCGGCGATCAGCAGGTACTTCGCCAGCGAGAGCTGGTTCGTGCCCAGGATGTGGTTCGCGATCGTGAGCAGCTCCTGGGGCCGCCGGTCGCGCGGGTCGAGGTACGGCGTGTAGCGCTCGCTCCCGATCGCCAGGCAGAGTGGGTGCACGCCGGCGGCGTCGACCGCGTGGACGGCGTGGAGCCCCGGGATCTCGTTGGGGATGGCGTCGCCCGTAAGCTCGTGGACGAGCGCGCCGAAGCTGGTGTCCTCCTGCGGCGGCCGCCCGACGACGGTGAACGGCCAGATCGCGTCCTTTCGGTGGTAGACCCGGTGCACGCGCAGGACCGGGAACGGGTGGGCGAGGGAGTAGTAGCCGAGGTGATCGCCGAAGGGGCCCTCGGGCTTCAGCTCATCGTGGTGGACGGTGCCGGTGATGACGAAGTCGGCGTCGGCGGAGACGCAGAACCCTTCGTCGTCGTAGAAGTAGCGGAAGCGACGTCCGCCCAGCGCGCCGGCGAAGATCAGCTCCGACAGCCCTTCGGGAAGCGGCATCATCGCCGCGAAGGTGTGGGCGGGCGGGCCGCCGACGAAGATGCTGACCTTGAGCGGCTGGCCGGCCTCGCGCGCCCGCGCCTGGTGCACGCCGATCCCCCGGTGGATCTGGTAGTGGAGCCCGATCTCCCGGTCGGGGACGTAGTCGTTCCCCGCCATCTGGATCCGGTACATCCCGAGGTTCGCGTGCATGATCCCCGGCCGGGTCACGTCCTCGGTATAGACCTGCGGCAGGGTGATGAACGGCCCGCCGTCCTTCGGCCAGCTCACGATCTGCGGCAGCTCGGAGATGCGCGTGCGGCCGTGCAGGATCGGCGCGCCGCGGCGTCGCTTCTTCGGGAGCGCGTAGAGCGCGGTGCGGAGCGCCGGGAGGTGGCGCAACGGGTGCTTCGCGGCGGCGACAGGGTCGTATTTCAGTCCGACGAGCGCCTGGACGGCCGCGAAAGTGTCGCGGAACATGAAGCGCGACCGCTCGAGCGTGCCGAAGAGGTTCGACACGGCCGGGAAGCGCGACCCCTTCACGTTCTCGAAGAGGAGCGCGGGGCCGCCGGCGGCGTAGACGCGTCGCTGGATCGCCGCCATCTCGAGGTACGGGTCCACCTCCTCGCGGATGCGGACCAGGTGGCCGTGTCGCTCGAGGTCGCGGATGCAGGCGGACAGGCTCGGGTAACCCAATGAACTGCTCCGGGTTGGAGTTTCGGCGGAAAAGGTAACGTGTGGGGCGGAGCGACGCCAACGGAGGGGGAGCGACGTCGCGTGGCCCGGTGAGGCGCGGGGTCCGGGGCGGTGTGTGGTCCGGTGTGGTGCGTGGCCCGGTGTGGTGCGCGGTCCGGGGCGGTGCGTGGTCCGCGCGGTGGGTGGCTCGGTGTTGTCCGCGACCCGGTGCGGTGTGTGGCTCGGTGCGGCGTGTGGCTCGGTGTGGTGTGTGGCCGGGCACGGCGTGCGCCCGGGCGCGGGGTGCCCGGATGTGGCGTGCGCCCCGGGGCGCGGCGTGTGCCCGGGCATCGCGTGTGCCCGGGCATCGCGTGTGCCCGGGCGTCGCGTGCGCCCCGTGGCGCTCCGGGGCGACGTCGCCTACCACCCGCCGGCGAAATACTTGACTGCGGCAACAATGTCGTGTAATCCGTCAAGTATATCGCGGCCGACGGTCCCCTTCCCCAGGAGGCGACGATGGACGGTACCGAGCTGGAGCGGCGCATCGAGGCCGTGCGGCGGTTCAACCGATTCTACACGCAGAAGATCGGCGTGCTGAGCCGGGGCTACCTGAACACCCGCTTCACGCTGACCGAGGCGCGGGTGCTGTACGAACTGGCGCATCGCGAGCCGACGACGGCGGCGCAGCTCGGGCGGGAGCTGGGGCTGGATCCCGGCTACCTGAGTCGCATCCTGCGCGGCTTCCGGGAGCATGGGCTGATCGAGCGACGTCGCTCGGAGGCCGACGGGCGCGAGCACCTGGTCTCGCTGACCGGGGCGGGCCGGGAGGCGTTCGCGCGGCTGAACGCAGCGTCGCGGGGCGATATCGAGGCGATGCTGACGCGGTTGTCGCCGGAGGAGCAGGACCGCCTGGTGCGTGCGATGGGCGCGATCGAATCGCTCCTCGGCGCGGCGCCGCAGCGGCCGGTACCGTACATCCTGCGCCCGCACCAGCCGGGCGACATGGGGTGGGTGGTGCACCGGCACGGGGTGCTCTACAACCAGGAATACGGCTGGGACGAGCGGTTCGAGGCGCTGGTGGCGCAGGTCGTCGCCGACTTCATCCGGAACTTCGATGCGAGGCGGGAGCGGTGCTGGATCGCGGAGATGGAGGGGGAGCCGGTCGGGTCGGTGTTCCTCGTGAAGCATCCCGAGCGGGAGGGCGTGGCGAAGCTCCGGCTGCTGCTCGTCGAGCCGCGGGCGCGTGGGCTGGGGATCGGCAGGCGTCTGGTGCAGGAGTGCACGCGCTTCGCGCGGCAGGCTGGCTATCGGACGATCACGTTGTGGACGAACAACGTGCTGCTCGCGGCGCGGCGGATCTACGAGCGGGAGGGGTACCGGCTGGTCCACGCGGAGTCGCACCAGGAGTTCGGGGAGGGGCTGATCGGGGAGACGTGGGAGTTGAGGTTGTGAACGACGGCGCCGCCGCCGCCGCCACCGCGGACCAGGCACCGAAATCCAGAGTTGCTACGGAATGCCATGCCGTTGGCCCGGCGGGCCATGGTTGGAGGCCGGTCTTGTCATGCGTGGGCGGATGGGGGATTTGGTGTTGTGCACGGCGTTCCGGCCGCCCATAATCTAGAGGTCTTCATGGGCGTCGACCATGGCTGAATGGGTCGATTCTGGAAAATGGAACCAGGTCCGTTAGAAAGATGACACGGTTTTCTCTTCTGCTCACGACTCTCGTCCTTGCCTCCGTCGGCACGGCCTGGGCGCAGGACGGCCGCGGCGCCGCCGCGGCGGCGCCGCGGCCGTCCGCCACCACCGGCGACGACCCGCGGATCCAGAACCTCCGCCAGCTCACCTTCGGCGGGACCAACGCGGAGGCGTACTTCTCGGCCGACGGCCAGCGCCTGATCTTCCAGGCGACGCGGCCGGGCGAGTCGGCGTGCGACCAGATCTACACGATGAACCTGGACGGGAGCGACGTGCGCCTCGTCTCGACGGGGAAGGGGCGCACGACGTGCGGGTACTTCTACCCGGCGGGCGACCGGATCCTGTTCAGCTCGACGCACCACATCGCCGACGAGTGCCCGACGCCGCCGGACCGCAGCCGCGGCTACGTCTGGGGGCTCTTCGATTACGACGTCTTCATCGCGAACGCGGACGGGTCCGGTCTGCGCAACCTGACGAACAGCCCGGGCTACGATGCGGAGGCGACGATCTCGCCGGACGGGCGCAGCATCGTCTTCACCTCGACGCGCGACGGCGACATCGAGATCTACGTCATGGACGCCGACGGCGGGAACGTGCGCCGACTGACCCACGAGCCGGGGTACGACGGCGGCCCGTTCTTCTCCCCCGATGGCACGAAGATCGTCTACCGGGCGCACCACCCGACGGACCCCGAGGAGCTGGCCGACTTCCGCGCGCTCCTCGCCGACAAGCTGATTCGCCCGAACCGGGTCGAGATCTGGATCATGGACGCCGACGGTTCGAACAAGCGCCAGCTCACGAACAACGGGGCGGCCAACTTCGCGCCGTTCTTCCACCCCGACGGGAAGCGGATCATCTTCAGCTCGAACATGCACGATCCGCGCGGCCGGAGCTTCAACCTGTACATGATCGACGTCGACGGCGGGAACCTGCAGCGGATCACGAACCACCCGGGCTTCGACAGCTTCCCGATGTTCAGCCCGGATGGGAAGAAGCTGGTGTTCGCGTCGGACCGGAACGCGTCGGACCCGCGCGGCGAGATCAACGTGTTCATCGCCGACTGGGTGGAGGGGGCGATCTCGTCGCGGTAGCTGCCGCTGCGCCGCGGTCGGAGGCGACGTCCGGGCGGCCGCATTCGTCGCGGTGGGCGACGCCGCGCCGCGTGCCGCTGCGCCGCGGTGTGAAAACTCACCACGGACCGCCGATTTCTCGGTTCCGCGGTGAGTTTCCACATTAGCGGGGCAAAAGTGAACGCGCGTCGAGCCGAGGGATCGACGCGCGTTCACTTTTCACATTAGCAAAGGGAAACTGCACGCTCATCGCCAGGGAGGTCGATGAGTGTGCAGTTTCTACATCGTATCCGGATACGACTGCGCGGCGCGCCGCGACGGTGGTCGTGACCACGTGCCATACGTCGTCCGGTGGGCGCTACGTCGCGGCGCGCCCCGGGTCGGTCCGGCGTGTCCTGCATCATCGGGACGCACGCCGCGCCGGTCCGACCCGCCTCACGTCAATCCGACGCCCCCCGCGCGGACGGCGGCGTGCGCGGCAGCTGCGGGTGCGTCACCACCGGGAATTCGCCCGTGAGCGACTCGAGGAACGCGACGAGCGCGTCGACCTCTTCCTGCGTGAAGCGTCGCTTGAGCTGCACCCACCCCATGATCGAGACGGCCTCGTGCAGCGTGGCGGCGCTGCCGTCGTGGAAGTAGGGGGCGGTGAGGGCGACGTTGCGCAGCGGCGCGATGCGGAAGACGTAGCGATCCTCGTCGCGCCCGGTGACGGCGGCGCGGCCGATGTCGCTCGAGCCTTCTACGTGCGAGAAGGCCGCGTACCCCTGGCCGCCGAGCATGACGCCGTTGTGGCAGCTGATGCACCCGGCGTCCTGGAAGATCCGGAGCCCCTCCTTCTGCTTCGGCGTGAGCGCCGCCTCGTCGCCGCCGAGGTAGCGGTCGAACGGGGAGCCTGGGGTGATGAGCGTGCGCTCGAAGGCGGCGATCGCCCTGGCGATGTTGTCGAACGTCAGCGGATCCTCCTCGCCCGGGAACGCGGCGGCGAAGAGCGGCTCGTAACCGACCTCGCGCAGTCGTTCGACCGCCTCCTCGGGCGTGAGGTCCATCTCGACGTGGGCCTGGATCGGGCCCTTCGCCTGCTCCTCCAGCGTCGGCGCGCGGCCGTCCCAGAACTGCGCCGTGAGGAACGCGGCGTTGTAGACGGTCGGGCTGTTGCGCGGCCCCGTCCGCGCGCCCTCGCCGATCGCGACCTGGCGCGCATCCACCCCGGCCGCGCCGACGACGTGGCACGTGTTGCACGAGATGATGCCGGACCGCGAGAGCTTCGGCTCGAAGAAGAGCTTGTGTCCGAGGTCGATCCGCTCGGGCGTGCCCGGGTTGTCTTCGGGGTGCTCGGCGGTTTCGGGCAACGGCTGGAAGAGGGGCGAGACGTCGGCGGGTCGGGAGCCCTTGGTCGCGAGCCGGGTTTCTTCGGGCATCCGGCCGATTTCGCAGGCCGCGGACCCGAGGAGCGTGATGCCCGCGAGAAGCAGCAAACCCGCGACTGCAGCACCGGCACCGGACCTTCGTTGCTCCGGGCGCGCCGCACCGCGGGTACGTCGTTGCACGGTCATGGCTTCGCCTCCTATCTGAGGTCAGCGGCCGTGCCTGCGCGCGAGCCGCGCCGGGTTCGGGCACGACCGCATCGGCAATATAGGAGGCGACGATGTCGGGGGCAAACCACGCGGCCGCGCCGCCCCTCACTCCACCTCGGCTTCCAGCAGCGGCTCGTGGTGGCAGTTGAAGCAGGAGATCCTGTGCGGCAGGGCGATCCGGGCGCCCGGCTCGACGACGAGCGCGTTGCCGCAGCTCGGGCACCGCGTCTCGAGGCGACGCACCTCGTAAGGGCCGCGCCACTCCTTCCATCCGAGATAGATCCCGGCGCCCATGGCGGCGAGGAGCCAGAGGACGTGGGGCGGCAGGATCGCGAGAACCGGCGCGGCGCACCAGCACCCGGCGAGAAAGAGGAGCGCGCGCGTGAGTCGGACCGGCGTCGGCCGGTGCACGAGCTCGACTTGCGCGGGGACGGACTTGAAACCGAAGAGGGTGACCCGGGCGGCAGGCGACTGCACCTCGACTGATCGCGCCATCGACTTCGACGGGTTGGGGACCACACGAACCGACGGAGCCCCGGCGGCCGCGGCCGCCGGGGCGCCGGGGCGGCTACAACGAAGAAAGATCGCGAGATGGGCCCGGGGGTGCAACCTCAGCTCTTCTTCGACGTCTTGGCGAACACGGGCGCGAGGAGCTGCTCGACGTTCTTCCCCTTGCACTTGGGGCACGTCGGCTTGATCGAGCCGTGGTCGGTGATCCGCTCGATGCGCGTGAAGGTGGCGTGGCAGTCCTTGCACTGGTACTCGTAGGTCGGCATGCGTCCCTCCTCGCGGCTTGTGGGGTGGGATGCGAAAAGGCCCGCCGCTCCCCGCGACGGGCCTCCGCGCCAATCTTAGCGCGAGCCGCGCCACGCGTCCATGGGACAGCGCAAACGGGCGCGCGGGTTGTGGTCCGGGACGCGGCGGGGCGCGGCGAGGCTCGGCGGGTGCGGTGGGCGCGGTGGGCGCGGCGGGCGCTCCGACGTGAGGGCGACGATGCACGCCGGGGCTCGGGCGCGTGCCGCCGCGCCCTCAGTGCACCCCACCCAGCACGAACACGAACGCCCACTCCTCGTGGCGGTCGAGGGGCCGTGCGACGCCGACGCCGACCGAGCCGCCGAAGAAGGTGAGAAGGACGTCGACGGCGCTGCGGACGCCGCCGGTCGGGCGCGAGCCGAGGGCCTGGATGGCCGCGGCGGCGTCGTCGGACGCGTCCGTCCATCCGGCGTGCCACTGGGCGGCGGGCGCGGGGGACAGCCCGGGGAGGACGAGCCCGCCGAGGCGGATCGGCGTGTCGAGGATCCCCGGGTCGTATCGCACCATCCCGCGGACGAGCGCGGCGCGGTCGCCGGCGAACTCCTTGTAGTCGTAGCCCGGGAGCGTCGTGGCGGTGCCGATCTCGTAGAGCGTCTGGAGCGGCGGCGTGTCGCTGTCGACGAATCCGGCGTCGAGTCGGGCGGCGAAGGTCCACGGGCCGTGCATCGCGCGGAGGTGGAGCCGCCCCTCGAGGCGACGCCAGACGAGGTCGCCGGCGGCCTGCTCGAGGGTGAGCGCCGCGCCGAGTCCCGGCCGGAGCGAGCCGATGTGGACGGACCGCCCGTGCTCGAGGGTGAGGCGCGCGAGTCCATAGCGGCCGGGGTCGACCGGCCGGTTCGTCCGCAGCGTGTCGCCGCCGAAGGGGCCGCGCAGCACGCGACGTCGCTCGGCGCGGTCCTCGGCCCACCCGGCCTCGAGGCGGAGCCGGGAGTCGCCGCCGGCGAGGGTGCGGGACAGGGCGAGGACGACGTCGCGTCGGTCCAGGTAATCGTAGCCGTCGTCGCCGGCGAAGAGCATGAAAATGCCGCTGCCCCCTCGCTCCCACGGCGAAGCGAAGTCGTTGGTGTGCGCGAGGCTGCGGGCGGCGCGGGCCGTCGCCTCCCACGCCCCGCGGCGGAGCGAGAGCTCGAGCGCGCCGCGCGGCGTCGCCTCGGCCCATGCCCAGCCGGCGTTGCCGTGGAGCGTCAGTCCGGGCGCCGCGTCGCGGAACGCGAGCGTCGCGCCGAAGCCGGTGTAGAGCCCTTCGACCCGGTTGTAGCGGAGCGCGTCGGAGACCCGCTGCACGCCGAACCGGAGGTGTGGCGGCCCGAAGGGGCGCATGTCGGCGGGCGCGACGTCGTCGAAGTCCCGCGCGCTGAGCGGCGACGTCGCCTCCCCCGGCTCCCAGCTCCAGCCGTCGAAGCCCGAGATGGAGTCGGCCGGGGCGAAGGTGAGGCGGAAGCTGGGGCGCGCGGTGGAGTCCGCGGGAGTGGGGGTACCGGCGGGGACCGCGGCCGCAGCGGGCGCGGCCGCACCGGCGGCCTCGGTGAGTGCGCCGGGTGCGCCGGGTGCGCCGGGTGCGCCGGGTGCGCCGGGTGCGCCGCCGGCCCCCGCGTCGCCTCCGGCCTCGGGCCCGGCGTTCGGCGCCGCGGCGAGCATCTCCACCCCGTGCTCGCGGAAGTGGGTGACGATCCGGACGACGGCGCGCGAGTCGGACAGGAGGGGCGACGTCGCCTGCAGCTCGATCCGCTGGCGGTACGGCAGCCAGAAGCGCCCCTCGAACTCCGCGTTCTCCAGCTCGACGAAGGCGAGGGCGCGCGTGGTGCGGGCGAGGAGGCGGGTCGCCGGCCCGACGTCGGGGTTCACGGCGATCAGCCGACCGCGCATCCGGACGATGTGGTGCCGGTCGGCGTCGAGGTCGATGTCGCCCGCGAAGAGGAGGGCGCGACCCTCTGGCGCGCGACGCGGCGTGACCCGCACGCGCACGACCCTGAGCGTCCGCTCGGGGAGGTGGACGACGGCGACGGTGTCTCCGCCCTCGTACCGGTAGTACTCCGGTCCTTTCGCCGAGAACGGGTGGATCGATTCGTAGACGGGTCGGGGTTTGCGACGACGGCGGCGGGTCGCGTCGTCGTCGCCGCCGGCGCCGGGGTTCGCGGCGTTCGCGTCGCGCGGGGCGGTGGCCTCGCCCGGGGCGGCCGTGGGGCCCTCGGCCGCACCCGTGTCCGGCGCGAAAAGCTGGAGATGCTCGCCATAGAGGATCGGGACGACGAGCGTGCCCCGCAGGTACGTGAGCGCCGAGAGCGACGGTCCCGCCGTCTGCACCCGATGTCCGATCACTCGCTGCTCGTACGACCCGTCTCGTCGCCACACCAGCCGGGTCGCGATCTGCTCGATCTGCCCGCTCAGCTCCTCGCCCTCCGTCGTGTGGATGATCAGCGCGGCCTCGGATTCGGTGAGGGCGCGGTAGGAGTGGAGCGTTGCCGGCACCTGGCGGTTCGCGGCAGCGGCCCGGGCGATGAGGGCGTGGAGGGTGGTGTCGGGGGGCGGTTGGAGCTGGAGGAGTGCGGTGAGGGTTAGCGTGGTGAGCATGGTGGGGTAGGTGTCGGGTGTCAGGTGTCAGGGCTCAGGGCTCGGGGCTCGGGGCTCAGGGCTCAGGATTCGGGGTTCGGGGTTCGGGGTTCGAGCGGCCGTGGGCTCGCCGCTGCTGATGCTCGGGAGCTGATCGACAGCGGGACGGCGGCGTGCGCGGAGGGTAGTGCGCGCCGGCGGCCGCGGGCTTTCCGGTGCGTCCCCGCCCGCTATTGCTTCTGCCTGTCAGGATGGGACAGGTGCCACCCTCTCGGCAACCGCAAACCCTCTTCCGCAACCACGTTACATCCTGTCCCCGCAACCCATCGCGCTCTGTCTGCAGGAATTGTTGGTCCGGGGTCACGGCCACGGTCGTTGCCCCCGCGACCGCCGCGCCGCAAGCGCGCCCGCCCTGCCGACGGCGGTGCGGCCGCCCGCTCCACCCCGCACCGCACGCGCGCCGCCCCCGCCGATCGCGGAGTTGCCCACCGCCCACCCCCCGGCCGCCCGCTCGACCCGCTGGTCCCATCGACCAAAGTGCACCCACGTTGCGATCGCGCACACTCGTGTGCGATTCGGTGGCATATTTCCACCCAAGTGCACCCGCGCCTGGCGCGCCGGATTTCAGTGTGCGATTGGGTGGAAATATCCGACCCAAGTGCACCACGAACGCGTAAAGCCCGTCGCGGGTGCAATTGGGTAGAGTCGGCGACGCCACAAGGAGCCCCGGGTCGCTCGCCCCGCGCCCCGAAGCAGCCACCCGCCGGCGGACGCAGCCACCCGCCGACCGACCGAGCCACCCGCCGGCCGAAGCCCCCCCACACCCCCGCGCCACAGGC
>Ga0207864_1000783_pt1 | contig 40047 bp, 32 predicted proteins | sample HigsolmetaAR202D_FD_184834 | JGI IMG/M metagenome (GOLD analysis project Ga0207864, IMG submission 184834) | Ionic liquid and high solid enriched microbial communities from the Joint BioEnergy Institute, USA - AR20-2-D (SPAdes) (version 2) ...
GTGGCGTACGTTGTTCGGCAGGACTGCGGTGCTGGGCGGTCTTGGGGCGGTGCTCGTGGCGAGCGGCTGCGGGTACGCGAAGCGGGAGATGGTGGAGAGCGAGCTGGCGCGGCTGCGCGATGAGATGCGTGCGGGGGATGAGGCGGTGCTGCGGCGCGTGGAGGAGGTGAACAGCCGGGTGGATGCGCTGGAGCGGGATCTTCAGGCGCTGCGGAGCGAGTACAACGTGACGGTGCAGCGGCTGGAGGGGCTTCTTTCGTTCAACGTTCCGGTGCACTTCGACTTCGACTCGTCGGAGGTGAGGGAGCAGGACCGTGCGGTGCTGGACCGGTTTGCGGCGGTGGTGAAGCAGTACTATCCGAACGCGCTGGTGACGGTGGAGGGCTTTACGGATGCTGCGGGGAGCGAGGCGTACAACATGCGGCTGGGCATGGCGCGTGCGGAGGCGGTCAAGGCGTATCTGACGAACGTGGGTGGTCTGGAGGCGAGCCGTGTGCGGACGGTGAGCTACGGGAAGGCGCGGGACCGTCAGGTGGTGCCCGGGGCGAAGGGTCCGGGTCGTGAGGGGGAGCAGAACCGGCGTGTGGCGCTGGTGATCGACTATTCGGGCGATCTGTCGGTCCTGCGTCCGACGACGGAGTGAGGGCGTGGCCGCGGCGGCCGGGCCGCGGCAGAGCTGAACGAGCGCTGGCCGGGCGCTGTCCTGGCCGGGAGCGCGGGCTGAGCGGCGTGCGCGGGGCGGTGACGAGAGTCACGCCCGGGCGTGCGCCGCTCGGTCATTCGCGTCGGGTGTGCAGAGAACCCCACGACGCCCGGGACCGTGCACAGGTTGCCGCTAGACAGGAGCCAGAACCTGCCGCCCGGCCCACACCTCCAGTCCCCCGGGTGACCCCCTCGGGCCATGCGAGTCCACGAGCGAGCGCCGGCGCCCTGTGTCTGGCGCTCCGCCTGGAGGGTCGTGACATGTTCCCGGAGCATGCCAGGCGATTCGGCCGGGCTGTGTACCGGGGAGTTGGCCGGGGGCACGTCGCCCGCTCCCCGGGAGCGTTGTACCTGGAATGCGCGCAGAGCCCCGAGTAAGGGCCCTGGATCCGGGGAAGGCTGGTTGGCGAAGAGAGCTTGTCGGGCTCGTGGTGTTGTGCGCCCCGAGGGCATCGAGCCGTCGGTGTGGCTCACAGCCCGATGGCGCTCAGGATCGCGTCCTCCTTCGCCTCGACGCGCTGGATCTCGACGCCCGCGGCCATGGCGGTCTCCGGGTCCTTGAGGCCGTGTCCGGTGAGTACGCAGACGCACCGGCTGGCCGGGTCGACCTTCCCGGTGCGGACCGCCTCGCGGAGGCCTGCCACGGAGGCGGCGGAGGCCGGCTCGCAGAACACGCCTTCGAGGCGTGGGATCTGCCGGTAGGCTTCCAGGATGGCGTCGTCCGACACGGCGTGGATCAGGCCGCCGGATTCCCGGGCGGCGGCCACCGCACTGTCCCAGCTCGCGGGCCTGCCGATGCGGATCGCGGTGGCGATGGTCTCGGGGTTCTCCACGGGCCTGCCGAGCACGAGCGGCGCGGCGCCCGCCGCCTGGGTCCCGACGATGCGGGGGAGGCGGGTACTCGCGCCGCGCTCGTGGTAGCGGCGGAACCCGAGCCAGTAGGCCGTGATGTTGCCGCCGTTGCCCACGGGCAGGGAGAGGATGTCCGGCGCGTCGCCCAGCACGTCGCAGATTTCGTAGGCGGCCGTGGTTTGCCCCGCGATGCGATCGGGGTTGACCGAGTTGACGAGGGCCAGCGGGTAGCGCTCCGCGAGGGAGCGGGCGAGGTCCAGCGCCTGGTCGAAGTTGCCGTCGATCGCGATGGCCTTCGCGCCGTAGGCCAGGGCCTGGGCGAGCTTCCCCGTGGCGACCTTGCCGCCCGGCAGGAGCACGACCGCCCGGATCCCCGCCCGGGCCGCGTACGCCGCGGCACTCGCGGCGGTGTTCCCCGTGGATGCACAGAGCACGGTGCTCGCGCCCCGCTCGAGGGCTTTGGCCACGGCCACCACCATGCCCCGGTCCTTGAAGGAGCCGGTGGGGTTCATCCCTTCGAGTTTGAGGTACAGTTCGCGGACGCCGACCCATTCCGCCAGGCGGGGCGCGAAGACGAGGGGCGTGCTGCCCTCGTGGAGCGTGAGCCGCGGCGTACGGTCGGTCAGCGGGAGCAACTCGGCGTACCGCCGGATCACGCCGGGCTCCGGCTCGGCGCGCACCTGGACGCCCGATCCCGCGTCGCCCGCGATCGCCTGCGGTGCCTGGCTCGATGCGTTCATGAACGGTTCATCTCCTTGCCGCCCGCGCTCGGGGCGCCCGCCGGAGGCGGCGTTCCCGGATCATCTACCTCGAGTGGATCTTACCTCCCGCCCGCGCCGACCGGTCCCCCAAGGGCGACCTCCACGAGGTCCGTGGCGACGGCGGACGCAGTGGCGTGCCGACCGGCGCCCCGGCCGATGAGGAGCAGCGGGCCGGCGAAATCGCCCTCGACGGCGATGGCATTCATCTCGCCCCGCACCCGCGCGAGCGGATCCGCCTCGGGAATGGCCTGCGGCGCTACACGTAGCGCGATCCCGCCGGCCGCGTCAAGCGCGGCTTCGGCGATCAGCTTGATCCGTTCGCCCCGCCGCCTCGCCGCGCCGACCACCACGGGCGTGACGGCTCCGATGCCCTGGACACTCACCCGATCCAGCGGCAGCCATCGTCCGAAGGCGTGCCGGGCCAGGATCACGAGCTTCCGGGCGGCGTCGAGACCAGAGAGGTCCGCGGTGGCGTCAGCCTCCGCGAACCCGAGCCGCCGGGCATCGTCGAGGGCTTCTTCGAGGGACTGGCCGGACTCTTCCATCCGGGTGAGGATGAAGTTCGTGGTCCCGTTCACGATCCCACGCACGCGGGTGATCCGGTTCGCGACGAGCGTGCCCCGGAGCATGTGCAGGATGGGGATCGCCCCGCCAACGGCCGCCTCGTAACGGAGTGCGGCACCGGCAGCCGCCGCCAGGCGCTCGAGCGCTTTGCCGTCCGCGGCGATCAACGCCTTGTTCGCCGTCACCACGGCCCGCCCGCTCGCCAGCGCCTGGCGCACCACGTCGCCGGCACGGTCCGTCCCGCCCATGACCTCCACGACCACGCCCACACCCGGGTCCTCGAGCGGGGCGCGCCAGTCGTCCGTGAGCCGGGCGCCGTCCGGGGCGCCGGCACGCGGCCGTTTGGCGTCCCGCACGACCACGTACCGGACCTCCAGGTCCAGGCCGTACCGACTGCGGAACTCGTCGCCCCGGGCGGCGAGAACGTCCGCGAGCCCGCCGCCGACCGTGCCGAACCCGTAGAGCGCGACACCAACCCTCACGCCGGCCTCCGGCCCCGAGCATCGATCCGGGCGGCCGCACCCGGATCCCCCGCGGCGCGGCGCTGCGCCCGGTCGATCTCGCCTGCGGCGAAGAGTGCGTCATGCAGGGTGCGCACGGCGTGCTCCGCGTGCTCCGGCGCGAGGTACATGGTCACGCCGAGCTCGGAGACGTTCAGGTCGTCCGGCTCGATCCCGTCCCGGGCGAGCCGCTGGAGCGCGGACGCCAGCGCGGCGCCGTACGAGGCCAGGCCCGTGCCCACGACGGTCACCTTCGTCCTCGCCGCCTCGATCCGGACCCTGGTCTCGTCCCGGAGCGCCTCCCGCAACACGCGCTCGGCCATGGGCGCGTGCTCCGCCCGGAGCGCGACCGCGATGCGCCGAACGCCGGACTCGATGCTCCGGTCATCCAGCGATTCCACGGGGATGCCGGCACGGCCGAGCGCATGGAGCACGGCTGCGGTCGGGGCACGGCCGTGCGCCGGGAGCTCCACGATGAGCCGGGTCGTGTCGGCGGCCGCCGCCACGCCCAGGAGATGAGGGCCTTCCACGGGTACTGCTCCTTCGACAAGGGTGCCGGATTCGGGTCCGAAAGCCGGACTCGAGAGTATGCGTAAAGGCAGCTCGTGTATGGCGGCGAGCGCGGCTGCCCGAGGGTGCAGCACGGCTGCGCCAGCGTGCGCGAGCATCAGGGCTTCGCGGTGGTGGAGCCGCGGGTGCCGGCGAGCGCCCGGTACGAGGCGCGGGTCGGCGGTGTAGATGCCGTCCACGTCGGTGTAGATGTCGCAGCGGTCGGCGCCGAGCGCGACGGCGAGGGCCACGGCGGTCGTGTCGCTTCCGCCGCGCCCGAGGGTGGTGATGTCCCGGGACGAGCTGAGCCCCTGGAACCCGGCCACCACGGGGACGTGCCCGGTGGCAAGGGCGCGACGGACGCGGCGGGCGCGGACGTCCCGGATGCGGGCGTTGTTGTGGCTCCGGTCCGTCATGATCTCCGCCTGCGGGCCGGTGAACGCGACGGCGGGCACGCCGGCCTCGGCGATGGCGAGGGCGAGGAGCCCGGCCGAGAGCTGTTCGCCGGTGGCAAGGATGAGGTCCAGTTCGCGGCGGCAGCGGTTGGCGGACGCGGGCGCGACGGCCGCGGCGAGGCCCAGCAGCTCGTCCGTGGTGTGGCCCATGGCGGAGATCACCACGGCAATGGCGTGGCCTTCGGCATGGATCGCGGCGATGCGGGCCGCTGCCGCCCGGATCCGGTCGGGCGTGGCGACGGAGGTGCCGCCGAACTTGCAGACGATCAACGCCACGCGGGACCTCCGATCTGAGCGCCGTTCCTGTCGGGACTCGCGGCGAATGCGACGACGGCCCCGGGGTCACGGCCCTCAGGGGAACCCGCGTCGAAACCGGCTTGCCTGAACCCGAGGGTGAGGGCATCGGCCACGGCCGGGGCGCGTTCGCGGGCGCAAACCGCGATGAGCCCGGACCCGCTCCCGGAGATGGTGACGGCCCATGCGCCGGCCTCGAGGGCGGCGGCGACGGCGTGTTCCGCGCCCGGGATCAGAGGCAGCCGATAGGGGACGTGTAGATCGTCCTGGAAGCCGATCGCGAGGAGCTCCGGGTCCGCCGTGGCGAGCCCGTGCAGGAGCGCGGCGACGCGGCCGAGGGCTGCGGAGGCGACGGCGTGGGGCACGCTCTCCGGGAGCACGCGCCTCGCCTCCCGGGTCGAAACCTCCACGGGCGGCGCGGCGAAGGCGAAGCCGATCTCCGGGGCGAGTGGCAGAGAGATCGGGACCGGACGACCGCTGGCGTCCCTGGCAACGGCCACCAGGCCGCCGAAGATCACGGGCGCGGCGTTGTCCGGGTGCCCCTCGAGCGCGTCGGCATCCCGAAGCCAGCGACTGCGGGCTTCGGGCGTGGCGTCCCGCCCGAGCGCGGCCTCGGCGAGCGCGAGCCCGGCCACCACCCCGGCGGCGGAAGAGCCCAGCCCGCGCGCGACCGGGATCTCGGAGTCCATCACGATCCAGCCGCGTGGCTCGGAGACGTCCGCCCCGGACCGCAGCGCGCGGAGGAACGCGCCCACGAGCAGGTCCCGGTCGGCCGGGACGTCCAGGCTCGCCACCGTGCCTCGCCGCTCCACCCGGAGCGGGTCCGGCCCCGGCTCGTAGCGCGCCTCCAGGTAACGGTCGAGCGCCAGCCCGATACAGTCGAAGCCGGCACCCAGGTTCGATGTGCTGCACGGGATCCTGACCCGTGCGGATTGGAGCTTCGGAGCCACGGTCCGGTCTCCGTACGTTGAAGGTGGCACGACCGCGTCGCGCAACGCGCGGAAGAGATCCGGTGGCCCCACCCGGAGGCAAACGCCACAACGGGACGCGGCCAGATCCGGGGACACCTCCTCACGCCGATCGCGGCCGGGGCCGGCTCGGCACGCCGTGCAACAGGCACGACCGCCGGCGGGCCGGACGCGAAAGAACGCGGCCCAAACGAAAAAACGCGGCCCCTCGATCACCGAGAGGCCGCGCCTGCAGGAACCTGGCTTTCGTCTGTTATGCCACGTACGCCAGCACGCCGCCTCTCGTCGAGAGCCGGGTCATGGTGGTCATCGTGGTCTTCGAACAGACGTGGCCGAGCATCACTCGAACTCCGGGTACGCCAGATTTTCCTGCACGAAAGCGCATGATAGCGTGTACTGCGGGACCCGTCAAGGGGAACTGTATGGGAATTCGGGCCACGACGGCGGGCGCCGCGGCCGACGGTCAGCCGGCGCCGTCGAGCGCCGCGAGAACCTCCGCGGCATGCCCCTGCGGGGTGACCTTGGGGAAGACCTTCGCGATCCGGCCCTCCTCATTGATGATGAAGGTCGTGCGTTCCACCCCCCAGAACGTGCGGCCGTACACGGTCTTCTCCTTCCAGACCCCGTACGCTTCCGCGACCGCGATGTCGGTATCCGAGAGGAGCCGGAAGTTGAGGCCGTACTTGTCGCGGAACTTGCGGTGCGACTCCACGGAATCGGGGCTCACGCCCAGGACCACCGCGCCGCCGGCGTCGATTCGCGGGAGCACATCGCGGAATTCGCATGCTTCGATCGTGCAGCCGGGGGTGTCATCCTTCGGATAGAAATACAGGACGACCTTGCGGCCGCGCAGGTCGGCGAGCCGAACCATCGATCCATCGTCTGCGGGTAGGGAGAAATCGGGTGCCGGATCTCCGGGTCGAAGCATGTCTCGGTCTCCTTGTCTCGCTGGAGGGGATCGATCGAGGACTCGGACTGCACGTGCAATGCGGGCAATGTAGCCGATTGCGCCCGCGGCTTCCAGTCCATGACACGGCTTGTAATCTGTCCTGGGGCTCTGACAGCCGGGACGCAGGCCGGGTGGCCACGAAAACAGAGTGGGCCGTACGATTGTAGAATTGCGCAATGAAGGAAAAGGGCATAGGCGATCGGGTCGTGGGTGGGGGCGGCGGCGGATAACGATCGGTGATTACCGCACCGCGCCGGATGGCCGGACGAACCACGGGGGACCGGGAGCCCGGGCCCGGGGCGGGAGGCCTGCCGGGTCTCCAATGAGCCGGCCGCCGGCGACCGGTGCAGGGGGGCAGGCCGTGGTGCGGGCCCGCCATGAGGGCGTCGCGAGCACGCCGATCGGCGTTGCCACCGGCGCGCCTCGGGGCGAAGCGGGTGCCGGCCGCGGCCGCGCCGGACGGGGAGCACGGCGTGGGACGGGGACGATGGCGTCGCCCGGGCAGGCCGCGTCATGGGCCGTCGGATCCCTGGACCGGCGTCGTAGCGGCCGTACGGATCGCCGCGACGGGATTGCGACGTCTGCACGTGCGCGCGCGTGCGCGGGCTCGACCCGGCAACGCACCCGTACCGCGAAGCGGGTACTGCCACGCCGGCGTGGGGCCGAGCGGGTCCGCCGCGGGTGGCCCCGGCGGTGGTCCCGCATTAACTTGCCGCGCGAGCGCGGCGCCACCCGGGGCCGCGCGGCCGGAGCGGGAACCTGGAGGTCGAGGTTCGAAGATGTCGAAAGCGAACGATTGGACCGAGCTGCCGATCCCGGATTTCTACGATCCGGCGAACGCGAGTCGCTGGTCGTACTCGCCGGACCAGCAGAAGCTCTTCGAGGCGGCGGTGGAGTGGCGGAAGCTGCATGGCATCCGGCCGGCACAGGAGGACGACTACCGGATCCACCTCCTGCTGATCGACTACCAGAAGGACTTCTGTTTCCCGGAGGGCTCGCTGTACGTGGGTGGGCGGAGCGGGCGGGGCGCGCTCGAGGACAACGACCGGATCGCGCGGTTCATCTACCGCAACCTGCGGGCGATCACGCACATCACCTGCACGCTGGACACGCACCACCCGTATCAGATCTTCTCCCCGGCGTTCTGGCTGGACGAGAACGGGAACCCGCCGGCGCCGCACCGGGAGGTCACGGCGGAGGACATCAAGTCCGGGCGGATGCGGCCGAACCCCGCGCTGGCCGGTTGGCTCGGGCCCGGGGACTACGACTGGCTGGTCCGTGAGGTCACGCACTACTGCGAGCAGCTCGAGGCGTCGGGGAAGTACCGGCTCTACCTCTGGCCGCCGCACTGCATCCTGGGGAGCGCGGGGCACGCGCTCGTGGGCGTGGTGCACGAGGCGCGGATGTTCCACTCCTACGCGCGGCTGTCGCGGGCGGACGTGCAGGTCAAGGGCACGGCGCCGCTGACCGAGTACTACTCGGTGCTCGCGCCGGAGGTGCTCGTGGGTCACGACGGCCGGCCGCTGGCCGAGCGGAACGTAGAGTTCGTGGAGGTGCTGCTCCAGTCGGACGCGGTGGTGATCGCCGGGCAGGCGGCGAGCCACTGCGTGCGGAACACCATCGAGGACCTGCTCGGGCAGATCGACCCGAAGCTCGTGAACAAGGTCTACATCCTCCGGGACTGCATGTCGTCGGTGGCGGTGCCGGACCCGGAGCGGCCGGGCGAGTTCCTGTTCGACTTCACGCCGCAGGCGGAGGAGATGCTGGAGCATTTCGCGGCGGCCGGGATGCACGTGGTGGAGTCCACGCGTCCCCTTTCGGAGTGGCCGGATCTGGGCCGCTAGCCGCGCGGGCGGGTTCGGGGCGCCGGGCAACGGGCTTCGGGGCGACGTCGGGTGCCGGGGCGACGTCGCGTACCGCAGGCTCCCCGGGGCGCCGCCACGTCCGCGGCGGTGGCCAGGGCGCGCGGAGCGTCTCCAGGCGGCCGAGGGCGGCCAGGTCCCGGCGCAGCTTGATGACGGCCAGGTCCTTGGCCTTGGCCTCGATCATGACGTCGAAGGGCAGGTCGGCGAGGCGGGCGAGGAAGTCGGCGAAGGTCCAGGGATCGACGAAGTCCGCGTGCTGCCGGAGGAGCGGCGGCTCGACCCGCGTGACGCCGCCGCGCTTGACGGTCCGGCCGTCGAGGCGGGCGGAGGAGAAGTGGATTATCGGCGTGACGACCGCCGGCCAGGTGCCGAGGGCGCGGCGGGCCGCGTCCTCGGGCTCGAGTCCGCCGGGGTTCAGCCGGTGGTGCTGGTGGTCGAAGACCACCGGGACGCCGATCGCCTCGTGGATCCGGAGGCAGTCGACGACGGTGAAGGAAGCTTCGTCGTTTTCGATGACGAGGCGCCGGCGCGCGGGCTCGGAGAGGGTGTGGTAGTTGGCGATGAAGCGGCGGAGGGCCGCGTCCCGGTCGCCGTACATGCCGCCCACGTGGACGACGACGACGGCCTCCTGCCCGAGCTCCATGGCGTCCAGGAGCTCGGCCTGCGCGTCCAGCTCCCGGCGCGCCGATGCGGCGATGTCCGGATTCTCGGCGTTCAGCACCACGTACTGGGACGGGTGTAGGGAGAGTCGGATGTCCCGGGCCCGGGCGTACCGGCCGATCCGGGCGAGCTCGACCGCGTGGTCCCGGATCTGGTTGTGGAACCGGGGCAGCTCCGGGTGCGTGGCGTAGGGGACGAAGTCGGAAGAGAGCCGGTACATGCGGATTTCGACGTCGCCCAGGTAGTCCAGGATGGCGTGCAGGGCGTCAATGGAGACGGCCACGCTGGGCCCGGACTGCCAGCGGCGGGTGTCGTGGCTCGGGAGGCCCTCCCGGCCGAGCACCTTGACGGCGAAGCCGAGGCGGCGGTCGGGGCGGGGGTCGCGGTCGTGATCGATGCGGGTCATGCGCGGCTCCGGTGGCAGACGGGGAGCCCGTTCGCTGCAGCGGCCGTGCCGCGCCGGGGGATTGCCCGTCCCCTGGCGGGAGGTGAGCGGCCGGAGCGCACCCGGAGGGCGCCCCGGGGGTACTAGATTGGATTGGCGTGATTGCCGGTGTGCCCGGACGTGGCGAGCGACGGGTGGCCACGCGCCGGGCGCGGCGGACGACGGCGGCTACGGGGGCTCGCGGCGCATCCCCGCGTCCCCGATCGGCCCGCGCCCGTTGAAATTCCCAGCGGATCGTTGCAACACCCGGTTGCGAGATGAGAGAGCGTAGGCGAACGGTCACGGTGGATGTGGGTGGCGTCCGGGTGGGCGGCTGCCACCCCATCGTCGTGCAGTCCATGACGAACACGGACACGTCCGATGCCGCGGCCACGGCGGCGCAGGCGGCGGCGCTGGCGCTGGCCGGCAGCGAGCTCGTGCGTGTCACGGTGAACAACGAGGAAGCGGCCCAGGCGGTCCCCGAGATCGTGGCGCGGCTCGAGGACGCGGGCGTGAACGTGCCCATCATCGGGGACTTCCACTACAACGGGCACCTGCTCCTGACGAAGTACCCGGAGTGCGCGCGGGCGCTGGCCAAGTACCGGATCAACCCCGGCAACGTGGGCGCGAAGCGGCGGGACGAGAACTTCCGGACCATCGTGCAGTGCGCCATCGACAACGGCAAGCCGGTGCGGATCGGGGTGAACTGGGGCTCGCTGGACCAGCAGCTCCTGACCGAGCTCATGGACGAGAACGCGCGGCGGGCCGAGCCGCTGGACGCGAAGTCCGTCATGATCGAGGCCATGGTGCAGAGCGCGCTGCGCTCCGCGGAGCTGGCCGAGGAGGTCGGGCTCGGGCACGACCGCATCGTCCTGAGCGCGAAGGTCTCCGGGGTGCAGGACCTGATCCGGGTGTACCGGGAGCTGGCCGCCCGTTGCGACTACCCGCTGCACCTGGGCCTGACCGAGGCCGGGATGGGCATGAAGGGGATCATCGCCACCACCGCCGGGCTCTCCGTGCTCCTCCAGGAGGGGATCGGGGACACGATCCGCGTCTCCATCACGCCGCGGCCGGGCGGGGACCGGACCGAGGAGGTCCAGGTTGCGCAGCAGATCCTCCAGTCGCTGGAACTCCGGAGCTTCACCCCGCAGGTCAGCTCCTGCCCGGGGTGCGGCCGGACCACGAGCACCTTCTTCCAGCGGATGGCGGAGGACATCCAGGCCTACATCCGCGAGCGGATGCCGGAGTGGCGGACCCGCTACCCCGGGGTCGAGGAGCTGAAGGTGGCGGTCATGGGGTGCGTGGTGAACGGGCCGGGCGAGTCGAAGCACGCGCACATCGGGATCTCGCTCCCCGGCACGTTCGAGGAACCGAAGGCGCCGGTCTACGTGGACGGGCAGCTCTACACCACGCTCCGGGGCGAAGGGCTGGTCGCGGAATTCCTGCGGATCCTGGATGACTACGTGGAAACCCGGTACGGCGGGGTCGCGGCTCCGACCGCGTGATCTCGAGGCGACGTCGCGGCGCGCCGCACCGGGGTTGCGCCGCCTTCCCGGCCTCCGCAACGCTCCCGGGATGGGTGTGATGCCCGGGCCACGGGTCGGCACCGGCGGACAGGGCGCCCGGGAGCCGGCTCGGGCGTGGCGGCCGGCGGCGCTCCCGGAGGGTGGCCCGGACGACGTCGCTCAGCTCACCGTCTTCTCCGGATGCAGCCGGATGTGCAGGGACGGACACACGCTGCCGGACGGCGCCTCCGGATCTTCCGGATATATCCACTCCACACCCGCGAGACGCGCGGGGTCCAGCGGCGGGAGCGGACCATGGTGACGCTCCCCGTTCACGTACACCTCCACCGGACACTCCACCCTCCTGGCCGGGATGCGTATGGCCACGATCTTCGCCGTGTCCAGCGGCACGGTGACGGTCTGGTGGTCCAGGAGACCCGAGTCCGGTTCGTGGCGGATCGTGTGGAAGCGGAGCCCGCCGGGGAAGGCCAGGAGCCGGTCGGGCAGCGGGAAGACCCGGGTCTGTCCGGGGCGCACATCCGCGACCCGCACCGTCCCTTTGCACTCCCGCAGGAAGATCACGACCGAGTCCTGGCTCTCGTTCTCGACCCGCAGGCCGACGGGGCGGCGTCCGCCCACGGTCCAGACCTGTGGGAGGGGGCACTCGGTGAGCTCGGGCGCGGGCTCGGACGGGCCGCCCCGGGCGCCGCACGCGCCGGCGGTCAGGACCGTCCCGAGCAGCAGGGGGAAAACTCGTCGGATCGAACGCATGTCACACGCTCCGTGCGGGTTCCGATCCGTGGTATCGTGTTTCTACTATAAATCTAGTTGACACCCGGCGCAATGGCGCCGGCGAGCCTGGAGAAGGGAACGATGGGCGTTACGAGAGTGGGACCTGGTGCGCGGCGGGGGCCGCGCGTGCTCGTGGTTGCGTTGATGCTGGCCGCGTTGCTCGCGGCGCCGATGCCGCTCGGGGCCTGGGACGACATCGGGCATCAGCTGGTGGCGGCGATTGCGTGGCGGCACATGACGCCGGAGGCGCGGGCGCGGGCGGTGGCGCTATTGCGGTCGGCGCCGGCGGATGCGGCGCTGGCGTCGCTGTACGATGAGCTGGCGGTGGCGGGGGAGGATCGGGACCGGGCGTTCTTCATGATCGCGGCCACGTGGGCGGACCGGGTGCGTGACCGGGAGCGGCCGGAATACGCGTACCACCGGAGCTCGTGGCACTACGTGAACTTCTTCTGGGAGCAGCCGGAGCCGGGGGCGCCGGGGGTGGAGCGGCCGGACCTGGGCACGAACGGCGAGGTGCTGATCCGGTTGGAGGAGCAGGGCGGGGTGGTCGGGGATCCCTCGCGGGATGCGGCGGAGCGCGCCATTGCCCTCGCCTGGGTGCTGCATCTGGTGGGCGACCTGCACCAGCCGATGCACGCGAGCGCCCGGATAACGGTGGAGCATCCGGAGGGTGACCGGGGCGGGAACCTGTTCCGGCTCGGCGAGGACATGAACCTGCACTGGTACTGGGACTCGATCACGGGCCGGTCCCGGGCGCGGGGGCCGGAGGAGACGGAGCTGGAGTACCTGGACCGGCTGGCGAAGGAGATCGAGACCGCGCATCCGCGGGAGCGGCTCGAGGATCGGCTGAAGCCGGGTGCGTACGAGGCGTGGGCGCGGGAGTCGTGGGAGCTGGCGCGCACGCGGCTGTATCCTGCGGATCTGGAGCAGGGCCGGGAGCCGTCGGAGGCGTATCGTGGGGGCGCCTTCGGGATCGCGAGCGAGCGGTTCGCGCTGGCGGGCTACCGGCTGGCGGAGGTGCTGAATCGGCTGCTGGGCGGGGAGTGATCCGGCGGTACGAGCAGGTCCGGAGCGCACGAAAACGTTGACACGGCGGTTGTCCGGGCCGGACATTGGGTCGATCCAGCAGGCGCCAGCGGAATGCGGGCGATGGAGCCAGCGATTCCCCGAACGCGGGAGACGGTCGTGATGAACTTCCGTGCTCTCAGAACGGCGGTGTTGCTGTTTGCGGGCATGGCTGCGGGGTGCGGGGCGGGGGATGCGGGTCGGGGGGACGTGGTGATGCGGGACAGCGCGGGGATCCAGATCGTGGAGGCACGGCGCGGGCTCTGGCCCGAGGGTCGGGAGTGGCGCGTGCCGTCGCCGCCGCGGTTGGAGATCGGGGTGGTCGAAGGCGACCCGGCCTATCAACTGTTCCGGGTGACGGGCGCGACCCGGCTCAAGGATGGCCGGATCGTGGTGGCGAACGGTGGCTCGTCCCAGCTCCGGGTGTTCGACGCGGACGGCCGCTTCCTGGGGGAGGTAGGGGGGCCGGGGGAGGGGCCGGGCGAGTTCCGGGCGCTTGTGGGCGTGTGGCCGTACCGCGGGGATTCGATCGCGGCGTGGGACGGCCGGCTGCGCCGGATCACCGTCTTCGACCGTGAGCTGCAGTTCGTCCGGTCGGCCCGGCTGGAGCGGCCGGGCTTCAACCCGATCGTGCTGGGCGCCTTCCCGGACGGTTCCGTGGTCACCTTCGACGAGCAGCTCGAGTTGCCGGACGCAAGCCCACGGGAGCAGTACGGCACTTTCGCGCGGCACGGACCGGAAGGCGAGTTCCTGGACTCCATCGCACGGTATCCCACCTTCACGACCGTTCCGATCCAGGGACCGGACGGCACGAACCTTTTCATTTCCGTCGTGACCTTCGGGCCGCACACGGTGGCGGCGGTGGCCCCGGCGAACTTCGTGGTGGGCACGGCGCGGGACTACGAGCTCCGGGTGCATTCCCGGGACGGGCTCCTGGTGCGGCTGATCCGCTGGCACGGCCCGGACCGCACGGTGCGGGATGCGGACGTGGCGAAATACCGGGAGGAGCGGTTGGAGTCCGCCCGGAACGTGGACGAGCTGCGTCGCGTCCGGGCGGAGATCGAGCAGACGCCGGTGGCGCCGGAGTTCCCGGCGTACCGGATGCTGGTCGTGGACCGGACCGGGAACCTGTGGGTCGAGTCGTACCCGCGCCCGGGGGAGAACGGGCGGCGCCGGTGGACGGTGTTCGATGCGGCCGGGAGGATGCTGGGCGACGTCGCCATCCCCGAACGCCTCTGGGTGTTCGAGATCGGGGACGATTACGTGCTCGGCGTGGAGCGGGACGAGCTGGGCGTGGAGTACGTGCGGATGTATGCGCTGGTGAAGCCGTGAGGGGGGCAGCCTTCGCGGTGGGGCTGCCTTGCCGGGTCGAGCACGAGCACGGGGCAATCTTCGCGGTGGGGCAACGTATCCGGGTCGAGCACGAGCACGAGCACGTGCACGAGCACGGGCACGGGCACGGGGTAGGCTTCGCGGTGGGGCTACCTTCCGGGGTCGAGCACGGGCCCGAGAACCCGGACCTGGACGAGGCGGAGCGGGTGGACGAAGGGGTGAGTGGCGCCGTCCGTGAGCTCCGCGTGGGCTGACGAGCGAAACGAGCATTCCCTCCTGATCGGGGCAGGTCTCCACGCCCCACGTATTGACCTCAGCCGGTAATGCGCTATGCTTCCCGTGCACGCGGGCCGACCCGCCAGGTGCCGCGCGGGACGGACCCACCGGAGGACCGCACAGCCGGGCCGGCGGCCCGGCCTGACCCTGTGGAAAGGAGGGATCGCATGGCCTATCCGTTCACGCTCCCCGAACTGCCGTATGCGTACGATGCGCTGGAGCCGCACATCGACGCGCGGACCATGGAGATCCACTACACGAAGCACCACGCGGCCTACATGAACAACCTGAACGCCGCGCTGGAGAAGCATCCGGAACTCCAGGGCAAGAGCGCGGAGGAGCTGGTTCGGGACATCAAGAACATCCCGGAGGACATCCGCACGGCGGTGCGGAACCACGGGGGCGGGTACATCAACCACAACCTGTTCTGGCAGATCATGGCGCCGGGCGGGGCCGGGCAGCCGTCGGGCGAGCTGATGGAGGCGCTGAACAGCGCGTTCGGCTCCCTGGACGCGTTCAAGGAGGCGTTCAACAAGGCGGCGGCCGGGCATTTCGGCTCCGGCTGGGCCTGGCTCGTGGTGGATGGCCCGGGGAAGGTCGCGGTGATCTCGACGCCGAACCAGGACAGCCCGCTCATGGAGGGTCGGACTCCGGTGCTCGGGCTGGACGTCTGGGAGCACGCCTACTACCTGAAGTACCAGAACCGTCGCCCCGAGTACATCCAGGCGTTCTGGAACGTGATCAACTGGGATGAGGTGAATCGGAGGTACGAGGAGGCCATCCGGTAGCCTTCGCGGCGAGGCGGCGTTTCCGGGTCGTGCACGAGCACGAGCACGTGCACGACCCGGCAAGGTAGCCTGACCGCGAAGGTTGCCTCACTCGTACTCGTACTCGTGCTCGTACTCGTACTCGACCCGGTTAGGTAGCCCTACCGCGAAGCTTCACCCAACCTTCGGCCTCTCCAGTACGCTCACCTCTCCCGGCATCATGTAGTGATCGCCCCACAGGCGGCCAATGGGCCGGAGGACGGCCGGGTCCACGGCCAGGGTGCCGGGAACGAAGGGGAGCTCCTCGGAGATTCGGATGCCCAGGACCTCGCCGATGACGAGCGTGTTCGGCGAGTTCCGGAGCTCGACCACCTCGTGGAGTCGGCATTCGAGGACGGCGGGGCAGTCGGCGACGAAGGGCGCCGGGACGACGTCGCTCATTGCAGCTTCGAGCCCCGCGGCCGCGAACTCGTCCACCTCGGGGCCGTACTCGGCCGATGTCTGGTTCATCGCCTCGAAGTGCCGTTCGGTCACGACATTCACGCAGAACGCGCCGGTGTCCAGGATGTTGCGGAGCGTGTCCTTCGGCCGGCCGGCCCGGCTTCCGATCGACGCCGCGACCAGGAACGGCGTGGGCGAGACGGCCATGAAGTAGCTGAACGGCGCGAGGTTCGGTGTGCCGTCGACGGACCGGGTGGAGATCCAGCCGATCGGCCGTGGCACGACCAGCGACGTCAGGAGCTGATACCGCTCCCGGGCAGAGAGCTCGGCCGTCCGGAACCGGACGCAAGGGATCGGTTCGATCATGGTGCCGTCCGATTCTGATCTGCGACGTGCCGCTCGACCCACTCGACGGCGTGCCGCAGCTCCAGCGGGTCGATCCAGTGGCCGATCGGGTAGTCCCGGGCCTCGAGGTCGGCGCCGGCCGAGTGGAGCCGCTCCCGGCCCTCGACCGCGAGCTCGAACGGGATGTTCGGGTCCCGGGTGCCATGCCCCCAGAAGAACCGCGTCCCCCGGACCGTGTCCGGGGTGGCCGCCACCGCCGGATGGTTCGCCAGGAAACCGCTGAAGTTCAGGACGAGCGGTACCCTGCCCGGCCGGGTCAGGGCGAACGCCATGCTGAGCGTGCCGCCCTGGGAGAAGCCGCCCAGGACCAGCGGACCCGGCCGCACCGGCAGCTTCCCGGGGAGCGAATCCAGGAAGGCCTCCAGCGCGTCGAGACTCGCGGAGAAGCTCTCCGGCTCGGGACGGTCCCGGCCGAGGAACCGGTACCACGCCCAGCCGGGCCCGTAACCCCAGGGGGCGGCCGGGAACGGCGCCCGCGGGAACGTTGCAATGGCACCGGCCGGCAGCTTCGATGCGAGCGGCTGCAAGTCCGCTTCGTTCGCCCCGCGGCCGTGCAGCAATACGATCAGCGGGGCGCCGTCCCGCGCGCCCTCCGGCACGTGCAGGATATACTCCAGGTCGCTCATCGACCCTCCGTCAGTCCAGCGGTGTGAGGATCTCTTCGAGCTCGGCGCGTTGCGGCTCGAGCCACGCCGGGAGCATGAGCTCCCGGCCGAGCGTGTCCGCGGGCTCGTCCACCGCGAAGCCCGGCCCGTCCGTGGCGATCTCCAGCAGCAGCCCGTCCGGCGCGCGGAAGTAGATGCTCCGGAAGTACTTCCGGTCCATCACCGGAGAGACGTGGACGCCCATGGAGAGCAGGTGGTCCCGCCACGCGAGCTGCTCCTCCTCATCCTTCGCCCGGAACGCGATGTGGTGCGTCTGTCCGGCGCCGCCCCGCGCCCAGTAGTCCGAATTCGGCCAGCCGAAGAGCGTGAGCGTGCTGTGCGGCGCCACCTCGTCGCCGTCGTAGCGCGCCCAGAACCAGTGGGGCGTGGCGCCGTCGTCCTGGTTCACCGTCTTCTTCACGATGCGCAGGCCGAGCGCGGCCTCGTAGAACTCGTGGGCGCGATCGATGTCGTCCGTGATGCCGCTGATGTGGTGGATCCCCTGGAGCGCCATGTCCGGCTCGATGACCGGTACCGGTTCCGGGTGCGTGAGTGCCCGGATCGCCTCCTCGTCCCGATGGCCGCGCAGCCGCTCGTTCGGCGGCATGATCACCGTCTGGCCGAGGGCGTCCGCCGGCTCGTCGATCGCGTAGCCGGGGCCCCGGGTCGCGATCTCCAGGATCTGGCCGTCCGGGTCCCGGAAGTAGATGCTGCGGAAGTAGCCGCGGTCGTACGGGCCGGTCACGTGGACGCCGGCGTCGGTCAGCCGACGCTTCCACTTGAGCAACGCTTCCGGCGTTTCCACGCCGAGCGCCAGGTGGTGGATCCCGCCCACGCCCCAGCGCCCGCGGCCCGCGTGCGGCCACTCGAAGAACGTCAGGATCGTGCCCGGCGAGCCCATCGCATCGCCGAAGTAGAGGTGGTACGCGGTGGGGTCGTCGAAGTTGACGGTCCGCTTCACCAGGCCGATGCCCAGCGTGTCACGGTAGAACGCCAGCGTGCGCCGCGCGTCTCGCGAGACCATCGTGATGTGGTGGAACCCCTGGGTTTTCAACGAGGCCATGGTCCCTCCTCCTGGCTTGCGGCGGTGTCGCCGGTCGTTTCGCGTTCCCTGATAAAACCCTCAGTACTGAGATATTGTTCCCGCGGCGGAGCCGGGAGGGGGGTGGCGGCGCGGATGCAGGGGCTGGCGCGAAGGCCGGCGAGCGTCGCGGCGATTCGGGAACCGGCGGTCACGGGGGTGACCGGAGGCCGGGTGGGGCTTGCCGGGTCCGGGTCTGCCCCGGCGGGCCCACTCAACCGGTCTCGCCCTCACCCGGGCGAGGGAGGGAGGCGGCGTGGTGTCCGAGCCGCTTGAGCAGGTCGATCGCGACGCGCCGGTCGTCGACGTCGAGCCCGGAGACCGCGCGCTCGATCGCCGTCGCGTGCTCCTCGAAGACCCCGGCGATGAAGCGTTCGCCTTCGGGGGTGAGCGCCGCGTAGCGCGCGCGACGGTCCTCCTTGCACTCGCGCCGCTCCACGAGGCCGCGTTTTTCCAGGGAGTCGACGAGGAAGGTGATCCCGCCACTGGACACGAGGATCTTGCGCTGGATGTCCCGCAGCAGGAGCGGCCCTTTGTGGTAGAGCACCTCCAGGACCGCGAACTCGCCCGGGGTGAGGCCGTGACGCGCGATGTCCGCCTGGCTGTGCGCGAGCACGGACGCGTACGCACGGGCAAGCACGGTCCACAATTTCAACGCGAGCGCCTGGGGCTCGCTCCGTTCGGCCGCGCGACGGGCGCCCGGCCCGGCATCAGGCTGGCTCACGAGGCAACAATTCGTGTCCGACAGGGAACGTGTCAAGGATGGCGTCCGGATTGGAGGGCCGGACGTTCAGGGTGGGACGGCCGGCGGCACAACGGTCGAATGGTGCGGCGCGCACGCACCCACGAAAGACGCTGGTATGGCGGTTGGTTGCCGATCGCCGTGCGCTGCTCCGCGTCTTGCCGCGTACCGACGCGTGCGGGTAGCTTGCGCCGCATGATCGGATCGCGTCTCCGTTCCCTCTCGATCGTCGCTGGGGGCGACGTCGTCGCATGCGACCCTCTCCGGCCGCGGGCACCGTCCGTCGCGGCCGTCCGCGCGCCGGGGCCGGGGCGCGGGTGAGTGCGGGCCGATGACCGATGCCGGTACGACCCGCGCCGCGGCGCGCCCGCCCCTCGATGGCATTGTCGTGCTCGACCTCTCCCGGGTGCTCGCCGGGCCGTACTGTACCATGATCCTCGGCGATCTCGGGGCCGACGTCATCAAGGTCGAGCCGCCCGGACGGTACGGGAACGCGCACCCGACCATCGTACCGTACCAGACCTTCGAGGCGGCCGACGGCCCGTTCGCCCTCGGCGTCGGGAACGACGCCCAGTGGCGGCGGTTCTGCGCCGCCATCGACCGCCCCGAGCTGGCGGACGACCCGCGCTTCAGTACGAACCCGGACCGGGTAGCGAACCGGGAGGCATTGATCGCGATCCTCGCCGAACACTTCCGCACCGCGCCCGCGGGCGAATGGATCCGCCGGATCGCCGCCGCGGACGTGCCCGTCGGACCCGTACGGACCGTGCCGGAGGTACTCGAGAGCGAACAGATCAAAGCGCGCGGGATGATCGAGACCGTCTCCCACCCGACCATCGGCGAGCTCCGCCTCGTCGGGATCCCGTTCAAGTTCTCCGCCACGCCGGCGAGCATCCGGCGCCCACCGCCGTTGTTGGGGGAGCATACGGGGGAGGTGGTAACGGAGCTGGGTCTTGATTCTGCATGAAGACGACGGCTGACTCGAAGGGAGCCCGTACCATGTTGGCGCACATGGGGCGGTGGCGCTGCGCTACGAGCCGAAACGGTAGCTGGCCGGGGGCCACGAAGACTCTTCGGCCTCGTATCACACGCTTCCGATCGAGGCCGCGCGAAGCCACGAATTCCGGCACGCGCCGCGCGCTGGGACGGCCCCGGTGTTCCTCGCAGGGTTGTGGCGGCTTGCCGTCGCTGAGGCGCTAGACTGGTCTGGACCTTCTCCGAACCTCTTATGCCCATGAGGTCGCACTGGACATCGTACGCCGTCTGCGTCGTCCTCGTCGGCGCGTGTGGAAGCGACCGGGCCGGGACGGCGCCGACGTTCGACGCCCTCTTCCCGGAAGAGCGGCAGGTGAGCCTGGAGGAGGATCCGGACGATCGGGTCACGGAGATCACCAGCTTCACGCCGCGCGCGGACGGCGGCTTCGTCATTGTGGACGGCCCGGCCAGGAGGCTGCGCGAGTACGACGCTGCGGGTCGCCTCGAGCGCGTCTGGGGCCGCCCTGGACAGGGACCCGGCGAGTTTCGGACGCCGTCTGCGGCCGCGTACGGCCCGTCGGGTGAGCTCCACGTGGTGGACCGAGGGAGTCCGCGCCGCACGGTGTTCTGGGCGGAGGATTCCGTTTCGGTGTATCGGCTGCCGGCTAGCTATGGCTACGAGTTGCACGCTGTGGGTGAGGGGCTCGTCGTCGGTATCGGCACGCAGGACGAGCGGTTCGGCATCCTCTCATACGATGGTCGGTTGGTCGCCCGGTTCGAGCGGCGTAATCCCCGGATCGCGGAAACACCCTTCTGGGTGTTCTTCGTCCGTGAGCGCGCCGCGGTGGTGGGGGACCGGGTGTACGTCAACTCGTCCTTCGATCCGACGATCCGGGTCTATTCCACGGCAGGGGACTTGCTTCACGCCTTCGGCACGGCGCCGCCGACGTGGATCGAACCGACGCGCCCGGGCATAGCAGCAATCTCGACTCCCGAGGACCGGGCTCGGATCGAAGCGTGGGCGCGGAGCTTCACGGTGGTCGCGGGCCTTGCCGCCATCGACGGGGTGCTCGTGGTGCAGTACGGGCGGCACGACCCGAGACCGAGCGCATCCGATCACATCGTGCTACACACGGCGGACGTCTACGCCGCGGATGGCGAAAAGCTCTTCGAGGGAATTCCCCTCGGTCGGCGCATCCTCGCCGGTGGGAGGCGGCTGTACGTGCTCGAGTCCGAGCCACCGGATGGGTGGACCGTCTCCATGCGGCGGTACACGGGCTCCGGGCGATGACGGGCGCCGCATGAACGGACGCATGCACCCGACAGCGCCCGCGCGGCCTTCGGGTGATGCACTATGCGCGATACGGCACGGACAGCGGAATGCGCTCCGGAAAGCCAGCGTCACATCGTCGGAGTACACGGCGATCGGCGGAACCCGACGCAAGGAGAACGAACGTGGCGGACGATCAGGTGCAATAGAACGTCCTGGCATGGATGAGCTCGAGTTCGTAGGCTGGAACAACGGGGACTGGCATGGCGTGTTCGCCCGTTACCACAGCGACGACGTATTTGTCGACTGGAAGGGGCAGGAGCCAGGACGCGGACTTCAGGAGCACATCGATGCGATGAAAGCGTTTCTCGAATCAGCCGGTGGCATTCCGCCGCGGATCATATCGCACCCGATCGGGTTCGGCTCCGGTGAGTGGACCTGTGTGGTCGGCGAGTTCGAAGATGGCGGCCGAATGGTCACGGTCGCGGAATGGCACGATGGTGCGATGGTCGAGGAGTACATCTGGAGCTGAGTCGCCCGGATGCTGCCGGTCGGCTGGAATCGGGATCTTGTGCGCGATCCAGGTGCCGCGTGACACCGGCCAGGCGGCTGCAATGTAGAGAACGGCGCGCAATGCCGCGCGTCGCCCCGAAGCATGCGAACCGGACCGGACGGTGAGGCGTACGATGAGCGGTCTCATGTACGCCCGCAAAGTGCGAGCTTCCGCCCCCTACTTCCCCCCACTCGTCTCCAGCACCCACTCCGCGATCTTTTCCAGCACCACCGGCGCGATGGTCTCCTCGATCTGGGCGTACTCGCTGGGCGCGCCGGTCTTCGCGGTCTGGAAGAGGTGGTTGAGACCCGGGAATTCGACGGTCGTGACGTTCCGGTTGCCTCCCTGCTCGAGGGCCTCACGGATCGCGGTCAGGTTGGCCTGGGAAGGCACCTGGAGGTCGAGCGAGCCATTGATGGCGAGAACCGGGACCTTGACTCGCTGGAGCGTTGGGCGCGGGTCGTAGTCGATGAAGTAGCGCATCCACGGGGTCACGATCTGCCGAACCTGTTGCTCGATGGTAGCCTCGAAGGCGTCGGCCTCGGCGCCCTGGGCGGGCTGCTGGCCGAGCGCCGCCCGGGCCTGGTCCTGCACGGAGCGGAACAGCGCGCGCAGGCGCTCCGCGGCCGCGCTGTCCGAGGGCTCCTCGCGCAGGACCGCGAAGATCTGCCGCTGGAGCTCCTGGTTTTGCGCGATCGCCGGTTCCGGCACACCGGAGGCCCGGGCGATCAACGCGGCCTGGAGGATGAGGATGGAGTCACCGCGGAGGCCGGGGCCCGCCATGAGCACGATCCACGCGACGTCGCCCGACTCCGCGGCGACGATCGGAGCGATGAGCCCGCCCTCGGAGTGTCCGATGAGCCCGATGGCGGACGGGTCGACGTCGCCCCGGGACTTCAGGTACTCGACGCCGGCGCGCACGTCGCTGGCGAAGTCCAGGCTCGTGGCGCTGCGGAAGTCGCCGGTGCTCTCGCCCACGCCCCGGTCATCCACCCGGAGCACCGCGATGCCGCGCCGGGTCAGGTAGTCGGCCAGGACCAGGAACGGCCGGTGGCCCATGAGCTCCTCGTTGCGGTTCTGCGGCCCGGAGCCGGAGATCAGGAGCGCCGCGGGATAGCGCCCCGGTTCCCGGGGGCGGGTGAACGTGCCGGCGAGTCGCACGCCCGGAGCCGCCGGGTTCTCGTACGAGACGTCCTCCGAGTGGTAGGGGAGCGGCTCCTTCGGATCCTGCGGCCGCGGCCCCTGGCCCGGCGCCTCGTCGGTCCGCTCCATTTCGAGCGGGAAGCCCATCCCGTGCTGCGTGAACGTGCCCGCGATCCGCTCGCCGTCCGGCTGCACCTCCCCCCGGTAGTCGGCGTTCAGGGCGGGCAACGCCAGGTGCACGCTGTCACCGGTCACCGTCACCGAGCGGACCGGGATCCCGTGAGCGCCCTGGTCGGGGCTGTCCATCGTCGCGCGATACGACCCGTCGTCTTGCCGGGTGAGGTGGAATACGATGCGCAACTTCGTCGGACCCACTTCGAGGGTGCCGAGCCACGCGCCGGTCAGGTCGGTCTGCTGCGCGTGCGCCGGCGCGGAGGCCAGGCTCGTGAGGAGCAGCGCGGCGAGGGCAGGGCCGAGCCGTCGGGTGTTTCGGAACATCGTCGTCTGCCTCCGAGGAGTGTGTCAGGAGCAACGGCGTGACCGTCACGCGGCTTTGCGAGGGTCCGGCCGTGGGCTTCAGTCGCGTTCGTGGGGGCGGCCCCCTTCCGGGCCGGTTGCTGGCCGCACGGCGGCATCAGCATTGGCGCCGGTCCTTTGACCCGGCACGGCAACCCCCGGCGTTGGGAGATCCATCCCTGCCGTATGCCCACCGGCCCGGCGCGGCCGAATCGCGCAGGGCGGAGTCCCGTGGGCGCATGGGCGCGGGGGAGGGCCCCCCACCCATAATACGGACGAGCGGCGGGACTTCTTCATGGGAATCCGGGCCGCGTCGGGACAGGCCGGCGCCGGGTCGCGCGCCGAGGCCGAAATCGCACAGGGCGACGTCCCGTGACCGCATGGCCGCCGTGGGTGGCCCCCTGCCCATAATACGAACGAGCGGCGCGTTTGCTTCATACGAAGTTGGGACGGGGATGGGGAACGGGTGCGGTCGGGCCGCCGAGGCGAGGTCAGGTAGCCCGGCCATCCGTGCCGCGCCGCGCCGGCGGCGTGCGGGGCGGAACGGGGCCGCAGGCCGGACTCCCCCTGCGGCCCCCTGCCGCCGCTATTCCGTCCGCAGCGCCGTCATCGGGCTGACCGCCGAGGCGCGCCGGGCCGGCAGGTACACGGCGATCGAGCTGGCCGTCAACAGCAGGGCGGTCACCGCGGCGAGGGTCAGCGGGTCGCGGCTCGAGACGCCGAAGAGCAGGGACTCGAGCAGGCGGGAGAGGACAAGCGCGCCGGCCAGCCCGATCCCCACGCCAATGAGCGAGAGGGCGAGTCCCTGCCGCAGCACCATCCCTCGCACCGAGGCCGGCGCCGCGCCGAGCGCGATCCGCACCCCGATCTCCCGCGTGCGCTGCGTCACCACGTAGCCGATCACCCCGTACAGCCCGATCACGCCGAGCAGCAGAGAGACCGTGCCCGCCACGATCAGCACGATCATCGTGAACGATGTCTCGGCCATGGACCGGGAGACGATCTGCTCCATGGTGCGGGCGGCGGTGACCGGTACGTCCGGCGCGATGCGGCGCACCGCCGCGGCCACCGACGGCGCGAGGGCCATGGGGTCGCCGGTCGTGCGCACCACGAGGTGCCCAACGCTGAGGTCTATGTTGACCGCATCGGTGTTCAGCGTCAGGTAGGCCATGGGCTGGGGCTCCTCGTCGAGTCCGAAGTGCCGGACGTCCTCCACCACGCCCGCGATCTCGAGCCACGTCGTATCGTTGCCGAAGCGAACGCGCTCGCCGATCGCGCGTCCGTCCGTGAAGTCCCGCGCGAAGTTGCGGCTCACCCAGACGTAGGGCGGAATCGCGCCTTCGTGGTCTCTCTCCTCCGGCAGCCGCCCGTCGACGAGCCGGATTCCCATCGTCTCGAAATAACCGGGCCCGGCCACGATATACATCGCGACGGGCGGCAGCGCACCTTCCGGCCGGGGACGCCCCTCGATCTCGAACGACGAGCCGTTCGCCCCCTGCGGCTCGATGGGGAGCGAATTCGTCACGCTCACGGCCTGCACTCCAGGCAGCGCGCGCACCTCGTCGAGGATGCGGCGATAGAAGCCGGTGGGATCGTTGCGGCCTTGTCGCTCGCCCCGGCTCACGCCGACCGTCAGGACGTCCTCCGGCCGGAAGCCCGGGTCCACCGCCCGCAGTCGCTGGAAGCTACGGAGCAGGAGCCCGGAGCCGGTGAGCAGCATGAGCGAGAGCGCGATCTGCGCCGCGATCAGCCCCTGGCGCACCCGCTGCCGGTCCCGGCCGCCCGTGTCGCCCCGGCCTTCCCGCAGCCCCGCCGCCAGCGGGCGGGCGAGGAAGCGGGGGAGGGGGAGCGCGCCGAACGCGAGCCCCGACAGCACGCTCAGCCCGACCGCGAAGAGGAGCACCACGGCGTCCACGTTCACCTCGTGGAGCCGAGGCAGGTTGGACGGTCCGGCGGCCACCAGCGCGCGCACGCCCATCACCGCCAGCAGCACGCCCAGCACCCCGCCCGCGAGCCCCAGCAGCAAGCTCTCCGAGAGGAAGCCCGCAGCCAGCCGCGTGCGCGTGGCGCCCAGCGCGGTGCGCACCGCCAGCTCCTTGCGCCTCGCCTCCGCCCGCACCAGGAACAGGTTCGCCACACTCGCGCACGCGACCAGGAGCAGGAAGCCCACTGTGGACAGCACCACCCAGAGGGTCGTGGCGACGTCGCCGACCACCACCTCCTTGAGCTCCGTCACGGTCGCGTTCCAGCCGGCGCGCTGGAGGAAATCCGCGGTGATCTCTCCGTCGATCTCCGGAATGCGCGCCTGGAGCTGCGCCACCTCGTTCGCGGCCGTCTCCAGCGTCACGCCCGGCGCCAGCCGCGCCACCACGCTCAACCCGAACGTGCCGAACGGCCCGTTCGGGTCTACCCACATGGGCAGGAGCGCCAGCGTCTCCTCCGTCGGGTACGCGAAGCCCTCCGGCATGACGCCCACGATCTCCGTCGGCTCGCCGTCGAACTCGACCACACGTCCGATGATGTCCGGCGCCCGACCGAACTGGGACGACCAGCCGGCATGCGTCAGCACCGCGACCCGCGGCGCACCCGGCTCCGCATCCCCCGGCAGGAACCGCCGCCCCATCACCGGCTGCACGCGGAGCACGTCGAAGAACTCGGGCGTGACCTCCACCACCCGCACCCGCGCGGGCCGGTCCCCGCCCGTCAGGTTGCGCTCCCGGCCGCTCACGACCGCCAGGCTGCTGAAGCTCCGCGCGTGGGCGCGGTACAGCCGGATCTTACCGGGCGAGTTCTCGAGCTGCGGCAGGTTCAGACCGGGCGCATGGTGCCGGAGCACCACGATCCGCTCCGACTCCGGATACGGCAGCGGCCGGATCAACACCGCGGTCACCACGGCGAAGATCGCCACGTTCGCGCCGATCCCCAGCGCCAGCGTGAGCGAGGCGGCCAGCGTGAACCCCGGCCGGCGCAACAGCGCACGCATCGATTGACGGATGTCTTGCAGAAACACCGCTACCATTGGATCTCCTCGTCGGGGGCTCGCGCCCGAACCAAATCGCTTCGCGGGCCGGCGCCCGGGCGCCTCGGCCCGCCGCGCCGCCACCCGCTCCCGCGCCACGCTCACCAGCAGGTCGACCAGAAATCGGAACCACAAGGCGACGACGCTCCGCACCCCGCCCGCCCCGAGCGCCGCCCTCGTCGCGTCCCGGAACGCCAGCGCCATCTCCTCGCCGAAACGCTCCCGGAACGCCCTCGGGTACGCCCTCAGCAGCACGCGGTACAGCGCCTCCGCGGCGCGCACGACCCTGGCTCCGTGCAACATCGTCCGTCTCAAACCGTGTCCACCCTCGGAACCAGCTTCTTCGCCTGCGCCTGCCGCACCAGCCGCTCGAGCCGCTCCGCTTCCGCCACCACGACCTGCCGCCCGAAGCCCGTCAGCCGGTAGTAGCGACGACGCTCATCCCCAGCATCCGACGCCGGGCGCTCCTCCAGCTCCTCCACCACGCCCTGCTCGAGGAGCCGCTTGATCGCGCCGTACAGCGTCCCCGGCCCCAGCCGCACCTCCCCTCCCGTCCGCTCTTCGACGTCCCGCATGATCGCGTAGCCGTGGCGCTCTCCATCCACCAGCGAGAGCAGGATGTGGAACACCGCGGGCGAGAGCGGCAGCAGGTCGCGTGGATTCCGGTCGTCCGACGTCATGTCGTGCTCGGTCCGTGGTTCGGGTCCCGTCGTCGCTTAGACTATATCGTCGGACGATATAGTTGCCTGCCGGGGACCGTGTCGAGGCACGGGACCGGAGGGCGACGTAGCGCGGCAGGGTGGGGAGGCCGATCCCCGTCCTCGCGGATGCCTGCCCGGCGGCGCAGCAGGGCCCCGCCCGGAGGGGCGAGGCCGCCGATTGTGCGTGGAGACTGGACAGAAGCGGCCGGGAGCGGATAGTCTGAGGCCACCGGACCACTCACAGACCCGGCGGCCCGGGCGTGCCCGGCCTGCGAACGGCCGGACCCGTCGCCGGATCGCTCCCCTGAGACGTTCGAGGTTCGACGATGACGACGACCTCGCCGCAGACGCGGACGACCTACGATCGCCGCCTCGGATTGTTCGACGGCACGATGGTGGTGGTCGGCGGGATCATCGGCGCCGGCATCTTCCTGAACCCGGCCATCGTGGCGCAGCGGGTCGGCTCGCCCGGGCTGATCCTGGCCTCCTGGGCGTTGGGCGGCGCCGTGGCGCTCCTCGGCGCGCTCTGCTTCGCGGAGCTGGGCGCGCGGCGCCCCGAGGCCGGCGGCGGCTACGTGTACCTCCGGGAGACGCTCGGTCCGCTCCCCGCGTTCCTCTACGGCTGGACGCTGCTGCTGGTGATCAACAGCGGCGGGATCGCGGCGGTGGGGATGACGTTCGCGTCGTACGCCACGGACCTCGTCGGCCTGCCCGAGGCGCTGGTCAAGCCGCTCGCCATCGCGGCGATCGCGGTGCTGACCGTGATCAACTACGTGGGGATCCGGCCCGGCGCCACGACGCAGAACGTCTTCACGGTCCTCAAGCTCGTGGCGCTCGGCGGGCTGATCCTCGCCGGGCTGGTGCTCGCCGCCCGTGCCACGGGGACGGAGGCCGCGGCCGGGGCGGCCGGCCAGGCCCCGCCGGGGGTGACCGGTGCCGTCGTCGCCATGGGCGCGGCGCTGATCCCGGTGCTCTTCGCGTTCGGCGGCTGGCAGAACGCGAACTTCGTGGCGGGCGAGATCCGGGATCCGCAGCGCAACCTGCCGCGCGCGCTGCTCTTCGGCGTCGGCATCGTGGTGGCGACGTACGTGCTCGCGAACGTCGCCTACGTCGTGACGCTGGGCGCTGGCGGGCTCGCCGCGAGCACCGCGCCGGCGGCGGACGCGATGCGCGCGCTGCTCGGGCCCGCGGGCGGCACGTTCATCACGGCGGGGATCGTGCTCTCGACCTTCGGCTTCCTCAACCTCTCGATCCTGGCCGCGCCGCGCGTCTACCAGGCCATGGCCGACGACGGGCTCTTCTTCCGCTGGGCCGCGCGGCTGCACCCGCGCTACCGCACGCCCGCGGGCGCGATCGTGTTCCAGTCGGTCTGGGCGGTCGTGCTGCTCCTCTCGGGCACCTACGGCCAGCTCCTGGACTGGGTCGTCTTCGGGGACTGGATCTTCTTCGGCCTGGCGGTCGTTACGCTGTTCGTGTACCGGGCGCGGGAGCGTGCCGCGGCCGGGAAGTCGGCGGTGACGCACGGCGGGTCGCCGGGCGACGTCGCCCCGGAGCCCGATGAGGCGACGTTCCGGGCGTTCGGCTATCCGTGGCTCCCCGCGTGCTTCGTGCTCGTGGCGGCGATCGTGGTGGTCAGCTCGATCCTCTCCAACCCGGTGAACGCAATGCTCGGCAGCCTGCTCATCGGCGCGGGCGTGCCGGTCTTCCTGTTCTGGCGGAGGCAGGGGTGAAAGGCAGCCCGTACATCGCGTGGGCCAAGTCCCGGCTCGGGATCCGCTACAACCTCGCCGCGAGCGGGGTGCGGGCCTGTCCGCCGGAGCTGCTGGAGCCCACGCTCGAAGATTTCACGCTCGGCGGCGCGTTTCCGAATGGCTGGACACCGTTGCTGGAACGGATCGCGCGCCGGTACGGGGTGACGGAGTCGCAGGTCGTGCTGGAGCACGGCTGCGGCATTGCGGACCACCTGGCCTGCGCAGCGCTGCTCGAGCCGGGCGACGAGGTGCTGATCGAGCACCCGGCGTACGAACCGCTCGTCGCGCTGCCCCGTTACCTGGGGGCGACGGTGCGCGGCTTCGACCGGGTGCCGGAGGATGGCTGGCGGTTGGACCCGGATCGCGTCGCCTCGGCGCTCACGCCGCGCACGCGGATGGTGATCCTGTCCAACCTCCACAACCCCTCGGGCGCGCTCGTGGGTGGAGAAGAGCTGCGGGCGCTCGGGGAGATCGCCCTGGAGCGCGGCATCCACGTCCTGGTGGACGAGGTCTATCTCGAGTGGTTGGGCGACGACGGGGTGCCCAGCGCCGCGCGCCTCGGTCCACCCTTCGTCGCGACCACCAGTCTCACGAAGGCGTACGGCCTGGACTGGCTGCGCGCCGGGTGGGTGCTCGCGCCGCCGGACGTGGCCGAACGGATCCGGCGCATGCAGGACCTGTTCAGCGGGCACATCGCGCAGCCCACGCAACGGCTCGCGGCGAAGGCGCTGGACCGGGCAACGGCGCTGCTCGCGCTCCTGCGCCCGCAGGTGGAGCGGAACCGGGAGCTGGTCGACCGCTTCGTACGCGAGCACGAGCGGTTGTCCTGGGTCCCGCCCGTCGCGGGGACGGTCGGCTTCGTGCAACTGCGGGACGGGTCGGTGGACGCACTGGTGGAGACCCTCGAGACCCGCTACGACACGACCGTGGCGCCCGGTCGCTTCTTCGGCATGCCGGACTGGTTCCGCGTCGGATTCGGGATGGATACCGCCGTGCTGGAGGAGGGGCTCGCCCGGCTGGCGGCAGCGCTCGAGAGTCTGTAGCCCTGGCGGCGCCGGGGCCTCGCACACCCGGCTTCGAGGTTCGCTGCCCGGGCCGGCGGCGTCAGGCGCGGCTCCCGACGCCGGAATCGTGTGATGGGCTGGCCGGAATGACACGGGGCGCGGTCCCGGCGGGACATTGCCCGGCCGGTGCCGTGCCCCGATTCCGTCGAGCGCCCCCGCTCTGCGCGAACGCCGAGCTACTCGCCCGAGGCCGCGTTGTTTCGCGTCGGCATTGCCCGCGGGAGCTGCGGGTGCGGGATCAGCGGGAATTCGCCCGTGAGCGATTCGAGGAACGCCACGAGCGCGTCGACTTCCTCGTCGTTGAAGCGGCGCTTGAGCTGCACCCACCCCATGATCGCCACGGCGTCGTGCAGCGTGGCAGCGCTCCCGTCATGGAAGTACGGCGCCGTGAGGGCCACGTTGCGCAGCGGCGCGATCCGGAACACGTAGCGGTCCTCCTCCCGGCCCGTCACCGCGGCGCGGCCCACGTCCTCGGAGCCCGCCACGTGCGAGAACGCGGCGTATCCGTTGCCGCCGAGCAGCACGCCGTTGTGGCAGCCGATGCAGCCCGCTTCCTGGAAGATCTGGAGCCCGCGCTTCTGCTGCGCCGTGAGCGCGGCGGTGTCTCCGCCGAGGTAGCGGTCGAACGCCGAACCCGGCGTGATCAGCGTGCGCTCGAACGCCGCGATCGCCTTCGCGATGTTGTCGAAGGTGAGCGGGTCCTCCTCGTCCGGGAACGCGGCCCGGAAGAGCGGCTCGTACCCGACCTCACGCAGCCGCTCGACCGCCTCTTCGGGCGTGAGGTCCATCTCCACGTGCGCCTGGATCGGGCCCTTCGCCTGCTCCTCCAGCGTCGGCGCCCGGCCATCCCAGAACTGCGCCGCCAGGAACGCCGCGTTGTAGACGGTCGGGCTGTTCCGCGGACCTTCGCGGGCGCCTTCGCCGATCGCCACCGGCCGGGCATCCACGCCCGCGGCGCCGACCACGTGGCACGTATTGCACGAGATGATTCCGGAGCGGGACAGCTTGGGCTCGAAGAAGAGCTTGTGCCCGAGGTCGATCCGCTCAGGGGTGCCCGGGTTGTCCGGCGGATGCTCCGCGGTCTCCGGGAGCGGCTGGAAGAGCGGCGACACGTCGGCCGGGCGCGTCAGCGCCACCCGGTCTTCCGGAGCCGGAGCGCCGCTGCCGCAACCGACCGCCGCGATCAGCACGAGGGAGGCGCCGAGCAGTCCGAGGGTCCGGCCCCCGGCATGACCCGCTGCCGCCGCGCGCGGCCAACGTCGCGTCGGACTCGCCTTCCGCGACACCGTCGTCATTTCTCTCCTCGCCAATGCGGTTCGAGATCCGTTCTTGCGGAACACCGTCTCCCCGCCGGCGCGCCGACCGGGAGCCAGCGTCTGGCCCGAATCTAACCCCACCAGAGAGGCCAATCAACCGGGAAATCCCCGACAGCATTGTAGGGGAAAACCTTACAACGGTGGGAGGGAAGGGTCAGATACGCTGGTTCTGTCGGCTCCCCCAGGGCCAGTGCGGCGTCACGGGAACGGGAGCCGGGGCGTACACGGCCACGTTACCTGCCCAGCCTCGCCTTCAGCCAATCCGAGGCCAGGTGCTTCGCGACGTCGAACGCGCCGCATTCGCCGCTGGCGGAGGTATACTCGATCGGCCCGACCTCCTGCGCGACCTTCAGCGCCGCCGCGTTCAGGGTGGCGCTCCGCTTACCGATCCCCATGAGCGCGGTCGCCATGGCCAGTCGGACTCGGTCGGATTCCCCGCCGATCGTGTCCGCGATCCGGCGGATTTGGGCCAGGAGGAACTCCTCGTCCGGCGCCTTCTTCCCTTTGAGCTTCGAGACCTCGTAGAGCAGGCCGTAGCCGCACTCGCGGCGAACCGGGTCGTCGCTCCGGACCCACTCGTCGGCCAGCTCGACGGCGAACGGTGTCTTTGCCAGCGTCGCGTCACACGAGGAGAAGACGTGCGCCAGCATGCCGCCGGCCAACTCCTCCACCTGCCGCTCGGCCTGCTCCCGGGTCATCTGCTTGGGGTCGTCGATGAGGAGCGCAACGACCCTGGCTTCGTAGATGTCGGTCTTCCAGAGCTCCTGCGCCAGCTCCCGGTTGCGGCCGATCTGCTTCGCCATCTTCCGCAGCCGGGTGAGGCCGATCCCGTAGCTCCTCAGGCCGCCGGTGCTGGAGCCCAGCTTCTCCCAATGCTGCATGCCACGCTCATCCCGTTGGGATTCGAGCAGGGCGAGGACGTCGGATACGGTCATGGGGGTTCGTTCCTCGTTTCGAATCGTTCAGTCGGCGGAGCGTTCCCGGCGCCGAGCCAGCCTCGCGGTGCCCCCGCCCTCGACCAGCCGCCGGATCTTGGCGCCGGCAGGCCCCATGCAGCGCGCCCGTGTCGGCGACCCGAATCGGGCGGATCATGGTCGGGTAGGCAACCCACCTGTACGCATTCAGCGATCGCTCGGCGACATGGAGGTGCGTGTTCCCTCCACGAAGCCGGACGTCCCTGACGGGGTGGGGTGTCTACATGGCCCCGGTCAGGAATTCGTAGCTCTCCGTGACGCGCATCTGACCGCTCGGGAAGTTCACGACCTGGACGCGATGCACGGGCAACCCCGTGGCCGGGTCCACCCAGACCGTCGCCTCCGCCGTCCGCTGCCCCGAGACGATGATGGAGAATCGGATCGCGGTCAGGTCTGGCCGGGGACCGTCCGCATCCGGGTCGAACCTGACCTCCTCGACCATCACCCAGTCTTGCACGCCTCCCGAGGCGTGGTCGGGGATCGCGCCGGTCGTCAATCGCGCCAGGTTGTGGAGGACCCCCATGCGGGTCAGGCCGATGAGCACCGCTTCGTGGAGCGCCGGCGGCAGTTCCGTGCGGATCTCCCGTTCGTTGGACTCGCCTTCCAGACCGTCCCCGCTGGAGCGGAGGAACGCTTCGACCGGCGAGTCGCCGAAGGTCCCCGTGGCATCCAGGTCGAAGCCGTCGGGCTGCGCGATGTTCACCGTACCCGACAGCGAAGCCGAGAACGCGCCTTCCGAGATCGCGGTGTAGCGCAGATGGAGCGTTGGAGCGCGAAGGAGACGCTCCTCCATTTCCGCGAAGACGCGCTCCGCTGTCGGTGGAACATCGGTAGTGGACCCATCCGATTCCACCTGCGGCGCACACCCGGCGACCACGAGGAAACCGATGACACAGAGACAAGACCGCAAGGATGCCCGCATCGGCGACTCCATTCGAAGAGTGACGAGCCCGAACTACGGGAACGGGAACCCGGTGGGCTGGAGCTCGGTGAGAAGGCGGTAATCTGCGGCGATGGGCGGCGGAGATCCAGCGGGTCGATGGATGGGATCCGCCGTCACCCGGATGCGACGTCGACCTGGAGCCCCAGCCGCTGTTGGCGGTCGTGCCCGCGGCTTGCGGGGCGTGGCCGTCGGAGGCGGCCGGGAATGCGTCCGGTTCGGCGTTCCGACCCGCGTGTCGGCTCGGGAAATCCGAGTCCCTGCCGTGCGTGGCTGGGCCTGTCGCGGACTGCGGGCCCGGGTGAACGAGCAGGAGCACGAGCGCGGGACCGGCGGCTGGCGATGGAGGGTGTATGCAGGTCGGAGTCCAGTGGCGTCGGAACCGGCGGGCGATGCGCCGCCCCTCGTACGCTGCGGAACACCGGGCTGGCCATGGGGCTCGTGGCAGGCCGGTCCGTTGCGCGCCCCATCGAAAGCCGTGCCCGGCGGCATCGCGTCATTCCGTAGCTGTGACGGACGCGTCCACGGCGGTGGGATGCGACGCCGAGCGGGCGGCGTCCGCGGCGTGATTCCACGTTCCTATGACGGTCGCCCTCCGTGGGCGCCGAAGACGGTCATGGGATGCCGCACAGGTGACGGCATGGCCGCCTGGTGGTAAGGATGCGGGCCGCCGGTTGACTTCCCGGTGGCCCGCCTCGCCTTCATCGTTCGTGCCGATCAGCGCGCCGGCAGACTCAAGCCGACGAACGCGCTCCAGCCGCTCCGGTCCCCCTCCAGGAAGAGCCGTCCCCAGGACGCGCCCAGGTGGAAGCGCGTGGTGGAGAGCGTCGCTCCGGCCTCGAGCGCCGGATCGAGCGAGCGGCGGCGCTGGTCGGCGAAGCCCGAGTGCGACCAGACGACCGCCGGCTCGACGAAGGGCGTGAGGGTGAGAGCATCGCTCACCGCGAAGGGCGCGGCAAGGACCACGCCCGCGGGGACGAGCCAGCGGGTGAGGCTTTCGATCGTTTTTCGCGAGAGACCGACCGTGGGGCAGAGGCGCAGGCGGCCGGCCTCGGCCCGGAAGGCGAGGGCGGCGGCGAAGGTGGAGAGGGTTTCGTCGCGCTCGTCGAAGCTCCGGCTCCGGTACTCGGCATCGAGCTCGAAGGCGCCCCTGGCGAGGGCGGCGCGGCCGCCGAAGTCACGGAAGCCGGACCCGCCGCCGCCGAGGAAGGAAATGGTGGCGCCGTCGGCAGCGCCGAACGTGCACGGCGTGGCCGCGGTAGCGGCACCGGGCCACGCCATGAGCGTAGCGGATGCCAGGAGGGCGAGTGCGAGACGGGTGAGCGGGCGCATCGTCGCCTCCTGCTCTCAGCGTTCGTTGGGCCCGGCGGCCTGGCGCTCGGGCGTGGATGCCTCCGACGCGGATGCCGCCGCATAGTGCGCGAGGAGCCGCTCCAGCTCAGCGATCCGGCTCTCCAGCGCACTTGCCCGCTCCGCCTGTGCGGCCAGCTCCTTCTCGTGCCTCTCCTGCTGCTCACGGAGCGCCTGGATCAACACGGCCGTGAGCTGCGTGTAGGAGAGCGTGAGGTAGCCGTCCGCCTCCGTCTTCACCAGCTCCGGGAACAGCTCGGCCACCTCCTGTGCCAGGAGCCCGATCTGTCTGTCCCGGCTCCGGTTCACGCCCTCCCTGAACCGATACGTCACCGGCTGGAGCTGGAGCGCGCGGTCGAGCACACCCTCGAGCGGCTCGATCTCCTCCTTGAGCCGCGCATCGGAGCTTTGGGAGAGCGTGCCGGCGATCTGCAGGTTGCCGTTCTTGTAGAGCACCAGCGCGTTCGAGCGGTTGGAGAGATCAGATCCGTTGCCGGCGACGAGGAGCGGGTCGTTCGCAGCCCAAGAATTCGCATTGCCTCCCACGAGGCCATTGTACCGCCCGATGACGACCGATGCATAAGACTCGGCGGTGGTCGCGTGTCCCATGGCAACAGAGTTCGATCCCGAGGCCGTGGTCGACGTTCCCATGGCCGTGGAATATGGGCCGGTGGCTTTGGCACTGGCTCCCATGGCCGTGGGAGCGTAGTTGGTTGCCTCGGTCTGGTCTCCCATGGCCGTGGAGTAGTTGCCGCTGGCCAGGCTACGGCCCATGGCCACGGCGCCTATGCCGCTGGCTTGAGACTGCCATCCCACGGCCATCGCAGCGGTGCCGCTGGCCGTCGTGCTCATGCCGAGCGCGACGGAGGCGTTCGCGCTCGCAGTGGTGTTTTCTCCGAATGCCACCGAAAAGCGCGCCAGGTTTGCCGGGTCCCAGTGACCGCCATCCACTTTCCCTGCGCGGAGGGCGGCCCGGGCGGGATACCAAACCATCCGGGTCCCGGCTCCGCTCGCAGGCAGCGGATCCGACGCATTGTAGTCACCGCTGACTGCGAAGCCGCTGTTCGAATGGCGCACGCCGCCGAGCAGGAGGTACTGCGGGTGGTCGTCGGCGTCGAGCCCATCGAGCTCGCCGTGCACGGTCGCCCCCGGCGGTCCGGGCGGCCCCTGAGGCCCGGGGTCGCCCTTGGGGCCCGGAGGCCCGGGCGGGCCCTGGGGGCCCGGCTCACCGGGATCGCCCTTCTCGCCCTTCGGACCCTGAGGTCCCGGAGGCCCCGCTGGACCCTGTGGACCCGGATCGCCCTGGGGGCCGGGGGGCCTTGCGGACCCGGATCCCCCTTCTCGCCCTGCGGCCCGGGAGGTCCGGGCGGGCCTTCCGGACCCATGGGCCCCTGCGGCCCCGCCGGGCCGGCCGGACCCACCCGGTTCCACGAGAACGCCACGTGCTCCTGGGACAGACACGACGAAGGAAGCCCCGGAGCACCGATCCGGTAGATCGTTCCCGTGGCCGGCACGTAGCAGGCCCGGATCGTGTCCGGCGGCGTGGTCTGGGCACTGGCAGGCCGGGCTGCCGGCGCACCGAACACGACGAGCGCCGCCAGCGCCGGCCACCAGCTCAGGCGTTGCTTCATACAGCAGTCCTCTCCATGGACGAGGGTCTCACGGCAGGGGTTTGGCTGCAGCACGCAGCTCAGCGCGCCCGGGCGTAGTGGGTCTCGGCCAGGTCGAGGGCGAGGCGGATCGCCGAGCGGTCCGGTCCGCTCTCCGGCGAGTCCGTGTGCTCCTCGAGGAGGTCGCGGGCGATGCGGATCGCGCGGCAGGCCACATCGGAGGCGTTCGAGCCGTCGGTCGCCTGGAGCGAGCGGAGCGCGGCCCGCAGATCGGCGGCCCGCTCACGGTCGGTGAGCGCGGGGGCGAGGCGCTCAGCGGCATCGAGCACCGCGGCCCGAATGTCCGCTTCGGTCATCTGCTCGAGGGCGGCGTTGTCGACGGCCGGCCGTACCTCGCAGGGCGCGGGCGCGAAGGCCGCGGGAGGGGTGTCGTCGCTGCACGCAACGAGACCGACGGCGACCAGGAAAGCGATGCTGCTCGGGCACCTTCGCATGGTTCAGCTACTTTGCCGAGTTTCGCTGGACTGTGATGGAAGAACGCTGCCGGGTCAGGATCGCAGGACGGTCCGAGGGGGAGAGAGCCTGTTCCGGTCCACAACGTCCCGAACCGAAAAACGGCCAGAGAGAATGCGCGTGGCGGCCAGGCGCGTCAAGGGCTGGCTCGTTAGTCGGCTGCGTCAGAGCGGTCGATCCGGGGGCACGGACGGACCGCGCCGGTGATACCACGAGTCGCGGGCGACGTCGCGTGGGGACAGTTCGCCGCGGGAGGCCTCGACGGGGCCGGGGACTCGGCGACTGCCGGGCGCAATGGTGGCGCGGGCATCGGGGTCGCGAGAGCCGGACCCGGCGGCGTCGAAGAGGCGCGGGCTGTGAGTCCGCCCGTTCCCTGGCCGGTCGCCTCCACGGCGGTGCCGGGGACAGGACGTGGGCCGAGGGGGGCTGTCCGGCCGGGTCCACGGCGCGCTCCTTGCCCCTGCCCCGAGCGCCGGCACACCGGAGAGCGACGCCGGTGCCGCCGAAGGACGCGCACTCGACGGGCGGCGCCTTCCGTCCGGACCAGGAGGGTGGACAATGGGCATGATGCGCATGAAAGACGGCACGAACATCTATTACAAGGACTGGGGCGCCGGTCAGCCCGTCGTGTTCAGCCACGGCTGGCCGTTGACCGCGGACACGTGGGACGAGACCATGCTCTTCCTGGCGTCCCACGGATACCGCTGTGTTGCCCACGACCGGCGGGGCCACGGCCGCTCGGACCAGCCCTGGCACGGCCACGACATGGACACCTACGCCGACGACCTGGCCACGTTGATCGAGGGGCTCGACCTGAAGGATGTCGTACTCGTCGGCTTCTCCACGGGTGGAGGCGAGGTGGCTCGCTACATTGGTCGGCACGGGACGGACCGGGTCGCGCGGCTCGTGCTGGCCAGCGCCGTGCCGCCGCTGATGATGAAGACGCCGGACAACCCCGCGGGCGTGCCTCGTGAGACGATCGACGAGATCCGGAACGGACTCCTCAAGGACCGGTCACAGTTCTACAAGGACCTGAGCGTCACGTTCTTCGGCGCGAACCGGCCGGGAGCCGAAGTGTCCGAAGGCGTCCGGGACGCGTTCTGGCGGTGGTGCATGCAGGCGGGGCTCGCGGGCGCGTACGAGTGCATCACGGCCTTCTCGGAAACGGACTTCACGGAGGACCTGAAGAAGGTCGACGTCCCGACGCTCATCATCCATGGCGATGACGATCAGGTCGTGCCGATCGACGCCACGGCCCGGCGCGCCGCGGAACTTATCCGGGACGCAACGCTACGGGTGTACGAGCGAGCGCCCCACGGTCTCTTCGCGACACACAAGGACCGCCTGAACGGGGACCTGCTGGAGTTCGTCGGCGGGGCGCGGGGCCGCATGGCGGCGTGACGGTCAGTCGGCTCCTCGGACTGGTGTCGTGCTGCCGGTTCGAGCAGCGCCGCGGGAAACCGGCGAGCCGGCGGGTCAGGGGAGGGGCCGTCGGATCGGTGGGAAGGAACCGGCACGAGCTTCTGGGACGGCGCCGGGGCGCGTCACCGAGCCGGAACGGGCGCGACGTGGCCACCGGACGGCGGACGGCCACGTCGTGAGCACCACGCCGAGCGCGAAGCCCGGATTCGCGCTCGGCGTGCGTAGCGCGTAGCGAAGGCCCTGGATCAATGAACCCAGGTTCTCCTGCTACTCCGTGCGCAGCGTGACCTGCGGATCGACGCGGGTCGCGCGGATCGAGGGCAGGTAACTGGCGATGGCGCCCACGGCGGCCAGGATCACGCTGACCACGAGGAGCGTCAGCGGGTCCGATGGCCGAACGCCGTAGAGCATGCTCGAGATCAGCCGGGCGACCCCGAGCGAGAGGACGACGCCGATCGCCAGTCCGACGCCCGTCAACCGCACCCCCTCGCCGATGACCAGCCGCCGCAGCTGAGCCGCGGTCGCGCCGAGCGCCATGCGGATCCCCATCTCGCGGTGCCGCCGGGCGACGTTGTACGCCATCAAGCCGTAAAGCCCGAGCGCCGCCAGCAGTATCGCCACGCCGCCGAACGCCCCGAGCACAACGGAACCGATGCGCCACTGGAAGTCGTTTTCGCGCACGATCTCGCTCATCGGCCGTGGCGTCGCCGGCACGTTCGGGTCGACTGCGGCGATCGCGTCCCGCACGGCCCGGGCGAGCGTCACCGATGCGCCGGCCTCGACCGCGACCACGAGGAACCGCCGCTGCGCCGGGGATTGCGTCACCGGCAGGTATAGCTGCGGCCGCGACGCCTCGACGATCCCTTCATGCCGGACGTCTTCGACCACGCCGACGATCGTGACCGGATCGTCCACGCCCCGGAGGAGCACGGTCTCGCCGATCGGTACGTCGCCCGACCAATGGCGTTCGGCGAGAGAGCGGGAAACGATCGCGACGCGGGGAGCGTCCGGTCCGTCCATCGGCCCGAAATCCCGCCCTGCCACCAGCCGGATCCCCATCGCCTCGAAGTAGCCGGGCGCGATGCTCCCGCGGATCGCGGTGGGCCACTCCTCGACCGGCGCGCCGGCGCCGGTAGGCGTCGCGAACTGGAAGAGCGGGTTCTCGTGGTTGAGCGGGAGCCAGGCCGTCGCCGAGACCGCGCGCACGCCGGGGAGAGCGGCGATCGCGTCGGTCGCGCGCTGGAAGAACTGCTCGGTCTCCTCGACCGTCGGGTAGTCCGCAGCCGGCGGCGCGACCTCGACCGTGAGGAGCCGCTCGGCGTCGAAGCCCAGGTCGAGGCGGCTCACCGCCGCGAAGCTGCGGACCATGAGCCCCGCCGAGGCCACGAGCACGACCGCGAGCGCGACCTGGGCGATGACGAGCACGCGCCGCCCTCGCGTCGTCCCGCGGGCGGCGCTCCCGCCCCGGCCGCCCTCCTTCATTGACGAGGCCAGGTTCGCACGCGTCGCCGCGAACGCGGGCGAGAGCCCGAAGAGGATCGGCGTCACGAGCGTGAGCGCAGCGGAGAAGAGGAGGACGCGGCCGTCGAGCGTCGCGGTCCCCACGCGATAGAGCGATTCCGGCAACCGCGGCCCGATCGCGCCGATCGCGAACCACGCCAGCCACACGCCGACCACGCCGCCGGCCAGCGCCAGCACGGCGCTCTCCGCCAGCATCTGCCGTGCGAGCCGGCCGCGCCCCGCGCCGAGCGCCATCCGCACCGCGATCTCGCGCGAGCGGGACAGCGACCGGGCCAGCACGAGTCCCGCCACGTTGACACACGCGATCAGCAGCACCGCGCCCACGGCGGCAAGGAGGATGATGAAGCCGTTCCGGACGACGTCGTAGCGGAAGTTGAGCGCCTCGCGCAGCGGCTTGACCGATACGCCTGCGAAGCGACCCTCGACGTCGGGGTAGACCGTGGCGAGCTCGCGCTGGATCCCGGCCAGCTCCTGGCGAGCCCGCTCCCGCGTCCAGCCGTCCCGGAGACGGCCGACGGGGATGTGGTACATGTCCGTGCGCGCCTCCCGCGTCCGGTCCAGCCGCATCGGCACCCACATCCGGACCTCGTTCCATGGGAAGTTGAACTCCGGCTTCATCACGCCTACGACCGTGAAGGGCTCGCCGTCGATCCGGATCGTGCGCCCGAGGATCCCGGGGTCTCCACCGTAACGGCGCAGCCAGAGGCCGTGGTCGAGCACGACGACTCCGGCGGCCCCCGGCTCGTCGTCCGACGGCAGGATCGTCCGCCCGAGCGCCGGCCGTGCGCCGAGGAGAGGGAAGAGGTTCCCCGTGAC
>Ga0207864_1000788_pt1 | contig 39877 bp, 42 predicted proteins | sample HigsolmetaAR202D_FD_184834 | JGI IMG/M metagenome (GOLD analysis project Ga0207864, IMG submission 184834) | Ionic liquid and high solid enriched microbial communities from the Joint BioEnergy Institute, USA - AR20-2-D (SPAdes) (version 2) ...
ATTCCAGTCGAGATCCAAAGCGAGTTTTCCGCAGAGATAAAGGAGATCGTCCGCATAGAGATCGTTCGACGGATCGTAGTTGGGTCCGGGGGCTCTTCCTGTCCTGATGAAGTCCTGGACGATAACGTCGAAGTTGCGATGAGCTTCTCTTGGAAGTCGGCTTCGAAGGACCTGAAAGAGACACAGCTTCTCTCCGAAGGTCTTCTGACTGGCCTGAATCAGGTCCTGTTCGATGGTTGCTTTGATCGGACCCAGTCGACCATCATAGAAGTGGGTATCGTTGGGACGACTCGACGCCATCCTTTTCCCTAGTCGGAACTTTTGTGTTCGTTTGAACGCAAAGGTTGGTTCTCTACCTGCGATAATGGGAAGCGAGGTGGCGAAGGAGGAGCTTCCGATAAACAAAGAAGCGCTCACGATTAGGGTGTGGACATCTATAGCTCTTCTCGGCGACTTCACGAAGATGACGGTTCAGGGAGGTCATCTTGATCTTCTCGAGTGGCTCTGACGAACTGTGTTCACCAGGCCCTGAAGAGGGGTCATCTCGAGGTTGTCGGCTGGCTCCTTCAGAGAGGCCCAGGGACGTCTCGAGGATCTCGTCTGATTCAACTCGAGAGGAGTCGAGATCAGCCAACGTGGAGTCGAGAAGAATCAGGTTCAGGTGATCGAAAGGGGTATCTTCCCGACGAAGAACTACGTCGAGAACATCTCGATCGGTCTTCTTGATCCTCATCTCCTCAAACTCTTCCTCGCGAAGGGACTCCGACCGAGTCAGAAGTCGATCGACGACTACTATCAGAAGTACACCGGACGCTACGCCAATCTTCGGACCTTTCAGTCAAAGATCGAACTTCTTCTCGAAACGAAGCTGCTACCAGGTGAGAAACTAATGAAGACTCTTTTGGGAAACGAGCAGTTCGAGATCCTCGACTATCTCGTCGCGAATGGATGTAAGCCAGCTAGAGGTGCCTGGTTCTCTCTTACCGGTCTCAAAATCACTCAGGAGGATGCGAACACTGCCATTCGACGATCTGACCTTGATGCTTTGTCAGAAGGGCCTCCTTCCATCAAAAGAAGCGATGAACACGGCGGTCGCACAAGACCAGGTCGCCATCCTGATCTGGCTCCGTGAGATTGGTGTTCGTGGACCTTGCTCTCCTGATCGGGTTGACGAGAACACTAGATTGGCTCCAGAGCATCGGAGTTCACCCGGTCTTTCGTCCTCTGGAGTCGGATGATTAAAAACTATTTCGTAGTAGAACTACGAAATTAAGAGAGGTGTTTCTTGATGTGTTCCTCCGTCGTGACCAGGATCGCTGTCTTTGCAGTCCAGGGCATCTCAGGACTCTGGATGAGATCGACCAAGGCGGAACCGAAGTGATCGCGAGTCCCAATCAGGTATCGATCGTACTTGTCTGTCTGAAGGAAGGTTCCGACGTAGACCTGCATACAGGAGTCGACTCCATTCGAGTGCGTCGTTGGAACAAGGACCTTCGGAACACCGTAGTCCCGCTCCGAGAGATGATGATGATGGCCGATGAAGATCAAGATCTCCAGGCCAGGAACGAGGAAGGATGAGGCAGTCTTGGCCAAGTTGGGAAGGCTCTCCCCATTGATCAGAAGACAAGTCCTGATCACCGACTTCTGTTCGGGAGGAGTCGGTCGAACGGAAACGGTCTGATCGATGTGGAGAACCTTCTTCGGAGAGGCCGATCCCGATGCGATCTTGGAACTCCGCAACTTGAGGAGGGCCTTGTCCGCAGCGGATTGTTCCGCCGCAGTCTTGGAGGTAGTCTCGTCGCCCCGGATCCGCTCACCCGAGGGCAACTCGACCTCAGAGACCCAGACGGGAGCATGAGCCGGACCGCCAATCTGCTTGGTGTGATAGACCGGAAGAGCGAGACCTTGCCGTTGAAAGATCTCCTGTAATCGATTTTTGATCGACATCGTTGAATCTATGAGATGACACGTCAAGCTGATTTGTCTTCACTTTTCTTGATCAGAGTTCCGGGAACGATCACCTTCGATGCGATGCGTCGACCCATCCGATAATAGAAGGTCCTCACTCCGCTTGAATCCTCTTTGATCTTGCCACTCCTCCAATAGAGCCAGTCCAGGAACTTGACCTTCGCCAGGATCTCTTCACTCTCCTCTGGTGTCTCTTGAATGGTTTCCATTTCCTCTCTCGGAACATCTTTTACGTCCTGATGACGTGAAAGCTTTTTAGTCGAGCGGAGCCTGACTCACAATCATCGTACTTGCTCAGGGAATCCATCAGCTCCTGATAGACGATCTCGATCAAGTCGGAGAGGTGAGTCCGGATGACCTCCTTTCCTTCGCGATCTGTTCGGCCTGAGATGCAACCTGATTCATGTAAGTGTCGTGAGGCGATCTGCACTGGGCCGCGAAGTAGGCGAGCCACTCCACAGGAGAGTCGGCCTTGAGGCTCTGCTTGTGAATGGCTTTGATCTTCTTCTCACCGCTCCAATTCGATTCGGTCTGTTCCAGCTTCCCTTCGAGGAAGAGAAGAGACCGGTCGACTCGAGCATTAGGATGACCTGAAAGTCTCCAGCGCAACCTCCCATGCACTCGAAGATGAGGTCGACGCCGTCCGATTAGATAGCCTGGGTTCCCCTCACTCATCCATTCGAAGATCTTCTGACAGAAGGGGAGCATCGGGATTGGGTCAGTCTCGACTTGTCTCCGAAGCAGTTGCTTCGACCGGGTCCTCTGACTTCCTGAAATCATCGATCGTCTTGACCGAAGACGGTCAATTCTTGATTAGAGGATCGTGCAGCCTCCTCTCCTCTTCTTTCTTCGAGGTACCTGAACTTCGATTACGGCTGGGACTGGTCGAACCATCTCCTCGGTAATGTAGACTGCCTGTTGAGGTGGAGGAGGATAGTAGTAGGTCTGTTCGACCATGTATTGCTGAGGGGGTGGGTAGCCGATTGGAGAAGCATAGGTGTAGGGAGGGTAGGACATTTCTAGCTCTCCCGACTCCTTTATGACTAGAGGAGGCCCTGTCCAAGTGATCTCCCTTCTTCTTTCACCGATCGTTTCGATCAAGAGGCCAGGATACTTCGAGAGATGCATCCAAGCACCAAAGCTCTTCCATCCAGGAGCCTCTCTGAGCGAGATCGATGACCTTCGCCGAATATTTCTCAAAGCTCTCCTTAAATCTGAACTCGACCCCAGATCGGAAAGTGGTCGCTGCCGACCAACTGGAGGTTCTGAGTGACTCGAATGTCGCTCTCGTCCGGATACTTGACCCATAGACCATTATCGATTACGTCACCAGAAAGTGGAGTCGTTCCCTTGACGAGGAGATGATCGATGGTCGAGTTCGTCTAATTCCTGCGATCGAGTGCAGGCTGAAGCGACTGCTCATCAGTATATCCGGCGAGTCTCTGGAGAAGCTTGACAGCTTCAATGTCACTGAATTTAACCACGTAGAGGTAATCCCTGTTCAATAGGATCCTAGGTAATCGTGAGGACTCAGGAACTCCTTTCAGTCTCTCGATCCGACAGAATGAGACGAGGAACGGTCTAGATTCTGAGGTTCTTTCCCGGGAAGACTGTTGATTTCGTAGTCTCTACTACGAAATAGCATTCAGGTCTTGACTTATGAGTAATATTCATCGAATCGATAGAAGAGGTCGTCCCAGGTGACTACGGGACCATGTTTGGCATTCTTGAGGTGTCTTAGAAGATCTTTCTTCCACAAATAACCGCAGGGACAACCATAATAGGGACACGGGAATCGTTTCCCCTCTTTACTTGATTTTGGAGCTGCAATCTTGTTGGCGACTTCAGGTCTCTCTGGATGCTTGGCCTTGACGTGGACCTTGAGGTCACCTTTTCTCTTGTAACTACAAGAGCATCCGGAAATGGGACACTTGAACCTCATCGATGCTTCTCTTTTAGCTTACGAATTTAGTGATCAAATTCAGGCTCGGAAGTAAGGAGTTGAACCTACTCTTCAAGGAACCGTCAGGCCAATTAAATTTTCTACGACAGCACACCCTACTGATGGCGACCAAGATCTGGTAGTCTTGATAGAAGCTTCTGTGAAAAGATCCATCCGAGTAAAAAACCGATCTTCATTACATCTCAGTTCACAACTACTGATCATCACGCTAGGCAGGATCTATCGTCAAGCCGTTCGAAGCTTCGCTGCGACTTCGAGTCCTCACTTAAGGCAACCCAGACTTGACAGATAAATGGGTTGATAATTTTAACGATTCCGGCAATCGCACACTAGAGAAAGAATTTCTTCATCCGATTGGATGAAGAAGAAGGAGGATCCTAATGATAGATCGAGACCGACTCGCTCGCGTTCGAGGAGACATTGTCATCGTTCGACTGGATCTCCTCGAGGGCAGCATAATGGAGAGTGATAAGACGAGCTCCCAGGTTGGTCGGGCTAAGTGTGTTGACGACGAAGTTCGAGAAGCTCTGATTGGTCCAGTCGACTGTGAAGTTTGTTCCGAAGAAGCCACCCCAGAAGATCGAGTTCTTCGTCTCACCCATCAGGGGATAGAAGGCATCCATGCCGGCACCGACGGCAACACCAAGTCCCCACTTCGCGTTCTTGATCGGAGGGAAGGTCGCACCAGGAATCAGGTCAAGAATACGATTGTGGCTCAGCAACGAGATCATCGCGGGCGAGATGAGAAACTTGCTCTCACTGCCCTTGCTCTTATACTGACCCTTGTTCAGGAGCATCTTGTAGAACTTCTCCCGGTCGGCCAGTGTCGAGTAGATACCACCATCGATCAGAGGAAGGTTGCGAGGATGAGACGATCCATAGAAGTAGTCACCGAGACCTGGAATGATTGTGTTCACATCGAGGAAGACTCCAGGTGCGACGGTCAAGGTCAGAGTCTGAATCCGTGAGAGCTTGTCGTTCCTCTTGGGGTCGTCGTCCTGGATGAAGAAGCCGGTGTCCTTCATTCCGAGTGGCTCCGTGATCTCTTGACGGAAGTAGGTCTCGAGATCACGACCGTCAATGTACTCGATCAGAGCTCCCAGGATCGAAAGACTCGGCCCATAGCACCAGTCCTCTCCAGGTTGGAAGAGAAGAGGAACCGTCGCCAGGGTTGCCGCCCAGTCCTTGATGCTCGGATAGGTTCCCGGAATGAAGACGAGAGGGAAGGCCGCTGGAAGAAGGAGGCTCTGAAGTATCCCCGCCTGAATGAGTGACTTCTTTACACGAAGGGGATCATCTCGTCCATCGGCGTATCCGGACGCGACTCCCAAGGCGATCTGATTGTAAAGATAGCCGAGGGTGTGAGTCAGGACATGCCAGATCGTGATTGGTCTCTTGAGAGCAATCTCCTTGTAGTAGTGGATCACACCCTGGTAGGAGGTCTGCTTGACACCGGCAGACAGGCGAACCACCAAGACGGAGCCACCCTCACCTGAAGGAGAGGTTCCCGAAGCTGGGAGAGGGAGTGTCACCGTGTAGTGGTCATCATCAACCACGGTGACTGTGTAGACTTGATTGATGACGGCAGCAGAGACCCCCTGGACATCACCCGAGTTCTGGAAGCCGACAACGTCACCAGTGACGAGACCGTGAGCGATCTGAGTCACTGAAAGGACAGCTGAACTCTCCGTTGCCAGGAAGGGGTTCGTCAAAGTTGACTGAACAAGAGGAAAGTAAGGATCGATCACCTTCGTGTTGGCAAAGGCTGGAATCCAGGTCGAAAGATTCTCCTTACCATCGATCTCACCCCTCTCGATCAACTTGAGGAAGGCAACCGTTCCCATGATCTTGCTGTCGGAGGCGCAGCGAATGATGGTGTCTTCGGTGAAGGGCTGAGTCTTGGCGATATCACGATGACCAGCCACGTAGGTATACTTGGTATTTCGCCCTGCTCCTGAGATTCCACCTCCAAGGAGACTGCCAGCGTTGATATAGTTCTCGAGTTTATTCTTGATAGCTTGACGTCTTCTAGAATCCATAGAATCCGTCTTTTAGAGGGGATGAGAAAAAAAAATTAATCTCTCATCCTAAAAGGCGGAATGCCGGTTCTGATCAAGTCGGCGATACCTACCTGGGAAGATCTTATTCTCGATGTTGGCGCTGGCGCCACGGTCGAACAGCTGAAGAACCTCATTGCCGAGGCAAAGGGGATTCCGGCTCAAGTGATCCGACTCTATTTAGAAGGACTATTGCTTGAGGATGCTGATCCCGCCTCCGAACTCGAAGTCGTCTATCTGGGATATGAGCTTCCGCTTCCTCTCTAGATGACTCGAGGACTTTTCATTCCAACTGGAATGGAAAGCGTTAAGGAGGTCGCCTCCTTCTTGAAAGATGCTCCTAGAGCTCGTCCCCTGGACTCAGAACGCCTTCAAGACGACCTCAAGCAGCAGCTCTTCGAATCGGCGGTCCGGGCAAGAGGTTGAGCGGATCCAGGCCCTTCTTGCTGAGTCCAACGACCTGATCGGTCTCGAGATTGTGACTCCAGAATCTCGACAACCCATGGATCTATGAGATCAACCTCAAGCGCGAGTTGGACGGGCTCAGGTCAGCGATGGAGCCATCGCCAGGAGAACGACTCCCAGGACGATCAGAGCCAGAGCGAGAATCTTCATCGGGATGAACTGCTCGCTAAAAAAGAAGGCACTTCCAATCGCAACCAGAACGACGATCGAGCCGGTCATGATTCCGTAAGTGGCCCCGATGTCACCGGACGAGAAGACTTTGTAGTAGGCATAGAAGGAGATCACACCAAGGAACAAAATTGGTATGAACCAAGCCCAGTTATGATCGATCGTGAACTGTCGGAAGAGGAGCAGATAGGCGACTGATGTCACCACGACAATCACGATCCAGAACCAGGGAATCATCCTTTCTAGGAGTTTTATTCTTCCGATCTACGGATCGGGAGAAGTTTAGACGGGCGGTTGGATCTGTCGAGTCGTCGGATCGTACCTGGCTCGGACAAAAGAACTACTTCCATCCCGATTCAATAAGGTGACCATCCGATTCTCTCCAGACGGAGATCCGGTCCAAGGTTGAAGGAAGGGATCGAGGTGATAGTTGACGATCTGACCTGAGCTGATAACGCGCTGAGCCTCCTCGAAGGAGACGACCGGAAGCTCGAGACCATTGCTCATCAGAGTTGATGGAATCTCGACAGGAAGACCATAGAGCTGCCGTAGGAGCAGGCCGAGGGTCTCGTGATCGATCGAGGGGAGAGGTTCGACTCGCCTCGGAGAAGGAGACCCTCGGCCTGGTCGCTCTGGGAGGCGAACCGGCTCTGGGAAGACCGCCCAGAGGGAGATAAGGACCCAGTTGAGATCGACCACCCACAGGGGGCAATCGGAAGGGACGAAGACACCGCCAGGCATGACCGTTCCTCCTGCAACGGCAAGTCCAGTAAAGGGCTGAGGAGCCGGTGCTGGAGCAAGTCCCAGAAGGTCCTCGAGTGATCCGATCCCTGGTCGAGTCGAAGTCGTTCGCCGTGGTCCCTCCCCAATCTGGACACCGTCTCTCCAGTTTGCCTCGAGATTCCTCGGGACCTGAAGATAACTCATTCCTCGATCGACTCCGTCTTCGAGAACCCCCAAGAACCTGGGATCAAAGATTGGAAGCGGAAAGAAGGAGCTGAGATTTGGAATTGTCAGCTTGTTCTACAACGACCATTCGACTGCCTTCGACATCCGTTTCACTCCGATAGACAAGATAGACAATCTCCGCAGGTTGACCGGCCGGTTTCGTCACCAGAAGAAATCCATCTTCGGCTTCGGAAGCGTCCCGATTGAAGCAAGGGCGTCAAGTCGACCTCGACCGTTTCGGGGTCAAGACCTTCATCGGAAATAAATGTGGCGAAATGCCGCAGATCGACTGCATCATACTCGTATCGATTATCAATTAAATAAAGAAGGCCCCCAAGTGATTCGCAGCCGGATCGTGTGGTTCTGTGACATTGCCTTTCAGTCCTAAAGAATTTCTTCTGACTCGGATTTGATCAGTCCTGACTTGTCCACTCGACTCGATTTCGCAGTTGATGGAGCCAGATTCAGTTCATCTATCTTTCTCAAGCCCGGTCCCTTCAGTAGAAAGATCGGCTCCTTCTTCAATCGATTCCTCTCATCTTCAGCTACTCTTGAGTCCCGCTTTCCTTTCTTCTTCTTGTCATCTTCGATTCGACTAGTTCAGGCGACCCCCTCAGAACCAAACTAGTCAGACCAAGTCAGCCTCGACTGGCTCTGAACTTGTCCAGACTTAAGAGGATCGACTCGGTCTGAAAAGTTTGAAATGAGCTTGTCAAGTGTGTCGTCACCGTCTGTGGCGCCTGCTCCGACCTATTCGGTCGGTTCATATTCACCTGCTCTCCTCTACTCTCCTAAGATCGGTCCGGTCGATCTGAACCGGCATCTCGAACAGATCGAGAGGAAGCGTCAGTACAATCGTGACTACTATCAAAAGAACGTCAAACCTAAGAAGGAGCGGGAGAAACAAGAGCTCGATCTTCTTCGAGCACGAGTCGCTCAGCTTGAACTGCAGCTCGACACCTCAGATGAGGTCTCTCGGTATAAGAGGGAGATTGTCGCTCTGAGCGAAAGGAACAATGATCTGACCATGAAACTACACCGACTTGAACAGGAACTTCTCGCAACAAAGCAGGCTCTCGAGGTGACTCGGCAACGAAACTTTGAGTTGCTGTCGATCAAGGCCGACCAGATTCTTCCGAGTCTCGAAGGACTCAGCCTCCCCTCCTAGTTGCGCTGAGATCGTCTTAAATTCCAGTTCCCTCTCCAAAATATGTGGAATCTAATCCGAACGCGACATGGAAGGGAGATCTTCCCAACCCGGTCGAACAATAAGTTGAAAATTGGTACCTTCTCATGTGATCTGTCCGACCCGACCAGCCCCATCGTCAAGGTCGATGAATATAATGGGGGCTACACAAATGAAACTCTTGATTGTCGAATCGTCTCGATCGGTTCGACGAGAGAGTCGGCCTTCGTCGACTGTAGGTTCCCGGAGCTGATCAACCTCGAGATCGATCGGGCCTCCCGGTCGACCTTCATCCGATGTAGTTTTCCGAAGCTCCGATCGATTCGGATCCGAGAGGGCGATGAGGTCTTCTTCTCCTGCTCCTTCGCTCGGCTGAGTCAGGATGAGGTTGAGCGGAAACTCTTCTCGAACTGTCGATTGGAGGGTGTCCATCCCGACTGCACCTACCTCTATGAAGGTACGAGCGAGCTGGATTGGTAACATTTTGGTCCTGTGAACCAAAATGTATTAACCGAGACGAACAACTGTGTCGTAGACTCCGGTCGTTGTATCGTGGTTGACTGCAATGACGACCTTATCACTCAGGTAATGACGAATCACCTTCATTGTAGTCTCCTTGATCGCCGCGTTCAGAGTCGAGAGGGACTCGTCTAGAAGGAGGAAGGGCGCATTGGTGAAACTCGAGAAGACGATTGCAAGGGCGAGGGAGATCCGGCTCCTCTCACCTCCTGAGACTTCACTGATGTTCGACGATTCGACTCCGTCGATCACGATCTCATAGTTGATCTGTGGCTTGATTCGATCGTCCGTCTTGAGTTGACGCATCGACCTCAGGGTGAAACTGGCGGGCTGAACGAAGAGCTGCTCAATGACCGTTGCCAGACTCTGGTTGATGCGTGAGAGGAAGGCGTCCAAGAGAATGTACTCGGCCATGATCAGACTTGCCTTGATTCTCTGAAGAGCGGCCAGCCTCTGATGGAGCTTCTGATAGTTCTCTTGAGCTCGCGTATGTTGACGAGCAAGATCGGCCAGCTGAGCGAACTGAATCTGGAAGCCGATTTCTGCTTCGAGGGTCTGTGACTCGTTCACGACCGTTTCGAGCTCCTTCTTGAGAGATTCGAGAACGGACTCGTCTGGTTCGAAGTCGGAAGATGACTCAGAGGAGCTGAGCTTCGTTTTCGCGAAGTCGCTAGGAGAGCTTCGACCCGACCGGAGACCCGACTGCTGATCGATGATCAACTTGAGCTGTGCCTCGATCTGACTGAGCTGAGCTTGGACTGATACTCTCTTGACCTCTTGCTGTCGAAGAAGCTGAATCCTGCTCTGAACCTCCTTTCGCCGAGACTCGAGAGGACCGATCTCGGCTGGGGCACCTCCCGCCGGTACAGCATCGATCTCTCGAGAGACCTGTTCGATGTCACGAAGAAGTCGAGCACGATCCTGTGCCGACTGAATCTTTCTTCGCTCCTCTGCCGTGTTCAGATCGGTCGGAACTGCGATTCGCAGTTTCTTCGTCCTCTGAAGATCGGCCATCAAGTGTTCAAGTTGATGCTGAGCCAGGTGACTCAACTTCGGCTTCGTCTGGGGTGAGAAGCCAGTCAGATCATTGTTCGAGTCGAAAGTGGTCAGATCTGTCTTCAATTGACTGAGCTGACGATCAAGATGACTTCTCTGTTGAAAGAGGGCTTCCTGGCGTTGGAGTTCTCCCTTCTTCTGAGTGAGTTGCTCGATCGATTCTCCGTGAACATGGTCGGATAGTGTCAGCTCAGTGAGCTGATTTCCATTCAAGTAGAGGTGACTCGAACACTTGGGACAGACAAGCTTCTTCTCTTGAAGTGAAAGGGACCAGATCTTCTTCCCGATTGCTTCGATCTCGTCTGCGAAGGAGTTCTTTGGATAGCTGTTCAACTGTTCCTCGAGGACGGCGATCTGTGAAAGAAGAGCCTGCCGCCGATTATAGAGGGCAAGCTTTCCGAGATATTCGATCGTCTGAACAACTTCATTGATCTGATCGTCGAGCTGACTCGGAGTCGGTCCAGCCAAGAGTCGATCGAACGAGTCGAGGTCCGAGAGAGTGTACTTCGAATTCTCATTCGGAATCGAATCGAGACGTCGTTGGATCTCGGCCTTGGCTGCGAGAAGTTGACTTCTACGCTCTGACTTCTGTGCGAGGACGATCTGCTCGGTGATCTCGGTCTGCTCTCGTTCGAGACGTGCAATCTCCTCTTTCGTATCAGGTAGGGCTAAGAGCTCGGTCTGGAGGTTCAGCTTCATTGCTTCGAGCTGACGGCGCTGCTTGATCCCCTCTCGAACTCGAACGAGCTTCATCTGTTCTTGAGCGATCTCGATCTCGAGTTGCTTTCTTCGTCGCAGATTCTCAGACCGCACCTTCGTTAGGAGACGATTCAGGTCCTGAGGGAGTGAGTCGAGAGAGTAGGTCTCCTTATAGGTAGCGAACTGTGAGCTGAGGACTTCTGGAGTCCAAGCGGCCTTGCCCTGGAGGCCAGGAGCCCATTGATTGTAGTGACGCATGTAGATTTCAGCACAGATCTTGACCTGCATATCAGCCTCCCGAACCTGAGTCAGCATCGCATTGATCTTCTCGACGGTTCGGCCAAGATAGGTCTCGAACTGCTCGGCTCCTGAGACGACGCGACCGCTCTTTGGATCGACTCGATCAGGTAGAGAGAGCTGTTGAAGCAGAGCAAGTTTCTCGGCCGGAGACATTGTGAAGAAGTCACAAATACTGTCCTGACGAATGTATCCGCCAACCTTCCAGATCGCATATTGTCCGAAGAGTCGATCGAGATAACCCTGAGCTGCCGCTGGTGCCTTTCCATCTTCAAGTAGGATTCCTTCACCGACCACCCGAAGAAGATTGGGCCGACGCTGACGAAGAATGACTAGTCCAGGAGGAATTCCGCGCCATCCTGACTTCGGGAAGGTCAACTCGACCCAAGTCGGTTCGTGCTTCTTATTGCTTCGGTCCTTTCGGTTGTAACAGGAGTTCCCAGCATTATCATAGAGGACGAAGGAGATCGCCTCAAGAAGAGCAGTCTTACCAACTCCAGTCGGTCCATCTAAGAGGACGAGACCAGATGCGGGAATTCTCGTCTCGAAGTAGGGAATCCGTCGAAAGTTTGCGAGTCGAAGGAAGAAGCTGTTCTGTTCAGGTCGTCCTGACTGAGTGATCGGACCAGTTGTCTGGACCGAAACGCCGAGGGGCTGTGTAGGCGCCGAAACCGTCGACATAAACTACTCTTTCTCTGCTGAACTCGATCTGAAGAGGAGGATCAGTTTCTTCGGATCGAGTTCCTTGAGGAGAGGTCCAGAAACGCCTGTGAGGATCTCGACTTCGTGGGAGAGAGGAGCCGATTCGTTGAGAGAAAGAACTGGAATTCAGAAGAAAAGTATTTCTTTCTTCAGAAAATGTCCGTTCGCCCGGTCTCGAGTGAAGAGTTCTATGAGGTCGTCATGAAGACATCGCCTCATCACTACATCTTTGTTGATTTCTGTGCCGACTGGTGTCAACCCTGCAAAAAGATCGCTCCTAAGATTGAGCATCTTGCTCGTGAGTACAAACACGTCACCTTCCTTCAGGTCGACGCAGATGAGTCCGAGGATCTTCTGGGAAGATATGGAGTCGAGTCGATTCCCAGCTTCCTTCTCTTCAAGAAAGGGCACCTGCGCCCCGTGACTGGAATTCGCGGACCTCATCTCGAGAAGATCAAGGAGGCTCTTCACAAGACGAGGCAGTAGTTGGTCAATCGATCAGGGCATCATAGTGACCAGCCGAGGACGGACCCGAAAAGAGTAAAGAGATCGGTCGACCGAATTCTGGAAAGTACTCCGCAATCTGAGTCATCCTTCCATCCTTGACTTGATGAACTCGGATCGTCCTTCGATAGAGGATAGAGATGATCGCGAGTTCGATCCCCGTCCCCATGACTCCAGATCGAGAAATGTGCCGAGCGTATGTCTCTGGATTGTAGCCGGCCTCCTCAATCCACTTCGAGAGGGGAATTTCAGAGATCAGAAGGGAGGGGTAGTCTCGGATGACTCGAGCCACTCGAGTTCGAAGACAACACGGCTTGATCTTCAGGTGGTATCCACAACTGGCAAAGAGACAGTTGCCATCACCCCGGATTCGATGGATTCTCATTTCCAGTCTCGAAATAATTCCAGTTGAGAAGTTCCCTCTCGATTCAGCTGTCGTCCGGATGACTCCAGGTCATCAGAAAAGAGTTTCCCATTCCAGAAATCAGGATAATCTGAGGCCAAGTCGATAAGGGAATGTCTGAAAAGTCCTGACTGGTCTTGGGAAGTTTCGAAGAAAGCTCGAAAAAAATTAGGCATTATACAAAGAGCCCATCATGAGCTACCACGTGAAGAAGTCCAAGAAGGATCCTTGTCATGCCGAGTGTGATTTCGACGTCAACGTCGACCTCGACGTCCGTCCCCGCGTTGACTGCAAGCCTCTCTACCGTCGTGGCACTGAGTTCGACATTGAGCTCGACTTCGATATCAAGCCTCACTGCCGCATCTATCCCAAGAAGAAGCGCGACGGTTGCGAGGACAAGTGCAAGTGCGAGTTCACCGTCAAGGTCGACTTCGACTGCCACCCTCGTCTCAAGTGCCACCCGTGCAACCGCGCTAGCGCCGATTACAATGTGAAGGTCGATATGGACTTCGAGACCAACTGCAAGCCCATTAAGAAGGACTCCTGCTCGTCCAGCTCCTCGAGCTCTTCCAGCTCCTTCTGCTCCTCGAGCTCCTCGTCCTCTTCTTCGTCCTGCGACGTCTGCCCGAAGGAGGCCAAGAAGAAGTACCACAAGAAGAACTCGTACAGCTACGAGCACTACGACTGGGATGATAAGAAGGACTACTGGAACTAAGCGGTTCCCAACGTCTTCGAAGGCTCTGCAACCCGACGACTGACCGGTCAATTAACATTCCGGTGTTTCACCGAAATGCTGAAATCAAGAGATAGATCACAATCTCTAGTCGTCCCATTCGAGGATCTTGCAGCCTTTACAACAATAGCTGATCGCGAGACAGGAGATTACGAGAGTTCCGACGATCACGCCGGTAAAGGGACCAGGCTCGAGGCAGATCGGGGCAGAGAGGACCGATCCGACAAGTAGCAAGATGAGAAGAGGACGTAACATCAAGCGAGAACTGTAGCAACGACGAGAGCGTAGGCCAAGATCACTGGAACTAGGATCAAGAGGAGCATCATTGGTTCGATCTCCACTTCAGCAAGGGTAGACCAATTAATGCTGTTCGAGTTATCTTCCCGCCAGGACCGTAGAATGCAGACTATGGCGACGACTGCGATGATCAGGAAAAGAGACCGACCGTCACACCGACGACCGTTCCGATGACTGCACCGGTCGAGACTATGCTTCCCTTTCCTCGGTAAGAGAAGCATCATGGATCACTTTCGACAGGGTTGGTGGAGGCAGGATCGTCCTGGATTCGTCTGATAGATTCGAGTCTTTTCAAGGAGATCATCCGAGAGACACCGGACTCCAGCATGCTGAAGGCGATAGTTTGGAATGAAGAGGTTCTGAGGAAGAGGTCCTCGCTCCCTGATCATTGCAGCTCGTCGATCAAAGTATTCACGAGCACACTTCTCGCCCGACTCGATCAGCTTCAAGACCTTCTCCTTTTCAAGACCGAAGTCCGTTGCTGTGATTCCGGTCGTCTCGATCGGAGCAACTCGATCCCAAAAGTAAGGTTGATGACTCTGCATGACTTGGATTCTCTTGTGCATTGCCTGGATGAAGGTCAAGCCATACTTGAGGAGACTCGGAATCTCAGTGTAGTCGGGTACCCATTTGCCATTGTGGACGAGAGTGAATCCAACTGCCTTCCGGTTGAAAGCAAGAATCTCCCCTGAATCCGAGATCACATCACAAGCATTAATCGGGAGGTTGTCGAGAGTTCCGCCATCGACGAGAATTCGGGGGCCCTGAGTAACATGAGGATCCTTCATCCTGATTGGTGGGAAGATGAACGGAATCAGGATCGAGGCGTCGACGGCATCGGCAATCTCCATGTAAGGATAACTCGATCGACACAGATAGAGAGTCTCGAAGGTGTTGAGGGAGGTCGTCGTGATGACAAGATGCCGTCCAGTCTTGTTGTAGAGGTCGGCGAAATTAGTATGAGGATCCCATCCCAGTTCGGTCATTCTCTCTCGGAACCATTTCCGGAACTTCTCGCCTCGAATGACTCCCCACTTCGAGAGGAGATCTGAAAAGCCATAGCGGTAGTCCTGCAACCTCGTCCACCAAGACTTGGAATCAGTCGATCTTCCACCATAGTCGAGGAAGATCCGAGTATCCGTCGAGACGACCAGATCGGTCAAGTACTCAGGAGAAGCACCCATTGCAGCAAATGCAGCTGCGATCGCGCCAGCCGACGACCCGATCCAGTACTTGATCTCGTTCTTGGAAAGATAAAGTCCTCTTCTCTTCAGCTCTCGGAGGACCCCGAGCAGGGCGATGCCAGCAACTCCGCCACCACAGAAGACGATGAACTCGATGTCGTTATCTTCGGGATGTCCGGGAATCGACCCTGAATCGTATAGAGAATCGATGCGCGATGAGATCGACTCGATATCATCACAGATTGTCGGTTCCATCTTTTCTTTCTCGAGCGGATCTTAAGAGGCACTGAGAAGATCGATCGCATTACGGAGAGCCTCCAAAACGAAGCGATCCTCGATCCCAGGGATGGTGAGAGTCTGAGTCAGACTGATCTGTCTGAGAGCCTCGCCCAGAGTCTTCGGGAGTTGAACTGGAAGATCGTCCACGATCAGGAAGAGAGGATAACGGCGCTGTCTCGATGAAAGATCGAGATAGAGCCGGCTGAGAGACTCGAGATCTAGGCGAACTGGGATCCGGTCGATCGTCAAGGTCTCGGGATAGAGGGACCGGAGAGTCTTCTTTCTCAGTTCATCCGCGAGCTCATTCTGACCCATTCTTCTGAGTGCCCGGATCAACCAGACTCGTTCGATGTTCGTCGGAACTCGTTGACTATCGAGACCTTCTCGTCGGGTCACATCTGGAAGGATCGGCCATTCATCCTCAAGAAGACGAGCCAACGGGAAGGTTCGGGCGAATCCCGGTCCAGGAAGAAGAACTCGACTTGCATAAGCGACATACGGTTCTGCTGGAACTGGATCGAGACTCTTCGAGGCGACGAGAGCCGAGATAGGTTGACCAACCAGTTGAGAGAGATAAGCATCATCCGCTCCTCCAACTATAAAGAAGATAGGCATTTCGATGCGATCACGTAGAACTCCCTCTTGTCCATCCGAAAGAACGACTTCGATCGACATTTTAATAAGAGAGAATTTTGTCATTCTGCTCCTTCAGGAGCGAAATGAGCCTCTGGTCGAGATCACTGGGCTGGAAGGTTGAAATATTCGATCACGGCCGTCCGAATTCGGCTTGCGAGGACATCCTTGTTGCCGGTCGATGGAAGATTCAGATTTCGAGCGATCTGTTTCAGATCGTTGATTCCAAAGACTCGACTCTTGCTTCCAGTTCGCTGGGGCGTGATCATCGAGAGAACCTCTCGAGCCTCTCGCATGTTTCTCGGAATTGCTTGAATTCTACCTGGAAGCGGAGCTACACCTCCTGAGGTGATAGGAGGAGGTTGTCCTGGCGTCGCCATCGTTGCGAGACTCAGCTCGATACCGATTGCTTCGTTTCGAACGAGCATTGGCTGTTGAGTAGTAAGTCCAGTTCGGGGGAGAGTCTCCGGAACACTCACCATTCCGAGACGACCTCTTGGCTCCTCGGTCTTGTAGAGGAGTGTGGTGATCGGCGGAACCTGAAGACGAGTCAAGGGGCTACCGACGTTCGCAACAGTCCCTCCTTGAAGAGAAGCATATGGGTCGAGGAACGGGTTCTGGAAGAGACCCGACTCCGCTGCTACTGGGCTGGTCATCTTTGATGAACTGACAAAAAAGATGCGGCCGATTTTTCAAGTCCGTTTTCTGATCCTGGAGATGTCGAATAGAGCAGTCGTCGATCAAAAAGTGCGTCACTCCTCTTCTTTCGACAGTTCATCCAGCCCGAACGAAGGAGGAACCGGAGTGGATGAGGATCTTTCTGACGAGAGGACGTTCGATTTTGACTTGTTTTCATCTCGATTTCGGCCCTTATCAGCCCCGCGACTGAGAGTTCAAGGATGCTTTCTGGGTCTCTCCTCAGGAAAACTGAACCGAGATCTCCAGGACGGGCCGGGAGTCAGCTCATGGCTCGTGAGATCGAAGTTTCGGATCCCTGGTTCACTCACCTGGTCGAGGGACGAAAGAACCTCCCCCGCTGGTCTAAGCTCGCTCCTGAAGACCGCGAGATCCTCTTCATGATCAAGAGAGTGAGCCGTTATCCCTCCCTCAATCAGTACCTGCTTCAAGAGGGTCTCCGAGCAACTCTTCCAGGAGTGACGACTCTCGAGGAGGCAAGGAAGATCTATTATCAGTGGAGCACTCCTGAGCAGATCGAGGTTGCTCCTCTTCTCAATTAAGAAAGCTTTTCCGTGCTATACAGCACGGAAAACATCACTTCGACTCCCGAACGATGAGGTAGGTTCCAGTCAGGGTCTGTTGTTTGAGACGATGCAGCTGGGGATGACAGAACTCGCAGAGGGTCATCTGATTGAAAGTCGAGTCCTTGTGGTAGTGGCCGATGAATCCATGTTCTTGGATGTGGCGAGTCCGGGTAGCACTCGAAGAATTTCCCAACTTGCATTAGGACGACGACGGACTCCCCGTACTTCCGCCCGAAGTACTGCTGAATCTGAAGATACCAACGAGTCAGTCCCATTCCGGGATTGGAGGAAGCGTTCCCTCACAGCAGATCACCTGGAAGAAGACCGGTGAGTCATTGAACGTCTTGACGGTTGCTGTCGTCGTTGGATCATTAATGCTGATATCAGAGATCACGATAGCTGCTCCCGAGGTTGTGCTTCCAAGTAAAATCGGAACTTTCCCTGGAGGACAACTTGGGAAGGTGATCACGACCTCATCAGCCGATCCTCCCTCGGCGACAGACACGTCAGGAGATGAAGCAGCGAAGAGCTCTACTCCTTCAGAAGTTACTTGATAGATACCACATGCATGAACACCTGATCCACCCTGAATTCCCTGAGGTCCTTGGGCTCCCTGAATTCCTTGGGGTCCTTGGGCTCCCTGAATTCCCTGGGGTCCTTGGGCTCCCTGAATTCCTTGGGCTCCCTGAATTCCTTGAGGGCCCTGGAGACCTTGAGGACCCTGAATTCCTTGAGGGCCCTGGAGACCTTGAGGACCCTGAATTCCTTGGGCTCCCTGAATTCCTTGAGGGCCCTGAGCTCCTTGGGGTCCTTGGGCTCCCTGAATTCCTTGGGCTCCCTGAATTCCTTGAGGGCCCTGGAGACCTTGAGGACCCTGAATTCCTTGAGGGCCCTGGAGACCTTGAGGACCCTGAATTCCTTGAGGACCTTGAAGACCTTGAGGACCCTGAATTCCTTGGGGTCCTTGGGCTCCCTGAATTCCTTGGGGTCCTTGGGCCCCCTGAATTCCTTGAGGACCCTGAATTCCTTGGGCTCCCTGAATTCCTTGAGGGCCCTGAGCTCCTTGGGGTCCTTGGGCTCCCTGAATTCCTTGAGGGCCCTGAGCTCCTTGGGGTCCTTGGGCTCCCTGAATTCCTTGAGGACCCTGAATTCCTTGGGGGCCCTGAGCTCCCTGAATTCCTTGGGGTCCTTGGGCTCCCTGAATTCCTTGGGCTCCCTGAATTCCTTGGGGTCCTTGGGCTCCCTGAATTCCTTGGGCTCCCTGAATTCCTTGGGGTCCTTGGGCTCCCTGAATTCCTTGGGGTCCTTGGGCTCCCTGAATTCCTTGGACTCCCTGAATTCCTTGAGGGCCCTGGAGACCTTGAGGACCCTGAATTCCTTGGGGTCCTTGGGCTCCCTGAATTCCTTGGACTCCCTGAATTCCTTGAGGGCCCTGGAGACCTTGAGGACCCTGAATTCCTTGGGGTCCTTGAAGACCTTGAGGACCCTGAATTCCTTGAGGACCTTGAAGACCTTGAGGACCCTGAATTCCTTGGGGTCCTTGGGCTCCCTGAATTCCTTGGGGTCCTTGGGCTCCCTGAATTCCTTGGGGTCCTTGGGCTCCCTGAATTCCTTGAGGACCCTGAATTCCTTGGGGGCTCTGCGGCCCCTGAGGACAATGTGGACAGATCTGACAACACCGGCGCTTATTGCACTTACGCTTCTGACAGCAGTTCCCTTGATTCTGAATGAGCCTCCACATCTTTTAATCTGCCAGAGCATTCCTTAAGTTTCTCGTTCCAATGGAGCGAGAAATTTTTAGCAGATGCTTGCTGCAATGGTGTAGCTACCCGTTGGAGTTACACTGAGAGCAACTAGGTCGTTGTTCATTAGATTGGCCACCCCGAGAGGAGCAGTCAAACAAATCGACTGGATCGTTGGTGAGCCGACTTGGAAGAAGGCAGCCGCGAGTCCGACTGGAGTCGGATCCTGATAGATCCCTCCAACACAGCGAGAGACCCAGAGACTGAAGGATCCACCCGTGACCTGGTTCGCCGGGATATTCTTCACTGCAACGTTGAATTGAGTGACCGTGATCGATCCACAGACCGGATAGGCAACCGTGAAGAAGTCAGAGTCGGATGCTCCCAACCCAATAAATCGCGCTTCTGAATTCAGCTCGCTCTCCGTGAAGAAGAGGGCCTGCGTAGTCGAACCCTGAGGCCCCTGTGGTCCTTGGATTCCTTGAGGTCCTTGGATTCCTTGAGGTCCCTGAGGTCCCTGAGGTCCTTGGATTCCTTGGATTCCTTGAGGTCCTTGGATTCCTTGAGGTCCCTGAGGTCCCTGAGGTCCTTGGATTCCTTGAGGTCCTTGAGGTCCCTGAGGTCCTTGGATTCCTTGAGGTCCCTGAGGTCCCTGAGGTCCCTGAGGTCCTTGGATTCCTTGAGGTCCCTGAGGTCCTTGGATTCCTTGAGAGCCTTGAGGTCCCTGAGGACCCTCCTTCGGTCTCTTGCATCGAACGACGATAGGTTGAACGTTACTCTCGTGATGATGGATACTGCATGATTTATGCCACCCCGACATCTTCCTTTATACGATAGAGGATTTTTCTTCTTGTCTTCGAGATGAGGCGACAGTCTGTTATGTCGAGAGACCTAGATCAAGGTTCTCTTATTCAAAGACGACACCACCGAAGATGAGGATATTGCCAGAGTAGGTCCTGCCGATGAATTGGATTACCAGAGCGAGGAAATCGCCTGAAGTCACGGCCACAGTGTCGTCAAGATTTGAGTTGGCATAGAGGACACCTGCCGAGAAAGACGTGAGGGGAAAGACAGACGCGGCCAGCGAAGTGGCCGTCAGCTGCGGACTGGAGACAACAGGGACATCCGGAGCATCCCCTGGATTGACGAGTCGATAGATCACTGCCCTGACCTGTGGAGGAGGTTCACCGGAGAGAGACTGGGCGCCGTTGAAAGAGACCCCGAATCTCAGATCCCTCAAGATTCCATCACGGGGGGCTCTCCATGCGACACTGATGTCCAGCGGAATTGTGGTGGCGCTGGTTGGATTGGTCACCGATAGAACTGGGCCGAATCCTGATGTATAAGTACTGTTATTCGCTGGTGACACTACTTGGCCGGAGAACGCGATCACTGGAGCCGCAGCTGGGATCCCACGAGGCCCCTGGACACCTTGAGGTCCCTGGGCCCCCTGGATACCTTGCACACCCTGAACTCCCTGAGGTCCCTGGGGACCCTGGATACCTTCCACACCCTGAACTCCCTGAGGCCCCTGGACACCTTGAGGTCCCTGGGGACCCTGGATACCTTCCACACCCTGAACTCCCTGAGGCCCCTGGACACCTTGAGGTCCCTGGGGACCCTGGATACCTTCCACACCCTGAACTCCTTGAACTCCTTGAGGTCCTTGAGGTCCTTGAACTCCTCGAGGTCCCTGAGATCCTTGAGGTCCCTGAGGTCCCGGGGGACCTTGAGGTCCGGTCAGGACGGGGAAGCAACAGTGAGGGGGAGAAGGACAAGGGGGAGAAGGACTGTCATCGACACAGCAGATCACAATGGGCGTGACCTGTTTGCATTTGCGACAGTGCGTCCTTTTACCCTTTTCCTCACTGTAATAACTGCGTGGGCGGCAACGGAAGCAGAATTCATCACCAGACGAGGCCTCGTCAGTTGAGGGACGGCCGTGTTTTGGCTTCGACATCCTTTCTTACTCATAGAAAATTTCACTGCATTCGCATTCCCATTGGAATGCAAACGGGGAGACTTTTTGGGGATCGTGATGATCACTGCTTCGTCGTTGGAGTTTGACGAATGATCTATATATTACATAGTCATCGTTTTCTTGTAAACCTGCAGTTGCTACTAGGGATCACATTTCTATCCTATCTAGGACAGTAAATGTGGCTTTTTCATTGCTTCGCCGTAGGTGTTTGACGAATAATCCGCGCGTAACCAATCGTGTCGGTCGTAGTTCCGAGCAACTCGGTCTGAAGGACATCGAAGGGAGAAGCACCATACCACTTGGCGATCGCATCGAGGTTCATCTGCATTGGAAGCTTCTCTGGTTGAATCTGCTCCTCCTGAGCCCACTTGGCGACATTGTCCTTCCTGATGTGCTCGACCGTGATCGGAGCATAGGCGTGCTTCACCTTCGCAAAGGCAAGTTCAGAATCGAGAAAGACCTCGATGTTGTACCCCACGGTTCGTCTTCTCAGTTTATTAGTGTTGACTGAATTGAGACCCGTCTCGGTAATCAAGATGAAATCTCGGAACCTCATGTGTGGTTGAGTCGCCTGCTGAGCACCAAGTTGGATAAACGTGTTGACGATCTCGAACTCCTCCGTGGAGACCTGCTTTCCTGGACGATTCGCAAGATAAAGGACGACCAACGGCTTTCCATTCACGTCGTAGTAGATGCTCGAGAACTCCTGACGTGTCTGATAGTAACCGGTCTCCTCTCGATGCTGGAGGAAGGCCTGGAATCCGGGAGAATCGTTGCTGAGAGTCGGCGGTTCTACGGCGCCTTCGACGGGAGGAGACATGCCCAGGCGAGGGTTCTGAAGTGAGGGGAGCCACGTCTCGATGGGAAAGGAGAGACTTGTCCCGATGATCTTCATGACTGCGACCTGGTTCAGCATGTACCCTCTCTGGGACAGCATCGCGACCTCGGTCTTCTTCACGAGGAAGAGACGCCAGAGTTTCTCGCGGTCCGTCGGCAGGAGAGGATTCAGTGGAGCTTCCATCTTTCAGATTACAAATCCTTTCCTTCCAGCTTTTCGGTGTTGATTTTTCTCTCTAGAGTGTTAACATTTGGCTCTCGTAGGAGCGAAATGCTTTTTTAGTCCAGAGAACTGCTTCGAAGAGGACTTAGGCGTCGTCCTCGTCGGGATCGTCGTCGTCGTCGTCGTCGTCGTCGTCGGGGTCATCGGCATTGCGCGTGTCGGTCACGGCAGTACCGGCTCCAAAGCCCGTGCTGGGTAAGCCAGGAGGCAGGCCACCAAGACCCTGGGCCTGAGGCATTCCCGGGAGAGTCGAGGGAAGCGCCGGCATCTGCTGGGTCATCGGAGGGAGAGTCTGTCCACTCACGTTCGCGCTGGGAGAGGTCGGCTTAATGACAGCAGCATCCGGGCGCGAGGGATCGACGTAGGCGAGGTTGATCTGGCGGCAGTACTCGATTTTGTCAGGAGTCAGAGGAGTGATGTTCGTCGACTTCGGGTCGGCCAAGACACCGCATGCGATGTACTCATTTGGAGTGCTGCCCATCTTGATCGCGAGTCCGTGGACTGCCTCACGGTAGAGGCCAGGAGCAACTTGATGAACCTGGATCCGGGGCTGCTGAGGCTGAGCCGATCCGGGCATTCCAGGGAGGCCAGGAAGTCCAGGCATGCCGGGGAGACCTGGCATCGACTGCATACCAGGCATCATCTGGCCGGTCTGGGGAGTACCGCCCTGCATGTGAGCCTGAGCAGCGCGTGTACCCTTGTGCTGGGTGCAGTACTGAAGCCCCGCCTCGACCTTAGCCGTACAACGGTTGCCCTTGTTGACACCACGCGTGATCCGGTAGATGCAGCGCTCATGGTCGGCAGCCGGTTGAGAGCTGGTCGACTTGCTCGACTTCTTCTTCTGAGCTGAGAGAGGAATCGGCATGCCAGCAAAGCCGGTCAGAGCAGGAGGAACACCGAGACCAGGGAAGCCACTCGGCATCGGAGCGAAGCTCGTCGCAGGAGATGGCGAGGTGGCAGGGGACGCCGCGGGAAGCTTCAAGACGTTCGCGAGCTCGTCAACGGTAACGGGGCCCTGCTGCTGGCGCGTCTGCAGATAAGTGCAGATCGGAGTGATCACATTTGTACGAAGGAGGGTCGAGAGACCAGCAAAAACGGCAGATTCGTTGTTCATCCTCAAAAGCGTAAGCAGTCAAGCGGATTATAAACTCTAGTCCAGGAAATCTTTTTAAGTTCAATCCTGCCAGATATTTTCATCTCTCTTTGGTTACTCCTGACCACGTAATTTCGAGAAAAAAGATTCTTTTCGATCAGAAGTGGAATCAAGATCCTTCTACTAGAACCGACAAAAGAGTCCAGGATTCTCCTCGAGCCCTCAGTAATCTCCGTTTGAAGTTTTCTCGTTCATCTCTAAAAGTAGAATGTCGAACGGTACTTCTTGTGTTGCGCCATGCGGTCCGAACACGTGTTTTCCTATCTTTCAAGGAAAGCGGGTTGCCTCAGCCAATCTTCCTAATGAATTTGATGTCTGCCACGTTCTTAGATGTACTGACGGTCGTCTCTTCCGACGTCAGAGGACCTCGAATGGTACGACCTGGGCCGCTGTCAATCTACCCTCGAACTGTCCATTCATCTTTCTGGATGTCTACAACGATGTGGTCTGTCTGATCAACTTCGGTCAAGTCAACGCCTGTCAGAATCCATTCAGTCCAGTCACGCCGATCAATCCCGTCACGCCGGTCGCCCCTGTCTCTCCGACTAACGGGGGAGGTGTTGTTGGGCCCATTGTCGAAACGAGTGTCAATGGTAGTCCTACAGCGACAACCTCGGCTCCCGGAACGTCTCCCAGCCTCGCAGTGACCGGTGCGGCTGTCTCGACGACGGCTGGTGCGGTCACCTCTGGAAACAGTCTGACCGTGACGGCCGTTCCCGCAGGAACTCCACTTGCTGCTTCTCCCTCCATTTCTGCTCCTCTCGGTGCGACTGTTGTTGCCTCTGGTGTCGGAAACGGTGGCAATCTTGATCTGGTCGTCCTCTCAAATGGAAGTGCAGTTATCCGGTCTCCTGGAGAGGAAGCTGAGACGAATGGTACGATCACTCACGGTCGCCTCCGTAACAACAGCCGAGCCATCGTCTCGGACAACGGTGCCTATGCTCAGTTCGTCGCTTCAAATAACAGCGTCGTGCACTCGGATCAGGATGGCGGACACGCTGGTGGTACTGCTAACGAATGCTCCCTTCTCCATGCTGCATCGGCCTCATCGATGGCTCGTGGTACGGCAGTCGATCGATCTGAGGTCAGGACGGGTGGAATGCCTCGACTGAAGAACCTTCCTCGGAACAGTCGATTTACCGTCGCTCAGGTTGGTGTTGCTGTGAATGCCCCTGATGTAAACACGGTTCAGGCAATCACCTTCGACTCGGATACGGGCTGTGCCAACCGAACGGTCTTCGTTCAGGACACGAGCAATCCGCTCCAACCTCCTCTTGGTTTCTTCGGATCGAAGATCACTCTCGGTTCGATTGGTATCGAGCACGCCCCGGGTGTAGGCCATGGTGCCTTTACGACCGGTCTGAGTGCGAACCAGTCTTCCCTTCTGGCGACGGCGAACGGTGCTCTCGCGGCTGGTACGGCCGAGTGTGGAGAGGTTCATCAGGCCGTCGGTAAAGGTTCGACGGCCTTTGGTCGTGGCAATACCGCTCTTGGTGCCTACAGTCAGGCGATTGGCCACAATTCTCTTGCCTACATGCACAGTCACTTCGCTCAGGCGATCAAGACTTCCGTGAACGACGACGTTCCTCAGGGAGCCGATCGTGTCCAGTACAACATGGTTCCTCTCCGTGGTTTCACGACCTGCGAGAGAATCTTGAGTTCTGATCGACTCACTGTGACTGGGTTCCGACTGACGACGATTCTCGTCCTGGGTGACACTCCAGATAAAGCGGTGATCGATATCGAGAACGGACCGACTCTCGACTTCCGCCGAGTCCCCTTCCTTCCTTTCAACGGAACGGCCATGGTCGAGGCTGACGTCGTCTCCCCTCGTCTTATTCCGGACGAGGGTGATCCGATTCCCGGTTTCTGTGGTAAGTTCTGCTTCTGTGTGACTCGAGTTGGCTCGGACAATCAGATTCGCCACGAGATCGAGAATGGTGGTCCTGGAAATACTCTCGGAGTCCTCTGCCAGATCCCGTCGATGTCGAGTCTCGGCCTCACGATCACGGCGATTGCTCGAACTGGAAACAGTGCTGGATTCACCATCCAGATCGTCGAGGATGTTCCCTTGACTGTCCAGGTGGGAAATTCGACGATTCCGAATCCACGAATCGACCCAGCTCCTCCTAACCCGTTCCCCGCGACGAACCAGACCAACTTTGTTCTGCAAGGCCGTGTCTGGGGTGGACATTTCAGATACACTGAGGTTCCAGCTGGCTCCTCTGAGGTCAAATGTGAGGCTCCGAATGAGGATCGTATCACTGTCGTTGCAGGAACTCCGGCTGTCAGCGTTGCTTCTCCTCCAAGTGCCTGTCGTGGCTGCGGCTGCGTTGAGAAAGGAGAACAGGTTTCGGCCTTCACCGTCTCCGATGGTGCTGGAGTCACGAGCTCAAGCCTTCTCAGTGCTGGAATCAACATCGGAGCGACCGGTTCTCAGTTCGCAGGTAGCTCGAATGAGTCTGCTTTCAACGCAGCGACGGGAGCGACCGCCTTCAGCTTAGGCGGCATCGGTGGAGGAAACGGAGCGAGCTTCTCAGCCAGTCCGCTGGGTGATCTTCAGGTCGGAGCATCGACCTCCTTCCTGCCGACACAACAGACTGTCGCCTCCTTCTTCTGAGGATCTTGATTTTTCCGCTACCCGAGGTAGCAGAAGAGAGCTCACAATTGGTCTTACCAGAGGATGAGGCGGATGATGATCAAGAAGATGATCGCGTGAATGAGGACGCCGACAGTGGTCGGACAACCTGGAGCCTGAAGGAAACTAGGTAGACCCAGGCTTGTCCAGATCGCGTTCGTCAAGTTGTAGGTGCCGGGGAAGGCAACAATAAAGAAGAGGAGACCGAGGAAGATGGCCAGCCACCACTTCATCGAGCTGGTGACAGTCGGAAGATAGGTCCGGATAGGGGCCGAAGGCGCAGTCACAACAGGAGTTCCAGTCAGATCACTCATCTTTTCAGTTGGTCGGAGAATTTTTTCTCTCTTTCGGAACCTCTCTTTAATCTTCACTCGGAGATGAACTCTCTTTCGGCCTAAGTCGACTCCGACTTCCGGACGAGATCTCTGTTGAAACTCAGAATCCTCTGCTGGAGTCCGTCAGTCAAGTATCCTCGATGTCCTGTCGGAACAGTCGTCAGGATGTCCCAGTTTCCCAATGCTTCAACGAGTCGATCTGCACATTCTTCTGGAATGACGCGTTCCTGGGTCGCCCGTACGACAAGAGTCGGGACCTCAATCTTCTGACAGAGAGCAAGATTGTCATAGGAACCCAAGAAGAATGGAGCGAAGGCCGAGTGAATCGAAGGGAACACAAAGATTGTCATGGTTCTGTGCAGCAAGCCAATAGGTCGGGAAACATCCCATACTCGCTCCCAGTAAGATGAGTTTCTTTCCCCTAGTCAGCTCGATTGCCCTCGTCAGGGCAGCTTCGTTCATGAGAAGAGTGGGAACATCTTGACTTGCCCCGTAACCGTAGCTGATGAGTCCATAGTTCGTTCTCTCGTCGTCAGATCACCGCCATTCCCGTGACTGTCTCGGCTTCGGGGTGATCATAGATATAGCTGACACCGTTTCTGAACTGCAGTGGAAACTTTTCGCTGTCGTAGCTCTCGATACGTGTTCGAGGGAAGAGAACTTTGCTCCCCGGCCAATGAGCGGCTAAATAGACCCCAACTGCAATGATGCCAACTGCGAGCATTTGATTTCTTTTTTCTTCTCCTTGACATAAGGCAACCTGCAAGCCAGTCGCCCCGAATGTCGGTCCCCAGTCGAAAGATGACCTCTCAACCGGCATGGGTCCAGAACCCTAAGCTCCTCGCTGATGCGATCTATGCCATCTTCCTTAAGCTGAAGCTCATAGAAGACCCCGCCGTCATTCAAGTGCTCTTCAGCAAGGAAGCGATGGAGAAGTACTGGATGAAGTGCTTCACTCACAAGAGTGTCAGTGCCGACTACAACAATGACGCGTTCGAGTTCTACGGCGATTCTGTGCTCGGTTACAACTTCGCCAAGTACCTCCGACGCCGCTTCAAGGATGGACTCAATCAGGCGAACGGAACACTCCTCCAGAACCAGTACATGTCGAAGAAGTTCCAGGCTCAGCTCGCTCGTGAGCTCGGCCTCGTCGAGCTCTTGCGATTCGATCCCGAGAGCGAACAGAGCATTCACATCCAGGAGGACACCTTCGAAGCCTTTGCCGGCTGCATCGACAATATCGTCGACGATCTCGTTGGAGAAGGCGCGGGTGCCCTCTTCGTCTACAACCTGATTATCGCCCTCTTCGATCCGATTCCGATCGTTCTGGGAGAGGTCAAGAAGGACGACAAGACTCTCCTCAAGGAGATCTACGAGAAGATGGGTTGGGGTGAACCGAACTATGTCACGAAGAACTCGGATCAGCCTCGCCTTGGACCGTTCAGAACGGAGATCAGGAATCTGGCCGGGACCATCATCGGTTTCGGATACGGTTCTGAGAAGGACGCCCCTTTCGCCGCGGCAGCCGAGGCCCTCAAGTATCTCGAGAAACAGGGAATCACTTGGGAGTCGGCCGATCAACAGAAGACCGAGCGAAACCGTCAACGATCTCCCGAGTTCGATCGCCAGTATCGCCGAGTCGAAGCCGCAATGGCAATTCTTGCGAATCAAGCACGCAGTCAGGGGAAGGTTCCTCCAACTGAGTTCAAGATCGCAAAGGTCGAGGAGCGAAAGGTTGAAGGCGGCTTCCGTTACACTTTCGCGATTCAAGCTGGATTCCAGATTGGACCCACGACTCATTGGCGGAGCTTGCTTCAACAGACTGGGAGCAACAGCGATCAGACGAAGATCAACGTGATGAAGGAGTTCGCCGACAGGTATCAGATCCCTGCGGATGTCTAAAAAGTCCGTCGGACTAAAAAGCGATTTCGCACTAGTAGTGCGAAATCGTATTGACCTGCTTAGAAAGCGCGCTGAGTAGCGAGCGAGCCAAGGAACTGTTGTGAGCGAGGGCTCTGGCTACCGAGGAACTGAGTCTGGGAGCGAGGGCTGAGACCACCAACCTGAGTCTTGATCGCAGCGATCATGGCAGCACGGTTGAGACCCTGAGTCTGAATGCCGAGAGCCTGAGCAATGCGAGCAATGTCGACCTCGTTGAAGGTCTGACCAGAGCGGTTGGTGATGCGAGCAGGGCTCATCGCGGCCTGGAGCATCGACATACCAGCCGACTCGGCGCTGTCCATCACGACATCCGTGGACTCGGCGGGCGTGCCACCACGGAAGCTCTGGCTGGGGCTGCGCTGACCCTCGTACATGCCGAAGCCGGACTCAAGGCCACCCTGACCGCCGTTGAGGCCGTTGGCCTGGCCGTTGAGGCCGTTGAGGCCGTTGGCCTGGCCGTTGAGGCCGTTGGCCTGGCCGTTGAGGCCGTTGAGGCCACCGTTGAGGCCGTTGAGGCCGTTGGCCTGGCCGTACTGCTGACCGAAGCCGCCCTGAGAGCCAGAGCGGCTAAGGCTGCGGCGGCGACCGCTGGCACTGTACTTCTGACCGTTGTAGCCATTAGCGGCACCAAAGTCCTGACCACGTTTCTCACGCTGAGAGAGATAGAACGGGTCGAGATTAACGGCAGCCTGAGCCGCATTCACACCGGGACCGGTGGCACTAGCAACAAGCTGCTGCCAGCCTTGACGGCCGAGACCACTGAGCTGCGACACACCAGGAAGACTCCCTTGTTGAGCACCGAGATTACCTTGGAGACTCATCCTCTTTTATGTAAGACCGATTTTTTTTGATGATTCCTACGGAGACTATGGGAAGTTCGTTTTTCTGATCTCGACAGTTCGAGACGATCTGGCCGCCGAACTCGAGTTGAAATAAATCTTGTCTTGACTTCGGGCAGATTGAGGTTGTCTCCCGAATATCACCTGAGAATTTCTTTCAGAAGGTCCTTCTTTAAGTTTCTCCTCGGGTCCGAAAACAGATGGCTCATCCTTCTTCACAGACCACAGCCCTCCTCTACTCAGCTCAAAGTCGGGACCTCTCTCTGGTTCATCTTGTCGACCAGATTAGAGGCGACCCGATCCTATCGAAAGGAATCCGGCTCATTTCGGTCGACAACCCTTATGTCAAAAATCTTCTTCAGGGCAATGAGTCTGGAGTCACAGTGAAGAAGTGGCCTGTCTTCGCAGTCAAAACTACAACAGACCGAGTTCCAACTCTCTATCCGCTCGATTCCTACGAGAAGGTCTTCGAACTGGTTCGATCAAAGTCACCTCGAGTCGTCTCAGAACTCAGTCGCTCCTCCTCCTCGACAAAAGAGTCGATCGAAGAGAAACCAGCACCTGCTCACCGTCGAGTGCACTTTTCAGTTCGTTCACCGCCGGAGAAGAAGTTCGCACCACCGGAGAAGAAGTTCGCACCACCGGGTCGACTCGTCAAATGGGACTCGGAAGTCTTCTCTGAGGGACCGATCTCGATGATCGTCTCGGAGGGAACGAGTCTTCGCTTTGTCTCGGAGGACAATCTCGTTCATGATGTCACCTTGGCTGATTCGAAGTGGCAACCAATTCGACGCCTCATCCCTCGTCAGAAGCAGATGAACCAGGAACTGCTGATCGGTGGACAACTTCTCAAGACGATCGAGAGGGGGAGATGCTATCTTGTCTCTTCACTTCCTCAGGATCGTAAGATGCGCCTCGTCCTTCGTCTTCTTGATCCAATCGATGAAATCATCAATGGGATGAGCGAAGTCGACTCCTCCGAAAGAAAAGGAGAAACTCGATCCCCGCCGGAGAGAGGTTTCGCCCCGCCGGAGAGAGGTTTCGCCCCGCCGGAGAGAGGTTTCGCCCCGCCGGAGAGAGGTTTCGCCCCGCCGCGGACCTGGAAGTTCATCAGAGACGAACCAGATGACTGGAGCTCATCACCAGAGAAGTCGGGTCCTCCTGGTCTCCGGACGAATTCCCTGATCGCTCGAATTCGGGTTCCTCAGATCGATGAGTCTCCTTTAATGGACGACCCTGCTCCGGAGATGCGAACTTCTCCTCCGGTCAAGGCAACGGCGAGGACGACCTTTGCTCAAAGGCTACTTGCCAAACTACAGTAACTTGAGGCCGAAGAGCTGAACTTGAAGGTTGGCCCAATCGAACTGGAAGATGCGACTCCGTGACTCCTCAAGAATCTGAAGAACTCGAGCCTGAAGATCACGATTCGAGCTCGGACCACTTCTGACCAACTGAATGAAGTCGTCACGAATTGCTTCAGCTGTGAAGTGCTCGGTACAGAATGGACAGCGGGCCGACTTGAAGAGAGCTTGACAGATCAGACAGATCGGATGACCACAGAGAGAAAAGTCACTATCCGGTCGACTTGTTCCACAGACGAGGCATTCGGTAGCCTGAGATTCCCTTGCCACTGGCAAGGTGATCATGACTTTATCTTGATCCTCTGACGAGAACAGATGGTCCTGTTGCTTTGAAGTAAGATAGTCTTTGTAGAAGAGATGTGAGTTTCCATCGACGAACGATAGAAGAGGCTCCCAAACTTCACGATCCCGTAACCAGGGCCATGAAGCATGAACCTGAATCGCCAATCGTAGAATGATCAGTCGAGGTATTCCAGTTGCTGCCAGGAGTTCGTCAAGTTGAAGCTCGGTTCCGGGGGTTGACCTCGTTCCTCCGGGGTGAAATCGAAGTCGAACAGGTCTCTCCCACCTCTCGACTTCGAGGTATCCAAAGTGCTCCAGACCAAATGCAACGATCGCATCGAGTTGCTCCTTCTTACTCGAATAGTTCTTCGGGAAGAACTTATTACCGATCCGGCCGAACTTGAGATAGAGCTCTTGATCGTCATAGTAGCTCAGAAGTTTCCTCCCGGGATGATGCTCGTAGAGATTCGACGGGATGAGATAGAGATCGGTATGACTGATCTCTTCGAGAAGCCGAGAGAGAGCCGGTCGTTCTGGACGAAACTTCCTCAACCAGTAGAGGCTCAGGAAGAAGAAGTCGAGACTCTGTCGAGTCGATCTTGGAAGATAGAGGCCGAGCTCATTTGCGACCTGACCTGCCTGACTCGTCTGTTCGATGACTCTTCGAATCGACTCCTGGATCACAGCTGGATAAGTTGCACCGTCTTGATCGATCTTGTCCAGATACCAGATTCCGAGATCCTTATCGACTAACTTGAGAAGATAGGAGAGGATCCAGGTCTTGACTGCTGGATCGTTCTCATCGATGATATCGGGGAGGAGCCAGATTGCATGTGGACCAACCACCCTTCCAGCTTCACTTACGAGCCCCGACTCAGCGCCAAGTATCTTTTTCGTCGGCTCGATATCGATCGACCTTCGATGAGGCCCGAGTCCACCATCATAGTCCTTATAAGACCAGGTCGATGATCGAGGAAACCAGGCGATCGGTCGTGGTTGATCAGGATCACGGTCAAAGCGGACAATGAAGGGGGGTGGAACCGGAGCGTATTTCTCTCGCTCTGCAACTGCTTTCACGAAGTCCGCCATTTTCTTGGCCGTGGCCTCATCTTAAAAGGTGTCTCTTCGATGGAATTCCATCGAAAAGTAGTCTTCTCAACAGCTTGTGCGAACGGTCTTCATGATCCGCTTCGCATCAGTAGTCTCGCGATCTTCTCGTACCAACGCGATATCCTGGAAGGCGTCCTCAAGTCGAGAAACGGAGAAGCTGGGGAGCGCTTGAGTCGCAGGACGAGCTCTCACGATAGAAGCTCGTTCTACGACGCGTGAAGTGTTCCACCAGCTACTCGTTGCCTCACTCGAGACGATTGGAGTGGATCGAGGTGGTTCAGGGGGTTGCTTGATGGTCGTACGGAGGATGTTCTTCATAATGGTCGCGCTTTGCGAGAACTCGACACATGAATAGATGAAACGCCGTACCTTTGCGAACATTTGCATCGAAGGACGCTCCGAGAAGAGGTTGTCGATTTGTGCCTCGTTCAACCAGATGATCTCCGAGACCTCGTTGAAGCATTTGGACCGAACCTGCTTCTTGCTCAAGAACTGCTTGCTCTTGAAATTCAAGTCGGTGATTTGACGGATGTCGACATCGTTAGGAGAGATCACCGGAATGAAGATGATGAGCATGTTCGAGCTGTAGAGGCAGAAGAAGCCCTGAACTTGTTCAGGTTTAATCTCGCCGAAGGCATAGCGGGACTCCTCGTTTCCTTCACGCACAGCGCATTTAATTGGACTCTCTCTGTGTCGGCGGCCGCCTCCAAAATCGGTCAGGTCGCCCGATCGGGCATCCTTTCCGAAGCAGAGGTGAAGCTCGTCGTTGATGGAGGTGTAGAAGAGAACACCAGCTCTCGGGATGTTCTTGATCATCGGATCTTCGAGATTCAGTTGATGAACTCGGGTCAACCTTGAATTCTCATAGAACCCCCGACTGATCGGTTTCTGTTTCTTGTGTTTCCTCGGGATCACAGCGAAGATGTTGGTCGACTCCGACTGTGCGTGAGAGATTAATGAGAGAGGGGCTGGGTCTAGGCGACCCTCGATTGCAGATGGGAAAGTCTGTGTTGCCAACATGATTTTCTCATTTGTCTCTTTGACAAGAGTTCGATTCTTTTTATGGCTTTTCCATTTTCTTCAAACTCAATCTTCGACGAGACCCTTCTGACCCCAGATGAGCCAGTATCCGAGGAAGGCTCTCGAGAGGATCTCCTTCTCGGTCTCCGAGTTCGGTCCAAGAGTTCGATTGACACCATGTTCGTCTTTTAGTTGGGGAGTCCAACTGAAAGTTTTTATTCGCTTGGAGACCAAGATTCTGTCAATCGAATCCTAGTCGTCCCATCCGCCCTCCGATGCAATGAAATTGTAGTAAAGTCGAACTCGGTCTGCAATCTGGCTGATCACGCTGTCGACCAACCAGAGTTTCTCCTCATCAACACGGGAGATGATCCGGCTCATTGAGTTCCTAAGAAGTTCAATCTGCTGTGGGTAGGTCTCCTCAGTCAGACCAAGCATCTTGATCAGTGCTTTTGCATGAACGTCTGTTCCCTGTAGACAGTAGTTCTTGACATCATCAGCTAGCCCCTTGTAGTGCTCACCCGGTGACTTCACCTTCATCTCGTCAATCGAAAGTGGAATGAGTCGATTCTGCTCATCCGATGGACGACAGGTGATCGGTAGGAGGTTGCACTTCGGAATGTTATCGTGAGGATCGACATGTTCTCGCCTCTGCAGAGGCGAGTTCCGATAGAAGAGAGCCTTGAACTGTTCCGAAGAAGACGGGTGGAATCGGATGAGGACATCTCGACCATTTGAGCTGGAGACCCGGAAGAGATCACGGAAGACGTAGATCTTCTGAATCTCCTGGTAGATCCGCTTGTGCTCCTCTGTCACGTCCTCCTTCAGGAACGGATAGTACATCGCCTCGTTCAACGGGATGAAGTAATGGAAACTAATCTTGGTTCCAGTCGAACCCTTCCGTCTCCCCGTGGAAGCCCGGAAGATGTAGTACTCAGACCACTGCTGGACGAACTGAGCGTTCGCAATCTCCTTCCCGTCAGCGTCCAGAAGGAGCCAGGGGAGATCCTTATGAACCTTCTGGTAGATTCCGTGAAGCCGAATCCGGTGCGTTCCCATCTTCTGAAGACCGAAGAGAGGTTTCATTTCGTCGACGACGGCTTGATCCGACCGCCCACTCGTATTTCTCTTGAGGATGACTGGGTAGTGCTGAATCTTGCCGTCAGGGTGTCTGAGTTTCATTATCGCCTTAAATGGTACAACTTTGTGGCCTGACGTTCCCGGAACATAAGGGAAGGCCCAATGAATGACGTCTCCGAATTCGTAGGCTCCCAGATGGGAGCCGTCGAAGGGCAATGCAGTCATTGTCGATGACTGCAACTCAATGGAGGAGCTCGAATGAGAAGCAATTTTTATCTCCTCGCTCTTTCAGGGAGCAGGAAGGGAGAGGCTTTTTTATTACCAGCTGGAAGGCTAGAGGTGAGGGATTCCCGGAAGACCCGAAGATATCAGGATTCGATCCCAAGTTCACTCCTTGAGGATTCATCGAGGTAAGTTCGGTGATGGCGGAGAAGTCGTTGATCATCCACCCAGGTCTGACCAAAACGATCTTTTGCATTGGACGATGGGCGAGAGACGCCCAAGTTTCATCTGTAAAGAGGATGGTATGGTTAGGAACGCCAAGTTTCTTCTTCAGGCTCTGGACCAATTCGATCACCTTAGTGATGTTATAGGGAGTCAATCGATCGGGTCTTCATAAAAGTAGATTGGTAGGATCGGGGAGCGGAGGACGTCGAAGTAGTACTGACGCCAAGGAACCATTGCAGGCCTGAAAGGATGCTCGTAGGGGGAAGTCTCTAATGGTGAGAAGACCCCAGAGTTCGTTGCTCAGTCGTACATCGTTCCAAGATCTGCTGAACGGTGAGCCTTCCTAAGATCTCTTTGATGAGGGGCTCGTCTGGAAGGGTCTCCATTCTTTCTCTTCCGTCTGATCAGACGGAAGAGTTACTTCCGATTCTCGTAGATGATGTGATAATCACGCTGACTATCCTGTGGATTGAACATCGACTTCGTTCGGATCGGTCGGGTGTACTCCTTTGCAATGACGTTTCCAGTTCGAGACGAGACTCGAGTCAAGAGCTCACGGTTCAAGCTGTCTCTCGATATGACATCGAAGACGTTTACAAGAACTCGCCTGTAGACGTCGATGTCGCTGACTGATACAATGACCCAACCGCCTGATCGAAGAATCCGCTTCGACATGAAAATGTAGGCTTCCTTCATGTTGCTGAAGTCGTTCGGAGCACTCTGAATGATCTCGACACCACGAAGGTGACAGGAGTAGGCAGGACGGACGTGAACTGTTGGCGAGAGCTCTTCTGAAACGAAGGTGTAGTCGTATCGGATGGCTGAACTGTATCGTTCCGCCATCTCGGGTGTCCAGTAGATGTCGAGATGAAGGTTGAGCGGATCCCTAATTGCGACAACATAGGCCAGATAGGTCTCTTTGACTTGTGGAAGCTTCTGATAGACAGTCGGCGCGAATCGATCGGCCAGATCTCTTGGGCTTGGAGCGAAGATCGACATGGGAAGTCGGCCATCCGGGTCTGAAAGAGGCGACTTCGTTGGGTCTTGATTAGTTTCCATTCTTTAGACTTGGGGGATTTTTTGTTCGAGTGCTAATCATTGACGACAACATCATCGAACGAATCATCAGTGGGCTGAGGAGCAGGTTTCTGAGGTGAAGGTGGAGGAACACTCATTTCCGAGTTCTCCCTTCGCGAGTGAATGAGGACATCGATAATTATTCTGATATCGTCTAGAACGAGATCGGAAAGCTCGGGACTGGGAGGCAGAATGAAGTGTTGAATCAACCTCTGGAAGTCCTGCTCAAAGGTCCGCTCCTCCAGTCTGATCTTGAATTTGTTGCAACAGCGACCGAATGCGGTTGCCAGGACGAGAGCTAGACGAAGCCGTGTCTCCTTCTTCATCATCTTCATCAACTCGGCCGATTCTTCTCGAGTAAAGGGGAGCTCCGGAGAGAATTTTCTCGAGATATCGATTTCATTGAGGATCGTGTCGCTGATCGGTGTAGTCGAGGCCAGTGACAAACAGAGATAGCCGATCCCTGGGCCTGGTGGCGTCGCAATGACACTTCGAACGAGATGATCAAAGTGAGTCGACGAGTAGAGGCGAGAGAGTCGTAACTTCTCAGCCCAGAGTCTTGCTGCTGCTCTGGCCAGGTAGATAGCAAAGGTCTCGTCAGCATGATCTTCGTTCAAGTAGGATTCATTGAATTGGCCGAGCCTCTCGAAGGTATCAGCAACGAACCGATGCTGTAGGAGCCCAAGCTCATAGTCGTCGGTGTCGAGAGGCCAATCACTGACTTGATACTCTGGTTCGGGTCCCATTGCGGCCTCTAGAAAGTCGTGTGTGAGATTGTCACGAGTCCATTCATAAAGGACTCGTGAATACTTCCGGATAGCCGAGACGAAATTGGGGTCCCAGGATGTCATCTTTCTTAGGGCTTTTTTCTTTCCCGACGTCTCGTGTCGGAGAAGAAAAGAAGATCAAGATGGTTATTGGGACATGACCATACCATCCTTCTCTGAAACCACTTCAGTCTCGACAGCGACCGGTGCAATTGGGGTACGGTCAAGACCAGAGACGTCAACCTGCTGAATGACAGCTGGACGAGCCCTTCGCATTCCCTCGACCCCTGAACGGAACTTGATCGCCGACCTCTTTGAAGCCTCGCCCTCGCTCGACTTGGGTGCCTGAGAGTTCGGCCGAACAGGTCGGTGCCAGACACAGGTCACCATCCTCTTCTCAACACCTCCTGGACCGCGAGTCTTGAACGGGACCGGCGTGTTGTGCAGAATGAGTTTGCAGAGCTTGATCGTTCTCCGATCGACCGAGCTATCGAAGATAATGTGACCGAAACCATAGATCTCTCCGGTCTCTCGGAGTCGCGTCGCGAACTCGACGACATAGTTCTTGACTCCAGTCGGCGATCTCTCAGGAAGAATGCAGCTGAGGGACTTCGAGATGAAAGTCTCGGCGTCCTTGACCGTGTAGTCCTTCGGGATACCGGAGACGTGAAGATCCCAAGTCTCTCCCTGATCGTGGTTGGGGACTGGGAATGATCCCCAGTTGTAGTCGGCGACGCGACCCTTGTACTGAGGATGATCCATCTCTAGTTTCTGAATTGTCGACTTGGGACAGAAGACGATCGTTTTGCGTGTCTCCTCCTTCTCCGTGGTCGGACCACGACCGGGAATGGAGCGACGCAAACTCTTATAGATGATGCCTGCGTAGGTGTAACCCCCGCAAGAATCAAGAAGAGCCTTGAGATCATCTAGCGGCTTGCTACTGTGAATCACGTAGACATCGAAGTTATTCATTCCGTCAGAAGCCAAACTGTTTTACTTCTCCAGAAATCCCTTTACGTGGTGATCTGGCTCCTTCTTTCCTGGAATCCTTCTAGGATGACGAGCTCATCGTCTTGAGAGATCGATAGGAGAAGTCTCCTGTCGATCGAACGGCTCTTCAGACCAATCGGTCTAGAAAGCTTTTTAAGAGTTACTTCTTCTCCTCGCCGCCCGTCAACTGTTTGATGGCACTAAGACCGAGCTCATCCAAAGCCTCGACGTTGATTTGGGGCTCCTTCGACTCTCCGGGAGGTAGGTCGAGGATCATTCCGGCCTCCTCCATCGGATTCGAAGGGCGACGGAACTCCTTCAGCTCCGCCTCGCTCATCTTGGCATCGAGACGGGAAGACTCTGTCTTGGCATCGTAGAGAGGAACTGTCGGTCCGTCTCCCTCTGGCTTCGGCTCCTTCAGCTGCGTGATGATTTTCTCGACCTTGTCCGCCTGCTCGTTCTCGCCACGTGCCCTCAGGTCCTTGACCATCTTCTGAAGCTGCTCGACACCGATCGGACCGTGAGGTTGTTCCTTCTTGATGGGATCGTCGTCCCAGAAGGCCCAGGCCATGAAGCATAGATACTTCCTCGACTTGAGGAGGGCCTTGCCGTTCGGCAGCTTGATAATGGTGCGATTCTTTGGAACGCCAGGGCGAGGATTCATTCCCTTCTCGGGATGAGGATCGAGCTCGTAGATCGGAGAGAGGTTACCGCTCGTCACGATCTCCTCCTTACGATTGAAGGAGATCACCTGAAAGTCGCGCAGACAGATCGCAACACAGAAGCGGCCCATATCGGCATCCTCCTTCTTCGGAGCAAACCCCGCCTTTCGACGGAAGACTTGCAGGGAAATCCGGTCCGGGGGATGGACTCCGTTCGCATCGAAGGTGGCGTTCAGCTTGGCAACGAGCTCACTCTGAAGAGGCTGAGTCTCGTCGAGAAGACCAGAGAGGAAGAGGGTCTCGTCCTTCGGTTCCATCTTCTTCCCGAACATCTCGTCGGCAGCCAATGCTGCAAGGACCGGCAGGGGAAGCATCTTCTTCATGTTGCCCTTCCAGGGATCCTCCGGATCGGGCAGGTCGAGGTGATGATCGTGAGTCGGATCGGTACAGCCAGAATGATCATGATCGAAGTCAGCATTTGTTGACGTGAGGATCTTGACGTTCGGATCGGTCAAGATCTCGAAAGGAACGGACTCGATCGAGGATGAGGCCGACATCTCCTAGAAGATTGCAAAACCTCGATGGATGATTTCAGAGATCACTTTGTAATCGGTGATGGGTCAAGAAGGACCCCCTCCTCCCTGAGCTCGAATGAAGAGATCCAGCGAAGCTGGGCCCAGCAAAGCTGGGTCAGAAATGATCTTCGTGCTTCGGGTCGAGTGAGCAGGAGCCCCCGAAATCAATGAGGAACGAACTAAAACAAGAGCTCCGGAGAGCTTGGATCAAGAAAGGGAGACCTCGACCAACCTACGAGGATCATAGCCGGTCGGTTGAAGTCCGTCGCCCTGTAGCTTGTAGCCGAGACAGTTCGAGAGTAGAAGAGATGAACCAAGAGTCATCTTCTAACTGTGGTGAGTGTGGCCCGAGATCCAAGAAGCAATCTTCGGATGGGATATGATGAGATCATCCAGTTGATTGGCATAGGCTGTACCGAGAAGATCTCCATCGTAAGCTGGATTGAGCATGAGTCGAGTCGGGGCATGGTGGGAGACGACGACCTTCTTGATCCCTGGGTCCGCCTCAACCTGATCAAGTCTCTCCTTCAAGTAGCTCAAGTGGTCCAGATAGATGTTCTGATAGTCGTTCATTGTCGCCTTGATCAAGGTCTTGAGTTCTGGTGAGCAGAGTCCAGAGAGTCCGACCGATCACGAAGACACCCTCATTCCTCTAATCGCTTCTATTCAGATAGACGACGTTCGGGAAGGATGAGGCGACCTCCTGAATCTTATCATCAACTTCCTTCATTGTCCGTTTTCTGTTCGGACTGTAGTACTCGTGGTTATCCGAGACGAGGAAGATCCATCTGTAGTTCTGGCTGGCCCATCCCAGAAAGATTGAATAGTTCGTCTTGAAAGGGTTCCCGATGTCGCCAGCCAGGATGAGATGGGGGTGCGGTCACCTCTCTTTGTCCTTGTAGAACTCGAGGTGGATATCTAAAGCAACTTGAAATTCCATTTCTGTCTGCCAATCGATCCTTCAAGACAGGTCTAGATGAGAGCTGCGCGAAGAACTGCCTGTCCTTCTGGTGTCGAGAGGAAGTTGCTCGCCTGCTGATTGATCCCACCGAAGATCAGACCGGCCACCGAAATCAAGAACAGGATGATACCAATGATCATGAGGATCCAACGCCAAGCTCCAGACGGAGTCACAGCAAATCCAATACTTGCGGCTACGATCAGTAGAATTGCGATGATCAAAACCCAAAACCAGGCAGACATCTTTCTATAAGGCTGAAGAATTGAATCGATCGATGTCCTGAGGTGAGCTACTCCGTATCCTCGAGGAGATCTTCGAGAAGGAAAGGTGCCATGTTCGCCGTATTGCTGAGGAGCTCCTCCGATTCCTCCCCCGGCATCATCGGCAATGCGATCTGACCGACCGTATCGGCTGGCGTTCAGCTTCTCGAGCCCTTCGCTGACTCGGATGCTCGTCCTCTTGCTTCTCTTCCCTCGACTGAGCTGAAGGAGCCCCCAGGACCCGAAGGTGGCTCTTCGTGAGGTTCTCGAGGA
>Ga0207864_1000790_pt1 | contig 39838 bp, 30 predicted proteins | sample HigsolmetaAR202D_FD_184834 | JGI IMG/M metagenome (GOLD analysis project Ga0207864, IMG submission 184834) | Ionic liquid and high solid enriched microbial communities from the Joint BioEnergy Institute, USA - AR20-2-D (SPAdes) (version 2) ...
CGAGGAGCGTCGCCCGCCTCGATCATTTGACGACCAGCTCGTAGCCGACGCCGCGCACGGTTCGGATCGCGCTGCCCATCGGTCCGAGCTTCTTGCGAAGGCGTTTGATCGTCGTGTCGACGACACGTTCGGACTCGGCGAAGTCTCCCCACACCTCTGCGAGGAGCGTATCGCGCGTCTGTACCCGGCCGGCGCGGTCGGCGAGGTGGATGAGCAGGTCGAGCTCGCGTCGCGCCAGCTCCACGCGAGCCCCATCGACCTCGACGCGTCGCGCGGCGCGATCGATGCAGAGGGCGCCGAGCAGGATCGCGTCGTTCTGTCGAGCCGCTGCGCTCCGCCGTCGTGCGAGCGACCGGATGCGGAGGATCAGCTCGCGCATGCTGTGCGGCTTCGTCACGTAGTCGTCTACGCCTGCCTCGAAGGCGGCGACGCGGTCGGCCTCGTCGCTCGCGGCGCTGAGCACGCACAAAAATCGGCCTTTTAGCGCCGAGCGGAGCGCGCGACAGAGCTCGAGCCCGTCGAGGTCGGGCACGAGCAGATCGAAGACGACGACGTCGGGTGGTGACGCGCACGCCATCGCGAGCCCGGCCTGCCCGGTGCCCGCCGTTTCGACTTCGAAGCCGGCGCTCGTGAGGGACGATGCGAGCGCGGCGCGCAACACAGGGTCGCTGTCGACCACCAACACGCGGGCCACGGTCTCATCGATCGATCGGGGCGCGACGCGCGGATGCTCCGACCGAAACATTTTCGTGAACCGTCTCGTCGCTCGCGACGACGATCGCGACGCCGTGCATCGATGTGCGATCGGCCGCGTACTCGTCGCAACCTCGTCACGGTCGTGCCACGCTCATCCGTTATCAACGCCACGTGCCGCTCGACGCGTGGCGACGCGAGGAAGACGAGGACGAGGGGCGCGCGAAGCGCGTAGCCGGCTCGTATGCCGCGGCGCTCGCGGTCGTCGCGGGCCTCTTGATCGTCGGCGCGGTCTACGGCGGGCAGATCAAGAGGCAGGTCCTCGAAGAGGAGGTGGAGCTGAAGTTCGTCGCGCCGGAGCCGAAGCCGGAGCCGCCGCCCCCGCCGCCTCCACCCGAGCCGACACCGAAGCCGAGGCCGAAGCCGAAGATCGCCTCGCACGCGCAGCCGCCGCCTCTCGGGCCGAAGGTCGACGCGCCGCCGACCGTGCTTCCGAAAGAGAAGCCGGAGGAGGCCGACCCGTCGAGTGCGGTCGCGGAGATCCCGTTCGGCGAAGGCGATCCGAACGGCTGCGTCGGGTGCACCGGAAAGCGCGGCGGAGGAGGCGTTCCGGCGCCCACGGTCACGGCGCCACCGCTGCCGACCGCTCCGCCGCGTCCCTATCAGGTCGTGGAGGTGACGACCCCGCCGGTCGCGATCCGGCGGTCGATGCCCTCCTACCCCGAGGAGGCGCGCAAGCAAGGGATCGAGGCCGTCGTCGTCGTGAAGTTCGTCGTGACGGAGACGGGCGACGTCGAGGACATCAAGATCGTGAGCGGCCACCCGATGCTCGACGCGGCCGTGATCGCGGCGCTCCGTACGTGGCGCTTCAACCCCGGGACCCTCGACGGAAAGGTCGTGCGCGTCGTTCGCAAGATGAAGTTCCCGTTCCACCTGAGGACGGCCAACTGAAGAGGCGCAACCGGGTCGCGCCTCGGGAGCTCGAGTCATGTCGTTCAGTCCGCTTCACATGTGGGCCAGCATGGGCCTCGCGAGCAAGGTCATCGCGTCGTTCCTGCTTCTGATGGCGGTCATGAGCCTGGCGGTCGTCGTCGAGCGGCACATCGCGCTCTTCCGGGCAGCGAGCGCCACGCGACGCTTTCTCGCGGCGGTCGTCCCGCACCTCGAAGGGCGCGCCTACGTCAAGGCGCTCGAGGTTGCGGAGCAGTCACGCGTCTCACCCTTCGCGCGGGTCGCGAAGGCAATCCTCGTCAAGGTCACGAGCGGGCAGGACGGCAACCTCTCTGCCATCGAGCTCGCCCAGCGCGAGGCGGAGCGACAGAAGGAGGCCGTGAGCGAGGAGCTCCGGCGCGGCATGGGCGTGCTCGCGTCGGTCGGATCGGTCGCGCCCTTCGTGGGGCTGCTCGGTACCGTCGTCGGCATCATCACGGCGTTCCAGGGGATCGCCACGACCGGCTCGGGCGGCCTCGGCGCCGTGTCCGCGGGCATCGCCGAGGCGCTCGTCGAGACGGCGCTCGGCCTCTGCGTCGCCATCCCGGCGGTCCTCTTCTTCAATCGGCTGAACACGAAGATCAACGGCGTCGAGGCGGAGCTCGGGCGGCGGACGGGCGAGCTCCTCGACGAGCTGGAGGCCAAACATGGGGTTCGCGATTCAGGCGAGCACGCGCGCGCAGCGCAGGCCGCGTGAGCAGAGCACGCCGGACATCAACGTCACGCCGCTCGTCGACGTCGTCCTCGTCCTGCTCATCATCTTCATGGTGATCGCGCCGGCGCTCGAGCATGGCGAGCGCGTGGAGCTGCCCGCGATCCTGATGGTGGACGAGAACCAGAAGTCCAAGATCGACCCCATCACGATCACCGTGGCGCGCAGCGGGACGATCTACCTCGAGAAGGAGGCCGTGGAGAGCGCCGCGCTACCGGCGAGGCTCGCGGTCATGCACGAGGCGGCGCCGGATCGGCGCGTGGTGCTCAAGGGCGACGGCGCCGTCGATTACCAGAAGGTCCGAGAGCTCTTCACGGTCGTGCAGAACGCGGGGTTCTCGGGGGTCTCTTTGATGGTGAGCAAGAAGAAGGGCGCGGGCGACTCCGCCGAGGAGTGACCCCGTTACGCAGGAGAGAGGAATCGCATCATGGGCATGGTCGTCGGCGGTGCAGCGAAGAAGGGGCAGCCGACTCCCCAGATGAACGTCACGCCGCTCGTCGACGTCGTCCTGGTCCTCCTCATCATCTTCATGGTCGTGACGCCGCTCTTGTCGAAGCAGTTCTGGCTCGAGCTGCCGAAGCAGGAGGAGTCGAAGACCGCCGCGCCGGAGGAGAACAAGAGCGTCGTTCTGACGGTCGACGAGCACGGCACCTTGAAGATCAACGGAGCTCCAATCCCGAAGGAGGAGTTCGGAGAAAGGATTGCGCGCTACATGGCGGCTCGTCCCGACAAGGTCGTGTACTTCGACGCTGCCGACGGCGCGCCGTACGCGACGACGGTCGAGGCGATGGACATCGCGCGCCGCGGTGGCGCGAAGACCGTGGCCGTCCTCACGAAGAAGGTCGCGCAGTAGCGCGACGCACCAGCACACGGACCGCACATGCGTGCTCGGCACACGTCCATCCTCGCGCTCGCAGCTCTTGCTTTCTCGTCGCTCGAAGCGTGGGCGCAGCCGCTCTCCGGAGCGGACGACGGAACGCGGCGACCTCCGCCGAAGAAGACGGAGCCGACGGAGGGCGAGGACGTCACGTCGGCTCCAGCCGAGCCGCAGCGTCCGGCGGAGCCTCAGGCGCCGCCCGATGTCGCGGAGCCCGCGGAGGAGACCGACGTCGGACACGAGGATTTGGCCGAAGACCTCGACCCGGCGCGCCCGCCTCCGAGGGGCAAGGGCGCCGTGTGGGGCGTCGTCGCGAGCAAGGGCTCGGACGAGACGCTCCTCGAGGCGATCGTCACCGTCGTCGGACGGAAGGAGCAGGCGGTCACGGACGTCGACGGCCGCTACCGCCTCGAGCTCCCGCCGGGGACGTACCAGCTCCGCGTGCTCTACGAGCTCCACAAGCCGGCGCGCGTGAAGAACGTCGTCGTCGTGGGGGGGAGGGTGGCGAGGATCGACGTCTCGCTCCAGCCGGACGAGACGGCCGTCGAGGAGGTGACGGCGATCGAGGCGGAGGCCGAGCGTGCGAGCGCGGCGACGCAGCTCATGCTCCGAAAGAAGGCCGCCCAGGCATCCGACTCGATCGGCGCGCAGGACATCGCGAAGACACCGGACCGAAACGCGGCCGAGGCAGTCAAGCGTGTCGTCGGCACGACGGTCGTCGACGGTCGCTACATCTTCGTCCGCGGCCTCGGCGATCGCTACACGAGCTCGCTGCTCAACGGGGCGCCGCTCCCGAGCCCCGAGCCCGATCGGCAGGCGGTGCCGCTCGACATGTTCCCCACGCTGGTTCTGTCCGATCTGACGATCTCGAAGACGTTCGTACCGGACATGCCGGGCGACTTCGCCGGTGGAATGCTCGACATCCACACGCGCGATCTGCCGAGCCGGTTCCTCTTCCAGGTCACCGGCGGCCTCGGTGCGAACACACTCTCGACGTTCGGCGGACGTCTCGACTACACGGGCGGCTCGACCGATTGGCTCGGCTTCGACGACGGCGGGCGCGCGCTTCCGCGCGAGGTGCCGGCCTCTCGCGTCGTCGCGATCGATCCGGTGACGGGTCGCCGCAACGACCTCACGGAGGTCGGTCGCGCGATCAACCGGCCGATGGGTCTCGAGCGGAGCTTCGCCTTGCCGCACGGGACGCTCAGCGCCGTCGTCGGCGACTCGTTCCGGCTCGGAGGGCAGCGCGTCCTCGGCTACGTCTTCGGCGGCACGTACTCGCGGCGGTTCCAAAAGCGGTACGACGAGGTCCTTCGCCGCTTCGATCCGGATCCAGAGCGTCCGGGCGAGCTCGTCCTCCGCAACGACTACCGCGCCGAGACGGGCACGGACACGGTGACGTGGAGCGGGCTCGGTACGGTCAGCTATGCGTTCGACGCCGATCACAAGCTGGCCGTGACGGGCCTCTACAGCCGGAACGCGGAGAAGGAGGCGCGGCGCGTCGAGGGCAGGAACGACGAGAGCCTCGTCCGCGACGAGCGGCTTCGCTTCTCGAACCGCGCGCTCGTCTACGGGCAGGTCCGCGGCGAGCATCGCGTCCGTAGCCTCGACGGCGGGACCCTCACGTGGTCCCTCCTCCAGTCGCGCGCGACGCTGAACGATCCGGCGCTCCGGCAGACCGTCTACGACTTCGATCAGACGACGGGCCAATACACCTTCGCCGGCAACGCGCCCACGAGCGGGCAGAACTTCTTCGCCGCTCAAGGAGAGACCACGCGTGGCGGCGTGATCCACTGGCTCCAGCCGCTCGCTCGGCACGACGACGCGCCGAAGCTGAAAGCGGGCGCGATGGTGACGCTCCGCGGGCGTACGTTCCAGGCGCGGCGCTTCCGCTTCCAGCGCAACACGGCGGCCGATCGGAGCATCTTCTTCTTGCCCCCGAGCGAGCTCTTCGTCGACGAGAACGTCGGATCGTTCGCGGCGGGGGCGCCGCTCGAGCTCGAGGAGTGGACGCGGCCGACGGACTCGTACGCCGCTCGGTACGACGTCTACGCCGGCTACGTGATGAGCGATCTGCCGATCGGGTCGAGGCTGCGCTTGGTGGTGGGGCCGCGTCTCGAGTCCTCGATCCAGACGATCGATTCGTACGACCCGTTCTCGGGCAGCACCGAGCGCGTCCGGTCGCGGCTCTCGAGGACGGACATCCTGCCGTCCGCGAACGTGATCGTGAAGGTGACGAAGGACTCGAACGTACGCCTCTCGGCGACGCGGACGGTCGCGCGCCCGCAGCTCCGAGAGCTCGCGCCGTTCATCTTCACCGAGTACCTCGGAGCGCGCGAGACGCTCGGGAATCCGGAGCTCGATCGGACGTCGATCGTGAACCTGGACGCCCGCTTCGAGATCTTCCCCGGCCCGAGCGAGGTGCTCGCGGCGAGCGTCTTCCACAAGCGCTTCGACAAACCGATCGAGACGTTCATCATCCCGACGGGCAAGGGTGTCGTCTCGTACCAGAACGCGAAGGGCGCGGTGAACACGGGCATCGAGCTCGAGGGTCGCAAGAGCCTGGGCTTCGTCCGACCCTGGATGAAGGAGCTCGGTCTGCTCGCCAACGTCACGTGGGTGCATTCGCGCGTGGAGATCGACCCCGTGACGGGTGGGATCCAGACGTCGCAGGAGCGGCCGCTCGCGGGTCAGTCGCCGTTCGTCGTGAACGCGGCGCTCGACTGGACGCACGAGGCGACGAAGACGCGCGGGCGCATCCTCTACAACGTGCAGGGGCGCCGGCTCTCGGAGGTGGGTACGCAGGGCGTCCCGGACACGTACGAGCAGCCGCGCCACGTCGTCGACTTCTCGATCGCGCAGGGCATCGGCGAGCACGTGGACCTGAAGCTCACGATCGAGAACCTGTTCGATGCGCCGGTGCGCTTCACGCAGGGCGCGTCGGGCGACGCTCCCATCGTCCGCGCCTACTCGCTCGGCCAGACGTTCTGGCTGCTCGCGACGTACGGCAACTGAGCGGAAGGCGGCGTTTCGCAATCGTCACGCTCGTACCCCGAACACTTTCGCGTCCGGTCGCGCTCTCGACACATGGCTCGAGCATCGTCGCACCTGCCTCCGGACGATCCCCGTCGCGGAGGCGTCTCTCGAGAAGGAGCCATCGACATGCGTACCTACGGCCTCGTCTTCGTCTGTGCGATCCTTGGCGCGTCCATGCTCGCCACCGTCGCGTGCAGCGACGACGGCACGCTCGGCGGCGGGCCGCCCGCGAGCTCGAGCGGCGGAAACGGCACGAGCGGAGGAACGGACCCGAGCGGGACGAGCAGCGGCGGTCCTGCGAACCTCCCCGAGGAGGTGATCGAGGGCGAGATCACCGCAGACCGCACGCTCACGGCCGACAGGACGTGGCTCCTCAAGGGCCTCGTCAGCGTCAAGCCGGGCGCGACGCTGACGATCGAGAAGGGCACCGTCATCAAGGGCGACAATGCGTCGAAGGCCATCCTTCTCATCGAGGCGGGTGCGAAGATCGACGCCGTCGGCACGCCCGACGAGCCCATCGTCTTCACGAGCCAAGCGGCCGAAGGGGAGAAGGCCCCCGGCGATTGGGGCGGCCTCATCCTGCTCGGCCGCGCTCCCATCAACGTGAAGGACGCGAACGGCAATCCGGTCCAGCAGAGCGTCGAGGGCATCCTCGCGGCGGGTGTCGGCACGAACTCGAAGTACGGCGGCGACGACCCGAACGACAGCAGCGGCCGGCTCCAGTACGTCCGCATCGAGTACTCGGGCGTCGTCATCGGCGACAACAACGAGGTCAACGGCGTCACGTTCGGCGGCGTGGGTCGCGGCACGGTCGTCGACCACGTGCAGGTGCGGCAGACCCTCGACGACTGCTTCGAGTTCTTCGGTGGCACCGTCGACGCGAAGTACCTCGCCTGCCAGCACAACGAGGACGACGGCTTCGACTTCGACCTCGGCTACACGGGCCGGCTCCAGTTTCTCGTCCTGCAGCAGGACCCGACCCACGAGGGCGACGACAACGGCATCGAGAGCGACAACGACGACAAGGGCACGGGGAACCTCCCCCTGACCGCGCCGCAGGTCTACAACGTCACCCTCTGCGGGAAGAACAAGAGCCTGGCGAAGGAGCAGTACGGCCTCCTCCTCCGGAAGAACACGCGCGGCACGTACCGGAACCTCGTCGTGGTCGGCTTCCAGGCCGCGCTCGACATCCGCGACGGGATCGGCGCGCCCGGCGAGCTCTCGATCGCCAACTCGCTCTTCTGGGGCAGCACCGGAGCGGGCGGCTTCCCCGTGACCGATCACATCGCGTTCGTCGAGCAGGGAAGCACACCGGGGCAGCCGGACCGCGATGACGACGGCTCGCTCGACGAGGTCGCGTGGTTCAAGGGTCAACCGGGCAACAAGTGGACGGACCCCGGGATCGCAGGCTGCTTCGACGCGAACCATCCGGTCTTCGGGCCTGCGACTCCGCTGACGGACGGTGCGGCGACGCCGCCGGACGACGGCTTCTTCGACACGAGTGCGACGTACATGGGCGCGTTCCGCGACGCCAACGACACGTGGGCCACGTCGGGCAAGTGGGCCGTGTGGAGCGACAAGTGATCCCGCTCGCCACGAAACGTTCCGTCGCGTTCACCGAAACGTAGTCGAAACAGGACGTCGGGTCTCTTCGTACGCAGGACCCGATGAAGATCGACGCCGGAGATACGGCCTGGCTCCTCGTCAGCGCCGCCCTCGTGCTGATGATGACCCCCGCGCTCGCGCTGTTCTATGGCGGGATGGTGCGGAAGAAGAATGTCCTCTCGACGCTGATGCACTCGTTCGCGGCGATACCGATCATCAGCGTCGTCTGGGCGGCGTGCGGCTACTCGCTCGCGTTCGGGCCGTCGCACGGCGGCCTCATCGGCTCGCTCTCGTACGCCGGGCTCGGCGATCTCGTGTTCAGCGATCACGGATCGATCCCGGGACTCTTGTTCTGCGGCTTCCAGATGATGTTCGCCGTGATCACTCCGGCGCTCATCTCGGGAGCGTTCGCGGAGCGGATGCGGTTCTCGGCGTACGTCGTATTCATCACGCTCTGGTGCCTCTTCGTCTACGTGCCGGTCGCGCACTGGGTGTGGGCCGAGGGCGGCTGGCTCTACGCGCTCGGCGCGCTCGACTTCGCGGGCGGCACGGTCGTGCACCTGACGGCCGGCGCGTCGGCGCTCGTCTGCTCGCTCGTCATCGGCAAGCGCCTCAAGTACCCGCAGGAGCGGCCGCTGCCGCACAACCTCACGATGACGCTCACGGGCGCGGGCCTCTTGTGGGTCGGTTGGTTCGGCTTCAACGCCGGAAGCGCCCTCGGGAGCGGCTGGCTCGCGGCGCTCGCGTTCGTGACGACCCACCTCGGCGCGGCCGGAGGCGCGCTCGGCTGGCTCTTCGTCGAGTGGAAGCATCGCGGGAAGCCGACCGCGCTCGGCATCGCGTCGGGCCTCGTCGCCGGGCTCGTGGCGATCACGCCGGCCGCGGGCTTCGTCTCGCCGCTCGCGGCGATCGTGATCGGCTTCGCGGCGTCGTGCTGCTGCTACCTCGCCGTGCTCGCGAAGTACAAGTACGGCTACGACGACTCGCTCGACGCGTTCGGCGTCCACGGCGTCGGCGGCTTCGTCGGCGCCGTGCTCACCGGCGTGTTCGCCGTGCAGCGCACGTTCCCGGGCGTCGATGAGCCCGTGGGGGCCGACGGGCTCATCGCCGGCAACGTGAAGCTGCTCGGCGTCCAGGTGCTCGCGTGCGTCGCGTCCGCGGTGTACGCGGCCGTCGTCACGCTCGTGCTGCTCAAGGTGATCGACAAGCTCGTCGGTCTCCGCGTGGCGGAGTCGGACGAGCGCGAGGGGCTCGACACCACGCAGCACGGCGAGGAGGGCTACGCCGGCTGAGACGTCGCCCCGTCGGGGCTCAGCCGCCGGGGACGAAGACGACGTCGAAGTGCACCTCGATCGTGTCCTTCACGCGGAAGGCGTTCATCGGGCCTTTCACCGTGTCCGACCCGATCGCGGAGAGCGAGAGCGGGAGCATGCCGGACACGCGGGTCGCGCCGCCGTCCAGCTCGACGCGCACCGAGACGGATTGCTCCACGGCGCGTCCCCTCGGGGGCACGACGCGGACGCTCGCTCTTCCGGCCTCGAGCTTCGCTTCGACGCGAACGACGCCCTCCTCCACGTGGAAGACGTCCCGCTTCATCTTCCCGAGGACGTCGCTGCGATCGGACGCGGAGAGCCCACGCGGATCGACGCGGCCCTTCTCGAGCGTGCCGTTCACCTCGATGCCGCCGATGGGAGCCTCGAGCGTGGCCGAGCCGCTGTCGCCCTCGGCGCGCTCGGCGGTGCCGGAGATGCCGCGGCACTCGAGCTCGAGATCGTGCGCGAGGCGGGCCAAGAGCCCTTCTGCGAAGGTGTGCAGTCGAATGCGGCTCTTGGCGGGATCGAGAACGAGCTTCGTCACGCCGCGAGTATACGCCGCCGACGGGCTGCGGCGATCGCGAGCACGGATCAGCGGCTCGGCGTCGAGCGGCCCGCGTCGAGGGCGGCCGTGATCCGGTACGCACGCAGCTTCGTACGCTCGTAGAGCTCGGCGAACTCCGGATGGTCGCGCATCGGCGCGAGCAGGGGGCAGCGCTCGAAGAAGACGACGTCGTAGAACCCGTGCGCGTCGGCGGCCTTGAGCGACTCGAGCGTGCGGGCGATGTCGCCGGCGGCCGCGAACATCTCCGCCCGAATCTGTGCATAGAAGGACGCGCGGCGCGGAGGGCACGACGCGTCGATCGGCAGGATGCGGTCGAGCAGCGCCGAGTCGGAGAGCCGTTCGTAACGTCCGAGGGCGACTCCGAGCAACCCTTCGATCGAGGCGCGAGCCCCCTTCGGCATCTCGGTGTTGGCGGCGAGCTCGGCGAGCCACGCGGCCTCGGCCCGGTCGCGGTACCAGAGGGCATGGCGTGCGTAGAGGAGGAACCATGGGCCGATGTCCCCCGGGTCCTTCGGCGGATCGCCCAGCGCCTGCTTCATCCCTTCGTGGTCGCCCATGCAACCGCGGATGCGCCCGACCTGCAGACGCGGCGCGATGAACTCCGGATCGATCGCCGACGCGCGCTCGAGCAGCGCGATCCCGTCCGTCACGCGTCCGACCTCCAGCATGATGCGGCCGAGCCCGTCGAGCGCGTCGATCGAGTTCGGGGCGACCTTGAGCGTCTCGCGCAGATAGCGGACGGCCGCGTCGGCCTCTCCGTTCTGGATGTGGACGGCGGCGAGCGCCGCCTTCGCCTCCGCCTGGTTCGGCTCGATCTCGAGCGCGCGCTGCGCCATCTCGCGTGCCCGCTCCGCGAGCTCGAAGGCGTTGCGCTCCTCCGCGTAGAGGCGGGTGAGCGCCATCGAGTAGACGCCGAGGATGCGCGGGTCGTCCGGCACGCGCGCGTTCGCGCGGGACAGGAGCTCGACCGCCTGCGGCGCCGTTCCGTGCCAGCTTCGGCGCATGAGGTAGCGTCCGCGGAGGAAGAGCTCCTCGGCCTCCGGATCGGTCACCTGTTGCCGCTGGGAGGCCACGAGCTCCGCCGTGAGCGCGCCGGCGATCGCCTGCGCCGCGTCGTCGGCGATCGAGAGCACCTCGCCCGGCGAGCGATCGAAGCGGCGCGCCCAGAGCTGGAACCCGTCCTCCACCGCGATCACGCGGAAGGAGGCGCGGACCTTGTCCGCGATGCGGCGGAGCGATCCGTCCACGACGACGTCGGCGCCGAGCGTGCGTCCGATCGCACGGACGTCCCTGTCCTTGTCGACGTAGCGAGCGGTGTCCCCTCGAGGCCGTACGAGCAGCTTGGGCACCACGCTGAGCTGATCGACGATGTCCTCGTGGACGTTGTCGACGAGGTACGCGTCGTCGGGTGACCCGAGGTTCAGGATGGGCAGCACGGCGACGACCTTCGCCCCGGGCGCGCTCCGTGCCTGCGACAGGGGAGTGAGCGGGAGCGTGCCCGATCGCGGCGGTCGCGGGATTTCGGAGCTCACCGGCGTGATGCGCCCGGCGGACGTCACCGCGGCGAGCGCGCTCGCGGCCTCGTCGGCGCTGGCGAACCTGTCCTCGCGCTTCCGCGCCATCAGCCTGAGGACGATCTCGGCCATCCTCGGATCGAGGCTCGGGAGCACGGAGCGTGGGTCCGGCGGTGGACGGAGCAGGCGTCCCGCCGCGATCGTCACGACGGTGTCGCCCGGCCACGCCATCTGCCCGGTGAGGAGCTCGTAGAGCATCGTCCCGAGCGCGTAGAGATCCGCGCGTGCGTCGAGATCGGTCGCGCCCTCGACTTGCTCCGGCGCCATGTATGCCGGCGTTCCGACCAATCCGCCGACGGTACGCGAGAGCTCTCCCGCCGTGACGGCGCGAGCGATGCCGAAGTCCGTGATGACCGCGCGACCGTCCTTGGCGACGATCACGTTCTCGGGCTTGAGGTCGCGATGCAGGACGCCCGCCGCGTGCGCCGCGGAGAGCCCGGCGCAGATGTCGAGGGCGAGGCGGACGACCTCGGGGACGGAGAGACGTCCTTTCCTCTCGAGCACCGCCGCGAGCATCTCGCCGTCGACGAACTCCATCGTGAGGAAGCGATCGCCGCCGTGCTCGCCGATGTCGTACGTGCGTGCGACGTTCCTGTGTGTCACGCGGCGGGCGAGCTTCACCTCGCGGCGGAAGCGCTCGATCATGTCGGGCGTCGCGAGCTCTTTCTTCAGCACCTTGAGCGCCACCACCTCGTCGAGCTCGCGATCGCGCGCGCGATAGACGGTGCCCATGCCGCCCGTGCCGAGCATGCCGAGCAGCTCGTAGCGTCCCGCGAGAAGGACGCGCGACTCTTCGGGCGACGTCTGGCGTCCGGTCCCGACGAGGCGACCATCGGCCATCGTGTCCGCTTCGGGATCGGTGTCGCCCACCATGGCTGGAGCGCGATCGTACCATGAGGACGGTGCATGCACGCCGCCGTCGCGGTCGCCGCTGTCGGTCGGTGGCGCATCGGCGGCGCAGGAGCGGGTTGCCGGCTCGTGAAGGCGGGGCTCCGGCGCAGGCGTGTCGGGCTGACGGGCTCGTCCCTGCTGAGCGGCTTGACAGGGGTGTGTCGGGTGAAAACGCTTGGCGCGATGGACCGGAGCCCGACGTTTCCGAAGCTCGAGAGCCCCGTGACCGTACCTGCATCGGAGATGCGCTACGTGCCTGCTCGGCTCGACATGGCGGCCGGACGTGCAGCGGTCGAGCGCGCGGTGCGGGAGGGCTTCCTCCGTCCGTTCGACATCGACAGCGCCGAGATCGAGCCGCCGAGGCCGTTGTGGGTCCCGTTCTGGCGCGTGGAGGTCTCCGCGGAGGGGTTCCACGTCAACTTCGAGAACGTGACGCTCGGTTCGAAGGGACCGGCGATACCGATCCCGACCGGTGGTGCGCGGTACAAGGAGCTGGCCGTCGTGATCCCTGCACGGACCAGCTTCCCTTACGAGGCGAAGCTCCCTTCGCTCTTCGCGCGCGTGTCCGGCACACCGCCGCTCGAGATTCCGGCGGGAGAGCTCGTCGCGAATCCGTCGGTCGAGACGTTGACCGCCAACGATGCAGAGATCGTCGATGCGGACGTCGACCGGGCGCGGGCCGAGAGCATGACGACGGAGCTCATGCTGCGGTCGGTGAGCCCGACGCACGCCTTCTACTCGACGTACAAGCCGAAGATTCGCTCGGCGGAGCTGGTCCTGTATCCCGTGTACTATGCACGCTACACGTACAGCGGGGAGGCGCGGCGCCGCCCGAGCGAGGAGCTCTTCGTCGCCGTGTCGGGGACCACGGGCGCGGTCATCTCCGCGAAGCACCCGTCGGTCGCCAGGGCGGTCGCGGCGAAGGTGCGGCGCTACTTGTCGTTCGACCTGCGGCGCTGAGCGCGCTCACTCGCAGCTCGCAATCGACGAGATCCACGCCGACACGGTCCGAATCGCGTCCGTGTCGGGGAGGAGCGTGCCGACCGGCGGCATCCGTCCGGCGCCGGTGGTCTGCATCGCGCGCAGGATCTGACTCTCCCCCGGCTCGCGCGGAGCGATGCGTGCGCGCCCGCCGGCCGGCGAGGTCCCGGGGACGTTGCACGTCATCGTCGAGGCGAACGGCGTTCGGTAGCGGAGATCCATCCGACCTTCGCCGCCGCGGTGACAGAAGGCGCAGTTCGCGTGGAGGTATGCGCGCGCGAGATGCTCCGCCGTGGAGGTGGAGGAGCCCAGCTCGCGTGCGAGCGGCGCGTAGACCTCGCTCGGGATCGGGGCCTCGAGCATGCCGAGCTTCTCCAGCGTCGCGAGCGGATTGCCGAGCCGGCCGCTGCCGTAGTCCACGTCGTCACGATCGAGCTGGGCCGCCTCGAGGCCGATGGTGACGAGGCCGTCGGGTGCGTGGCATGTGGTGCAGCTCGCGGGATCGACGACGTGCCTCCTGCCGGAGGGCAGGTCGATGATCGTCTCGGCCGTGGCCAGGACGGCGTCCGTCTGATCGTCGCGCCAGACGTACGTGTACGCGCTCCACGTGGAGTCGGGGCGATGCAGCAAGAGCTGCGTCTCGAGCCTCCGCCCCTCTGCGCTCAGCGTCTTCATCGCGATCGAGCCGGGCGGGAGGGCGAGCTGGCCGTCCGGCGCGGTGCGGAGCACGGCGTCCTCGGGGACGGAGAGGAAGCGCTCCGCCGTCGCGCCGTCGACCCACCGCGGCACGTTGACGTCGTAGAAGAAGAGGCCGTCGGCGGGCGCCTTCGGATCGCTCGATCGCACGCAACCCGTCTCACTGAGGAGGGCGGGCATCTCGGCAGGGGCGGAGGGCTCGGAGGGCTCCGGAGCATCCTCTCCACCGGCGACGATACGGAGCACTTCGCCGGCGCCGTAGTCGAGAAAGACGATCTCTCCGTTCGCGTCGAGGGCGAACGCGCTCGGGTTCACGCGCGGCAGCCCTTCGTCGAGGCGCAGCGGGACGGGCGCAGGATCGTCGATCGGGATGGCGAAGAACGAGCCTCTCACGAAGTCGCCGTAGACGTACTTCCCGGTCAAGAGAGGGACGCCGCTCCCGCGGTAGACGACGCCGCCCGTGATCGAGCTCGCCTCGTTGCGATCGTGATCGACGACCGGGTCGATGAGCCCGGTGGCGTCGCACGAGGCGGATGCCGGGTAGCAGAGCTTGCCTTCGCGGATGTTCCAGCCGTAGTTGCCGCCGAGGACGATGCGGTCGATCTCTTCTCGCGTGCTCTGCCCGACGTCGCCGGCCCAGAGATCGCCGGTGACCGGGTCGAAGCGAAAGCGATAGGGGTTGCGCAGCCCGAGGGCGTAGATCTCCGGTCGTCCGCCTCCGTTGGCGAACGGGTTCGTCGGCGGGATCGCGTATGGGTCGCCTCCATCGACGTCGATCCGCACCATCTTTCCGAGGAGCGTGTCCGTGTTCTGGCCGTTGCCTTGCGGGTCGCCGCCGCTCCCGCCGTCGCCGAGCCCGAAATAGAGGTAGCCGTCCTTGCCGAAGGCGATCGTGCCTCCGTTGTGGTTCGAGTACGGCTGATCGACCGTGAGGATCCGCTTCTCGCTCGTCGGATCGAGCGTGAGCCCACCGTCGTTGCTCCGATAGCGGACGATGGCGGATTGGAAGACCGTCCCGGGCGCGGCGTCCGGCAGGTTCGGCGCCGTGTAATAGAGATAGACGTAGCCGTTGTCCGCGAACCGAGGGTGGAACGCGATGCCGAGCAGGCCGGCCTCGCTGCCGGTGACGACCTTCGACGAATCGAGCCGGAGCACCTCGGCGGTCCCGCCATCCTCGCGGAGCAACAGCACGCGTCCGTCCTGCTCGAGCACGTAGAGCTTGCCGTCGTGGAGGACGATCTCGACGGGTTTGGTGAGCTTCGCCTGCGAGACCTTCTCGAAGCGGACGAGCGTGTTGGTCTTCGTCGTGGGAGACGGCTTCGGGCGGGCAATGCAGGTCGCGCTCACCGGGCGCGTGTCGAGCCCCGTCGGCTTCTCTTTCTCGGTCGCCGGTTCGGGCTGTGTGTTCAGCTCCCGTGGAAAGACCTCGGTGCAAGCCGATGCCATGCCGAACAGCGAGATGGCTGCGACGGCTGCGATCACGTGCCCGTGGCGGTGCATGCGGGCCATCGTAGCGTGCGCCGGGGGCGAGGGCTCAGACCTCGAGCGAGCTCATGGCGCGCGGGGCGCTCACGTGCTCGAAGCCTTCTTCTTTCAGCTTCTCGATGAGGGCCTCCTGGGCGGTTCCCTCGCCGTGGACGAGGGCGATCTTCTCGAGAGGTCCGCGCTCCTTCAGCGCGACGGCGTACTCGACGAGGTCGCGCTGGTCGGCGTGCGCGGAGAAGCCGTCGAGGACGACGACCTCGGCGCGAAGGTCGCGCTCGACGCCGAAGATGCGGACGCGCGGACGCCGCTCGACGATCCGGCGCCCGAGCGTGTGAGGAGCTTGGAACCCGACGATGCAGACCGTGTTCTTCGGGCTCTCGATCGTCGCCTTGAGGTGGTGGACGATCCGTCCGGCCTCGCACATTCCGCTCGCGGAGATGATGACGCACGGCTCGGGCGAGGCGTCGATGCGCTGGCTGTCCTCTTTCGCCTCGACGTAGACGACCTCCTCGAAGTCGAAGGGCGATCGGTTCTCGCGAATGAGCGCGCGCGTCTCGGCGTCGTAGCAGTCGGGGTGGAGGCGGAAGACGTCCGTGATCTTCACCGTGAGAGGTGAGTCCACGTAGACGGGCATCTTCGGCATGCGCCCCTGCTTCTTCAGCATGTTGATGGCGTAGAGCAGCTCCTGGGCACGCTCGAGCGCGAAGGAGGGGATGACGACCTTGCCGCCGCGCTTGTAGGTCCGCTCGAGGACGTCGGCGAGATCGTCCTCCATCGCCTCGATCGGCTTGTGCACGCGATCGCCGTACGTGCTCTCGGTGAGCAAGGCGCAGGCGCCGTCGACGATCTCGGGGTCCTTCAGAATGGGCATGTTCTTGCGCCCGAGGTCGCCGGTGAAGACGATGCGCTTGGTCTTCCCGTCCTCCTCCACGTCGATCGCCGAGATGGCGCTCCCGAGGACGTGCCCGGCGTCGTAGAACGTGAGCCTGACCCCGTCGGCGATGGGCACGGTCCGCCTGTAGGGCACGGCGATCGCGTGCTCGAGCACGCGCAGCACGTCTTCTTCACCGTAGAGCGGCTCGACGGGATCCATGTCGGCGCGTTCGCGCTCGATCACCTTGTTGATGTATCGGGCGTCGTTCGCCTGAATCATCGCCGCGTCCTCGAGCATGGCGGCGCAGAGGTCGCGGGTCGCTGGCGTCATGAAGATCGGCCCGTCGTACCCTTTCTTCATCAGGAGGGGCAGGGCGCCGGAGTGGTCGATGTGCGCGTGGGAGAGGACCACTGCATCGAGTGAATCCGCGTCCACGCCGAGCTCTTGGTTGATCCGTATCGACTCCTTCCGCTTCCCTTGAAAGAGCCCGCAGTCGAGCAATACGGTCGCGTGCTTGGTGCGGATGAGGTGCTTGGACCCGGTGACGGTCCGTGCGGCGCCGATGAAGTCGATGTGCATCCGCCAAGGCTATCCTGCCTGTGGGGCACTCCGAAGGCGTTGCGGCGTCAGGGGCGCGCGGGCTCGAGGCGCCGATGCGCGGCTGGCGGGCTGTCGGAGGGATTGTTGCCCAATCAAGCTGGCCAAGAGGCGCAGCGGATGGTTGCCCATCAAGCTGACGAGGCGCGTTGTGGCTTGGCGCCGACGGGAGCGTTTCGGATAGCCGAATCGACGGACGAGGAGCACTCCGGATTGCCGATCAAGCTCGCGAGTCGCGCTGCGGATTGGTGCCGAATCAAGCCTGCGAGCAGCATCGCGCGGCGGTGCCCGAACCGGGGGGCGCGACTAGGTGCGTTTCGGCGCGAGGATTGGCCTGGATTTCGCTCGGGTGGTCGGCTGACCACGTTCCGGCGCGTGTTGACCCACGTTGGTGGGCCGAGAGGCCGTTGAGGATACCGGTCGGCCACGCGGCGGGCACACGTCCCCCTTTCCCCCGAGCTGAATCAGACTGGTGCGGCGCTCAGTTCAACAGCGGCCGGGGAGCGAGGCGAAGCTCCCATCGGCCGCCGGAACGGAGAAGGCCGCCCGCATCGATCCGGACGGTGACGATCGCGTCGGGCGCTGCATCGTGAAGACGCTCGAGCCACAGCTTGATGTCCTCGACCTCGTTTTTCCGAGGCAGGTATCTCCGAAGCGCAGTCGCGCACCGAGTACCGTGTTGGTTTCAGCGATGCGTGCCAGGATCGGGTGGGGCAACGCGCCTTCTTGGCCGCCGAACAGCGGCATGACCGTCGTGTCGATGTCGACCGTCAGCTCTTGCCACTGCTTCTCGCGTACCGGCTTGAGACCTTGCTCCGCAACGAGCGCCTCGAGGTCTTCGAGCTCCGGCGGCGCGAAGCGACGTAGGTCGTCGTAGAGCACGTCGACGCTCGGCACCGCACCTCCAGCGAGATGCGTGAAGAGCGGATCACCGGCCAACCACTCGAAGTCGAAGGTGCGCTTTGCGCCGACGACGGCCGCGTCCACGAGAAGCTGCATCTGCGTGTGCATCGGGTAGACCACCCCGCGCCCCTTCTTCAGGTGGCCGAACCGCTCACGCAGCACTCGGCCGAGTCCCTCGGCCTGGGCGAAGGCATTGAACGCTGCGAGCCCACCTACACCTGACAGGCTCGGATCCGGCCTTCCCTGGCGCAGCGCTCGGGCACTTGCTCGGCGAATCCGGCGCTTCACGCCTGCCACTCCCACCCCCCAGCCCTCTTGCTTCCGACGTCCGGTCGGCGCATTCCCAGGTGCTCGGCGTGACCTCTTCCATGGTTGTGTCGCAACTCCCACGGATCGTCACGCCGAGCCTTTTTTCAAGCCCAAGCGTCGCGTGGCGACGAGGAACAACCTTCCTCCGTCACGCCGCGATGGAGCGAATCCAGGTTTAGGGCATCCGTCGCGGTCGGCAATGGCGACGTGGGTGATGGGCCGCGATTGGACGCGTGCCCCATGGATTGGGGCCTGAGCATCCGGCCACACGTGAGCGATTGCGGCAGGGCACCGGGCGCCCGGATCGCTCCGGCGCTGGCCAAAGGTGTCCGAGGGGACTTTGTCTGAAGCCGCCGATCTTCGAAGCGCTACCCGTGAGCTTGCAAGGAGCTGCTGGACGCCAAGTCACGAGAGCACGTGCCCACCGATTGTGCACCGCGCGAGGACGTGCGGAGACGCGTTGGCCGGTCAGCAGGGCGGGATGATGCGCACGAGATCCGCCAGAATCCAGCAGCGTCGATGTCGACCTCCGCTTTGGACGACGGCGTCCGAGTGGGCGACGGTCGTCGGCGCTCCATCGAGCAGGCCCTCGTGTGAAGCCGCGCGACCGGAGCTCTTCACCCACGCACGCGGGATCTCCGATGTCCAGAGCGGACCACCGCCTCGCAGCCAGCCGACGCGTAGCAACCAGGTCCGTGGTCGCGCGTCGGGCCATGGCTCCGTCTCTACGAACGTCACGTGGTCGTCGGCCCAGCCGTCGAAGCGACATGCCGACGAGTAGGGATCGAGGATCCCCGAGCCGATCACGATGTGGCCGTGATGCCGGTAGTTCTGGAACACGTAGACGAGGGTGTTGCGAACTTCGGTGGGCGACGAGAGGTCACGGCGATGATGCCGATCCGCCCAGACCTTGCCCTTGCGGTGCACGAGGCGGTTCAGGCGACGAGCGAACGAGATGGCGAACCCACTGACGCCCGTGCGCAGCGCTTCCTTGGCCTCGTCGTCCGATGTCTCTGCGGTCGCCTCGACGATCAGGTGGAGGTGATCGTCCTGGATGGAGAAGTGAACGACCTGGAAATCCCGTGAGTAGGGGCGCTGTCGCTGTCGCTCGAGGACTTTCTTCATCAGGTTCGAGACGAGCTGCGAACGAAAGCGCGGAACGCCTCGAGCCGCGCGCATCGTCACGTGCACGGGATAGCGGCGGTGATGAGGTGGCCGAACGCGATGCGGGACGTTCGGTCTCGCTTTCGGGTTCTTCCTCTTTCGTCCCGCGCCTCGTCGGCGACCTCCCCACCCGCGCCGTGCTTCGCTGTCCCCCTGAAGGAAATCGAGGCCGAGCTGGGGATCGGCACCCGCGCCTGCCGAGCGTCGACGACTCACGCGCGCACTGATGAGCATGGCGAACGCGTTGGTCAACGCTTGGCGACGAGGTTCGCGTCGAATGTGAGTAAGTGGTGCATGACGCTGTGGTGATTCGCATCGCGACCGCGTTCGTGCGTGCGGGAAGCGCATCGTTCGGCGTGATTGCGGTTGCGGTCGCGCGCTCGAGTAGCCTCGGGTTGGTGCTTGATTGGGCGACAATGCTCGGTGCGGTTCGCCGCGGCGCAGTGCTGATCGCGTCGGGCCGCCCGAGCGGTCGCGCGCTCGAGTAGCCTCGGGTTGGTGCTTGATTGGGCGACAATGCTCGGTGCGGTTCGCCGCGGCGCAGTGCTGATCGCGCCGGGCCGCCCGAGTGGTCGCGAGCGCGAGGAGGCCGCGGGTTGGTGCTTGATTGGGCGACAATGCTCGCCCCTGCCGTGGCCCCTCGGGGCGCCCCTTGATTGGGCGACAATGCCTCGGACGGCTGCGCCGCCCATGAGCAAGGCACGCAGGGTGATGTCTCAGCGGGACCTGACGGTCAGCGAAGATGCGCGATCGAGCAATGCCGCGACGGCGTCGCCGATGGCTTGCGCGCGGGATGGGTCGCCGCTCTGGAAGGCGTCGCCGTTCGTGAGGACGACTGCGCCGACCCCGGCCGTTCGATCGAGGTACAGGCACGTGGAGGCGCCGGTGTCTTCGCCCTCGTGGCCGACGACCGCCCTCGGGCCGAACTTGCGGAGCTGCCAGCCGAGGGCGTCCGCCGGGGCGGCGTCGACCTGCGGATCGAGCATCGATTCGACGCTCTCGTTGCGGAGGATGCGCCTGCCGTCGAGCTCTCCGCCTCGCAGGATGGCTTGCGCGAAGCGCGCCAGATCACGCACCGAGGCGAAGAGATCGACGACCGGATAGAGCGCATGCGAGGGCGGGCCATGGCGTAGGAACCTGCCTCCTCTCGCGGCGGGTGTCGCCGAGTACGGCGCGGCTGGGGCAGGGCCCGGCTGGACCGCACGGCCGAACGCGGCGGTTCGCATTCCCAGCGGTTCGAAGACGGCGTTCCGAGCTCGCTCCGCGAAGGGGGTGCCGGTCACCCGCTCGACCGCCAGCGCCGCGAGCGACGGGCCGACGTTCGAGTAGGCGTACGTCTCGCCGGGGCGGGCGTCCAGGAACACGCTCGCGCCACCGTCGGCGAAGTAGCCGCGGAGGAAGTCTCCGAGCGGGATCGTGCCCGGGGCCCTCGTGGCGGGGCGGTCGGCGAGCGACGCAGTGTGCGTGAGCAGGAAACGGAGCGTGATCGGGGGAGCTCCACGGCGTGGATGACGGACCGGGAAGCCGACCAGCGGCTCGACCTCGGCGTCGAGCGATAGGCGGCCTTCCTCGACGAGCTGCATCACCGTGGTCGCGATGATCGTCTTCGCGATCGACGCGGCCTCGAATGGGGTGTCCGGCGTTGCTGGTACGGACGCCTCCACGTCGGCGAGGCCGACGGCGCCGACGACGGAACGCTCACGGGTCACTGCGGCCCACGCCAGCGCGGGGACTCTCGCGCGCTCACGGTACGGCTCCGCCTCGAATAGAGCCGGTTCGAGCGGCTCGGGGCGCACGTCTCGAGCCGCTTCATCGGCTTCGGCGCTGCTCTTCGCCGGCCGGGCGTCATGGTCCCGATCGCTGCACCCACGAGACGCGCCGCACGACAGGAGCGCCGCGGCGAAGGAGACCGCGGTCGCTGCACGACTCAGGGGCACTCGGGGGCGCGAACGAGGCCTTCGGGGCACGTCGGTCCGGGGCGTCTACGTGGTCTCGAGCGAGGGACGCGCCTCCCGCGCCCGGCGTGGATCGTCGGACGCGAAGACGATCGTGAACGTCACGAAGGTCGCCCAGAGGGCGGCGAGGTGCATCAGCATCGGGCCTCCGCCATGGCGGGTGAAGATCACGCTCGAGATCGGAGGGCCGAGGAGCATCCCGGCCGCGTACGCGGCATTGTAGAAGGCATTCGCTCTGCCGAGGTCGCGCTTCGGGAGGATGACCCCCTGGAGCGCGAGGCTCACGGGCGAGATCGACGCCAGCGTGGCGCCCGCAACGAAGACCGCCGCGCACATCGCCTCGAACGAAGAGAGCAGGACGAAGCTCGCGACCATCGTGCCTCCGATCGCTCCGAGCACACGCATGACGAGCAGGTGACCGTGGCGATCGCCGAGACGGCTCACGAGCGCCGAGGCGCTGAGCATCCCGGCTGCGAAGAACGCCGTGATGAGGATCGTCCGCTCCTCCGGGATGCGCTTCGTCTCGATGAGGTAGAGCGGCAAGAACAGGACGACGCTCGCTTGGAAGTACCCATAGGAGAACGTGCCGACGCACGAGGTCTTCGTTCTCCAGAGCACCGACAGAGCGGGCATCGCCGGCGCGTCCTCGCGCGCGGCGTCCTCGCGCGCGCTCGAGACGGCGCTCGCGTCCGCGATGTTGTCGGCGGCCTCGTCCGCGTGCACGCCGTCTCGTCCCGCGTCGCGCTCCGCGTCCGGTCGGAAGCGCGCATGAATCACGAGCGCTGCCATGCACGCGAGCGCTCCGGCCACCACGAACGTCGCGCCCGTGCCCGCGAGCTTCACGACGCCCGTCGCGAGGATCGGACCGAGCACGTACCCCACCGCGAGCGACATCGCATACAGGCTCATGACGAACGCCTTGTTCTCGGCGTTCGACCGAGACAGAAGCGCCGTCTCTGCCGCGACCCACACGGCGACGGAGAATGCTCCATCGAAGAAACGCGCCACCGAGAGCGCCATCGTCGTGGTCAGGAAAGGGAAGGCCGCCACGCACGCCGCGTAGCCCGCGAGAGCGACGAGGAGCGTCCGCTTCGCGCCGAAACGCTGGACGCACCAACCCGCTGGGACCGAGAACGAGACGATGCCGAGCGCAAACGCCGCCGCGAGCCCGCCCATCGCGAGCTTCGGGATTCCATGCGCGTCCAGGTGGATGGCGAGGACCGCAATCGAGACGCCGTACGCGATCCCGAGGAGCAGGATGGCGGAGTAGATGACCCGGATGTTCCGGTCCGGGATCCGACGAAGCAGCATCGAGGCGGCTTTCTAGCCCGAGTCCGCTCCGGCCTCCAGGGCGAGGGGCGGTGAGAAGGGCGTCGATTCCACGCAACCGCTGGCCGAGGCGGCCGACCGGCTTGCATGACCTTTCACCGCATCTCCTCGGATCCCTTCGCCGTCCATCCCCACCTCGCGATGCTAAAGAGGGAGCCCCCGAAGGACTGGTCACGATACGACTTCGCGCGGCGACGGGCCGCCGAGGTCTTCGAGGAGTTCGTGGGATCTCCCGAGGCAGCCTCGCTCGACGGTGGCGGCTGGTGCACGCTCGTGATGCGCGTGGCTTACGTCCATCACGGCGCCACCATCGACGAGCTGACGCCCGACGTGCTGCGCAGCGTGGCGGCGCGCATCGTCCTCCCGAACGAGATCTCGTCGCTGTCCCACTGGCTCGCCGTCATGCACGACGAGCTCGTCGCCTTCTTCCGCTTCCTCGACCGCAAGGGCAACCCGCACGCCGCGGCCAACCTCCGGGTCCTCGAGGACGAGCTGCATCCAATGCTCGACGCGCGGCTGAAGGAGCTGTGCGTCGCGGCGACGGAGGAGATGCCGCTGTCGGCGCTGGGCGAGGTCCTCGCCGCATCGGGCGCGTCTTCCGCGAGCGGCATCTTCCCGATCGCTCGTGGAGCCGGTTCCGCCACGCCCCTCGCCCCTCGTCGCGTCCGCCGCGCCGCCGAGCGCGAAGCCCGCCGCAAGAGCCGGCGCCTCGAGCGCAGCCGCGCCTAGGTCGCGCGAGGCCGCGCCCGCCAGCTCGATTGGGCAGCAATCGATTGGGGCGACACCCTTCTGAGCCGAGCGGTCGGGCGAGCCTCGATTGGGCGACAATCGATCGGGCGAGCCTCGGTTGGGCGACAATCGTTGGACGAGCCTCGATTGGGCGACAATCGTTGGGCGAGCCTCGATTGGGCGACAATCGTTGGGCGCGCCTCGGTTGGGCGACAATCGATTCGGCGCGCCTCTTGGCGACAAATCGATTGGGCGCCCTCGATTGGGCGACAATCGATTCGGCGATTGGCGAAAGCCGGGCTCAGCGACAACCGATCGCGGCGAGCGATGCGTCAGCGGAAGATCCTGACGCGGAACGCCGGATTGGACTTGTCGAACTCGTTGTCGAGCTCGCCGTCGACGACGCGGAGCGCTTCGGTGTCACGCGCGGCGAGGAGGAGGTCGCGGTAGCTCGATGCGTTGCCGTCGAGGAGCTTGACGAGGAACTTGCCGTTCGCCGTGCCGCCGAGCCAGGCGGGGGCCTCGACGCCGTTCGTGACGAGGTCGAGGTTCTTCGTTCCGCCTTCCTTCAGCGGGATGTAGTCCTTGTGATAATAGTTGTAGGATACACATCCGTCGATCCACATGATTTGGTAGGTCGACGGGAAGTCGGACGGGCTGAAGTTGCGCGGATCGAGCGGGCCGTAGCCGATGCTCGAGTGGCCGTTGTAGATGAAGACGTCGCTGTTCTTGGTCGCGTATCGGTGCGGGCGCGGGTCGCTTTCCGCGCCGTAGTAGACGAGGAACTGGAGGGCGAAGTCTCGCGGCGCCTCGTCGCCGACGGCCACCTTGAGAGGCCGCTCGACGGCGATCCACCTCTTGTAGATGCGCTCGGCGAAGGCCTGGCGCAGCTCGCGCCTCTCGGACGAGGACAGGCCGAGCGACGAGCCTCCCGTCGTGAGCTTGACGAGGTCACGGAACGACGGATTTTCGACGACGCGGCCCGACGGGAGCTGGAACCGTGAGAGATCGACCTCGTCGGGGCCGGCGACGACTCGGAAGTCGCCGCCCTGCGCGTCCATGACGAGATCGAGGGCGGTCATGAGCTCGCGCCAGTTGGGATCGGCGGAGCGATCGTCGTTGGGGGCGTGATCGATGAGGCCGAAGACCAGGCTGACGACGAGCTTGTCCGGCTTCACACCGCCGCGATAGAGGCGGTGGTAGTCGGGATAGGAGTCGCCGCGGTTGGTCTTGTCGCCGCCCAGCTTCGCCGTGATCGGGATGTAGAGGCGCTCGACCTGGCTCTTCGGCACCTCGTTCTGCGGATCGCGGAGGGCGGCGCGATCGGCGTCGACGCGCTGCTGCTCGGCGCGGATCGCCTCCTGACACTTCGGGAGGCTCGGCTCGAAGACGTACCAGACGCTCGATCGGAACTCGCGCGCATGCGCGTCGTTCGGCGTGCACTCCCGCATGATGCGATCGAGCTGGGAGGCGTAGTCGGGGTGCAGCAACGCGAGCGGGACCGCCGAACGATTCGCGTAGGAGGCGGCGACGACCGCGTCGTCCTTGTACGTGTACCTCACCTCCAGCATCTCGCGCGTCGACGCGCCGTCGACGACCTTCACGATTCGCTTCACGAAGGTCGACGTGTCGATCTCCTTCAGCTCGCGGCTGTTGACCGCCATCTCCGCGGTGCGAAGCGGTCCGAACGCGGTCTGCGCCTGGCGTCGGACCGTCGCGAGGATCGCGTCGTCGGTCGCGTTCGGCGCCACGTACACGGTGCCGACGAACTCGAGGGTCCGGGCTTGTCCCGTGACGCTCGTGAGATCGTCGGTGTCGCCTCCTGCTGCGTCCGTATCGGTCGCCGTGCACGCGGCGGTCGTGGCGACGAGGCCGACGAGGAGGCTCGAGAGGGCGGCGCGGAGGGCGCGGGACGCGAACATGCCCGGGCCGCGTTCAGGATGTGTGCCGAGCGCCTACATTGTCTGCCGCGAGAAGAATCGGCGGCTTGGCGCGACGGGCGTGGATGAGGCCCGATCCAGGTGGATCGCTCCGTCCCCGAGGACTTCGCGCGTCTCATTGATGTGCGCTCGGCGCGTGCGCACGGCGCGAGCGGCTGCCGTCGGTAATAATCCGCCGCATGCGGCGCCCCAAGCTCTCGATGTTCGGGCACCTCGTGACGTTGCCGTTCGCGCTGGTGCTCCTCCTCCTCTTCGTCTTGCAGGGATGCGGCGACGACGCGTCGCCGGACGCCCTGGCGTCGAGCAGCGGGGGCAGAGGACGCGACGGCGGCGGAGGAGGGGACGGCGACGAGATCTGCCTCCTCAACAACTGCGATCTCGATCGCGACTGCGCCGACTGCTCGGGCGGCCGCACCGTGTGCAACAAGAAGGAGCATCGCTGCATCGCTTGCGGGCCGGAGGCCGGCGGCAAGTCGTGTGCGCCGGGCAGCTACTGCACCAAGTACGGCGACTGCGCTCCGGACGGCGTCGTTTGCCCCGAGGACGAGAACGGAGTTCCGACGATCACTTGCAAGAACAACGCGGACTGCGGCGCGTGCGGACCGAAGTTCCGCGTCTGCAACACGGCGACCGGCAAGTGCGTGGGCTGTCTCCCGGACAACACCACCAACTGCCAGTCGACGGACATCTGCAAGAACGACACGTGCGTTCCGAAGTGCCCGGCGGAGTGCAACGAGGACGCGGACTGCGCCGCGTGCGGCGCGCCCGGAAGGGAAGCGCACGCCTGCAACAAGCACGTATGCGCGCAGTGCTCTCCGACCAAGCCGTGCCCCAACGGCGAGATCTGCGACTTCGAGCACGGCACCTGCATCAAGCCGTGCGGTCTCGGTCGGCCCGGCAAGTCGAACTGCACCGAGGACGGCAACTGCAGTGGCTGCGAGGGCACCACGAAGTGCAAGCTCCCCGTCAACGGCGGTGAGGGGGTCTGCGCCGCGCCCGTGAACGGCTGCTCGGACATCGGCAATGGCGTCGTCGTCCTGCCCGCGCCGTTCGACCGTTACACGAACACCTGCTCGAACGACGCCGACTGCTCCGCCGTCAGCGCCGACCTCAACATCGGCAAGATCCTGCGTGACCTCACCGGTCTCGACGCGATCAAGGACGGCAACATCTCGTACGGCATGAGGGCGTGCGCCTCCGTCGAGGTCCTCGACAGGAGCTGCGGCGTCTGCGTGCCGTGCAAGAAGGACACGGACTGCGTGGACATCGACGTCACGCAGGTCGCGGGCGACGTCTTCGGCCCGATCGGCTCCGCCGCCGCCGCGATCCTCCTCGACAAGGCGTTCGGGCCGAACGACCGCAAGATCCACATGTACTGCCAGAACGTGGCAGGCGACTACGGCGTGTGCTTGCCCTGCCCGAACTTCCTCGCGCGCTGCGCGCAGACGAACGAGGAGGTTCCGGCGACGGGGCCTTGCGACCACGACGTCTGCGCGACCGGCGGTCCTCTCGGCGTGCAGTGCTCGTCGTGCGTCGCGGAGGTCTGCGCGAAGGATCCCTACTGCTGCATCAAGGAGTGGGACACCCAGTGCAAGATCGACGTCGATCTCTACTGCACCGAGCGCACGTGCACGCCGGACACCTGCTCCTACCGCGAGCCCGGCTGGTACTGCTTCAGCGATGCGACCCAGGGCGGCTACCGCTGCGCCGGTGAGCCCGGCAAGCTGCAGATCGCCGAGGGCCACCAGTGCACGGGCGGGCGAGTTTGCAGGCCCGAGAGCAACGCTGCGAAGGCCCACGCGACGCTGTGCACGTCGGAGGGCAGCCCCGGCTGCCCGACCGGATCGCTCGGCAGGCCACAGTGCTTCGATCCGTGAGCACGTGATCGAGAGCAGCTCGTCGCGGTCGCGAACCGTCGACAGACTGCTCATGGACGAAGAGCGTGGCGTCGCCTCAGCATTGTGGCGACGCCATGCGTTCCGTTCGCGCACCCATCGTCATCGTACTGCTCGAGCTCGAGCAAGCGCCGGGCGCGCGTGCTCGAGCGGAGGCGTCGTCCTGCCCAGGCGGAGCCCGCTCGGGCCACGGCGCGAGCCTCCGAGATGGCGAACGCACTTTGGCTGGCGCCCCGGCGCAGCTCGACCTAAGAAGGGCGCCATGCAGCCCCTCCGTGCCATCGTGAAGAACGGCCGGCTCGTGCTCGACGAGCCGACGGATCTGCCCGAAGGTCAGGTCGTCACGCTTCTGCCGCTCGAGGAGCTCCTCAACCTCGCCGACGCCTTCGGCGGAGCCCATCCCGAGATCGCGTTCGCGTTCGTACCGCCGCGTCCCGCGTTCCGGGAGGCGAAGCCCGTCGACGCTGCGGCGCTCATCGCCGAGCTGCGAGCGATGTGACGGACGCGAGGCTCCGCGCCGCGTTCAGGCGAGCGCGGCGCGGATCTTCTCCGCCGTCTCGCGCATCTGCTCGTCGTCCCTGTACTTGGTCCGCGGCCAGAAGAAGCCCTTGAGCCCGTCGCCTTTCGTCCGCGGGACGACGTGGACGTGCAGGTGGTGGACGCTCTGGCTGACGACGTTGTTCATCGCCACGAACGTGCCCTGCGCGCCCATCGCCTTCGGCACGGCGCGCGCGAGCGCCTGCACGCGCTCGAAGAAGGGCCCCACGGTATCGGCGGGCAGATCGGGGAGGGTCACCACGTGCGCGCGCGGCACGACGAGGACGTGTCCGACGAACAGCGGCTTCGTGTCGAGGAACGCGACCGCGACGTCGTCGTCGTGGACGACGTGAGCGGCGAGCTTGCCCTCGACGATGTCGCAGAAGACGCACCCCATCGCGATCTCTCGCTGTGAGCGTCGCGCGCCGCCGCTCACTTCTTCGCCTGCTTGGCCTGCTTCGCCTCTTTCGCTTGCTTCGCGGCCTCGGCGCGGGCGGCGGCCTCCGCCGCCTTCTTCTTGCTCGGCCAGCCGGCCCACACCGCGCTGTACTCGCAGGCCGGGCTCCACATCAGCCAGCCGTGCCCACCCGACGCCTCGGCGTGCTTCGCCTGGGCGAGGAGATACTTCGGACCGTAGTTGGTGACGCCCGACGGGAAGGCCTGGAGCCACGTGCGGAAGATGGTCTTCGCGCCGGTCGGCTTCAGCTGCGCGATGCCCGCCTTGTTGGCGATCGCGATGATCTCCGGGTGATCGGCGGCGTTCTTGAAGCCCATGTAGTGCTTCGCGTAGTGCGACGGATAGGCCATGAGGCTGATCGCGTCGGCTTCCGGGCCGACCGTCGCGATGTCCTGCCCGAGGCGCTCGATGTCGTCGCGCTCGCCGGTCGCCGCCACGCCGAAGAGGTCGATGGACAGGTAGACGCCCGCCGGCTTGGTCACCTCGCGCACGCGCCGGATGAAGTTGGCGATGATCTTCGAGCGCTCGCGAGGCTCCGGGAGGATCGCCACCCGCATCGGGAGGTGGACGGGGAAACGGACGTAGTCGAGCTGGATTTCGTCGGCGCCCGCCTCGATCGCCTCCTTCGCGAGCTCGATCACGTAGTCCTGTGCTTCGACGTTCGTGGGATCGATCCAGCCGACGTGGATCGGCTTTCCCGTCGGCCTGTAGCGGAGCGAGAGCCTCTTGTCGGGCAGGTGCTTGTCCGCCCACGGATCGTGGAAGCACGGGATCCGGATGATCACGTGGATGCCGTGCCAGTGCGCGTAGCGGATGGCGCGCGCGAGATCGGGGATGTTCTTCGGGCGGTTGGCGCCGCTCTCGACGGCGATCTTCGCCTTCGATGGATAGTTGACGTAGCCGTCGTAGTCCTTGCCGTCGAGGACGATCGCGTTGAGCCCGTGGTCGGCGACCTTCTCGACGATCTCGGACCACTTGATGCTCGCGTACGAGCCGGTGACGAAGACGCCTCGCAGAATCTTGTCCTCGGGCCAGCCGAGACGCTCCTCCTTGGGATCGCGCGGGATGCGCGTGAGCGGGCGCGGGATCACGATCTTCGCGCCCGGGGTCACGTTCTTGTTCTGCTTCAGGATCGCCTTCGCGAGCTCCTCGGCACGGTAGACCTCCGTGAGCTCGAGGTACTTCTCGGCGATCGACTGCACGGTCTCGCCGCGCTGGACCTTGTGCGTGATCTTCGCCGGGATGCCTTCGGCGCTCCCGCCCTTCGGGAGCTTCGACTGGATGTACGCGAGGACCTCCTCGGGCGTCGCTTCCTTCTTCGCGGGCTTGGGAGCGACCTCGTCGTCGGCTTCGTCGTCTTCCGCGCCGGTCTCGGCCGAGGTGGTCGTCGGCGTCTCCTCGGCCGGCGCACCGTCGGGAGAGCCGTCGCGGGCGGTGACGGGGGTGGTCTTCGCCGGTGAGCACGCGATCGCGCCGACGACGAGGAGCACGAGGCCTGCGAGCGCGGGACGGAGCGCTCCGATCACCATCCCATCCGCTCCTTGATGAACGCCGTGAGCTGATCGGCCATCAGCTGATGCGTCTTCACGCTCGGGTGGAAGCCGCAGCCGAGGCCATTGGAGTGTTTCTGCTCCGGGAACTCGAGGAACTCGAGGTTGGTGTCGCCGGCCTCCTTCAGCTTCGCCACGGCAGCCTTCATGTATTGTCTCGCCTTGGTGAGGTTGTTCCGCTTCTCGGGGTAGACGTTGCTGAGCATCGGTCCGAGCGCGCAGACGAGGAACGCGTTCGGGTACGCGGCGCGGACCGTACGAACGAGCTCGTGGTAGAGGCGCACGAACTTCGCCTCGCCCGGGTCGCGCAGCGCGAAGTTGTTCGTCCCGAGATTGATGACGACGACCTGCGGCTGATACTGCGAGAAATCCCATCGCGGGCCGTCGGGGCGCCCGGGGAGCGCGTCGTCGAAGTACTCGGTCATCTCGTGGATGGTCTTGCCGGACCACGCGATCGTCGTGTGGTCGGCGCCGAGGTTGCGCGCGGTGATGGCGCCGTACGTGAGGTACTCGTTCTGCTGGCTGTTGACGTACGTGCAGCGCGGTCCCGGCCCCTCGTTCCCATAGCCGGTGGAGATCGAGTCGCCGATCGTCTCGATGCGCCGCTCGGGCGCGGGGGGCGGCGGCAGCATCGTCCCGCCGTCGGCCTCGAAGCCGTAGAAGACGACCTCTCCGACCTTCGCTTCGGTGCGCCGGTGCAGCGACACCTCGTGGACGCCGTGGGGCAGCCCGTCGGCGAGCAGGTAGGTCGAGGCGCCCTTCGCCTTGTCGGTCTTGAGGACCTTCTTCGGCTCGCCGTCGATGACGACCTGGAACAGGTTGTGTCCTTCGTCTTTGATGCGCGCGGAGATGCTCGTGCCCTCGAAGCGACCGACGACGTAGCTTCCGGACCACGCGCAGCGCATCCCGTCACCCGACGGCTCGGGAACCCACCGGCCGACGAACCGCGCGAGCGCCGACGCTCCGGCGTCCGTCGCCTTCGACTCCGCCGGCGTCGCGGGCGCCGCGACCGCGTTGGGGATCAGGCTCGGCCCCGACGGGGCGTCGGGCGCCGGCGTGTCCTTGCGCGTGCACGCGAGAAGACCGAGGGCGGCCACGAGCGACGTCACGAAGGCAGAAGCGCGCATCATCGGCGGGTCGACTTCGAGTCGACGTTCGGGGCGCGGATACTCCCCTGGTCCAATGCGCGATCGTATCGAGGTCCGGGGCCGGTTGGAAAAATGATGCGGCCGCGCGAACGAAACACGGGGACATGAGCCTTCGATCCCTCACATGACGCCCGCAGCCGTCGAACTTCGCGGTCTTCGTCCCTCGACGCACGCGCCCGGGCGCACACGGGCAATGGATGACCTCGATCGCTCGTTCGCGACGAGCGGTCGTGGTTTTCGTCCACGTTGGGTTTCACGACGTGTGGTAGAGGAGCGCGCGCGCTCGCGCGCCCGCCGGGTGGTCGCGACCGCAAGCAACCTTCGTTCTCGGGACCAGGGGGGCGTGGTACTGAAGCCGCATGTCGTCTTTCGACCCCAACGCACCTTCCGAGCCTGGCTCGGGGATCTTCGGCCTACCTCACACGGAGCAGGAGGCGCTCGTCGTGCTCGTGCCCGTGCCGTGGGAGGCGACGACCTCGTACGGCGGTGGTGCGGCGCACGGCCCCCGCGCGATCTTCGACGCGAGCATGCAGGTCGACCTCTACGACTTGGACGTCGAGCGGCCGTACCAGCACGGCATCCACATGCTCGCCTCTCCGCCGGATGTCGCGGCGTGGAACGAGGAGGCGAAGGCGGCGGCGCAGAAGGTCATCGCGCGCGGTGGGGCGCACGGTGATCCCGAGCTCCTCGCGGCGCTCGCGCGCGTGAACGAGCTCTCCGAGCGGGTCAATGCGCACGTCGAGCGCGAGGTGACGCGGCTCTTGCGTGCCGGCAAGGTCGTCGGTGTCGTCGGCGGAGATCACTCGGTCCCGTACGGCGCGCTGCGCGCGCTCGCGAGCGAGCGCAAGGCTCCGTTCGGCGTCCTCCACTTCGACGCGCACTCGGACACGCGCGAGGCGTACGAGGGGTTCACGCACTCGCACGCGTCGATCATGTACAACGTGCTCGAGCACGTCCCCGAGGTGAAGAAGCTGGTCCAGGTCGGCATCCGGGACGTCTGCGAGGCCGAGATGCGCTACTGCGAGTCGCAGGGCGAGCGCGTCCGGATCTTCTTCGATCGCGACATCGCGCGGCGGAAGCTCGAAGGCGAGCGGTTCATCGCGATCGCACGCGAGATCGCGAGCGCTCTTCCGGACGAGCTCTGGATCTCGTTCGACATCGACGGGCTCGACCCGCGGTTCTGCCCGCACACCGGCACGCCGGTCCCGGGCGGGCTCGACTTCCACGAGGCCGTCGCGATCCTCCGCGAGGTCGTCCGCGCGGGGAAGAAGATCGTCGGCTTCGACCTGAACGAGGTCGCGCCCAACCTCCGCGACGAGCAGGACGAGTGGGACGGCAACGTGGGCGCGCGCCTGCTCTACAAGCTCGTCGGCTTCACGCTGGCGAGCCAGGGCAAGACCACGCTCCTCGGCTAGCGGAGCTCGAGGACGCCGTCATCCAGCTTCCCGTATCGGAGGCCGAGCAGGTCGAGGACGTAGTTCTGGTACAGCCTCCACGGCGCCTTCGTGCCTTGGCGCGGGATGTCCGCGAGCGATCGCTGGATGTAGCCGGAGGAGAAGTCGATGAGCGGCACGACCGGCATCTCGGCGTCGGTGAGCCGCGGGACGCAGACGCGGGCGCCCTTCGCGTCCATGTGGTTCAAGAGCCGGCAGACGTATGCGCACGCGAGGTCGGCTTTGAGCGTCCACGACGCGTTCGTGTAGCCGAGGACGAGCGCGAAGTTGGGGACGTCGCGCAGGAGCGTGCCCTTGTACAAGAGCGTCTTGCCCGGCTCGACGGGCCGGCCGTCGACCGAGAGCGTCGCGCCACCGAGCATTTGCAGGCGTAGCCCGGTCGCCGTGACGACGAGCTCCGCCTCGAGCTCCCTTCCGGATCGGAGAAGGATGCCCTTCTCGGTGAACGTCTCGATGTGATCGGTGACGACCTCGGCCTTCCCGCGCCGGATCGCCTCGAACAGGTCGGCGTCGGGCGCCACGCAGAGACGCTGGTCCCACGGCTTGTAACGCGGGGTGAAATGGGGATCGACGGCGCGGCGCGATCCCAGGTGCCTCCGCGCCCCGGCGACGATGAGCGCCTTCGCCTGCTCGGGGAAGCGGCGGCAGAAGTCGTAGAAGGCCATGCTGACGAGGATGTTCTTCCAGCGGGCGACCGTGTGCCCGGCATTCCCCGGCAGTACGCGATCGAGCAGGCGCACGAACCGGTCGACGCTCGGGAGCGCGATCACGTACGTCGGCGACCGCTGGAGCATCGTCACGTGCGCGGCGCGCTTGGCGAGCTCCGGCACGAGCGTCACGGCCGTCGCGCCGCTGCCGATCACGACGACGCGCTTGCCTTCCCACTCGATGTCGTCGGTCCATTTCTGCGGATGGACGATGCGTCCGCGGAACCGTTCGGTGCCCGGGAAGCTCGGACAGTAGCCGCTCTCGTAGTCGTAGTAGCCGCTGCAGGCGAAGAGGAAGCGGCACGTCAGCTTCGCGATCGATCCGTCCTTGCGTCGCGCCTCGACCGTCCAGAGGCCCTTCTCGCTCGACCAGCTCGCGCGCTCGACGCGGTGACCGAAGCGGACTCTTCGATCGATGCCGTGCTCGCGCGCGGTCTCGCGGACGTACTCGAGGATCGACGGGCCGTCCGCCATCGCCTTCTCGCCCTTCCACGGACGGAAGGAGTAGCCGAGCGTGTACATGTCCGAGTCGGATCGGATGCCCGGATAGCGGAACAGGTCCCACGTGCCGCCGATGGTGTCGCGCGCCTCGAGGAGCGCGAACGTCTTGTCGGGGCACTTCGTCTTCAGGTGGTATCCGGCGGCGACGCCGGACAGGCCCGCGCCGATCACGAGGACGTCGAAGTGCTCGCTGGCTTCGCCGCGTTCCGTCGAGCTCGTGGGTTCCATCCGCTCCGCCGCCTACTTCTCCGTGCGCGCGACCTCGCCTCCGCCGTACGCCGTCCAGTAGACGTGCGTGGCGTCGACGGCCACACCGACGGGGTGATCGAGCGACGTCGCGAGATCCTCGACCGGTCCGCCGGCAGCAGGGACGCGCGATACCTTCCCGTTCGCAGCGGTGCCGCTGCCGTGCTGCGTGAAGTACACGTGCGTGCCGTCGAACGCCACGCGCATCGGGGACGCGAGCGAGTCGGCGAGCACAGTGGCGATGCCGCCGGCCTTGCCGACCTTCATGATGCGGCCGCTCTCGGTGTCCGCCCAGAACACCTCGTCCGGTCCGAGGGCGATGCCGCCGATGTCGCCGTTGTCGTTGCCGACGTAGAGGTCGACCGTCGCGTCCGCGCTCCCCTCGATGGGCCGCCGGCGCACGCCGTTCTTTCCGTTCGCGAGCGCGCCTCCTTGCGTCCAGTAGATGCCGATCGCGTCGACGGCGATGCCTCCGACGCGGATCTGGAACGTGGCGAGCGTCGTCGGCGAGCCGCCGGCGAGCGGGACGCGCTGGAGCGCGTACGGCGTCGTGCCGACGGCCTCGTCCGAGAAGTAGACGTGCCCGGCGAAGTACGCGAGGTGGTACGGCCTGTCGAGGAGGCCCTCGATGACCCGCTCCGGGCCGCCGGCGAGCGGCGCGGCGAAGATGGCCCCGCTGCCGGCGGTGCGGTTCGACCAGACCACGTCCGGACCGACGACCAGGATGCCTCCGCCGAGCGGGTTCAGCCCGGACGCGGCGTCGTGGGCCGACACGACGTCGCTCCCGGCGCCGTCCTTTCGGACCTTGCGCACCGTGGCCGTCGGGTCGTGCTCGAGCGTGAACCAGACGGTGTCCTCGGAGAGCGCGATCTCGAGCGGCTGGTGGAAGCCGGACGCCAGCACCTGGACGGTGCGCCTCGAGCTCGGCGCGTCCTCGGCCGACGCGTCCAGCGGCACGTCACCGGCGTCGAGACCATCGGCCGGCGAGCGCGTTCCGCCGCCGGACGCGTCTCCCGCGTCGCTCGCGCGGAGATCGGCGACGCGCAGGTCGTCGCACGAGAGCGATGCGGTCCCCGCGGCTCCGACGAGGGCAAGGACGATCCGGAACCCGAGCGAGGTCGCGCGTCGCACCGTTCGATTATACGGCGGTCACGCCGTGGCGCTCCCTCCCGAGGTCGCGGTTTGGGCCGACGCGTTCGCGGGTTGCGACGAGCTCCCGTCCTGCGACGCGCTCGCGGTCTGCGATGCGCTTCCGTCCTGCGACGCGGCCTGCGTCGCCTGCACGAGCAGGTCGGTCACGCGACGCACGAAACCGTTCGGATCCTCGAGCGTGCTTCCCTCCGCGACGAGCGACTGCTCGTAGAGGAGGGTCAGCCACTCCTTCAGCTTCGGGTCGTCGGCGTTCTTCGCCGCGAGCTGCGCGAGCGACTTCACGACGGGGTGGGTGGGGTTCAGCTCGAAATCGCGCTGTCCGCGCGTGACCTCCTTGCCGGCTCGAGCGAGCAGCTTCTCGAGGTGGGCCGGCATCGCGCCTGCGGCGAGCGAGAGGCACGCGGGCGACTCGCGGAGGCGACCGGAGACGTTGACCTCGCGCACGCGACCTTCGAGGAGCTTCTTCGCGACGGACACGAGCGGCGCGAGCTCCTTCTGCGCCTCCTCCTTCGCCTTCTTGGTCTCCTCGTCCTCGGGGAGGTTGGCGCGCATCGCATTCAGGAGCTTCTTGCCGGAGTACTCGCGGAGGCCCTCGGCGGCCCACGTGTCCACGGCGTCCGTCATGAGGAGCACCTCGTAGCCGCGCGCGCGGAGCGCCTCGAGGTGCGGCGAGGTCGCGAGGGCTTCGCGCGACTCGCCGGTGACGTAGTAGATGGCGTCCTGGCCCTCCTTCATCCGGCTCACGTAGTCGTCGAGCGACGTGAGCTTGGCCGGGTCGTGCGTCGACGGCCAGCGCGTGAGCTTCGCGATGCGATCCTTCCACTCGGCGTCGATCGCGAGGCCCTCCTTGAGGATGCGCCCGAAGGTGTTCCAGACCTTCTCGTAGACGTCCGGCTTTTCCTTCGCGAGCTCGTCGAGCAGATCGAGCAGGCGCTTCGTGACCTGCTTCTTGATGGTCCTGAGGATCGCCGAGTCCTGGAGCACCTCGCGCGAGACGTTGAGCGGCAGATCGTCCGAGTCGACGAGGCCGCGCGCGAAGCGGAGCCACTGCGGGACGATCGCCTCGCAGTCCTCCATCACGAGCACGCGCTTGACGAAGAGGCGGATGCCGCGTTGCTTGCGCGGATCGTCGAGGTCGAAGGGCGGGTTCTTCGGGATCCAGAAGAGACCGACGAACTCCTGCGTGCCCTCGACGCGGAAGTGCGTGCGCGCGAGCGGCTCCTCCCAGTCGTGCGTGAGGTGCTTGTAGAGCTCGTCGTACTGCTCGTCCGTGATCTCGGACTTCGGCCGCTGCCAGAGCGCGCGAGCCTGGTTGATCGTCTCGCGCTTCGGCGCATCGTCGGGCTTCGACTCGTCCTTCGTCTCGAGCTCGATCGGGTAGGCGACGTAGTCGGAGTAGCGCCGCACGAGCTCGCGCAGGCGCCACGGCTCGAGCAGATCCTCGTGCTCCTTCTTCAAGTGGAGCCGCACCTCGGTGCCGCGCGCGCTGCGCTCCGCCGGCTCGACGTCGAAGGTGTCTCGGCCGGTGGAGCTCCACTTCCACGCCTTGTCCGATCCCGCCGCCCGGGAGACGACCTCGACGCGCTCCGCGACGAGGAACCCGCTGTAGAAGCCGACGCCGAACTGACCGATGAGCGAGACGTCCTTCTTCGCGGCCTCCTCGAGCTTCTCGAGGAACGCCGCGGAGCCCGACTTCGCGACGGTACCGAGGTTCTCGACGAGCTCCTGCTCGGTCATCCCGATGCCGGTGTCCTCGATGACGAGGACGCGATCCTTCTTCTCCGGGCGGAGCCGGATGACGAGCGCGGTCTCGCCTCCCATGAGCGCGGGCTCGGTCAGCGAGCGGAACCGGAGCTTGTCGAGCGCGTCCGAGGCGTTCGAGATGAGCTCGCGGAGGAAGATTTCTTTGTTCGAGTAAAGCGAGTTGATGACGAGGGACAGAACCCGGCCGACCTCGGCCTGAAAGGCATGCGTACCCATCGGCGCTTTTCTCCGGCAGCGCCGTATAATCATCGACCGCGAGCTTGAAAAGGGGCGGGGCGCCTGCTCGAAGACCGCGCTCGCGATCAGCGCTTGTACGTCGCGTACGCCTTGAACACGAGCGTGCGTGCGCAGGGAGCCGTGCCCGTCTGTCCGGTGCACGGATCTTCGCCCTCGAAGACCGTGGCCTTGTTCTCGAGCCCGCGGAGGACGGCGCGCGTGATGTCGTGACCGCCTTCGCGACAGGAGCTCTCTCCGCACGGGATGAGGAAGAGGGCGGGGGCGTGCTCGACGACGATGCGCCGAATGTGCGTGGCGTCGGCGATCCCGATCGAGCCGCGCTTCTCCGTCACCTCGAGCCTGAGGCTCTCGAGATCCGGAACGACCTCGGCGAGGCGCGGGGCCTCGTCTTCGCGGCGACGCCGTTCGCTGGCTCGCTCGGCTGCTGCTCGGCCTCGACGAAAGTTCAAGCGGGCCTCCACCGGCGCATCACGCCGTGTTCGGGGGTACTGCCCTTGCAGTGCTCGTAACGGAAGAGCGTAGCCCTCCTGACCGAAGTCACAAGCGCGACGGCGTCCCCGCGCGAAGTTCGCTCGCTCGACTTCACGTCGTCGTCTTCATCACGCTTCGGCAAGCTTCGGCCGTCGTGTGCTCGTGCATCACGCCGTCGTGGCGAGTGCGATAGCGCACCGCGCGTGCGGTATCGCTCCGCGACTGCGGTAGGAAACCGTGACTGCGGTAGACTCTCGCACTGCATGTCCGAAAATCCTTTGCTGTCGATCACGGTCCCGGTCCCGTTCCACGAGGCTCGAGCGGAGCACGTCGAGCCCGCCGTCGACGCGCTGCTCGCGAAAGCACAGGAGAGGATCGATGCGATCGCGACGGCGCCGCGTACGTACGAGGGGACGCTCGGGGCGCTCGATCTCGCGTCCAACGAGCTCGACTACGCGATGAACGTGGCCGGTCACCTCGAGTCGGTGGACGGCACGCCGGAGATGCGCGCGGCGTACAACGCCGTGTTGCCGAAGGTGAGCGCGTTCGGCAGCAAGATCCTGCTCTCGGCGCCTCTCTATCGCGCGCTCCGCGAGTTCTCGGAGACGGACGAGGCGAAGAAGCTCGATCCGGCGCGGGCGCGCTTCCTCGACAAGACGCTCGCCGACTTCCGGCGAAACGGCGCAGAGCTCGACGAAGCGGGCAAGAAGCGTCTCGCGGAGATCGACGTCGCGCTCTCGGAGCAGACGCTCAAGTTCGCGCAGAACGTCGTGGACGCGACCGCGGCGTTCGAGCTGATCGTCGACGACGTCTCGCGTCTGTCCGGCCTGCCCGAAGGCGCGATCGAGGCGGCGCGGCGGAGCGCGGAGGAGAAGGGCAAGAAGGGCTGGAGGCTCACGCTCCAGGCGCCGTCGTACGGTCCGGTGATGACGTTCGCCGACGACCGCCGGCTCCGCGAGACGATGTATCGCGCGAACGTCACGCGGGCGACGGCGGCGCCGTGGGACAACCGGCCGATCATCCGCCAGGTCCTCGCCCTCCGTCGCGAGAAGGCGCGGCTCCTCGGCTTCGAGCACTTCGCCGATCTCGCGATCTCGGACCGCATGGCGAAGACGGGCAAGGACGCGCTCGCGTTCGTCACGATGCTGAAGGAGAAGATCGCGGCCGCCTTCGAGCGCGAGAACGAGGAGCTCGCCGAGTTCGCTCGCAAGAACGGACAGACGGAGCCGCTCGAGCCGTGGGACGTCGCGTACTGGGCCGAGAAGCAGCGGCGTGCGCTCTACGACTTCGACGAGGAGACGCTGCGTCCGTACCACCCGCTCGATCGCTTGCTGCAGGGGCTCTTCGAGATCGCGACGAGCCTCTACGGGGTGAAGATCGAGCGCGACCCGACGCTGCCGACGTATCACCCGGACGCGACGGCGTGGAGCGTCCACGACGAGAGCGGCCGCCGCCTGGGCGCGTTCTATCTCGACTTGTTCCCGCGCGAGACGAAGCGCGACGGCGCGTGGATGGGCGGCGTCATCGATCGCCTCCCCGGTACGCCGCACGAGCGCGAGAACGTCGCGGTCATCGTCGCGAACGTCACTCCGCCGCGGAAGCCGGGACAGCCGGCGCTCCTCAACCGTCGAGAGGTCGAGACGCTCTTCCACGAGTTCGGGCACATGATGCATCACCTCCTCTCGGAGGTGCCGATCCGCTCGATGGCGGGCACGCGCGTCGTCTCCGACTTCGTCGAGCTGCCGTCGATGATCATGGAGAACTGGACGTGGGAGCGCGCCGCCCTCGATCGCTTCGCGCGCCACTGGGAGACCGGCGAGCCCATACCCGACGAGGTCAAGGACCGCATGCTCCGCGCGCGCACCTATCGCGCCGCGAACGCGCTCATGCGCCAGCTCGGCTTCTCGACCGTCGATCTGCGCCTTCACATGGAATACGACGAGGCGAAGCACGGCGACGTGATGCGCTTCGCGCGCGACGTCTTCGCGGGCTTCTCTCCGACGAGGCTGCCCGACGACTACGCGATGCTCGCGTCCTTCTCGCACCTCTTCGGATCCGCGTACGGCTACGCCGCCGGCTACTACTCGTACCAGTGGTCGGAGGTCCTCGAGGCCGACGCCTTCGGCCGCTTCCGCGAGGCCGGCATCCTGAGCCGCGAGGTCGGCGACGCCTTCCGCCGTACCATCCTCGCCCGCGGCGACACCGAGGATCCGGCCGTTCTCTATCGGAGCTTCCTCGGGCGGGACCCGGACGTGAGCGCGTTGCTCAGGAGACTGGGGATCGGGGGCTGAGGGCGAGGTCACATCAGAGCTGGGTGGCGTCCTTCGTCTTCTCGGACACCCCCGGAGGACCGTCGTTGTCCGGCGACTTGCCGCCAATGCCGCCCGGACCGAAACTGCCCACGGTGATCGTCGTCGCCGCGTCGATGATCGGGGCATCACCGACGTAGAGGACGCCGATCGAGATGCCGCCGGCTCCTCCGGAGCCCGCGCCCCCGTTGG
>Ga0207864_1000791_pt1 | contig 39829 bp, 25 predicted proteins | sample HigsolmetaAR202D_FD_184834 | JGI IMG/M metagenome (GOLD analysis project Ga0207864, IMG submission 184834) | Ionic liquid and high solid enriched microbial communities from the Joint BioEnergy Institute, USA - AR20-2-D (SPAdes) (version 2) ...
TTGAGTCGGGACAGCAAGGTGGCGAACTCGGGGAACGGGATGGTCAGGTGGCCGTGCTCCCGGTTCTTGGAGTCACGGATGCCGATGCCCTCGGCGAGACGAGCGAGCTCGACGCAGTCGCCGCCGTCACCACCGCTGTAGCTGCTCTTACGCCACTGGACATCCATAGCTGCTCCTTGCGGGTCGAGAGCGGATAGCCGGGGATCAGAGACGGCCCCCGGCCAGCGCCTTATCGGACGAGTCGGAATCCAGGCCGCCGGGCGTTGGGCCGGTAGGCCCTCGTAGAGGCCCCGGCGGATGGTTGAAGGTCAGGACGGCTGACGCTTGAGCTGAGCCAAAAGGGCGGCGAACTGGGCAAGCGGCATGGTCAGGTGACCGCACCCCCGGTTCTTGGAATCACGGATCCCAACGCCCTCGGCGAGACGGGCGAGCTCAACGCAGTTGCCGCCGTTGGAGGCGGTGTAGCTGCTCTTACGCCACTGGACGCCCATGGCTGCTCCTTGCGGGTCGAGAGCGGATAGCCGGGGATCAAGGGCGACCCCCGGCCAGCGCCTTATCGGACGAGTCGGAATCCAGGCCGCCGGGTGCTTGTATCGGACGCCCTGGTAGAGGTCCAGCCGAATGACCGGAGGTCAGGACGGCTGACACTTGAGCTGAGCCAAGAGAGCAGCGAACTGGGCAAGCGGCATGGTCAGGTGACCGCACCCCCGGTTCTTGGAATCACGAATCCCAACGCCCTCGGCGAGACGGGCGACCTCAACACAATTGCCACCGTTGTCGCCGCTGTAGCTGCTCTTACGCCACTGGACGCCCATGGCTGCTCCTTGCGGGTCGAGAGCGGATAGCCGGGGATCAAGGGCGACCCCCGGCCAGCGCCTTATCAGACGAGTCGGAGTCCAGGCCGCCGGGTGCTTTCTCGGACGCCCTGGTGGAAGTCCAGCCGGATGGTCGGAGGTCAGGACGGCTGACGCTTGAGCTGGTCCAAGAGGGTGGTGAACTGGGCAAGCGGCATGGTCAGGTGACCGCACCCCCGGTTCTTGGAATCACGGATCCCAACGCCCTTGGCGAGGCGGGCGACCTCGATGCAGTCGCCACCGTTGTCACCGCTGTAGCTGCTCTTACGCCAAGCGGGGATGTTCACGCCCATCGCTGCTCCAAAACTCTTCGTATGCACTCAGCAGACATGTTAACCGGCAGGGCAGCCGCCCTGATCTCGTTGAACTTCCTCTTGAGGACATGGATGTCCCCCAGCTCGCTCAATGTGATCCCACGGCTTGGGGTTTCGACGTAAGCGACCTCGTTCAGATCTTCGAAGGTCGCCACTACGAAGGAACCTGACGCTCCCCCATGTGGAACAGGGTCAGGGACGATCTGTACCGTCACTCCCGATGACATCGAGTCGAGCAGCCGTTCGAGCTGCTCTCGCATAACTTCCTTGCTTCCCACCTCATGGTGCAGAACTCCCTCATATAGGAGGACGGTCAACCGGGGTGGTGGCGGCGACTTCCGTTCCAGGATCTTTTGACGGTTCAGACGTGCATGGACAGCGTCCTCATCCCCCAGTAGCGCTTCAGCGTACCCTGCCGTCTGGAGGAGCCCTTGGACCACCATGCATTGATAGGAGTCCAAAGCGACTGCCTCCGCCTCGATGCTGGGCCAGTCGAACCAGGTGGGGAAGGCCGAGTCCAGCACCAGGTCGTCCCAGAGCGCTAGGAGCCTGCCGCCTGCCTTGAGCTCCCGGTCCATGGTCTCGGCGAACTCGCGGGTACAGCGGGTGCGCCCGCTCTCGACCTGGCCGACGTACTGGCTGGTCACGCCCCGGCCGTTGTTGGCGCGGCGGCCCAGGCTCTCTTGGGTCAGCCCGGCCTCCTCCCGGTAGCGGCGAAGTTGGCGACCGAACGCCAAGAGCATCGGAGAAACAGTGCTTCGCCTGCGCCGAGGAGCCATGTCCCATCCTCCCAAGCAGATGAAACCAACCGGGACGCTAATGAAACCCAGCAAGGGCAGCAGAAGGCGACCACGATCAGTTTCCAGCCTTTGCCCAACGCTTTGTGACGAAGCGTACTCGATCGGTGGCTGAATATCCATAAAACTGGGAAGTCACGCCCCTGAAAAGGGAATCTTCATGATCGATGAACGCTCACGTCCGCGCACCGGGAAAGCCCGCACACCGGAAGCCCCGGACGCCCTGACCATCTCCCTGATGGGATCACCGGCCTCCGCCGGCCTGGCACGCACCTTCGCCCAGCAACAACTCTACAAATGGGGCTATCTACACATTCTGGACGACGCGCTTTTGATCACCAGCGAACTGGTCGCCAACGCCTCCGAGGCCACCCCGGGCAAGGAACTGCGCTACCGCATCGAACGCAACGCCAAGGGCGTCCTCATCTCCGTCTGGGACTCCAGCCCCCGCGTCCCCACCCCCAAACCCCTCACCGAACCCACTCTCGAAGCCCTCGACCACTGCGAGGACACCTTCGACTCCGGCGGCGGCTGGGGCCTGCCCATCGTCCAGGCCCTCTCCGCCGCCTGCGGCTACACCCCGCACCCCACCGGCGGCAAATGGGTCTGGGCTCGTCTCGTCCCCTGACCCTCGCAGTCTGAGGAAATCCGAAAGGCCCCGCTTAGCGGCGCGCCCTTTTCACAGCCGTCCTATAAGCCGGCGCGGCCCTACTGGGTTCCCACTCGCCCAAGGCAAGTTGACCGTTGCCATGAAGCCCAGCCCTGGAAACAACGGCTCACCGCACGGAAAGACACTCGCCCCCATGCGGTGAGCCACGTTCAACGGCCACGGCTATGCCTCGGGACAAAGGTGTAACCGGGCGGTAGCTCATCATCGCCGACCAGTTCGGCTCTGCGCACGGCCTCGGCATAGCCCTCACGAGCTTTTCTGCTGGCGCTCTTCCCCTCGGGGAGCCGCCGTATGAAAGGAGCAACCTCGTGGGCGGAGCGCTTGACGTGTGTGGACTCCTCCCCTTGGGCCCTTTGCTGCAGGAGACGTTCTACATCGGGCTCGTAGCAGAGCAGCCGGATCGCCGGGCGGCGAGGACAGGCCGGGAAGGCCGGGCGGCCGTCGGGGTCGAGGGAGCCTTGGACGTACTTGAGCTCACCGCGGCCGATGAGCTCCTTGACCGCCTCCTCCACAAGGGCGAGCTTTTCGCGGGGGAAGCCCAGGGTGAGCATGTTGCGCTGCAGGGCGTCCTCGGTGAGCAGTGCCCTGCCGTGAGGGTCGAGGTAGCCCAGGATCTGGAGGGTCCGCAGTACCCACTGTTCGACGGTGAGGTCCTGCCCGGCCTGGCTGCGCCAGCCACCGGGCGGGGTGTCGCGGACGAGAGCGCGGACGTCGTACTCGTAGGCGATGACACGGTCGCTGCCGCCAGGGGGGCTGGGCAGTGGGCGGGGACTTATCGTGAGGCTGCTCCGGTCGAGGGACCAGGTGCAGTCAACGATCATTCCGGGGAAGAAGTAGCCCGGCAGGCCTCCGCGCTGCAGGGAGAGGTACCCCTTCCCCAGTTCGGCTCTGAGCTCGCGGACGAGTCTCTTTCCTCGAGCCGGTTGGACGCCGTGCCGGATCACCACCGGCACATACCGTCCCCGGTGCCATGTGCTGACCAGGTTCCAGATCCTGGGAGGCAGCGGCCAGCGGCTCAGCCGCAGGTGCTCGGCGCGCAGCACCTGCGGCCAGGTCCACTCCGCGGTTTTCGCCCGGGTGACCTGCGGCTCGGCGATCTCGTCCTCGGGACCCAGCAGTCGAGGGGCGGTCTCTTCGGGGGCCGTGTCCTCTTGTGTGGTCTGGGGCTTTTGAGGGGTGGTTTTCGCTTTGGCGGCCGCAGCCTGCAACACCTCGTCCCCGGGAAGTGACATGACGATCTCACCGGTGCCGCCCAGTTGCTCGGAGACAGCTTTGGCCTCGGCCGCCAGCTCCTCGCGGCTGCTCTGGCCATGCACCACCGCAAGCGCCTGGGCAGCCAGCCGGGCGGCGCTTGCAGCGTGCCGGGAGCCCGGCCCAGAGCCGCCGCGGATCACGGTGACCCGGTCGCTGCGTCCTCTGAGGTCTGGTGGGAAGCCCGGCAGGACCGTCGGCGTGGGCTTGCCGTGGGTTCCCAGCAGTTCCCGGGCCTGCCTGACCGCCTTCATGTTGGGGCCGACGATGAGCAGCGGACCGTCGGCGGAGCGCAGGTCGCTCCAGGCCCGGCCAATTGCCCGGCGGGCGGCCTCTTTCGGAGAGGCCGTCTCCTCTACCGCGACCCCGACCCGGCCGTCTTCGGCGACCCAGGCCAACCCGGCCATTCTGGTCTCACGACCGAACCGCACCCCAACGGCGACGACCAGCGGCTCCTCCTTGGGCGCCGGCTGTTGGCCGCGCATGCCACCGGCCTGAGAGGTGCCCGGAGCGTTCACCGCCCCGGACGGGCCGTCGGAAGTGGCGCGCTGCCTGAGGCGAGCGCGAACGAAGTATGCCACCTCCGGGGCGCAGTCTTTGCAGGGGAATGGCCGGAGGGACTCCGGGCACCGCTTTTGGTGAGCTTCGACCTCGGTGAGGACCGTCTCCCACAGCCCGGGGTTGTCATCGGCCATCGCCCTGGCCGCTTTCTGGAGGCAGGAGGCCCGTTTCTGAATGAAGTCGCGGCTTTGGAACAGGCGCAGCAGCGCAACGCGAAGTTTCGCCAGCTCAGCCTCGGCCAGGCGCTGCCCGGCCAAGAACCTCCCCCGCTCTCGGTAGATCGCTTGAACGTCCTGGAAGACCTTGGAGGTTTGGCCGCCCTGCCGCAGCCGAATTTGCGCTTCCCCTTCGACCTTCTTGATTCTGTCCCGAAATTGCAGCTCCAGCGCCTTTCCCAGCGCCAGTCACCGAGCTGCGATCGCGGGATGGACGGGAAGGGCGCCACGCCCTGCAGCTTCCTTCAACATCGCGATGGCGAACCTGTCGTCCCGCATTTTAAGGAGCTGTTTCAACGGGTCGGATGAGGGAGCCCGGACAAGGCCGTTCCGCACCGCCCACGGATACACCGATTCCCCGGCGGGAGGAAGCTGGAAAGCATCGAGCGGCATATTCCGGGTGCGCAGCACCGGCCGCAGATACCGCTTTTCGAACTCGTGTCCACCGACATTCCGGATCACTAGCGCCGCCAGATAGTTCGGCACACCTTCCGGAGGCGGCGCATCTTTTAGTTCCCTAGCAGGCGCGTAGATGGACTCCTTGAGGAAAGCGCTCAGCCGCAGCAGGGTCTGTCGTTGCGCGGCGAACACCATCGCTTCCCGCCGCTCCGGGAAGGGGATCCCTAGCTGCAGGGCTGCTTCCTCTCCTGCCAGCTCACAGAGTGCATAGGCGAGTGCGGCATAAGCGGCTTCCCTCTTCCCGGATCTGTCCAGTTCCTCGATGAGGCGCTTTGTCGTCGTGCCGGACGAGACCTTCCGGCGCACTTCAGCGGCCAGCGCGACCGCTTTGTGGAGGCTCACCGCAGCCCTTCGCTGAAAGCACGGCCAGTCCTCGTGACACCGTCCATGAAAAACTCCTTCGTGCCCCGGCCATCCTTACGCGCCGTCCCACAGGACAGGAATAAAGCCTCGAAACCCGAGAAACATCAGTGTCCGTAACGCCACGGAACTGGGTGCTGCCCGACCGCTGAGGAGGCGCAGTGAAAAGCTTCGCCCCGCCCAGCGTTCTGTCCTGCCCGCTCCGGCGAGGAATTTCCGACACTGAGCTGGAGAGCAGTTTAGGAAGACACGCAGAGAGTGCCTTCGCCGAGGCCCTGCAAAGCGCCTTCCAAGAGTGTCGAGCCGCTCTCGGCCAGCCCCGCGAGGGCATCTTCGAAGGCTTGCAAGCGGGTGAACATCTCTCCCAGTCGGTGCTGGTCGGGCAGCGGGAGTCTGGGCAGTTCGATGCGCTGCAGGTCCAAGCGCTGCGGCACGGTCTGGGTTCGGCTTCGGGCATGGCGGAGGGCGGCGATGCGGATGAAGCCGGCCAGGCAGGCGGGGGCGAGGCGGTCGGGTGCGGCGCGCAGGATCTGCAGGCCCGGGCCGAGCAGAGCGCCGTCCTCGTCGATCAGCCGGACGGCGAAGATCCTGCCGCCGGAGGGGACCACGACGTCGCCGGGCTGAAGGGCGACCATGCCGGTGGAGGGGGTGGAGCGGCCGCTAGGGGGCCGCTTCTCCAGGACGTCCTCCAAGGTCAAGGTGGGCAGTTTCCCCGAGCCGAGTTGTGTCTTGGGGGCGTTGAGGACGGTGATGGCCCCGGCCTTGACCTGTTCGGCGATCGTGGTGGTGGAAAAGCCGGTGCCGCCGGTGCGCAGGGCGCGCAGTTCCGTCAAGGTCTCTTGCAGGTCGGTCAGCAGCTCGGCGACCGATTCCAGGGACGAGCGGAAGCAGCGGTCCGCGCCGCCGTGGCCGGTGACGTAGCGGCCGGGATTGACATCGACGGCCTCGTCGAGGATGTCGATGATGGGGACCGCCCCTTCGGTCTCGGGGTCGGTCTGGAACGCCTCCCAGCGTTCTACGGCCTGCCGGTGGGCCTGCGGCCAGGGTGCATCGGCCATGTTGAGCATCAGAACGTGGGATGGCGCGGGCTCGCCATCGGCGGGTTTCCGCAGCACCCACAGATGCGCCGAGGCGGGCAGGGCGATGACGGCGCGCAGTGCCCCGGTGCGCAGCAGCCGGGCCCGGATGCGGCGGCCGGAGCGGCGGCCGGCCGCTGCCGGGGGCACCAGGACGAGCACACGGCCGCCGGGCCGGACGTGGAACAGGCAGTGCTGGATCCAGGCGAGTTCGGGTTCGCCGCGGGGCGGCAGGCCGTAGGCCCAGCGCGGGTCGCCGACCACGTCCTCATATCCCCAGTCGCGCACGCCGAGCGGCGGGGCGCACAGTGCGGCATCTGCGGGCAGCTCGCCGGAGCCGTTCTCGCGCAGAGCATCGCCGGGCCGCACCGTGCCGTCGTGCCCGCGCAGCCGCAGGCGGGCCTGGGCGATGGCGGCCCAAGATTCGTCCTGTTCCCATCCGGCCAGACGGGCCGCACCGGCCTCGGCGGCCGCCAGCAGCAGGGTCCCGAATCCGCAGGCCGGGTCGAGCACCGTGGCGTCCCGGACGCCGGCCAAAGCGGCCATGAGGGCGGCGGCCTCGGCGGGTGGGGGCGACAGGCGGCGGGAGTGGGTCTCGATGTAGCGTTCGCACAGGAACTCGAACGCGGTGACCGGGCCGTTGCGGTCCACCAGTTCGGGCAGGTCATCCGGCAGTGTGCCGTCCGTGGGCCCGCCGGCCAGGTAGGTCCCGACCCGGGCGACGGCCTCGCCGAGGCCGAAGTCGCCGGCCTCGGCGCGCAGCTGCTGCCAGATGCGTTCCTCCAGCGGCACCTCGGCGAGCTTGCCTTGGCGGCGCAGCCACGCCTCGACCTCGGCGAGGGAGAACAGCGGGCTGGTGGAGGTGCCCGCCACGGGCGCGGGGAAGTCGGGGAAACGACGGCGCCAGTTGCTGACGGCGGCGCGGCCCACGCCCGCCAGCCTCGCGATGTCGCTCGCCGCCACGGTGGCACGGTCTCGCATTTACTGCCCCAGCTCCGCTGTCAACGCCGAATACATGTGGACGGGGTCGTGGCACACGTCCGGGCCGACCCAGCCCGGCAGCGGAGGCGGTTTGCGCGCCCACGAGCGCAGCTCCCAGTACACCGAGGCCGCGTCGGGGGGACGCCGGGCGGGGTCTTTGGCCAGCAGCCGGCGGGTCAGCTCCTCCAGTTCGCCGGGGACGTCGTCCATCGGCGGAGGGTCTTCGGTCCGGCAGCGGTTGATCTCGGTCAGCAGGTCTTTGGAGGCGAACGGCCGCCTCCCGGTGAGCAGCTCGTACAGTACACACCCGACGGTGTACAGGTCGCTGGCGCGGTCGGCCTCGACGCCGTCGAAGAGTTCGGGGGCGGTGTAGCGGGCCGAGCCGGGGATCTCGCCGGGCTCGGTGATCTGGGAGAACTCCCCGGCGATGGAGGTCGCCACGCCGAAGTCGACGACCTTGACCAGGCCGTTGGGGCACAGCATCAGGTTGTCCGGCTTGATGTCGCGGTGGACCAGCCCGGCGGAGTGGGCGGCGGCGAGCACCGCGCATACCTGGGCCACGATGTAGGTGGCCCAGGGCACCGGCAGTGCGCCTTGCTCGTCCCGAAGCCTGTCGATGGGCTCGCCGACCACCAGTTCCATGACCATGAACAGGTCGCCGTCGTCGCCGTAGTCGTAGATCGCGGGGACGCCGGGGTGGCGGAAGCGGGCGGTGATGCGGGCCTCGCGGTAGAACCGCCGCCGGATCTGGTTTTGGGCGGCCAGGTCGCCGGTGGCGATCAGCTTGACCGCGACCTGCCGGTTCAGCCGCAGGTCCAGGCCCTCCCATAGCTGTCCCATGCCGCCGCGGCCGATGGGTGCGACGAGCTGGTAGCGTTCGGCGATGGTTCTCATGGCAAGAACCTGCTCTTGCGTCCGTTCCAGGAGATGGTGACGCTGTCGCGGGCCCGGGTGGAGGCCACGAACAGCAGCGAGCGGGCCTGCTTGATCTCCCGGCGGAAACGCAGCGGGTCGCTCTTTTGGTAGGCCAGGACGCGGCTGGAGGGGACCTTCCCGTCGCTGACCCCGGCGATGATCATGTGCCGGTATTCCAGGCCCTTGAAGCGGTGCATGGTTCCGATGTGCACCGGCGCCTCGATGAGCTTGGGGCCGTCGGAGCCGATGGCGCAGCAGAGGATGTCTTCTTTGGCCAGCCGCTGCTCGACTTCGGCGACCTCGCGGCGGCCCGGCACGCACACCGCGATCGAGCCGCCTTCCAGCTGCCGGATCCGTTCGACGATGCCGTCGAGTTCGGCGTTCCAGGTGGGATAGCCGGCGAACTGGGGACGGGGGCCGCGCAGCACCGAGCGGTACCCGGTCAGGTCGTCGGTGCCCTCGTCCAGGTCGTCCCACTCTTCTTCGCCCAGCAGCCGGACGGCGGCGCTGAGGATTTCGTGGGTGGTGCGGTAGCTGAGGGTCAGTTTGGCGGAGCGGCCACGGATGTTGATGCCCAAACTGCCCAGCGACACGTAGTTGCCGTAGATCCGCTGGTGGGTGTCGCCGACCAGGAAGATGTCGTTGGGGCCTTCGGGGACCATGGCGCGGAGCATCTTCCAGTGGGCGGCGCTGAGGTCCTGGGCCTCGTCGACGACGATGTGCCGGTAGCGGTGCCGGTAGAACATGCCCGACTCGTGCTGCAGCAGGGGGGCCTCGGCCTGGGCGGCCTGGTGTTCGCGTACCTTGCGGGCCCGTTCCATCTCCAGCCGGGCGGCGTGCTCGGCGACCTGCCGGTGTGTCCAGACGCCTTGGTCGTCCAGCCGCATCACAAAGAGCGTGACCAGGTCCCAGATGCGGGCCCGGTCGGCGCGGCTGATGGCGCGGCCGCGGCCGACGCGGCGGGCGCGGAAGTACTCGGCGCGGGAGGTGATCGACTGCCCCAAGATCACCTCGGACCATTCGGCGTGCAGGAACTCGGGGTCCCAGCGGTCCTGCTCGCCTTCTTCTTCCAGCAGGTGCCGCCATTCCTCGACGGCCTGGGCGTCGTCGATGCGCCGCCGCCGGGCGCCGTGTTCGGATTCGGCGACCACGTCGCTGGCGAGCTTGTCGATGTTGACCACGTGCACCCGTTTGATGGCCTGGTCGCCGACCAGTGCCAGCAGCCGCTGGTGCAGGTCGGCGGCGAGGTTCTTGTTGAACGTGGTGAGCAGGATGTCCTTGCCGTCGCCGGGGCCGAGACGCTGCAGCAGGTGCTTGACGCGGTGCAGCGCGACGATGGTCTTGCCGGTGCCGGGGCCGCCGCTGACGCGGGCGGGGCCGCGGTACTCGCGTTCGACGATCTTGCGCTGGGTGGGGTGCAGGAACACCCGCCAGCGCCCGAAGTCGCCTTCCTCCAGCACCTCCTGCAGCGCGATGTCGTCGGTGGTGACGGTGGCGGGCCGGGCGAGCGCGGCCTGGTAGTCGTCGGTGTCGACCTTCTCGGTGGCCGCGACCGGGCGGGTGATCTGCTCCAGGACCTCTTCGGGGGTCTTGCCGTCGTGCAGCGCCAGCAACACATCGCCGGTGAGCTGGGGAGCGTGCGAGGTCAGACCGAGCAGCTCGTCCTCGGTGGTGATCTTGTAGATGAGGTCCAGGAGCGACTCGGTGACGCCCAGCTCCAGCAGCACCTCGCGCGGGTAGTCGGCGAACAGCGGCCGCGGGCCCGCCTCGCGCTCGGGGGGCAGGCCTTGGCCGGCGGTGACCAGATCGACGAACTCGATACCGCCGGTGACCGGGTTGATCTGGTAGGTGTACCGGTCGAGGTTCTCATAGACCTCCCGGCGGGGTTTGACCGCCACCAGGATGTAGTCCTTGCCTCCGGCGTGCAGCAGCAGCGCCCGGTAGTCCCGGTTGATACGGGCCGAGTACAGCCGCGGGTGCCCGGTCAGCTGTTTGAACTGCAGGCCCGGCTCGTTGGGGTTGCGGCGAAACTTGTGCTGGAAGTCGTAGATGGCGCCCTTGACCGCCCGGTCCAGCTTCATGATCTCTTTGTCGGCCTTGTCGAGCAGCCGCAGCCGGGCCCCGCTCACCTGTTACCTCCGATCCGTTCGGCCAGCTCCTGGGGCGTCCACTTCGATACCGGACGGGCGTCCCACCCCGCCTCGGCATAGGCGGCGTTGCGACGGCGGGTTTCCTCGTCGTCGCCGTCCAGCACGATCGCGACCTTGTCCTCGGGCCAGGCGATTTCGGCCTGCCACATCCCGTCGGGCAACTCGAAGCCCACCTGTTCCTCTCGTGGGGCGGGCTTGTCGCGCTTGGCCAGCTCTCCGGCCAGCTCCCGGACGAACTGGGCCAGGCCGGGTTCGTCGGGAGTCAGGTAGTCCAAGATCCGCTCCCACTGCGGCGACAGCTCCGCCGGGGCGGTCTCCTCCCGGTCCGCCGCGGGCTGCGGCTCGGGCACCGCCGGGGCCGGCGCCGGCCGGGGAGGTGCGGTCTCATCGCGCAGCTCCTCATCCAGCGGGACGAGGCTGAGCGCGGTCAGCAGCCCGTCGCCGCCGGCGGCGGCCAGGTGCTCGACGTCGAACGCATCCAGCCCGGTGAAGGCCAGCTGCCCGCTGTCGCCGCCGCCGGCGTCCAGGAACTGCAGCAGGTTGCCCCAGTACAGCCAGGACATCCACCGCTGTTTGTGGGTCTGCTCGTCGGCGCGGATCGTCTCATCGCGGTCGTCGATCACCACGAACGCGCTCCAGGCGGGTGCAGCGCTTTGGTCCAAGACGATCGTCAGCGGGAAGCCGGTGTTGTCCACGCCGGTCACGACCGCGACCTTGCCGGGCTTGGCGGGCGGCAGCGCCTCGCCGCGCAGCGACGCCATGATCGGCTCGGCCGCCTCGGCGCGCTCGCAGGCGGTCTGGGCGCGTTTGCCGGTAAGCGCCCCGGCGACGAGGGCTTCGGCGCGGTGCAGCCACAGTGCCTGGTCCGGTTCGCCCAGGTAGGCCAGCAGGGTGTCGATGGGGTTGGTCCACATGGTGCAGACCAGCTCATCGGGGTCCCGGCCGGGTTCGGTGCGCCGGTACAGCTGCCGGGCCGTGCTTTGGGCGTTGCCCAGGTAGGGGGCGCGGCGCGGGTCGCGGGAGGTGTCGGGGGCGAAGCCGCGTTCCTCCCACTCGTCCAAATCCTCCCAGGTGAGCTGGAACACCAGCCCCCGATGGGCGCGCAGCCGGGAGCGTTTGGCGGCGTCGTCGGCCAGCCGGTTGATCGCCGGGGCGGCGTGGTAGGCGTAGCCGTCCAGGTAGACGAAGACCTGCTGGGGCTCGGCGGTGTCCATGAGGCGGAACTCCACGTCCGGGCGGGTGCCGTGGATGGTGTTCTGCAGCCTCATCCGCCAGTGTCGCACGGTGCCGTCGGGCCCTTTGATGCGCAGGTCGGCGGTTTTCTTGCCGTCCGTGGCCGGGCCGCGCGCCAGGGTGCCGGGGGTGTCGTCGCGGCGCGCCCAGGCCTCCAGGCCGCCCAGGAAGCGGGCCTCCAGTTCGCTTTCCACCTGGTCCCACAGGGAGATGTCGTGGGTGGTGCGCACCGGGGCGGTGTCCCAGTCCTCCAGCAGCCCGTCCAGCATCTCCACCGCTTCGGCCCGGCTGACCAGGCCGTACTTGCTCTGCGGGATATGGGAGAGCAGGCAGCGGTGGCAGGCGGCCTTGGCCGGGTCGTCCTTGCAGGCGCAGCCGGCGACGATGGCGCGGGCGGCCTGCAGCACGCGGCGGAACTCCTCGGCGGCCGACAGGCGGTGCAGGTAGCCGGTGCCGCCCGGCAGCGTGTCGTACAGCACCAGGAAACGACGGGTGCGGCCGGTCTCCCGGTCGGGCATGGTGGCCGGTTCGATCGCCAGGTGGTCGGGGTCTCCGCCGTAGCAGGCGGCGACCCCGGCCATGAGCGCGGCCTGGAAGGTGGCGGTGCGTTCGGCGGTCCGCAGCGTCACCACCGGCAGCAGGATGCGCAGCGCCTCGGTGTGCAGCTCGTGGGCGAGGATGAGCCGCAGGTGCTCGGTGTCGCGGGCGGCCCGGCGGAAGGGGCACCAGGGTCGGTGGTGCGCGCGGGAGGGGTGGGACCACGTGGTGGACGACAGGCCGTCCCCGGCGGCGGCGTCCGGAGGACCATCGACGGTGGTGCCGCCGCAGGACGGGCAGACGTGGAAGGCGGCCAGACGCACCTGCTCCCCGGCGAACCATTTGTCCTCGGGACGATCGGAGCCGGCGGCGCCCAGGTTGAAGTGCCGGACGGCGGCCCGGCGGGTGAAATCGACACCGAACACCGCACTCGCGTGCCGCCAGGAGCCCGGCGCGATGTCGGCCGGGTCGATATCGACGGCCACGGCGGTCTCGTAGTGGCGTTGCTCGCGGTCGTCGTTGGTGTCGCTGATCTGGGCCTGGTCGCGGCGGTCGTGGGCGGTCACCCGGGTGGGGACCAGCACCTTGTGCAGCGACTGCACCCCGGCGATCTCCCGGCTGTGGCAGCGCGGGCAGGGCGAGACGTCGTCTGCGGCCCGCCAGGTGCGCACATACCCGCACTGTGGGCAGATGCGCCATTCCTGCCATGCACGGCGAGAAGAGGTGCCGATGTCCAGGCCGTTGACGTGGTGCTGGTAGCCCTGGATGTAGAAGGAGTTGCCGGGGGCCAGTTCGGTGAGGGCCAGCCGGGCCGGGCGGCTGTATTCGCGGACCTCGCTGCAGTACCGCTTGCCGTCGGGGGTCTCCTCCTCCCAGGTCAGCGTGGCCTCCAATGTGGTGGTGGAGTCGACCAGGGAGTAGTTGGGCAGCAGTCCCAGCTCCACCAGCACGTTTTGGGCGTTCTGGCGGCCGATGGCGGCGATGTGCCGGGCGGTGGCGCGCCGCTCGGCCTCCAGGGACTTTTTGATGGTCTGCTGGCCGGGGTCGGACTTCACCAGCTCCCCGAGCGCCTGGTCGATGGTGGCGATGCGGTCCCGCAGGTCGGCCAGGCGCTGCTCCCACTGGGTGCGCACCCACTCCACGGCGTCCCTCAGCCCGCCGGTGGCGAAGGAGCGCAGGTCGGTGGCGGCCTGCTCGGAGACGGCCGCGCCGAACAGCCCCAGGAATTCTTCGGCCGGCTCCGCGCCATCGGCCAGGGCGGCCTCCTGGAAGGCCTGCAGCCAGCCGTTGTCGCCGAACAGCGCCGAGGCCCGCCGCGGCATCGGCGCCACCCCGGAGAAGCGACCCCGGGCGCACAGGTCGACCAGGTGCGCGACGTACTGGCGGCGCAGGATCTCCACCGCCGACAGGTAGCTGCCCGGCGGGGTGATCTCCCCGTCGATCATGTCGCGGGGCTCGGCCAGGAAGTACAGGTCGCGCGGTGCGGAGCCGACCATGGTGACCAGCAGCGCGTTGCCGGTGCGGCGTCCGGCGCGCCCGGCCCGCTGCACGTAGTTGGCCGGGCCGGGCGGCAGCGAGGCCAGGATCACCGCCGACAGGTCACCGATGTCGATGCCCAGTTCCAACGTGGGCGTGCACGACAGCACGTTGGGGTCGTTGTAGCGGGTGCCGCGGCGGAAGCGTTCCTCCACGTCCTCGCGCTGCTTGCGGGTCAGCGCACCGGTGTGCTCGGCGGTGACCACCCGGAAGGTGCCCTCGCCGAGGTAGAGGTGGCGGTAGTAGTCGTTGCGGTGGTTGTGGGTGCCCCGGTCGGTCAGCCGGCCGCCGCACCGGTAGCGGGGGCAGGGCTGGCCATACCAGTCGCCGAGCCGCTCGGGCGGGACGGTCTGTACCCAGGCGCACCGGTCGCAGCCGATGCCGGCGTCGTTGACCTCCTCGTCGGCCAGCAACCGGACGGCGATGTGGCCGGGCTGCAGCCCGTAGACGCCGGTGGTGCCGTCTTCTGCGGTGCGTTTGGCGATCACCCCTTCGGTCGCCAGGATCGGCAGCAGCCGCGCCAGGTAGTGCCCGGCCTGGCCCTTGCCGATGCCCAGGCAGCGCATCGTCCAGTCCTGCGCCCAGCCCTGCTCGGCGTCGATCCGGTCGAATTCCGAGTGGCGCTTGTGCCGGTCGAGCAGGAAGGCCGGGGCGCTCAGGCCGCGGGGGAAGGCGGGCATGCCCTCGGGGCGGCCGCCCCAGATCGCCCCGAACCGGCGGGTGCCGGCGTTGCGCATCCAGGCGTCCAGCCACACGTGCTTGACGGCGCCGCGGTAGCGCAGCCGTTCCAGCAGGCCGCGGACGAACACCAGGTAACGGTCGGGCGAAGGCAACTCCAGCAGGCCCGGCATGGCGGTGTGCACGTCGCGGGCCAGCTCGGCGACCCGCTCGGGGTCGGTGAGCACCACCTCGGCGGCGGCGGTGCGGGTCAGCTCCAGGGTGCGGCCCTGGCGGGAGCGCAGCCCCAGTTCCATGACGGCGGCGAACGCCAGCCGCTCCCCGATCATCCGCCAGGCCTTGGGGCTGCCGGTGGTGGTGCCCGCCAAGATCGCGTCGATCTCCGGGTACTCGTGCAGGTCGGGCGGGACGACGGCGGGCAGCACGTCCTGCTCGCTGGCCGCCGCGGCCAGGTCGGCGATCAGGTCGTTGAGGGCGATGGGCCGCTCGACCTCCAGGCGGCTGGTCAGCAGCCGGCGCAGCGAGAACTGGTAGGAGCGGCTGGCCACGAACCCGGCCCGGTGCGCGGCGTCCTGCACCGAGTCGTTGAACAGCAGGGTTTTGCGCTGCTGTTCTTCCAGTTGCCCGCCGCCGAACAGCTGGGTGATGGCCACCGACGCCAGCGAGGCCAGCCCGGCACCCAGGAAGCGGATGCCTTCGTCGGTCTCGCAGGCCGGGCAGCGGTCCTGCTCGGCGGCGTTGTTGGACTCGACGGTGTCGGCCAGGTCGGCCAGGACGAAGACGATGTCGCCTTCGCCGTAGACATCGCCGTCGCTGACCGGGCGGACGCGTTCGCCGTCGAGGACCGCGAGCTTGCCGATGCCCGCCTCGGCTTCGCTGCGGGTGGCCAGCATCAGCGGGCGGACGCGTTTCTTGCCCGGCCCGACCGCCTCCCGGTAGATGCGGCGGGCGTCGGTGAGGAGCTCACTGGGGGACCGTGCCGGGGAGTAGGCGGCCCAGCCGGACCGGCCGCAGTGCCGGCAGTACACCGCCGGCAGCAGTATCTTGCCGGTGACGTCCAGCATCGACTCGGCGTCCAGGACGGGCAGCCCGTCCTCCCAGGCGAACGCCGGGGTGTGGTGCACCAGCCGCAGCAGCCGCGACACCGCCCGCACCCACATGTGCGTTTCGATCAGCAGGAACGGCCGGTCGGGATGACCTGGGCGGCGGGCGGCCGACAGCAGCGCCACGAACCGGGCCAGCGCCATCGCCGCCCGGGCCGGGCCGGCCTTGACGGCGGCGCCCCAGCTGTAGGCGCCGCGCAACGGCAGCAGCTCGAGCATCTCCGGCAAGGTGCGCGGCTTGCCGCCCAGCACTTCCAGGACGGCCCGGGTGAAGATGTGCCGCTGCAGCACCTCCCCCAGCTCCGAAGGGCTCAGGTCGCGCCGCCCGGTGACGGCGGCGGCGATCGCCTCCAGCGCGCCGGGCTCGCGCAGCGGGTCACCGCAGGCGATCAGCTCATCGGGGGTGGGCAGCGGCAGCGTGAAGTCGATGTCTTTGGTGAACTCCTCCACCGACAGGCGGTCTTCGCCGATCACCGACTCCGGTGGGAACGGCACCCCGAACACCTGCTCGGCGACCTTGCGGATCTCGGTGCCGTCGCCGCCCTCCCCCAGCGTGGCGCTGGTGGCCACCGGGCAGATGTCCCCCAGCGGACGTCCCGGCCGGGCGCGGCCGACCGCCGCGGCCAGCCGCCGCAGCAGCATCGCCACATCGGTGCCCTGGGCGCCGTCGTAGGTGTGGAACTCGTCGATCACCACGTAGGCGATCTCGGCGTCCTGCCACAGCGGCAGGTCCTCGGCCCGCTGCAGCAGCAGGTCGAGCATCTTGTAGTTGGTGATGAGGATGTCGGGCGGGTTGCGGCGGATCTCCGCCCGCTGCGTCATCACCTTGGCGTAGCCGGTCTGCGGGGTGTCGCCGATGTAGAGCGCACCGGTGACCTCGTGCAGGCCGGGCTGCTGGAGGTAGTCGTTGAGCCGGACGGCCTGGTCGGTGGCCAGGGCGTTCATCGGGTACAGCAGGACGGCCTTCACCCCGTGCCGGCCGCGGGCCCGCTGCCGGCGGCAGTGGTCCAGCACGGGGATCAGGAACGACTCGGTCTTGCCCGACCCGGTGCCCGTGGTGATCAGGGTCGGCTCGGCCGGGCCGTGGAGGGTGCTGAGGCGGCGGAAGGCCTTGGCCTGGTGCCGGTAGGGCGTCCAGGACGGCGGGGCCCACTCCAGGCAGTCCCGCCAGCCGTCGTCGGCGACCTCGAACGGAGTGCGGATCCGCAGGTAAGGGCCGCGGAAAATGCCCTGCTCCGGGTGAGTGAGGAAGCGTTCCAGCGCCTCACGCACCGCCGGTTCGGCCAGCGCGAACGTGGTGGTGAGGTACTGGGTGAGGCTCCGCTGCAGCTCCTCGGCCGCCAACGTCGGCTTCACGACTCGTTACCCCGTTCTAGTTGCCCTGCTGTGCCTTGCGCAGCCGCTCAGAGAAGACCGCGTGCGCCTGCCGGTACTCGGCCTCCCGGTCGGCCTTGTAGAAGGGAGGCGTGTAGCCCTCGGGAGGCGGAGCGTTGACCTCCGGGTCCAGGTGGGCCATGAGCTGCTCGAAGTGCTCCTTGGTCTGACCGTAGCCGTAGGCGTTGTGGTTGCCGGCGATCTTGCGACCGTTGGCGTCGAACCAGGTCTGGGCCTCATAGTCCGCCAGGACCGGGTAGCGGGAACGGTAAATAGCTACAAGCTGCTCGGCCGACATTCCTAGCCAGAGCGCAACCAAAGCGTCTACTTCCACGAGCGCGGCACGCCGTTCCCGTTCAGTGCGCAGCGGCGTTGCGTACGTCCACTCTGGCGTGATCGCATCCGGGTTACCAAGCGGCTTGAGACCTGACCAGTCCACAGCCCACTGTTCGTCTACCCAAGCTGGATCGTACAGCTCAGCCCAAAGCGGAGCGTACGCCTTGGTAAGGCAGTTAAGCCGAAGAGTTCGGAGTAGCAGCGCCGAGGCCAGTGGATGACCCGGATCAGCAGCAGGCATCTTGCTTGCCCCAGCATGCTGAAGATCAGATCGACCAGTAATTCGCAGTAGATAGTCCAGCGGCAGAGCAGCCCAAAATCCAGAATTCAGAGCAGTACTCCGGCTATCCCCAAGCACTAGCGCATGTACAGCATGTATATGCGCAGGCCCTGGAGGAATCAGCGCAGCAAACAACGACCGCTCATTAGCCAATGGAATCATACAACGCCAAGCAAGTCGATAGAATTCCGTACAGCGACGAGATATCCCATCACTATCCATCCACTCATCCTGCCTAGCGAGATAATCATCCTTACTGCAAGCACGTTCATAGTTGCTCACAGGAACAGCATCGACAGGAAGAGCAACAAGATCCCAAGAGGACCAATCTTGATTATTGCGACAAGGGATATTAGGCTGCTTGGCAAAAGGAGTAGCCTGCGCAAAGTGCGGCCCTTGAAGAATTACATCTCCCAGAGAATCTGGCCTTCTAGTATTCCATCGAATAGTGCCATCCTTCTTGCTATTCGCCTCATTATACCCTCCGCTGATTTTTGGACCATAAGCAGCCAATCTAGAGTTGTAGGACGATAGAGCTTCAATTGCATCCGCTTCAGCAGTAGTTACTGGGTAGAGAAGCGGCGCCCAATCCACTGGACCCGCAGTAAACCCACTAACCTTCCTCCATCGGGAGAGAAGCTCCTCATCAACCCAAATCAACCGCGCCTTATGCGGACGAGTATCCCACCGCCCCTCATGCCGAATGCCAGGAATCTCCCCAGAGCCATTATGCTCAAAGGAAGAGATGATCACCTGCGGATCAAAAATCCAACTTACGTGAGTGAAACCAATCGACTGTCGCAGCCCATAAATATGGACCCCATACTCAATTTTGTCCCTAATTTCAGCAAAGAGATAGAGTTGGTTCGAGAAATGGGCGTGGAATCTAAGATGCCTGTAAGCTGCAGCCCGCAATCTCCCCTCTTTTACTCCATTAAAGTGACTGTCTGGATGAATAAGCCCCGAAATCCCTCTTTCACCAATGTTGTTCCACACACGACACATGAAGGCGCGGTACAGGTCTGGGCGGGTACCGGCAAGCAAGGGGTAGACAATCCCGGAACCGATAAACTCAACCGCACCCGCGTTAGCTGTTAGCTCCTCCAGATAGTAGGACCTGGCATTTGCCGCAGACAACACAGCTGACCTACGAGAGCGCCGCTCAGAAAGAGCAGGTTTATCCGCCAGCTTGAACCAGGGATCGAATTCTGCGAGAACTGCATCCTCCAGCCAGTCGGGCCGCACCCACGGCGGGTTACCAACCTGGAGATCGAAGCCCCCCTTATGGAATACCTGGGCAAACTGAAGCTCCCAGTGAAAGAAAGTGTGCCGAGAGGCCAGATCATCGACGACATTGAGCCAGGGGAAGCGATCAGAGAGTTTGAGGGGCGAATCCATGCCCATCCAGACTGGAAGTTGATCCTCGTGCTCCTCTAGGTCGGCCAATGAGGCAAATTCAGCACCAAGGGAATCTTCCGGGATGTCAGCACGACCAAGAACTGCCTCGGCAAATTCCAGCCAGTCACCAAAATCTGCAAGCGGGACGATCTGGCGCACCGGTTCGCAAGCCGAACGCTTACGAGCAGATCCGGGAGCATTTTTTCGGCTGATTCCAATGGCGCCGGCCGAGCGGAGTTCACCAATGGCCTGGTCAAAGCTGACCTGTTTAAACTCCTCGGTTTCGAAGAGCGCGTCGGTCTCGTATACGGGCTTGAATCCAGCCGACTCGACGGAGGCCTCGTTCGCCTCAGCGGTGGACGGCTCGAGCCATGTGGGCCCGGTCTCGAAAGCTTCCTGACGCTTGTACACCTCATCAGTCCCATCGAGAAGGCCCACGCGGTCCAAGGGCCAGAACCACAGAGCACACCAGGCGTCCATGACCTTCTTCAGCCGCCAATATGGGGTTCCCGGGGCAGTGAGATCTCCGAAGACCTTCTCTTTGGGAAGAGCGCAGAAAGGCTGTTCGATCCAGTCAGCGCCCCAGACGTCGATCTTACGACTGATCTCTCGTTCGGAAATGGTCAAACGTTGAATGACCAAGTCCCACAGGTACTCGACACGCCTCGCTAGAGCCTGGAGTCTCTGGAGCTGGGACGGCTTGCGAGCACTACCCTTATCGGAGACCTTAGCACGTATCTTTTTACGCCAAGCAGCAAGCTGCTTAGCCTGCTCGGGTGCGAGTTCCTTAGCCTCCTTGGCCCCAGCCACGGCACCCCAGCCTTCAGCTGGCACCAGGAAATGGTGAACCTTACCCTCTGGAATAGAGCCGGTGGAGAACGGAATGTCCTCAGGCGCAGTCTTGAGCCACTCCCCCTTGGTGAGCTGGGCCGCGTCGTAGACCCGGCGGCCAGCACCGATGAGGGAGTTGCCTCGGCGCAGATGCAGCCCGAACCAAGGGGCCTGCAGGCCGGGGTGCATGACGTTCAGCCAGATGGAGATCTCGGCCAGCTCCACGGCGGTGTCGTTGAGGTCGACGCCGTAGCAGTTGTGGAGGGCGATGTAGGCCTTGACCTTCTGCAGTTCCTGCTCGTAGCGCTCAGGGTCGATGGTCTGGCCTAGTTCCTCCTGGCGTCGCTTGAGGTACTCGGCAGCGACCTGGTTGATGGCCTCGTTCAGGAACGCACCCGAGCCCAGGGCGGGCTCGCAGATCTTCCAGCCCAGGATCTCGCGAGCGCTGGTTCGCTCACCGTTCTGGTCGAGGCGGTGCTGGAGGGCGAGCTGGACGGTGACCTTGGTCAGTGACTCGGGGGTGTAGTAGGAGGCGCTGGTCTCCCGGTCGCGGCCGGCCAGGCGGTAGACGAAGGAGCCCTTCTCGTAGCGGACGAACTCGTCGGTCTTGTTGCCGTCCTTATCGACCCGGCGGACGAAGACCTCCGAGGGGTACTCGTCCACCTTGGAGGCCGGGATCATCCACGAGCCGTCCTTGGGGTCGCCGTTCTTGGCGACCTCGTACAGCTCCTCGGTGGCGATGAACCCGGTGTAGGACATCAGCCCCTCGTACACCGCGCCGAGCTGGTTGATGCCGAGCTGGGCGTAGGAGATGAACCCGCCGCGTTCCTTCTTGCGCCCCTTAGCGAGCATCAGCTTGCGCAGCACCTGGTGCAGGGTCTCGTTGCGCAGCCGCGTGTCGATCTTGGGAGCATTCGGATCGTCGGGGTCGTAGCCGGGCATGGTGAAGGCCCGCTTGCCGATGAGCTTGATGGCCTCGGGTTCGAACAGCTCCGAACGCAGCGGTTCGAAGCGCAGGCCCTCGCCGTCGGAGGTCTCCTCGCCGGTACGCGGGCGGTGGCCCTTGTTGACCATGCGGAACAGCAGGTCCAGCGACTCATACAGGTGGAAGCCGTGGCGGGCCTCCTCGCCGACGACGTCGCGAACGACCAGGTCGCCGAGGCGGGCCATGCTGTAGCCCTGGATGTAGTCCTTGTCCTTGACCGGCAGGATGCCCAGCTCGGGGCGGGCCTCGGCGTACAGCAGGAACAGGATCCGGTACAGGTAGCGCAGCGACTCGCGAGTCAGTTCCTTGGCCAGCTCACTGGGGTCCTTGAGCTGTTCGGGCTGGACGCCGTGCTCGCGGATGCGGGCGAGGACCTCGTTGGCGATCAGCTCGACGGACTCCTTCAAACCGTCGCGCAGCTCCTTGGAGACGCCGACGGCGTGGTTGCGGGAGGCCTCCAGCAGTTCGGTGAGGACCTCGCTGCCGCCTTCCTCGGGGGGCAGCAGCGAGTCGGCGCCGAACAGGGCGGCGATGGTGGCCAGCTCATCGGGGTTGTTGCGGCCCAGGGCGATGTCGAGGCTGACCCCCAGGTAGCGGCCTTCGCCCCAAGTGGCGCGGTCGGCCAGCACCAGCACCCCGCCGGCCAGGATCAGCACATAGCGGGGCGGCTCCTCGCAGGAGAACAGCCAGGTGGCGAGCTTGGTGCCGGAGGTGATGCCGTCCTTGCTGCCGTCATCGACGGGCTGGAGCAGCAGCCCGGCCTGTTCGTCGTCGAGGGCAGCGTCCACGTCGGTGGCCCAGCCGCACTCGATGGCGACCAGGTGCCGGTGGGCGTAGGCGACCGGGACGGTGTAGGGCTCGTCGCTGCCGGCGCGTTCGACGGTCAGCTCGTGCGGGCGGGCCTCGTAGCCGAGGGCGCGCAGGATCTCGCCGTGCAGCTCGTGCAGGGCCTTGCGGCGTTCGGCGAGCTCGTCGGGGTCCAGGGCCTCCCCGTTGCGGATCTTGGCGTCCAGGCCGGCGAAGTACGGGCGGTCGGCGAAGTAGGGCTTGCCAAGGGCCCGCAGGCCCTTGCGGGGGGTGAGGCGGCCGTCCTTTTCCTCGGCGGTCCAGCGGGCGAACAGGCCGTCCTTGCGCTTGAGGTCCTTGGGCAGCACCTCGGCCAGGTAGTGGGCCGAGAAGTAGTCGCCCTTGTTGACCAGAGAATCGAAGCTCATCGAGGTCCGTCCTAGCTGAGGTCCTGGTGGGGAACGAGCACGGCGAGCACGCGCAGCAGCGGCGAGCCGGTGGTGCGCAGGGAGTCCAGCAGCCGGCGCTGCCGTTCGACGGTGTCGGTGACGTCTTTTTCCTTGCGCTTGCGGTGGGAGACGTGGGTGCCGTCGAGGGTGAGCTGACGCCACTCCTCCAGCCGGGTGCGGTAGGCCTCCAGCGGCTGGACGATCCGGGCGTCGTAGTCGGCGCGGCGGGCCTCCAGGTGGCGGCGGGCCGCGGCGACCGCCCCGGGCAGGCGCTGCTGCAGCGGCTCCAGGTCGATCGGGCGGCCGGTGTTGATCATGGAGGGACCGACGCCGGCCTTGGCGAGGAGCTCCACCATGTCGGTCTCCAGCACACCGGCCTCGGTGACGGCCATCCACTCCACCACCGTGGGGCGGCCGAGGGCGTTGGAGTAAACGCCCTGGATGAGGAAGACCGGTTCGTCCACCTCGGCGGTGATGACGGTGGCGCGTTTGCGGCCCAGCCGCACCAACACCTTGTCGGTCACCCAGTCGATCAGCGGGTGCAGGTCCGACAGGTAGGCGACCTCCGGCCACATGGTCTTGGTGTCGCGGGCCTCGGCCAGCTTGCGCTGGGCCAGGGCGCGGTCGAAGGTGACCTTCATGCGCTTGCGCACATCGTGGGTGCGCAGGTAGTCCGCCGGCAGCGCCGACAGCCGCTGCACCAGGTCCTTGGGCGGCCGGAAGATCAGCAGCTCGTCTTCGACTTCCAGGTCGGGCAGCAGGCCGAGGCTGTCGATGGCCTCTTGGACGAACGCCCGGGTGCTGTCGAACAGCTTCGGCACCCGCGCCCGCGGCGGTTCGGGCTCGGCCGGGTCGGCGCCGACCGGGCCGAGCAGGCCGGCCAGGAAGTCGTCCATCGGGGTGTCGGCCAGGGTGTCGTCGATGTCCCGGCCTTCCAGCAGGTCCTGGATGAGGCGGCGTTCTTCGCGTTCGGCGCGGTACTCGCCGGTGACGGCGACGGCGGTGCCGAGAGTGCGGTAGGCCTCCTCTTCTTTCTTCAGGAGCTTGGCGGAGACCGTGCGGTCGTCCTTGGCGCCCTCGACACCGGAGGTGAGCAGCAGGGCGCGGAACTGGGGTTCGTGGCGCTGGCCGTAGCGGTCGATGCGGCCGTTGCGCTGCTCGATGCGGATCAGGCTCCAGGGGACGTCGTAGTGGATCAGGTGGTGGCACTGGCGGTGCAGGTTGACGCCCTCGGAGGTGACGTCGGTGGTGATCAGCAGCCGCACGTCGCTGTCGGCCAGCCCGAACCGTTCGATGATCTTCTGTTGTTCCTGGTCGGACATGCCGTTGCCGAGCAGCTTGTCCACCGCACCGGCCTTTTTGAAGCCCAGTCGCTTCGGCAGTACTTCGGCCAGCCAGTTGACGGTTTCGACGCTTTCGGAGAACACCACGGCGCGGGTGTCGCTGCCGGGGCCGACGCCGATGTCGCGCAGCTCGCGCACCAGGGCGGTCAGCTTGGCCGAGTCGTCGTCGCTGATCTGCGCGGCCAGGTCCTGCAGGGTGGTGAGGGCGTCGATCTCCCGCTGTTCGGTGGCGTTCTTGAGGCGGTTGGCGACGGTCTTGGCCAGCGCCTTGTGGGAGGACAGGAACGACTTCAGCAGCGTGTAGGGGAACAGGCGGTTCTTGGCCGACACCACCGGGCCGCCGGTGCGGGCGTCCCCGGCCAGCCACACCTGGGTCAGTTCTTCGAAGACGCGTTCCTCGGCGGGGGTGGCCGGGCACCAGACCGGGACCGAGGGGCCGCGGTCGGGCCACTTGGAGCCCATCTGGTCCCGCACCTCGGGGCTGATCTTGGTGCGGCGGATGTAGAGGTGCTCGATGTCCTCGGCCGAGTATTTGGAGTCGTCGGTGATCGCGGCCGGGTCCAGCATGCGGATCAGCTCGGCGAACGACTCGGGCACCCCGTTGTGGGGGGTAGCGCTGGCCAGCAGCAGCGCATCGGTGCGGCGGGCCAGTTTGCGGGCCAGCTTGTTGCGCAGGCTGGCCTCACCGATGAGGTTGTGGGACTCGTCGATGACGACGACGTCCCAGTCCATCTCGTCCAGGTGCTGGCCGTATTTGCCCTCGTTCTTGAGGGTGTCGATGGAGACGATGATCCGCTTGTAGTAGGTGAACGGGTTGCGTCCGGCCGGCAGCTCCCGCTGGATGCGTTCGATGCCGACCGAGTCCAGCCGGATCAGCGGGATGGCGAAGCGGGTCCACAGCTCGCGCTGGAACTGCTCGAGCACCTGCTGGGGGGTGACCACCAGGATGCGTTCGCCCCGGCCGCGGCGGATCAGCTCGGCCAGGATCAGCCCGATCTCCAAGGTCTTGCCCAGGCCGACCACGTCGGCGATGAGGATGCGCGGGCGCAGCCCTTTGAGGGCCAGCTCGGCGGGGCGTTTCTGGTAGGTCAGCGGGTCGAGCAGGAAGGCGTCCGCCAGCGCCAGGCCCTGTTCGGTCTGCGGCAGCGGGGTGCGGCGCAGCACCGCCTCCAAAAACAGGCGGCTTTTGGCGAAGCTGGGGGTGTCGTCTTGTTCCAGCTCGGTCTGCTCGGGCTGGATGAGTTCGACGTCCTCCAGCTCGGTGAAGAACACCGCCTCCTCATCGCGCACGTACTCCGAGGCGCCCACCGCCGTGATCTTGTATCCGTCGCCGTGCGCGACCTTGGCGCAGGTGCGGACGATCCACTCCTCTGCCCGGGCTTGAATCCGGGCGCCGGGCGGGAATGCGGTCTCGGTCACGGTTCTCCTTGGGACGGGGGATGTCAGAAAGGGGCGTCGACGGCGTACTCGGTGCGCAGGCGGTCGGCGAGCCTGGCGACCACCGAGCCGGGCTCCAGGGGGCGGGGTGCGTCGCGGCGGGTGGGCCGGGGCGGCGGGGTGACGTCCTGGGGGTCGTCGTCGCGTTCCACGTAGGTCGCGGTGGCCAGGCGGCGGGCCGCGATGGGGAAGGCGGTGCCGTCGGCGGTGGCCATCGTTTTGAGCTGCTGGTAGACCTGGGCGATGGTGGGGCGGTCGTGGGGGGCGTGGGCGAGCATCCGGCTCAGCGGCTCGTGGAACTGCTGCGGCAGGCCGCTCAGGTCGGGCGCGACGTCGGGGTCGGCGATGCGCACCAGCAGGGCCGGGACGGTCTTGGCGTCGAAGGGGTAGTGCCCGGTCAGAGCGAACAGCAGCGTGGCGCCGAGGGCGTAGACGTCGCAGGCCGGTGAGACGTTCTTGGCGTTGGCTGCCTGTTCGGGTGCCATGCACGCGGGGGTGCCGAGCATGGCGCCGGTGGTGGTCAGGTCGCTGGACCCGTCCAGCAGGGCGGCCAGCCCCAGGTCGATGATCTTGGGGCCGTCGCGGCCGAGCAGCACGTTGCCGGGTTTGAAGTCGCGGTGCAGCAGCCCGGCCCGGTGGATGTCGCCGAGCCCGCCGGCCAGCAGGGCGCCCAGGGTGGCGGCTTGCTGGGGGTCGAGCGGGCCACGGGAGTCGATGTACTCCTTCAGGTTCAGGCCGCGGACGTACTCGACCGCCAGCCAGGGTTGGTCGGCGTCCTCGTCGGAGGCGTCGATCAGCGCGGCGACCTGCGGGCTCTGCACGGTGCGCAGGGCGTCGGTCTCCCGGGCGAAGCGGGCGCGCACCTCGGCGCGTCCGGCCAGGTCTTCCCGGATGACCTTGAGCGCGACCGGTTCGTAGTCGTCGGTCAGCCCGTAGTAGACCCGGCCCATGCCGCCGCTGCCCAGCCGCCCGCGCAGGGTGATGGAGCCCAGCCGTACGGGGTCTGAGCGCTCCAGCGGTTTCACCCCTGCCCCCATCTTGGCTGGTTCTAGCTTTCAACCTGTAGGGAGTAGGCTAGACCTGCCAACTAAGAGAAGGCAAGTGAATCGACTTCACAGGCTTGCGTCGAGATGATCACAGGGACTGCGCGCGGGAGTCCCAGCCGGGGGTATGGCAGAGGTTATCCCAGGTCACGGCCGCGGAGCAGGCTAATCGGCAAGAACGCGGCTGCCTGTTCGCCGCCGGGGCGTCGCACCGATGAGCAGACGGCCTCCGCTGCCGTGGGGTCCCTACCCATGCGCGGGGGCCTGGACGCGGGGCGCTCTGGGGCACGGTCCGTGAGCGCCACGTCAAGGCGAGGAGGGGCTGTGCATCGGTGCTCTCTGCGCGGCGAGCGGTCTCCACGCAGCCGCCGCCGGCCAGTGAGCACCGGCGCGGTGGTCACAACCGGAAAGCCTCAGGTGGTGCGCTCTTTCGCGCTCCCCAGGCCGGGATATCGCCTGAGTCGTCGGCGCTGTCATGACCTGCGGACGACAGGCGGACGGTTCTTGAAGATCGACCAGGCCAGCTCGTATAGGTCCGCGGAGACCACGATGTCGTAGTGCGCGTAGACCTCGTCACGCTTTTTCTTCTTGGTCCGGCGCGCGGGACGGTGCTCGGCCTCCGCCTCAGCGGAGAACCTGGTCAGATCGATATAACCGTCCCGGAGCGCAGACGGGCAGTACAACCGGTCCTCAACCCCCGTATCGGCAACGACCCGCAGCACGGGCACGGACTCCACTCCTTCGGCGAGGTAAGGGGAGAGCCAATTCCGCAACTTCACCGAGCCGGTGATCCCCATCCAGTGGCGGATCCGCAGCCGGTACCGGTCGCCTTCCTTGGTTGCGGTGCGGAAGGAGTGAAGGTCGATCCTCGCGTTCCAGCCGTCTGTGCCCAGCAGCCAGTACTCCTTCAAATGCGGCACCCAGTAGGCGAACCCCGCCGGCCCGGCGCGGAAGTACTCCCGCTCGGTGTACTGCGACCACGCCGCCTCGAAACGATCCCGCCACCGCTCCGCCACCGCAGATTCGGCCAGGCACAGAAAATGGCAGGAGCCACCGAGTCCGGCCTGCACGATATCGGCGTCCGCCCCGTCCTTGTCGAGATAAGAGAACGGCAGCCCGCCGTCCTGTCCATACAGGCCTATGACCGTCCGGCCGCAAAAGCAGCAGTCATATTTCCATCTCATGGATGACCGACCAGGTTGATCGAGGCCGTTGACCAGTGGTTCGTGAGGATCCCGGTCCTGTTGTAGTGGACAACGTTACAACTCCAGTCGATGGCTGCTTCGGGTGCTCTGGAGACCGGGGTGCCGCGCCGTAGCTCATCGAGCCCGGCTTTCCAGGAGGGGCGGGTGGGTGATGGGATTTTCTCGGCTGAAGCCATGAGCATGGGCGCCGGGATCTCCAGCGGGCCTAGGAAAGCCCAGCTACGGGTCTTATGCAGCCAATCCGGGGCCACTACGCCCGGTGTAGCGGGCGGTGCGCAGGTCATGCTCCGACCCGGGCTCGACCTCCAGCGCCTGTGGCGAGGCGGCATCCGGGCCGCGCGGAGGCCGGACGTTGCGGTGAGTGCCGTCCGGTATCGGTCTTCAGGGCCGGGCAGGCCCGGCGTATTTAAGATGCCGGGGCATGGGCGTGGATTGGGTGCCCGCGCGGGTGCGGGACGGGGTTGACGAGAACGTCCTCGAAGAGCTGCTCAGAGAGCAGGCGCGGATTTTCACGACGGCATACGTCGGCGAGGATCTGCTGACCGTGCGGCCCGATGCCAGCCTCGATGAGGACGAGGCGCGGAAACGGATGATCCGCGCATCGGATCGGCTGCAAGAGGTACTGGAGGTCTTTTGGGACTGGAACCCGCCGTGGCGGGTGTACGTGATCACCGCTAACTGGCGTTTTCCGCCGGAGTGGCGGGACGCGGCCTGGAGTGGGCTGAGCCCGGCTGCCGCCAGGGAGGCGCTGACGCGGTGGCGGCATTGGTATGAAGGTTGCCTGTCCGGCCGATACGAGCACTACCTGAGACGGCTGCGCACCTGGGAGCTGGCCCGCCATGTCGCCGGGCTTCAAAAGGAGCTGGTGGGAAAGGCCGTCGCATCGCTGGACACGGACAACAGGAAGACCCGGCGGCCGGAGTTCCGGAAGCTGCGGCACCAGGTGTTCGAGCTGCCCGACCCGCCGCGGATTCCGCTGCCGGGGTCGGTGCCAGCGGACGGTGAGGACCTGCCTTCTCCTGGGCAGGACGAGCACTGGGAGATGCTCGTCGCGCACATGAAGCGGCTGAAAGAGATCTATCATCCGTTCAGCCGGGCGGGCGGGTACGGAATGATGTGGCCCGAGTGGGTCAAGGAGGAAGAGCCCGAGAGAGCAGACCCGTGGCTGGAGGAGTTCTTCCAGTGGCTCCAGCCGCTGGTCGAGGAAGGGTACGCGCTCTATCTGTGGTAGCGCCGGTCCTTTGAGCTTCGCCGGGACGTGCTCTCCCGCCGGCGGAGATGCTGTGGCCGTGCTTGTGGGCTTTCGGGACTCCGTGGTGGGGGCGGGAGTGCGGGTAGCCGGGGATCAAGGGTGATCCCCGGCCGAGGCTTCAGCGGGTGAGGCGAAAGCTGAAGTACCGGGGAGTCAATCCCTGGCGGGCCGACGGAGCCGTGCCGGACGCAGGCGTCAGACGGTCTGCTTGAGCCGGGCCAGCAGGGCGGTGAACTGGGCAAGGGGCATGATCAGATGACCGCGCTCCCGACTCTTGGAATCACGGATACCAATGCCCTCGGCAAGGTGAGCGGCCTCAACGTAGTTGCCTCCGTTGGAGGCGCTGTAGCTGCTCCTACGCCACCGTGTACCCATGCTCGTTCCCCTCTTCCCAAGTAGGAGGGCTTGGGCAGCCGGGAGCCAGAGGCGACCCCCGGCCTGCGCCCGTTGGCAAAGGAAAGCTCGAGGACATGGGGGTTGGCTCTTGAACGCCCGAGGGCGTCCCATTGAGGACTGAGAGGTCAGGCGGCCGGGGACTGCTGCTTGAGCTGGGACAACAGGGCGGTGAACTGGGCAAGGGGCATGATCAGATGACCGCGCTCCCGGCTTTTGGAATCACGGATGCCGATACCCCCGGCAAGACGGGCGACCTCAACGCAGTTGCCTCCGTTGGAAGCGGTGTAGGAGGACTTGCGCCACTTCTGGATGGTCACGTCCATCGTTCTTCCAGCACCTTCTTAATCAAGTCGATCGACTGACCGACCGGTAGAGCATGATTTCGGATCGCTTTGAACGTCTCCGTCATCTTCAGCAGGCCGTCAGGTACACCTGTTGTCATACCATGCAGCGCGGAATTTACATACGCCACTTCCGAACGATCATCCAACGTCGCGATGACGAATCCCTCAGCGTTACCTGGGTGGATGGCGTCCCTGGGCACGATGTGGATGGAGAGGCGAGGCGAGATCAATGCAAGCAGATGCTCAAGCTGCTCGCGCACTATCTCGGGGCCTCCTACCTCCTTGTAGAGCGTCACCTCTTCAAGCAAGCAGACCAACGAAGGAGGCGGCGGAGGCGGGCGGTGGAGGATCTTCTGTCGAGTCATACGCGCCGTCGCCGCCTCCTCGCTTCCAAAGAGGACCGTACGGGCGTATGTCTCCGTCTGAAGGAGCCCATAGACGAGCATCGGCTCAAATGAGCGAAGCATGACTGCCTCGGCTGCTACCACAGGCCAGTCGAACTAACTCGGGTAAACCGCGCCCAGCACTAGGTCGTCCCAAAGCTGCAGGAGCCTGCCGCCCGCTTTCAGCTCCCGGTCCATGGCCTCGGCGAACTCGCGGGTGCAGCGGGTGCGGCCGCTTTCGGCCTGGCCGACGCACTGGCTGGTCACGCCCCGGCCGTGGTTGGCGCGGCGGCCCAGGCTCTCCTGGGTCAGCCCAGCCTCCTCCCGGTAACGGTGGAGCTGGCGACCGAAGGCCAGCAAAGTCGGAGAAACGTTGCCTCGCCTACGCCGGGGAGCCATGTTCCATCCTCCCAACTAGATGAAACCAACCTGGGCGTCAATGAAACCTAGAAAGGGCAGCGCAAGACACCCAAGGCCATTTCCCAACCCTCATCCAGCGCTTTGTGACGAAGCACACTCGATCGGTGGCTGAATATCTACAAAACTCAGAAGCCACCACCCCGAAAGAGAATTTTCATGATCGACGAACGCTCCCGTCCGAGCACATAGAAAACCCGCCCCCGCAACCCTCGAACACTTTCACGATCTCCTTGCTCGAATCACCGACTTCCTCTGAACTAGCACGCACTTGCACTCACCAACAACTATACAAATGAGGCTATTTACACATCCTGGACGACGCACTTTTGATCACGCGAACTGGTCGCCAACGCCTCCGAAGCTACGCCGGCAAAGAGCTGCGCTGCCGCATCGAACGCAACCCCTACGGCGCCCTCATCTCCGTCTGGGTCTCTAGCCCCCGCACACCCACCCTCAAACCCATCACCGAACTCACCCCGAAGCCCTCGACCGGCGCGAAGACACCTTCGACTCCGGCGGCGGCTGGGGCCTGCCCATCGTCCAGGCTCTCTCCGCCGCCTGCGGCTGCACCCCGCACCCCACCGGCGGCAAATGGGCCTGGGCACGCCTCATCCCGTGAGCAGCCGCATCCCGTTGTTCAAGAAAGTCAGGAGCTTCCAGCAAAGCGGCTCCGGAATTCCCTCGGCCGTCTTTCTCCTGCCGTGGATCCCAGCGGAGCGCTCAGGGGCGAGTTTCAACGGCGGATGCAGAAAGACCGGAGCCGAATCCGGCGCCGGAATGGCCGGTCCACTGAGATTTTCCCCATGAAATGAAGCGGGGTCGCACTCTACCTCCTCCCACCAGGGCGAAGGCGCGCCTGGCCGCTTCCTGCGGACGCTCCTGTCCCTGGCGATCGGCCTGGGACTTTGCGTATCGCCCCTGTGCCGTCCGTCCCTGCTTTCACCGGTGCTCATGCGCCGCCCCGCGGGCCGGTGCCGCCTCTCGGCGGCACCGATCAGGTGAGAAAACCTCACCGGAAGCCGTTTTCGGTCAGGAATTCTCCCGGCTATCCTCGGAACGTGACTCGGCATCGGTGATCGGCTGCTCGTCGTAGACGATGTCCGCCGCGCAGCGGAACCCGGTGGACGGTCCCTGGTAATCGATCGCGGCGGCGCGCACCACGGAGACCATCCCGTACACCATGACCGGGTCGCTCCAGCCTCCCCCGCAGATCCCACGGATCTCCGAGTAGCGGTCGGCCGAGGTTCTCCCCTCCGAGACCCATTCACTGACGTTGCCCGCCATGTCCGCCACGCCGAACGGCGAACGGCCGTCCGAGTCGCCCTCACAGAACGCCTTGACCGGGCTGGTGCGATGGAACCGCGAGCCGGGCAGCATGTTGTGGTTGCAGCGGGTGGGATGCCACACGTCGCCCCAAGGATAGGTGCGGTCGTCCCGGTCGCCACGGGCAGCCTTCTCCCACTCCAGCGGAGTGGGCAGGCGCTTGCCCGCCCACAGGGCGTAGCAGAGGGCGTCCCGCCAGGTCACGTTCACCACCGGATGGTCCGGCAACCCCCGGGCCCCGGCGTACAGCCCCTCAGGCATCGGGTAGTTGGTCGCCTCGACGAACTCGGCGTACTCCCGGTTGGTCACCGGTGTCTCGTCGATGTCAAACGCCGGCAGATGCACCTTGCGCGGCGGGTCGTCCGGAGGGGACAGCCAGGCGATCTCCTGCGGGTCGATGGGCAGCTGCGCCGAGTTGATCGCCTGTCTCACCTGGTCGCCGCTCAGCCCGTGGTGGAACACTCCGGCCCGGATGCGGATCATGCCCGGGCGCGGCGGGCGCGGCACGCGTTCGTACATCTGCTCGCCGCAGACCGGGCACCGGGGGTCCCGGTAGGTGGCGACGAAACCGCAGTTGCGGCAGAACGGCAGTTCGGTCTCCCGTTCGGCGACGTCCTCGGCTAGTCCGGGGGTGCGGAGAACCGCGACGACATCGTCGGCGGAGGGGCGTTGCTCCGGTTCCCTGGCCAGCATGGCGACCACCAGGTCCGCCACCTGTGGCGGGACCGACGGCTGGTTCTCGACAAGCCGCCACCGAAGGTGCTCGGGGTCCAGCGGGAAGCGCGGGTATCCCCCTGTCAGGCACTCGAACAGGATGACGCCCAGGGCATAGATATCGTCGGCCGGGTCATCCAGGTGTTTGTTCTCCTCCCGCTGCGGCGACATATAGGCCGCCACCTGGGTGATGATCCCCGCCTCATCATGCGCCCGGGACAGGCCCCAGTCGATCAGGCGGACCTCGTTGGCGCGGGTGAGCAGGACGTTGCTCGGCTTGAGGTCGCGATGCCGCACGTTCCGCGCGTGCGCGAAAGCCAGTGCCTCGGCCACCTGCCCGCAGACGCGCAGCGACTGGCTCAGCGACTGGCGGCGGCCGCAGCCGACCAGGTCGTGCAGCGCCGGGCCGTCCACATACTCCATGTAGAGCACCGGACCCAGGTCCTCCAGGCTGATCATGGCCTGGACCGCGAGCGTGGTGAACGGCGCCCCCTTCAACTGGTTGGCGGCGATGCGGCACTCTTCGAAGAAGGCCTTGGAGACCGATTCTCCAACGCGCGCCAGTACCTCGTCGCTGATGCGCTTGAGGACCTTGCGGCCGCCGAACTCGTCCTGCAGGATGCCCACTTCGCTGAATCCGCCCCGGCGGATTTCGATGACCGTCTCGCCTGTCGGCAGCACCCTGCCTTCGGTCAGCCCCATTTACCTTCCTCCTCTCACTTTCAACGAGGCCTCCGGCCGACCCCGCGAAGGAGATCGATCAGCCCGGGAACCCGTACGCCGCCGAATCCGAAGAACACAGACCACAGGACGAGCAGCCAGGCGATGACCCTCAGCACCTTGCTCACCTGGGCCCATATCCGCTCGAGCCTGCTCGGAGGGCCTTCCTTGACGGTGATCTGGACGTTCTGCCGTGTCGTGGCACCGGCGGCGTCGGCCACCGTGACCGTGACCGTGCTCGTGCCGACCTCGGCGGGCCGCCCGGTCAGCGTCCCGTCGGGGTTGAAGGTCAGGTCCTTGGGAATGTCGCCCCGGTAAAACCACTTGTAGGGCGGTGTCCCGCCCTCGGCGGTGAAAGCGTGCCGGTAGACCTGCCCCTCGGTGGCGAATATCAGGCTGGTGGCGGCCAAGATGCGCGGAGGGGACGCCGCCGCGGCCTGCAGGCCCGCCGGCCGGGTGCTGAAGAGCAGCTCGCGCTGGTCCTTGCGGCCCGCTTCATCGGATACCTGGACGATCGCTCGCAGGTCCTGCCTGCGGACGGGAGTGCCCAGCACCGTTCCGTCGTCGCCGATCCGCAGGCCGTCCGGGAGGGAGCCGGCGAGCAAACGCCACCGGAGCCGGCCGTCGCCGCCCCGGGCGGCCAGGGTCAGCCGGTACTCCTGGCCGATGATCGCCGCCGGCGCGGACGCCGTGGTGATCTGCGGAGGCGCGACCGGCTCGGGGCTAACCGCGCCGGTCACGCCGAGCACCACGGCCACGAACATCAGCGTGGCGATGATGATCAGCAGCATGTCCACGAAGCGCAGCTCGACGGGGGGCTCCCCGGAGGAACCGAACCGCCGCGGGGGAAGCAGTGTCGTCGCCATCTGTTCTCAGACTTCGGTCAGGCGGCTCAGCACCAACGGCTTGCCCAGCGTGGTGTGAATCTGCTGGAGGTTGGCGTTCACCTGGTCGAGCCGGGTGCGTACCTCCGCGGCGTCGAGCTCGTTCAGCCGGACGGTGAAGTCCCGTAGTGCCCTGCCGGCATCCTGGACCTCTTGGGCCAGTTGCCTGATCTCCCCGTTCAGCCGCCGGGTCTCGAGGCCCGGCGTGCCGAGCGTCAGCGGCGGTGAAGGCCGCTGCTCGGCGACCCGCCGCAGCGTCGCCTCCTCCACCTCCAGCAGCAACCGCTGCTCCCGTAGGTTCGTCCAGGTCAGCAGGAGGTGGCAGACCACGCTCGCGCCGAGCGCGAACAGGGTGGCGGAGAATGCCTGCGCCAGGTGGGGGACGACCTCGCTGACGAGTGCGTTCTTGAGCGCCAGGTAGTCCTGCCCCTTGCCGACGCTGGTTCCCAGTCCTCGTACGGCCGTGGACATCTCGGCGGCCGTCCCCAAGAACCCCAGGGCGGGCATCGCCCACACCAGCGCCCGTGCCGCTCCATAGGCGACGTCGCTATGCGCGTGGTCGAGTTCGGAGCGGGTCGCCAGGATCGCATTGTGCTCCAGGGCGTTCAGCGAGTCCTTCGGCATCCGCCGCAGCAAGGCCATGCGGCGCCCGATGAGCGTCTGCTCCTGGGGAAGGAATCTCCCCGCCCGGACCGCCTCCCGCTGCTGGAGCACGTACGCCCCGCGTAGCAGGACGAACAGCACGACCCATAGCAACGCGGCGAGGATCAGTGCGGCGATGGTCCCGGCGGCGCCGCCTCGTTCCAGCAGGTCGCCGACGAAGGGAAGCCAGCCGAGCAGGTGGAAGGGAACGGTCAGCGCCGTGATCGCCACCGCGCCCGCCCCCGCGACGGCGAACTCCGCCGATCGCGTCGGGGGCATCGGCTGCACCACGTTGGTGGCGTCCGCGGACTGACGGGGGTCCGGCGCGGATCGAGGAGCCGCGAACCTCAGAGGGTCGGTCACTGTGCATCTCCTTCACTGGTGGAGCCGGCAGCGATGGATCCGGGGTGCGCGGTCGACTGCGGGTCGTGGAATTCCAGGCGCCAGTAGCGATCCCCGACGCCTGCCTTGGGCCGGATGGGGATGAGGATCTCGTCGCCGTTCTCCAGCCGCACGGCGGCGCTCACCGGCTCAGGCTCGCCGTCGCCGCGGCGGCGCAGCAGGGGCAGGTTCCGTCCGCGTGGCTGCAGCGACCAGTGCGCGCCATGGCGGATCAGCCGGCAGTGGTCGCGGTGCACCAGGTCGCTGTCAACCTCGATGTCGGGCGTCACACCGGGAAACGGGCGGCCGATGCGGATCTCCTCGCGCCGGGTCGAGCCGTCGACCAGCACGACCTTCCGCACCCGGCCGCCCGGCTCGCGCACTCGCAAGAACACGGCGGGCGTGGACCACTCGGGCGGTGGTGCGGGCTGTCCGGCGGCCAGCCGTTCCGCGGCGGCCACCGCCTCGGCGGGCGGGGTGTCCGGCGGCAGTTCGAAGGGCGGGACGGAGCGCAGCGCCGTCGCGTGCGCGCCCTCGGAGAGGAGCGCGTGGAAGTGGGCGGTCGCCACCCGGCCGGGGTCGGGGAGACCGAGTTCCGCTTGGAAGGGGGCGGCCGCGTCCCGGCAGTCGCGCCACAGTTCCGGGCGTGCGGTGATGATCAGGTAGGAGCCGTGGTCCACCAGCCGCTCGGCGTGGACGTGCAGGTCCTCGGCGAAGGCGGCATCGGGCCGATCGGCGGCCGGGTCGTTCAGGTCCAGCAGGTAGCCGCAGCCGGTGCCCAGCGGCAGGGCGCTCACGGACGGGCGGTCCCATGTTTTGACCACGTCCCCGAGGGTGATCCCGTTTTCCAGGGCCAGTTCGTCCAGCAGGCGCAGTGCCGTGGTGCGTCGTCCGCACGGGTCGGCCACCACCACGGCCAGGTGCCGGGTCCGCAGCAGGTGCCGCAGCCGTTCCGCGCCCGGAGGCTCGACGTAGCGGGAGCGGACGATCTCCATCTCCCGGGCGGGTATCGGGCGCGTGTCCTCCGGTGCGGTTCCACCGCGGGCACCGGACGGCTCGCAGCCGGCGGAGGCGGGGGACAGTCCCGTGACTAGCAGGTCACCGGACGGGACCGGTACATACAGCCAGGCGTTCTCGGAGAACTGTTTGACCTTGGCGTGGATCGGGATCAGCTCGCGCGGCCGCAGCGCGGTGAAGCCGGCCTCGACCACGTCCTGGTAGACCCGGTGCGAGATGACCGCGGCCACGAGCGTGACCTCGGGATCGGTCAGGGTGAGGGCTTTTCGCGACGGCTCGCAGTCCAGCAGCCGGTGGACGTCGTTCATGGGTTTGCCGATGCCGTCGCTGGGTTTCCGGCCGCCGCTGTAGGGCAGCGGGCCCAGATGCACGCTCGCCCGCATCCGCAGCCGCAGGTCCGGGTCGTCGGTCCGCAGGGCCTTGTTCGTCTCTTCAAGGGCGAGCTGCAGTTCGTCCAGGAAGGGATGCAGCAGCAGCGGAACACTCTGCACGGGCAGTCCCAGGACGAACCCGTCCCCGGTCGACTGTGGGAACCGTCTTTCCTCCCAGTCCAGACCGGAGCGCCGCATCGCCGTCTCCAGCACGTGCGGGACGGCCTCGCTCAGGCGCGGCTGGCGCTCGGTCGGATTCGCCGTGAAACCTTCCAGATCCACGGCGAGCAGGGCGTGGAACGGCGGGAGTTCCCGGCTGAAACGCGGTCCAGGCAGGCGTGAGGCCATAGCGTCCTCCCCCGAAGCTGCTCGTTAGAACCCGCAGTGTGCGCCAAAAGGGGAAGGACCTTTGCCCAAAAGTGGGCAGTACCGGCAAATAATTTTCTGATCACTCTCCGCCGCACCTGCGGAGCGCATCGATGTCGTGGATCACCACCAGCCGCCGGCGGGTCTCCACGATCCCCAGGTCACGCAACTGGGCCAGCACCCCGACGACGGCATTGCGGGAGGCTCCGAGCATCCGCCCGAACTCTTCTTGGGTCATAGCCAGGTCCACGATGAAGGTCCCGTCCTCGTCCCGGTCGGCCAGCCGGTCGAGGGTCCGGCAGAGCCGCTGCTTGAGTGGCAGGCCGCCCTCCACTCGGGCCCGTTCGGACTCTTGGAGACGAAGCTGGTAGAGCCGCCGCATCGTGGCGTCCAGTCGGTTCTCCTCGATGAACCGCAGGAAGGCGGGCGCGGTGACCCAGCGGACCTCGCAGTCGGTGACGGTCTTCACCATGGAGGTCCGGGGAGTCCCGTTGAGCACGGCGATGTCGCCCAGTACCTCGCCTGCCGCGCGGAAGGCCAACGGGACCTCCATCCCATCGGCTTCTAGGCGGATCACTATCACCCTGCCGCGAACCAGGACGGCCACGCGGTCGCCTGGATCGCCTTGCCGCATCAGCACCCGTCCCCGCGGGGGGTTGCTCTTGGGGCCCAGCTCTAGCAGTTTGCGCCAGATCTGCGGCGGGAGCAGCGCCCCCAGCCCGGTCAGCTGCATCTCCTGGTGGTTCATGCCCGATTCCCCTGCCAATTCGCAGTCACGCAGCGGCGCACCACTCAAAGGAAAAGTATGCAGAACATTTCCCTTCGATGGGCGTGATATCGACTGAAAATCGTTTCAGATGAAATTTCCGACTTGTCCCACCAAATGACACGATGCACACACAGAACTCCCTTGTTCATACGCAACAAAAGGCCTGATTGTGCCCTTTTGATGCCTACGCGAAGAGTGTGCCCACTCAGGACCGCATGACCCCTTGACCACCACTGTATCCCTGATCGGTGATACGCTGAGATTTTCTCAGTGAAATTTACCGCCAAGCATTGCGAAGAGGAAAGCGATTGGCCGATGGAGCCGGTGCGGCCCCGTCGGGCCTGGACGGTCAGCCGAATGGATGGCCGGAACAACACTCACCCCTTGGCACCAAGAAGGCTGAACATTCCACTACGGAGGATGGCCCCGAGGCTCATGGAACCTTTTCAACACGCCGCCTCCACCGGTCGATACGGGGGCGTCGCCGGCTGAGGTGTCACAGTGCCGGGCATCGCCGAGGCCCCCGTCTCCGGCACTCAAGACCAGGTGTGGCAAAAGCTCCATGGCAGAGCAGCCGGATCGAGGCGCAGCGAGGACAGGCCGGGAAGAGCGACGGACTTTGGATCACCGTCCCGCGGCGACCGGTTGGAGAAGCCCCGAGCTCTCCGGCCAGGGCTTTTCTAACCGGGCGAGGTTCGCCTCCTCATACCCGCTCTGAACGACCGGCCGCCGTCAGGGAGCCGGCCTCAGATATTCCGGGAGGTGCTTGTTCAGCGTGTCGAAATTGATGTCCGCCGAGCATGAGCCCAACCGGGTGATCTGGGGGCGCCGGCCGGGTGCCAGCGGCTTGGTGAAGTCGTAGGAGAAGCACCCCGAGCGTCCCGTTCCGCCCACCCATGGGCCGGCGAGCACGATCCCCTGCTTGGTCTTGATGATCAGTTCATCGGGCCGGTTGTGAATGCTCAGTCCATCCGCATGGAAGCGGTAGGCGGCGACGGCGATCTCCTCATACGTCAGTGTTCCATCGGCGAGCTTGCCGGTGAACGCGCGTCCCAACTGGGCGACCCGACCGTCCAGCACCCGCTGAGCCTCCCGCTCGGCCCTGTGGAACCTCCACCAGAGCCAGAAGTTGAACAAGCCGATCGCAAGAACGGGGAGAAGAACGATGACGAGCAGGCACACGCAGACGATCCGTGCGATGAAGTAGTCCGTCGGCATACGCCCGTCGTCCTGACGATCGGCCATATGGCTCAGTCGTACCCAATCCCGGTCGGGCGGCGCCGTACCGCCTGTTGACATGCGGTCATGCCGACGTTCTTCGGGTGCACCGATTCACGGCTCACGCACAAGCCCAAGCAGGATACACAGAACATCTGCATTCGACCACATTAGAAAACCGCCACCCAATATCGGACCGTGCTTAAACCAGTTAAAGGATGTATCGGCCCTGTGGCGTCCAACGGCCATCTTTGAGGCCCTAAGGTCCGGTCCCTGTCAGACGTGATCGCTTCAGACGTTTACAACGAGCTCAGTGGCTGAAGGTCGCCAGACCGCTGGAGAAGGTCCTCGGCCACTGGCGGGCGCGCGGCGGGAAGCCGCGCTGCGGCTCCTCGGCAGAAGCCGCCTGCAACTGTCGCTGTCCGATAGCGGCCAGGACGAAATCCGACCACCGTTGTTCTCCCGCGCACCGGCACCGCCGCAGTATCCTACCGGCCCTTCGGCAGCCGACCGTCCTTCGATTTCCTCGATCTGGGCGCTGGGCTGACGGACCGGCTGGAACACATCGAGGGGGTAGAGCCGCTCGACGCCGAGTCGTGCCCCCTGCCTCTTCCCCCCCCTGTTGACCGGCGGCGGAACCGAGTGCCCCGACCGAGGTTCTCGACTGATCGGCCGACCGGCTTGAACCCCGGCGGAAACGGAGGAGCACTCGATGTCATCTCAAGAGCCCGACCGCGCCCTGGTGTCGGAGTTCAACAGGGCCATTTTCGGCATCTATACCCGCGCCAAGACCGAGGCCGGCTACAACGCCACTTATTTCCTGCAGATGCTCACCGATCACGGCGGCCTGGCCACCGCCAAGCGCCTGCTGGCCGCCCCGCGCGTCTCCGACGGCTTCGTCGCCCTGTACGAGCGCAACCGCCTGGACCTCACCGTGGAGGCCCACGTCCTAGACCCCAAGTTCGCCCCGCTATTCACCGAGGAGGAGCTCGAAAAGGCCCGCACCTGGCTCGAACAGTTCGGCTACCGGGTTTGAAATCACCCCGCCGGGCCACCCTCCCGTCCGGCCGCAGGCACGTCCTCGGTCTTTGTCCGGCGATGTACCGCGCCAATGTCCGGCCGGGTAAGGTGGGCTGCTCGTCCATGCCGGTGGGGTGTTCGGCATCGAGATGGACAGCCGTCGGGGGTGCGACGCCGCTCGGTTCGCTGTTTTTCGTCCCGGGCGGCCGAGTGCTGGCTACGATGAACCGCTCGTCGTGGGCGAGTTCGGTGAGGGAGATGAGGTGAGGGAGCGAGAAGGCGGGCGGCGGCGTGGGCAGGGGCAGCTGGAGGCGGAGGTGCTGGCGGTGCTGCGGGAGGCGCCCGGGCCGGCGAGCGCGGCGTGGGTGCAGGAGCGGCTCGGGGGTTCCCTCGCCTATACCACGGTGGTCACCATTTTGACGCGGCTGCTGCGCAAGGGGGCGGTGACGCGG
>Ga0207864_1000792_pt1 | contig 39822 bp, 32 predicted proteins | sample HigsolmetaAR202D_FD_184834 | JGI IMG/M metagenome (GOLD analysis project Ga0207864, IMG submission 184834) | Ionic liquid and high solid enriched microbial communities from the Joint BioEnergy Institute, USA - AR20-2-D (SPAdes) (version 2) ...
GCGACAGCGCATGCGTGAACAACGCGAAGGGATCGAGCTGTCCGCCCAGCACCGCTGCTACCGCACGCTCGATGCCGCCGACGCAGCGCTCGAGCGAGCGTTCATGGGCATTGATCACGTCGAGCGCGCGCCAGTTCCATTGCTGCATGTCCACTTGGCGCAGTCCGTCTTGGTGGTAGCCGGCAATTACCAGGCGTCCATGCTCGGCTGCGAGCGCACTCGCCAGGTCGAGAGCTTGCTGCACGCCGATTGCTTCGATGACGCATTCGTACCCTCGGCCATCTGACATTGCCAAAGCCAGCGCGCGAGCCTGGCTTGGATCGCTCATGGAGAGGGTCTCGATCGCTCCCACGCGGCGTGCGACACCGAGCGCATACGCACGACGCGACAACACGACGACGTGCGCTCCAACAGCTGCCGCAAGCTGCGTCAACAACAGTCCAAGAAAACCAGCACCGACGATCGCGACGCGTTCACCGGCGGTAATGCGTGCGCGCTCGAAGATATTCATGACACACCCGAGCGGCTCCCCGGGGAATGGCAACTCGTCGAGCTCTCTCGGAAGAGGCACGACTGCACCGCGCGGTGCAAAGTCGTATTCCGCATACGCGTGAGCGGAGATGAAGGCCACTCGACTGCCTGTCGAGATATCCTTCACATCATCACCGACAGCGTCGACGATGCCCCAACCTTCGTGTCCCGGCGAACCAGGCTCCCGCGGATACTCGAACCAGGGACGCCCCTCCCATACAGCCAGATTGGACGCACACACGCCGCAACCTTCCAGCAGCACGCGCACTTCTCCGGCGCTTGGCTCACGCACGACAGTCCGCTCAAGGCGTGTCCTCATCGGCGCGGTCAGCACCGCCACTCGACCGACACGCACGTCGGCACGAGTGGTCCTTGGCACGTTTGCATCGGTGTTCATGGCGGTGCTGCTCCGGTCGACTCACGCTGCTCTCGTGCAGCCTCGATACACATCGTCGTGTCGTGCCGCGACGCGGCCTCCGCGCACCAACGCCAAAGCGCGTCCAACCCCTTCGTCGTGTCGACCTGCGGACGCCAGCCACTCGCTGTCTCAAAGCGCCGCGTATCCGAGACGTAGTAGCGCTGATCACCGACGCGCCATGCCTCGATGGCGACATCCAGCGATTGTCCAGAGATGGCTTCGATGCGGTCGATGAGCTCGAGGACGCTCAAGGTATTAGCCGGCCCACCGCCGACATTGAACGCACGGCCGCTCAGCGCATGTATGTTCGTACGTGCGAGCTCGAAGGCGTTCACGAGATCGTCGACGAACAAGACATCCCGCACTTGTCTACCGTCGCCGTATATCGTGACCGGATCATCCGCGATCGCCGAGCGCATGAAGTGCGCAACCCAGCCCTGATCCTCGTTACCGTGCTGATACGGGCCATAAATGCAGCTCATGCGCATGACGGCGGCCGTCAGCCCATAGCTGCGTGCATAATCGAGCACATACTGGTCGGCTGCGCCTTTAGAGCAGCCGTACGGGCTGTGAAAGTCGAGAACGCGCTGCTCGGCGATGCCGTTTGCACGAATCCGCGCATCGCGCGGGACGTAGCGGCTTGCCACCGGCTCCACGTCGACGTCGCGCAGCGCGCCGTACACCTTGTTAGTCGAGGAATACAGCAGTGAAGGTCGCTGCGAGCTTGAGCGAATCGCCTCGAGCACGTTCATCGTGCCGCCGACATTGATCTCGAAGTCGGTGCCGGGATCCTCGAGACTCTTCGTCACGGCGACCTGCGCCGCAAGGTGGTAAACGTGCTCGACCCCGTCGATTGCAGCTCGTACGAGAGCAATGTCGCGCACATCACCCTTGATGAGCTGGATGCATCCTGGAAACGAATTGCACGCATCTATGACATTCTGTTGCGCGCCCTGCCTGACAAGCGCATCGAGGATGCGCACCGTCCGCCCCGCTCCGGCAAGTCGCCGCGCGAGATTCGTTCCGATGAACCCCGCTCCGCCCGTGATCAGAATGCATCCGGTCATCGTCGTTCCTTCGCCCCAGCAACCTCAGATCGTCAGGCCGCGGCGCTTGAGCTCGAGCGCCGCGTGCGTGAAGTTGTCAGGCGCGCTCATTCGTGAGAGCCATTCCGCCAGCTCGAGCAATCCCTCTTCGAACGTCACATGCGGCTCGTACCCGAGGAGGCGACGTGCCTTGGCGATGTCTGCGAAACAATGCCGTACGTCGCCCACTCGATACTTGCCGGTGATCACCGGCTCTGTCGACGCGCCAAGGACTCGGATCATGCTGTCTGCGACACTGCGCACGGACCGAGGCTCACCGGAGCCGATGTTGAAGATCTCCCCCGTCGCGCGTGCTGTAAGCGCGAGGCGGCACGCCTCCACGACGTCCCACACGCTCACGAAGTCGCGCTGCTGCAGTCCATCCTCGAAGATGAGAGGGGCATTCCCATTCAAGATGCGGGCGGCGAAGATCGCCAGCACGCCAGTGTACGGATTCGACAGCGCCTGATACGGTCCGTACACATTGAAGAAGCGCAATGCCAACGTCTCGACTCGGTAGGCCGCTCCGAGCAATAGACATAGCTGTTCCTGATCGAACTTCGAAAGTGCGTACACGGACGTAGGGGCCGGACGCTTTGTCTCCGGTGTCGGCACGGGCTCGAGCACCTCGCCGCCTTGGTACACCTGCCACTCGCCGCCGATCAATTGATCCCGTGAGCGCGCTTGCGGCTCGCAGAGCACCGCGTCCGATCGATACATACCCTCGCCATAGACGCTCATGCTCGATGCGACGATGAGTCTGCTTACGTGTCGTCTGGCAAGCTCCTCCAGCAGAACTGCCGTGCCACGGTTGTTCACGTCCGTGTAGTGCTCGATCTCGTACATGCTCTGACCCACGCCCACCGCTGCAGCGAAGTGGTACACGTGCGTGATTCCAAGCAACGCCCTTCTCACCGCCTCGCGATCGCGAATGTCGCCGAGGCATCTTTCGACCTGTGCGCTCAAGTGAACTGGCCAGCATGCTTCACCGTGCACCTGCGGCTCGAGGCGGTCGAGCACACGCACTCGATAGCCGTCCGCCACCAATCTGTTCGCGAGATGCACACCGATGAACCCTGCCCCACCGGTGACGAGAATGTGCACGTCGCCATCTCCCTCGCCTCTCATAGCGCATTCGCCCCTACCGCGCGTGCGCGCGGCTTTAGTTCAAGATCGTCGCACGATGACTGCTCTCCTGCTCGCAAACGCCGCTCCACATCGCGAATAGTCTCCGTCAGCCCCGCCTTCAGGCTCATTTGCGGCTGCCATCCGAGCACACGCTTGGCAAGCGATATATCCGGACGGCGCCGTGGCGGATCGTCCTTCGGCAAGGGTCGCATCAAGATCTGTGACGATGAGTTCGTGAGCTCGACGATACGGCGTGCCAGAGCGAGGACCGTGATCTCCGCTGGATTACCGAGGTTCATCGGCCCTTCGACCTCTTTCTCCGGATCCATCAGGCGCACTATTCCATCGATGAGATCATTCACATAACAAAACGAGCGCGTCTGCGTCCCATCGCCGTAGACTGTGATCGGCACACCCGCCAATGCCTGGACAATGAAGTTCACCACCACACGCCCGTCTTCTAGCCGCATTCCAGGTCCGTAGGTATTGAAGATACGCGCAAGTCGCGTCTGCACACCGTATTCGTGGCGATAGATGAAGCAGAGCGTTTCTGCACAACGCTTCCCCTCGTCGTAGCACGCGCGAGGTCCCACAGTATTGACATGTCCCCGGTGCGCTTCTTTTTGCGGGTGAGACGAAGGATGACCGTAGATCTCGCTCGTTGAAGCCTGGAAGACAACCGCCCCCGTTTCGCGCGCTAGACGCAGCAAGTTGTCGGTGCCACGTATGCTGGCGAGCAAAGTATCGAGCGGGCTTCGTTGATAGTGCACTGGGGAGGCGGCGCAGGCCAAATTGTAGATCGCACTGGGCGTGCCGATCTCATTCAAGCCGAGCACAGTGATATCACGATGCAGCAGCTCGAAACGTGGATGCACGAGCAGCGATGAAACGGCTTCCGGCCCGCTAGTGCAGAAATTGTCTACGCACACAACGTGCTCTCCCCGCTCAAGCAAGCGCGCGCAGAGGTGCACGCCGAGGAAACCTGCACCCCCGCACACGACAACGGGCTTGCCCGATACGCGACGAAGCGCCCTTGCGCGGTTCCTGTCAGTGCTCTGCGTCGTACCCACACTGTTCTCCTCGGGTCAGCATCGACCGATGAGCGATCAGCCGGATCGAGGGACGCCGCCGAGCGCTCGTGCATGCGGAGGTAAGTAGCAACAACCATGCCGTGCTTGTTGCGTCGCCTCTGCAATCTTCGATGCAGGCCCAGAAGGTACAAACATGCGTGCGCGCAAAGCCGCGCCGGCGAGACCTGGAAAAAAAGTTACACGGGTGGGTATGCGCTACACGCACGACACCCAGTCGCGTCACTCGGAGCAGTGCGACGGTGCAACGTTTGTACGTTTGCATGCTTCATGCATGAACGTCTCGCTTGCGTGCGAGAGGAGATTCGTCTTGAGCTCGAATACAGTACGCGTCGGCATCGTCGGCGTCGGCAATTGCGCTTCTTCGTTCGTTCAAGGACTGACCTACTACCGCGATGCCAGTTCGAGCGACGTCATCCCTGGTCTCATGAATCCGACCGTCGACCGCTATCGCGTCCGCGACATCGAGATTGCGTCGGCGTTCGACATTCACGCGGGCAAGGTCGGTCGTGACCTGTGTGACGCGCTCCTCACGGCGCCGAACAACACACGCATCTTCGCCGAAGTGCCTCACACGGGAGTGACAGTCGCACGGGGACCGACACTTGACGGTATTGGAACGTACCTGCGCGACGAAATTGAAGAGTCGCAGTTGCCTGAGTCTGACGTTGCGGAAGTGCTGCGTCGGACTCGCACGGACGTGCTCGTGTCGTACCTACCAGTCGGCTCTCAACGAGCGAGCGAGTGGTATGCACTACGTGCGCTCGAGGCTGGCTGTGCGTTCGTCAATTGCATTCCCGTCTTCATCGCCTCCGACACCGGTTGGCGCCGACGCTTCGAAAGTGCCGGGCTGCCCCTGCTCGGCGACGACATCAAGAGCCAGGTTGGGGCGACGATCGTGCACCGTGTCCTCGCTAATCTCCTGCACGAACGAGGTGTGCAGCTCGAGCACACGTATCAGCTCAACTTCGGCGGCAATTCCGACTTCAAGAACATGCTGGAGCGCGAGCGGCTTACGTCGAAGAAGCTGTCCAAGACGCGCTCGGTGACGAGCCAGGTGAGCGTTGCACCATCGAACATCCATGTCGCCCCGAGCGATCACGTCGAATGGCTTACGGACCGCAAGTGGGCCTACATCCGCCTTGAAGGCACCGGCTTCGGCGGCACGCCACTCAACATCGAGCTCAAGCTCGAAGTCTGGGATTCACCGAACTCCGCGGGTGTCGTCATCGATGCAGTGCGTTGCGCGAAGCTCGCCCTCGATCGCCATATAGGCGGTGCCCTCGTAGGGCCGTCGAGCTATTTCATGAAATCTCCGCCGCAGCAATTTCCGGACCACGTAGCTCGCGACCTTACATTGAAATTCATCGCTGGCGAGGAATCAGATCGGAGCGCAACGAATCGTGATGACACAGCTCGTGCTCGTGCGACATGCCACGTGCACGCAAATGGATGAGATCCTGCTTGGACGCCGAGTCGACGCCGCCTTGGATAGGCATGGTGTTCGTCAAGCGAGGGCACTTGCCGAAGCCCTGGCCGACCGCGTGCCGGCGCCGCTCGTTTACAGCAGTCCGCGACGTCGAGCACGCCAGACGGCTGCAGCGATTGCGGCTCGATGCGGCATACGCACGCGAGTCCGGTCCGAGCTGGACGAAGTGGATTTTGGAGGCTGGGCGGGCCGTTCGTTTACGGAGCTCGAGCACGATCCTGCGTGGCGCAAGTGGAACACGCAGCGAGCCGGGGCACACACTCCAACCGGCGAGACGATCGCCTCCGTACAAGCACGAGTGCTTTCGCTTCTCGAGGCGCTGGTCCGTCAGGCGCCATGTACCTCAATCGTGCTCGTCACGCATGCCGAGGTGATCCGCAGCATCGTGATCCACTGCATGCAGCTCACGCCCGATCATTACGACCGTATCACGATCGATCCAGCCTCGATCACAATGCTACGGGTGCACGGATCATGCATTGAGCGCCTCAATGAGCGGCCCCTTCCATGAAGATCGTCATATTCGGCTTGACTATCAGCTCCTCCTGGGGCAACGGGCACGCGACCCTCTGGAGAGGGCTGTGCAAAGGTCTGGCACGCCTGGGGCACGACATCGTGTTCTTCGAGCGCGATGAGCCGTACTACGCGGCCACTCGCGACTGGCACACCCTACCTCACGGCAAGCTCGTCTTATTCAAGGCATGGAACGACGTGCGCCAGCGGGCGCACGCAGCGTTATACGCTGCCGATGCCGCGATCGTGACATCTTTCTGCCCCGACGCGAACGAAGCGACTGCGGAAATTCTCGACGCTGGCCGGCCGCTTGCAGTGTTCTACGATCTCGATACACCTGTGACGCTCATGCGTTGGCAAGCAGGCAAGTCGATCCCATATGTTCCTGCGCGCGGCTTGGGCGAATTCGATCTGGTCCTGAGCTACACCGGCGGCGGCACCCTCGAAGCGCTGCAGGCGTTACTGGGCGCGCGTGCCGCGGCACCGCTCTATGGACACGTCGACCCCGACGCTCATCATCCGGTGAGCGATCGCGAGCACTACCGTGCCGCGCTCTCCTACTTGGGCACGTACGCCGCCGATCGCCAGGAGAAGTTGGAACGCTTGTTCGTCGAGCCAGCGCGACGACATCCCACCGAGCGCTTCCTGATCGCCGGCGCACAATATCCGAGCGACTTCCCCTGGACCGAGAACGTTTTCTTTCTCGACCACCTACCGCCCGCGGAGCATGCCGCGTTCTTCTCGTCGTGCCGGCTCACTCTCAATGTCACTCGCGCTGCCATGGCCCGCATGGGCTGGTGTCCTTCGGGGCGATTGTTCGAGGCAGCCGCCTGCGGCGCTGCGATTCTGTCAGACGAATGGCCAGGGATCGATGAGTTCTACACCCGTGATCGCGAGATCCTGATCGCACGAGATACTCAGGACGCGTTGAGCGCGCTTAGTGCATCTGATGCGCAGCTGCGTCGTGTGGCCCATCTAGCACGCGAGCGCACATTGGACGAGCACACCTGTCATCACCGCGCGCACGCACTCTGCATGCTGCTCGAGCGTGCCAGCGTTACCTCGCTTCGTCGTGCGCAGCCAACCACGCAGGCAAGCTCGAGGTATTGATCATGTGGGGCATCATTCCGGCAGCGGGTCGTGGCAGCAGAATTCAACCGCTCGCGTTCTCGAAGGAGCTGCTCCCCGTCGGGGGCCACACGCCGGATGACACACAGCGTCCTCGCGCCGTGAGTGAGTACTTGGTCGAACGCCTCATTCGCGGCGGTGCAGATCGAATCTGCTTCGTCATCAGTGCCGACAAGTGCGACATTCTCGAGTACTTCGGCGGTCGCTTTGCCTCCGCCGACCTCGTGTACGCCGTGCAGGCCCGGCCTGCAGGTCTGTGCGATGCAATTTTCCGGGCCCACCCCCTCATCGATACAGGCGATACCGTTGCGGTCGGTTTACCCGACACCGTCTGGTTTCCACAGTCCGCGCTGGCGACCCTCCCGGACGAGGTGCTGTCATTTCTACTGTTCCCAGTCGATCGTCCAGAGCATTTCGACGCTGTCCTGCTCGACGAGCACGGCAGCGTCCTCGAGATCCGCGTCAAGCAGGCGGAGCCCGGCAGCCCTTGGATCTGGGGCGCATTCAAGATGCCGGGATCGACTTTCCATGCGCTCCGCGAGCTCTGGTACGAACGTCGCTGCGCGGACGAATACTTCGGCACACTCATCAACGCCTATCTTGCGCAGGGCGGCTCTGCGCGCGGGATCAAGGCTGGCACTGCTTACATCGATGTCGGAACTCTGGACGGCTATCGCGCCGCGATGACGATGCTGAGTGGAGGACATGAGCAGCCGGCGCACGACTCCGTGATCCGCGATGGCGCGCAACGCGCGTCTTGAATTCTTACGCTCGAGGTCAGCACCGCACCGGAGCAACGATGATCGAAGCTGCAATGATATGGAACGAGCCCAACAACAAGTCTCATTGGGATCCGCAGATCGATCCAGATTGGACTCGCTTCGCCGAGATGGCAATCCTTGCAGCACAAGCGATGCGCGCCGAGCGCCCCGACCTGCCACGTGTGCTCGGCGGCATTTCACCCATCGACCCCGGTTTCATCTCGAATCTGGCAGCACGCGGTGTGCTCGAGCACATGGACGTTCTTGCCGTGCACGGCTTTCCACTTGATTGGAATCTGTGGCAGATCGATGAGTGGCCGTGCAAGCTCGACGAGATTCGCGCCGTGAGCATGAAACCTTTGTGGGTGACCGAAGTGGGCGTATCCAGCTTCGGCTCCGAGGAAGTGCAAGCGTGGGGGCTCGAGCGCACGGCGGAGCTACTCATTGGCAGAACGCCTCGTATCCATTGGTATAGCTTGTGCGACCTGCCTCGCGCGTGGGAAGCAACGACGCGTCATCGTGAGGCAGAAGGCTCGTCGTACTACCGACATTTCTACATGGGACTATTGCGGGAAGACGGCACTCCCAAACCCGCGCTCGAGCGGTTCGCCGACCGCGCCTCTGCCATGGGTATCTGCCAGTGGTTCCATTTCGAAGATCACCGGCTCGATGAGGCTGTCGCTTGGCTCGAGAGACTCGGTGTGCGCCACGTGCGCACCGGACTGTCTTGGGCCGACAGCTATCGGCCCCATGCGCTCGCTTGGTTCGATCGCCAGATGCAGGCGCTGCGCGATTTCGAGGTCACGATCACGTTCTGCTTCACGCCTGAGCACCTCGGCGTTGTGCCGCATCACACGAGCGCGCCCCAGGATCCCAATCACTTTGCCGAATTCTGCGCACGGATGATTGCGCGCTACGCGTCCGCATCGACAAGCCGATCGACCCGCGCAGAGGAGAAGCTTCAATGAGCCGCGCAATTCTCATCGTGCTCGATTCCTTCGGAGTCGGAGGCGCTCCCGATGCTGCGTCATTCGGCGATCTCGGCAGCGACACGCTGAGACATATCGCCGAGCGATGCGCCAGCGGCGATGCCGATTGCGCCGGCGTTCGACACGGATCGCTTCACGTGCCGAATCTGCGCGCGGTCGGCCTAGGTGAATGCTGTCGAAGCGCAACAGGGTGCATTCCGCCCGCGTTGGCGACGAATGCCTGGACGCGGGGAGCAGCAGGAAGCGCTACCGAGCTCTCGACAGGGAAAGACTCTCAATCAGGCCATTGGGAAATCGCTGGTGTGCCAGTCGACTTCGAATGGACATACTTCCCCGATACCGAGCCCTCCTTTCCCGCCGAGCTCATCGGCACGCTTTGCGCTCGCGCGGATCTGCCCGGCATCCTTGGCAACAAGCATGCCTCGGGTATTGCGATTCTCGACGAGTTGGGCGAAGCGCATCTGCGCACGGGAAAACCAATCTGTTACACCTCCGCAGACAGCGTCTTCCAGATTGCGGCACACGAGGAGCACTTCGGGCTCGAGCGGCTGTATCGCGTCTGCGAAGCCGCACGCGCTCTATTGGATCCACTCAAAGTTGGCCGTGTGATCGCGCGACCGTTCGTCGGTACGCGCGCTGGCGATTTCTCGCGTACCCTCAACCGCCGCGACTATGGCGTGGTGCCACCTCCCGCAACACTGCTCCATCGCGCCGAAAAGGCAGGCCGCGATGTCGTCTCGCTCGGCAAGATCGGCGATCTGTTCTGCCATACCGCCACCGGACGCGAGCTCAAAGCCGCAGACAACGACGGTATCGTCGATCAGATGCTGCAGATGCTGCAGCGTCTAGAGGAAGGCGGATTGCTGTTTGCAAACCTCGTCGATTTCGACACGCTCTACGGCCATCGCCGCGATCCGATTGGATATGCCGCCGCGATCGAAGCCTTCGACACGCGCTTACCCGAGCTTTTCGCCAACATGCGCAGCGACGATCTCGCTGTCATCACAGGCGATCACGGCTGCGATCCGACTTGGCGGGGCACGGATCACACCCGTGAGCGCGTTCCTGTCATGGCCTTCGGCACACATGTCGCGCGACAGTCGCTCGGGTCCCGCAGCTCGTTCGCCGACATCGGCGCCACGATCGCGCGACATCTCGGGTTGCCGCCTCCTTCACACGGCATCCCATTCCGCATCCCGCTGTGACACCCGACCCTTGGAAAGCAGCCATGCTGCGCGGCGACTTCGCGCAAGCGTGGTCGATCAGCGATCGCGTCTTGCGCGAGCGCCTTGCCCGGGAGGAATCGTGCCGGCACTGGCCCCGTCACCTGCAGTTCATCTGGCGCGGCACTTCGTTACGGAATCGGCGCGTGCTGGTGCGCTGTTATCACGGCCTCGGAGACACGATCCAGTTCATACGCTTGCTCGCCCAGCTGCACGATCACGCCCGACACACGATCGTCTGGGCGCAGCCCGCGCTGCTCGAGCTTCTCCAATCGGCATCCGGCATCGATGTCATTCTGCCCTTGCACGACGGAGCACCCGGCTGTGCTTACGATGTCGACATCGAGCTGATGGAGCTACTGCACTACTTTCGTCTGACCACGCAGACGATCCCCAAACGAGTTCCTTATCTACTCGAATCGCTTCCCCGCCGTAGGCTCGAGCCGCTCGATGCGCTACACGTCGGGCTGGCGTGGAACAGCGGCACTTGGAATCCCGACCGGTCCCTCGACCCCGATGCTGGCGCACTGCTGCGCAGCGTTTGCGGCGTTCGCTGGTACTCGTTGCAATACCAGTCGCCCGATCCACCCGTTCCCGCTGTGTCACTGGTCGACGCTGACATCGCCATCACAGCCAAGCGCATGCTTGCGCTCGACCTGGTTCTCTCCGTCGATACCTACACTGCACATCTTGCCGGCGCGCTCGCCTTGCCGGTGTGGACCTTGCTCCCTTACGACTGTGATTGGCGTTGGATGTCCAACGGCGAATGCTCGCCTTGGTATCCCACGATGCGACTTTTCCGACAACCGCGACCTGGCGACTGGCCGTCTGTGGTGCGTACTGTCTGCCATCTTCTGGCGGGAGGCTGGACACCGGAGGCTGAGCCACGGCACTCGCGCGCACAGGTGGCTCCACCAGCGTAATCCACGCGCCCAGGTTCTCACCCGCGAACGCGCCGAGCACGAGCCCGAAGAATGGCTGGGGGCGCTACGTTCTCGCGTCAGCCCCAGTCCCCGTCTCCAGCCCCCAGCTCTCTAGCGCACGATACTCATTCAGCCGGTTGTACAGCGTCTTCAAGCTGATTCCGAGCACGGCGGCTGTCCGAGTCTTGTTGCCGCTGAACTGCTTCAGTGTCTCTTGAATGACGAGCCGCTCGACTTCCGAGAGCGACATGCCTGCTTTGAACGTCACTCCCTCGCAAACATGATTCTCGGGCCCCAAGCACGGCCCGTAGGTGGCGGCGCCGCGGAGATCGAGCTCGTCGTCGGCGAGGATGAAAGCCCGCTGCACGGTGTTGTAGAGCTCGCGCACGTTGCCGGGCCACGTGTGTGTGCAAGTAGATGAGCGAGTCCTGCGAAAAGAACTTTGTGGTCTGCTCCGCCTGATTCATCTGGTCCAAGAAGTGCTCGCCGAGCAGGCGCACGTCCTCTCCTCGCTCGCGCAGGCTCGGCAGGTCGATCTGGAAGACCGCCAACCGGTACAACAGATCGGTGCGCAAGTGATTGTTCGATACGGCATCGCTCAAGGAGCGGTTCGTCGCCGCCACCACTCGTGCCTGCATGGGAATATCGCGATCGCCGCCAACGCGGCGCACCGTGCGCGACTCAAGCGCACGTAGCAACTTCACTTGCATCTCGAGCGGCATTTCCGCCGCTTCGTCGAGGAACAACGTGCCGCGTCCGGCGCGCTCGAAGTATCCGGCCTGCGAGCGAACGGCGCCGGTGAAGCTACCGCGCTCGTAACCGAACAGCTCCGCTTCGACCAACGTCGCCGGGATCGCTCCGCAGTTGACGGCCACGAACGGCTCCGTCCTCCGCCCGCTCAGCTCATGAATCGTCTGTGCAGCGAGCTCCTTGCCAGTGCCGCTCTCTCCGGTCAGCAACACGCTCACGCTCGTCGGCGCCACACGCTCGATGCGTGCGAACAGATCTCTCATGGATGGATGCGCGCCGATCAGCGCACCCAGCCCACAAGAGCGATCTGACTCCAGACGTTCACACCGTGCACGCGCCGGGTGCTGCTTCAGTGAGTCCGACTGCTGATCGCTGAACAAGTCGATCGCCCCTATGACTCTCGTCTCTCTGCGTTGGTGCACGCGCTCTGCGTGCGTTCGTCGCCCACGGCTGTCGGCTGTCGCGGTTTTCGACACAACGCGACACATACCTCAGTGTTCCACTTAGCCCGTGGCCTGTAGGCTGCAAGCATCAGGGTGTAGGTCTATTGGCGAGCAGAATTCTCAGCTCACGCCGCCAGCGCTCTTCTCTTGTGCTGCCAGCAGATGATGAAAATCGGGCGACGCGACAGCCAGCGTGGATACCGGTCCCTGGGCAACGAGACGTCCATTGTGCACGACGAGCACCTCGTCGAAGCGCTCGAGCAAGTTGAGGCGATGGACGGACGAAATGACGCACGCGTCCTTGAATGCGGCGAACAGATTGTCGTACACAGTCGCCTCGGTGCATGGGTCGAGACTCGCGGTCGGCTCGTCGAGCAACACCAGGCTGCTGCCTTGAGCCGCTAGAATGCCGCGTGCAAGCGCAACGCGTGCACGTTGCCCGCCCGACCAGTTCGCCGCCCGCTCGGCGATGGATACGTTCAGCGCGTCCTGGGTGGGCGGAATGAATTCGCTCACACACGCAAGCTCGAGGGCCCGCGAATATTCGTCGCGCGAGGGCGACCCCACGAGCGGTCCGCACAGCGCCAAGTTCTCTGCCAGTGTTCCCTCGAATACTTCGGCGTCCTGCGGAATCAACGTGGCTGTAGCACGAAAGAACCTCGCCGCTTCGACCGCGGATAGAATCGCAGGCCCGTCGCTTAGATCAACGACGATGCGATCGGCTTCGTACAACCCTGCCAACAGGCGTAACAATGTGCTCTTTCCCGAGCCGCTGCCGCCGATCAATGCATAGCGCTTGCCTCGCTCGAGCGAGAGCGCGATGTGATCGAGCGTCGGTGCGCCCGTACGCGAGGCCGCGTGGGTGAACGCGAGATCCTGAATCTCCATGCGATGCCACGTCGTCGTCGCGATCGAGGACGTGCCAGCGCATACGACCTTGCTGGAGCGTATGGGATCGGCGCTCGCGTAATCGGCCCGCTGACGTGCAAACGTTTGAAAATGAGAAGCGAGGGCGGATACGACACCGCCTGCTTGCGAGGCATACTCCCATACCATGTAGAGGCTGCCGAGCATGATCGTTCCTTGCGTGCCGCCGTCCGCGGAGCGACGGCCGGCCAACCAAGCGAACAGAGCGACCAGCCCGCAACTCAAGGCCTTGCTCGAGATGTCGACCGTGCACCACTTCGCCTCATTGAGGAAGATGGCACGGCGAAGCGGCGCGAAGCATGCCTCCAGGCGACGTTGCAGAAGCTGAGCGATGGCACATGCCTGACGCAGCGCGAATAGGCTCGTGGTGTTGCTCAGCGAATCGATGAGCGTCGCCGAATAGCGCCGCTCGGCGTCGTTCTCCAAGTGAGCCAAGCGGATCATCGCGCGGTCGAAGGCGATCACGGCAATACAGATGGTCAACAAGCCCGTCATTGCGCTGATACCGACGAACGGCTCGAGCAGCCCGAGCGCACAAACCGGCCCAATGACGCGTATCGCGCTGTTGAGATAGATGAACTGATTCTGCGCGAACGCCGCAAGCGCTTGGCTGCTCTGCTGAATGCGATGTGCTGTCGCCCCAGAATGATTCGCCTCGTGCCACGACAGCGGCAAAGCGAGCAGCCGCTCGGTCAGCGTCGCTGCTACCCTGCGTCGCACGGCCAGCGCAACATTGCGTTCGAGAATCCGTCCCGGCCCGTGCAGCAGCCAGCTGGCAGCCGTCAAACCGACGATGAGGAGCAGCCAACCTCCAGCCTCACGCAAGCCATATGGCCCACGCACCTGCAGCGCGTCGATGGCGCGACCCACCACATACGGGACACCAAGCAAGACGCACTGTGCAGCGATGAGCAGCGCCATCGAGCCGATGAGCATCTTGCGTCGCCCCTCGGCCTGTCGCTACAGCTCGCCATAGAGGAAGAGAACACCGCCGTGCGCGTCAGCACTGGCTGTCACTCGCGGTTCGCCCATGCACGCCCCTGGAGGAATCATCGGCTGTCTGTTCACGCGCACTGTAGGGACGCGCTCTCGCGATGTGACCGAGCCGATCAATGCTTCGTGCCTAAGACCCGCGCTGAATGCCTGCCGCGCACAGCGCCCGCCCTCTTGGCCCCATCTCGCCGACGCGGTGCCAGTTGTGTAAACATTGACAGGCGTCGCACAGCAGTGACACCCATAAGAACGACAGGATGACGTCCGCGACCATGACTTGCACACGATGGATTGAGCCCGTAAGCCTTCGCGGCACACATTCAGCTCTCGTGCCGCTATCGCACGAACATCATGACGAGCTCGTTGAAGCAGTACGCGACGGCGAGCTATGGCGTCTTTGGTACGCCTCCGTCCCCAGCCCGGAAACGTTACGAGCGGAAATCGAGCGACGGCTCGAGCTCGCGCGCAGTGGCACCATGCTGCCGTTCACGGTGCTGGACGCCAGTGGTCGCGCGGTCGGAATGACGACCTACATGAACATCGATGCCGTCAATCGCCGCTTGGAGATCGGCTCGACGTGGTATCGCAAGAGCGTGCATCGCACGGCGATCAATACCGAATGCAAATTCTTGCTGCTCAGACATGCCTTCGAGCAGCTCGAGTGCATTGCAGTCGAATTTCGCACGCACTTCCTCAATCGCGAGAGCCGGCGCGCCATCGAACGGCTCGGCGCGAAGCTGGACGGTGTCTTGCGCAACCACCGTCGCCTCCCCGACGGCTCGCTACGAGACACATGCGTGTACAGCATCATTGCGAGTGAATGGCCGACTGTGAAGCAGCACTTGCTGTTCGAGCTCCACAGGCCGCGATAGCGCGGCTGACTTCTTGGGTCCATCAGGGCGCAACGCGCGGCGCTCGCCCGTGAGCGCCAATGCTCTAGAAGGCAATCGCCTACGACCGCTCGGATCCTTGCCTACCTTCTTCCGTGCCGGTCGCTGATCCGCGATCAGGGGCGCAGCTGCAAGGATTCACGTTGGCTGCCGCAGCTCACTTCCAGCACTCGCGTGCAACTTTCGTGGTACGCGCGTCGTTGTGTTGATGTTCTGAACGATCCGACTGCCGCCGCGCCGCAATCGACCGGCAAGCGGACGAGCCGCTCGCTCATTCTGCTGCCACGTTAGGAGCACGACATGGCCAACCGCGAACGAACCCTTGGCTCCGGCAAGCCCGGAATCACCGAGCGTATCAAGCAGGACGGGCGCGAAAAGATAGAGAGCACGAAACGCTCGGCTGCTGACCGGATCGAGCAGCTCGCACGAGTGCTCACACGTGCAGGCGAAGAGCTCAGTCAGACTCAGCCGACAATGGCGCACTATGCCTCGCAGCTCGGCTCTGGAGTCAGCAAACTCGCCGCGCGGGTACGGGAAGGCGAGATCGACGACTTGATCGAGGATACGCGCGAGCTTGCACGCCGTAATCCAGGCTTGTTCTTGGCCGGCAGCGCTCTGCTCGGATTCGCGCTGGCGCGTTTTCTCAAGGCTTCAGGCGACGAGGCGCGCTCACCGGCCCAGTTCCCGTCGGAACGCGTGGAGGGCTACTCGCGTGGCACCGCCTATTCCGATACTGCACGCAGCGCCTCCTACGAATCGACTCAGCCCAGCTCAGATACGAGCAGCGACATGGGACCGTCCTACGCGTCGGTCGCCCCGAGTCAGCAGCAAGTGGCAGATGACCTGTCGACACATCGCCCGAATGGAGGCTGACATGGCAAGTGATTCATCCGCCGCATCTGCGAACGACGCAGAATCAGCGATGGGCCTCGTCGGTCGACTATTGCACGAGGCGACTGCGCTGCTACGTAACGAGGTCGCGCTCGCCAGAGCGGAATTCGCCGACTCCGTGAGCAACCTGAAACGAGGCGCCGGTGTCATGGCGGCGGCGGGCGCGCTGTTGCTTGCGGGCGCTCTTTCGCTGGTCGCTGCCGCGATTCTCGGTCTGGCCGAGGTCTTGGCGCCGTGGCTCGCAGCCCTGATCGTTGGAGTGGTGCTCGGTATCGTTGGTCTCGTGCTGCTGCAGGCAGCGAAAAGAAAACTCGAGCCGTCCAATCTAGCGATGCAGCGTACGCAGCACGCCTTGCGTCGAGATGCCGAGCTGGTCGCAAGGAGAACATAGATGTGCGCGAGGCCTTCAGAGCGCAGTGAGAGCACCCGGACCGCCGAGGAGCTCGCAAGAAGAGCTGACGCGATCCGCGCTGACATGAAGCGCACCCTGGACGCCTTAGAGCGCAAGCTCGCCCCGGAACGCCTCTTCGACCGTCCCCTGAGCCTTCTCACCGAGCGCGGTCGCGACCTTCGACAGACGATAGGAGCCGTCATGAGACGCAACCCATTACCAATCGCATTGACTCTCGCAGGCATCACCTGGCTCGCCATCGCGAGTTACAACAGGCGTCAACCACCTGGACAAGATCTGCCGTCGCGCCTTGCTTACTCCGGCGTCGGTCAGAAGCTGCAAACCGGGGCGTCACGCGTGCGCGAACGACTGCAATCGGCGCGCACGGCCGTACGTGAGCGGCTGCGATCGAGGCGAAAAGGCAACGGGGAGCTCGAGGAGCTTGAGGCAGAAACCGAGACGGATCGTGAGCGCGCACATCTTGCTGAACAGTGGCACTCGACGCGCGCGAGCGCTCGAGCTCGCGCACAGCAAGCACAAGATCGTTTTCAAACGATGATCGAAGAGAACCCGCTCATGGTCGGTGCGCTTGCAGTGGCCATCGGGGCGATCATTGGCACACTCATTCCGGCAACGCAGTATGAGCACCGCAAGCTCGGACGCGCGCGCGAACGCGCTTTGACCAAGGCCCAGGAGCTCGGCGAGCAACGGTACGAAGAGGTACGTGAGTCATTGCAATCATCGGGCGCGCATCAAGATTCTGAGTCACCCCTAGCCGGCAGAGCATAGAGCGTCACCCCTAGCCGGCAGAGCATAGAGCCGAACACGCCTTCTCCCGACTGCAGGGGCACGACGTGCCCCTTTATCTTCTTGTTGTCGAGTCCGTCTCCCACGGTCGTCGCGTCCGTCATCCCCATTGTTGAAGCAACTTTCGGTACCATACGCCACACGCAGGCGTGTCTCGTCAACAACAAGAAGCCGAAGAGAAGTAGATGCATCGACTCATGGGGATTCTCGTCACGTGCCCATTCGGGCTTGCGATAGCCGGCGGTGTCTTCACGCTCAACGAACAAGAGTACTTCGAGCGGCCCGGCATCGACGTCATGCTGGGGCAGGACTATTATCCTGAGGGGCATCAAGGCGGGCTTACCATCATCATGCACGATGAGCGCATCGCCGCGAATGGCGATGTGCGCCTGGAGCCCGCTCCCGGCCAATGGTCGCCCGTTCCGCAATCCGACCAACGCACGGTCGATCGGGCAGCACAGCAGATATCGGTTCGACTGGCCTATCCTGACCCGGACCGCGATCGCAAGGGCTTCAATCCGATCGTCTATCCTGAGTTGCAGCTCTCATACACAGTGCGCGCCATCGCCGACGGCGAGGCAGTGCGTGTGATCGTGGACTTGGACGAGCCGCTGCCTGCTCGGTGGGTCGGTAAAGTAGGCTTCAATCTCGAGCTTTTCCCTGGCTTGCTCTTCGGGCGCTCCTTCCAGCTGGGATCCACTGAGGGCGTGTTCCCGCGCCAACCGACAGGTCCCGGCCGCTTCGATGACGAAGGTGCTTATGAGCTTGAACCGCTCGCGCGCGGCAAGCGGCTCGAGATCGCCCCCGAGACAGAGCTCTATCATCTCACGATCGAAGCCGTGAACGGCGGCGAGTTGGAGCTGCACGACGGTCGCGGCAACCACAACAACGGCTGGTTTGTGGTGCGCGCGCTCATTCCGGCCGACGCGACCCGTGGGGCGATCGAATGGCGCATCACCCCGCACGCCAACGAAGGCTGGCTGCGCAAGCCCGTCGTGCAAGTCTCGCAAGTGGGCTATCACCCGGAGCAGCCCAAGCAGGTGATTGTCGAGCTCGATCCGCGCGACTCTCAACGCGAGAACATCGTGCTGCAGCGTATTGGCTTGCATGGCGAAGCGGTCACCGTCATCGATCGCCTGCCGGACGAATGGGGTCGCTTCCTGCGCTATCAATACGCCCGTCTTGATTTCTCACACGTCAAGACACCCGGTCTGTACATCGTCAAGTACGGCACTCACAAGTCACATGTCTTCCGCATTCACCATGACGTGTTCAAGCGCCATGTCTGGCAGCCGACGCTCGAGTACTTTCTGCCTGCGCAAATGTGTCATATGCGAGTCAACGAAAAATATCGGCTGTGGCATGGCGCCTGCCACCTGGACGATGCCCGCATGGCCCCAGTGTCGCACAATCATTTCGACGGCTACGTCCAAGGACCCTCGACGTTGACGAAGTACCAACCGGGCGAGCCCGTCCCCGGATTGAATCGCGGCGGTTGGCACGATGCCGGAGATTGGGATCTTCGCATCGAATCGCAGGCGGATACGATCCACGGTCTCGCGCTCGCCTGGGAGTTGTTTCAGCTTGACTACGACAACACGACCATCGATCAAGAAAATCTCGTGACCGAAATCCGCCGGCCCGACGGCAAGCCTGACGTGCTGCAACAGATCGAGCACGGCGTCTTGAGCGTCGTCGGCGGCTACCGTGCGCTGGGACGGCTCTATCGCGGCATCATCGAGCCGACGTTACGCCAGTATGTCTTTCTGGGCGACGGTGCCCATATCACGGATAACGTCGTGTTCGACCCGCGCAAGATGCCCGAGAGCACGGCGCCTCCCGTTGGATTACCAGGTGCGCCCGACGATCGCTGGGTCTTCACGGAAGAGAACCCTCGGCGCGAGCTACAGACTGCCGCTGCACTTGCCGCGGCGTCGCGCGCTCTGCGTGGATACAACGATGCGTTGAGCGAGGAATGCTTGCAGGTCGCTTTGCAGATATGGGAACGCACCGAGCCGAGCAACCCGGCGTTCGCGATCGGTGCCGCCGCGGAGCTCCTCATCACCACTCGAGATGGGAAATACGCCAAGTTCCTGCGTGAGCATCAGCAGCTCATCTCCGAGCGCATCGAGCAAGTCGGCTGGCTCGTCGGCCGCACAGTGCCCCTCGTGAACGATCGCGGTTACACGGAAACACTGCGCAATGCAGTACGCGCCTATCGCCGAAAGGTCGATACGCTCGCAAGACAGACGCCTTACGGCGTCCCCTATACACCCGATATCTGGGGCGCCGGCTGGTCCATTCAGCGATTCGGCGTCGATCAGTGGATGCTCCATCTGGCTTTCCCGGATCTCTTTCCGAACACCTATGCGCTGCATGCGCTGAGCTTCATCCTCGGCGTGCATCCTGGCTCAAACACGGCTTCATTCGTGTCCGGCGTAGGCGCTCATTCGCTTACGACCGCGTACGGCTTCAATCGCGCCGACTGGTCGTACATACCTGGCGGCAGCGCCTCAGGGACCGCTCTGATCCGCCCCGACTTCCCGGAGCTCAAACATTGGCCATTCTTGTGGCAACAGACCGAGTACGTGCTCGGTCGCGGCACTACCGATTATCTATTGCTCGTGCTCGCGGCTGATCGAATATTGAACAATGAAAGAGACTCTGCGGTCGTCGGCGCAGAGTAAAGCCGAGCTCTGCTACCATGCACCCATGACCACATTCATTCTCATGGGCGTCGCCGGCTCGGGGAAGACGACAGTAGGCAAACGCGTCGCTGCCGAGCTCAACTTGCCGTTCTACGAAGGGGATGACTATCACCCCTCGGAGAACGTCGCCAAGATGTCCTCAGGTATCCCGCTCACCGATGAGGATCGTGTGCCATGGATCGACGCGCTGGTGCATGCGTTGAATGAGAACCAGTCTTCTGGCGCGATCGTGGCATGCTCTGCACTGTCGCGCTTCGTGCGCGATCGAATTCGTGCTGGTCTGCGTGGAGCGGTGCACTTTATCTGGCTCTCAGGACGGCCGGAGGTGATTGAGGCACGTCTGCGCCGACGCGGCGGGCACTACATGAAGGCGAACATGCTCGCAAGCCAGCTTGCGGCTCTCCAAGAGCCGAGCACTGCTCACCGAGTGAGCATCGAACAGCCCATCGAGCAAGTGACCGCAGAGGTCCTGGCCATTGTCCGGAGGCTGCAGACGGAAGGCTCGAGTCGATTCACCGCTTAGTGTCTAGAGACTGCGCCGTTCTTCCTGGCGCAGGGTGTTGTAGATGTCCGTGGCAGCAATCGCTGCGTGACCGGTCGCGACGCAGATCTGATTGAGCTCATTCACCACATCGCCGGCCGCATACAACCCCGGGACTTTCGTGCGCTGGTGATCGTCCGTCTTTACGTAGCCGAGCTCGTTGCATTCGGCTCCCAGCGCGGCGGCCAATTGCGAGCGCACCTCACTACCGAGCGCCGGATACAGCACGTCCATCGCCAACTCGCGCCCATCCGCAAGCACGGCGTAGAGTGTCTCGCCTTCGGCACGCACATCGTTGACAGGCTCGGGAATGTACTCGATGCCGGCCAGTGAGAGCTTGTCTAAGTCCTCTCTCGTCAGCGACTGCTCAGGGCTGGGTACCGTCAGGATGGTCAACTGCGACGTGAACGAACGCAGGAACAGCGCCTTGGCTGCAGCTCGCTTCGGGGGGCCAAGCACATGAACGTTCTTGCCGATTACCTCGTAGCCGTCGCATACGGGACATAAGCGCACGTGTCCCTTACGAATGAGCTCGAACAAGTTCGGAAGTGCGGGTTGCTCGTCCTCGATGCCGGTCGCGAGCAACACCTTGCGCGCGACGATGTCACCGACGCTCGTGTGGGCTTCGAAATCCCCGCTTTCACGCCTGTGCAAAGTGTGCACGTTGCCGCGCAGCACCTGGCCGCCATAACGATGCACCTGTTGCCTCAAGCGCTCGAGCAGCTCGTGGCCCGGCACGCCGTCCGGAAAGCCAGGATAATTATGAGAACGAGGGATGAGTATCGCGCGGCTTCCACCCCGATCGACAATGGCGACCTTCAGTCGATAACGGAGCAGGTACACGGCAGATGTAAGCCCGGCTGGACCGCCGCCGATGATGAGACAATCGAGCGGCGGCTCGGAATCACCCGGGGGATCATGACGCGCGTTCATGGTATGGGTCGTCTCGCGAGCCGCGTGCTAACGCTCCGAAACGCCGCGCCGGGCTCGAAGTTTCAGCCGCATAGCTGCAACGCTGTAGGCGAAAGACTGAAGGCGCTGCGGCCACCTCAGAGCTGGTCGTGGCCCGGGCGAGCGATCGGAGTATGCTTCCCGAGCGGCCGAAGTGTCGCAATTCCGAGCGCGGGCGAGGGTACCCAGCCCGTTCATCTACAATTCATCCGACGCAGCCAACGATCGGGTGTGGATCAGAGGACAGCACGGTGAGCGCCGATATCTCAAGGTCAATCGGTCACTCGGTGCCGAGATGGGCGCTGCTGCTATGGATCGTCCTCGTCGGCGGCCGCGCAGAGGCCGTGACCGAGGAGGTCGTCATCGACCCCCCGGGCCGCGTCGCGCGCCTGAGTCACACCGATGGCGAAGTCATCATCGCCCCTGCCGGCACTGAAGAGTGGGCTGAGTCGATCCTCAATCGCCCGCTCACCAGCGGCGATCGGCTGTGGACGGAATCCGGCGCACGGGCCGAGTTGCAGATAGGCTCTGCAGCGGTCTATCTCGACGAGCGCACGAGCTTCGGCTTCATCGAGCTTGACGACGACGTCATCCACATGAGCCTCACACAAGGCTCGGCCACTTTCCGCGTGCGACGTCTTTCGGAAAGCGAATCTGTCCAGATCGAGACGCCCAACGTCGCCGTGGCGCTGCGTGAGCCGGGGGAATACCACATCGAAGTGGACGCGCAGACCGATCAGACTATTGTAAAGACCCGTCACGGCGTCGCCGATGTCTTCGGCGATGGGACGACGCATATCGTGCGCGCTAATGTGCGCGGCATCTTCACCGGTCTCGAGCCGCTCAGCGTGCGAACCGAGCCGCTCGCGCCACGCACCGCGTTCGAAAGCTGGGCGAACGAGCGGGAGCGTCGCGAGAGCGAATCCAGATCGGCCGAATATGTCTCGCGGGATGTCGTCGGTTACGAAGACCTCGACGAGCACGGCGATTGGGTTCACGAGCCCGACTTCGGCTATGCCTGGCGCCCACGCACAGTCGCATACGACTGGGTGCCGTATCGAGACGGACGTTGGATCTGGGTGGCACCGTGGGGCTGGACGTGGGTGGATCACTCACCGTGGGGGTTCGCGCCATTTCACTACGGACGTTGGGCGCTCGTGCGTGAGCGCTGGTGCTGGGTGCCCGGCCCGCGTCACTATCGACCGATCTACGCGCCTGCGCTGGTTGGCTGGATCGGCCGCCCGCACATCGGCGTGTCCCTCTCCTTCGGTAGCGGCATCGGCTGGTTTCCGCTCGGCCCGCGCGAAATCTACGTTCCTTGGTATCGCCATTCGCCGCGTTACATTCGACATGTCAACGCATCGAATACGATCATCGTCAACAACACGTACATCAGGAACGTCTACTCCGGCCGATACCGCGATTTCGAGTACCGTTACCGCGCGCATCCACGCGCGATCACCGCGACCGCACCGGATCACTTCATCGGCGGGCGCCCGGTGCTCGGACGCATCATGCGTGTCGACGCACACGATCTGGGCCGCTGGCAACTCTCGCATCGGCCACCGAGCCTGACACCTGATCGTGCGAGCCTGCTCGCAGGCTCGGCGCGGACGCCGCCCCTCTTGCGCGGCGCGCACAATCGACTTACACCGCGTCGCTCGTTCGATGCCGAGCGGCAGCGGATCGAGACTGACAGCGGACGTACGATCGGGCGCACCCATCCGCATCGCACTCGGCCCAAAGACGTGGGCGACTTCAATCCCCGCGGCCAGAATTTGCGCCTCCGCGCTCGTGACGACGCAATCGGCCGATCTGCATCGCGACCAGAGCGAATCGAGCCCATGCCCGTGCGCAGCAATGTGCAACGACCCTCGAGCTCGGTCGCTACCCGCGACGTACTCGAGCGCGGCCGGCGCCGCGATCACATGCTTCGCGAGCGGGGGCTCGGCGAGCCGCCACGGTCGCACGTTCGAGTCGAGCGTCCACACACAAGCGAGCGACGTCGTGCTAACCCAACGAACCCAACGCTGCATGCACAGCGTGAGCACAACCCGCCGGCACCCACAGCGCCCGATACACGCAACCGTATCGGGACATCGCGAAACACTTCATCCATCGCCGCGCCGCGCAGCATCGACTCTGGAAGAAGCACGCTTACACCGCACGCTAGCTCGCCATCCCGTGGCGAGTCCCGTGTTCGTCCAAGCGCACCGTCCAACCGCACTTCGAGCCCATCGCGCGCACATGCGCCCCCTCGAGCCAGCGGCCGTCCGTCATCGATGACCCATGGAGGCTTTCGACACCGCTGAGCGGTGTCGGAGCTCGTGCCAAAGCACCGCCTCCATTCCCCATTCCTTGTCCCCAGCCTCCCTCAAGCCATCCGGCTGTCTTATGCTGCGCTCTCCAGCGCTTCGACGAGACACGCGCACATCTCACCAACTTTGGCGCATGCTCATGTGGAGCTTTAGCCGGCGTTGGTGATCTCGGACATCTGCAAGCTCGCGAGAGGTTAAGCACTCATGAATGGGGCCGATCGACGTTCCTTCTTGCAGCAAGCCGCGCTAGCGGGACTGCTGTCAACGATGTCGACGGCAGCCTTTGGACAAGCAGCCTCCGCAAGAGTGAAGGTCGAGAAAGCTCGGGTCAGACCGCTGGGGCAAACGATTGCTACAAGCCCCATTGTCTAGGCGTTGGCGGCAGCTGCTCCTGCATGCGTAGGGGTCTGTTCGATGACAAGCTCGCTGCCTAGATTGCTCCGCGAGATCTCCGTGGCGACGAGCACGATCGAGCAACGACGTTAAGACACAGCTGCAGTCACGCGTTCGCTTTCGAGCGCTGGCGCCGGTGGAAGGCCGGTGACCTCGAGAATCTCCTTTTCGTCAAGCGTCTCGCGCGCCAGTAACGCTTCGACGAGCGCGTCCAATTGTTTGCGATGCTTACGTAAGAGAGCCTTCGCCTCTTCGTAACTCTCGTTGATGATGCGCAATATCTCCGCATCTACCAGGCGTGCAGTCTCTTCGCTGAAGTATTTCCCGACGGCGGGGCCGGCATCACCTAGATAAGGATTCGGACGCGGCGCCAGCTGTACCATGCCGAGCTTGTCGCTCATGCCCCAGCGCGTGACCATGTTACGCGCGAGGTTGGTTGCTTGCTCGATGTCGTTTTCCGCACCCGTCGTCCTCGTGCCGTAAACGATCTCCTCTGCGGCGCGTCCGCCGAGCATGCCGATGATGCGGGCGCGCAAGTATGCTTCTGGATAGTTGTATCGATCCGTTGGCGGCCGTTGATAGGTCACACCGAGCGCCTGACCGCGCGGCACGATCGTGACTCGGTGCACGGGATCCGCGCCAGGAACGACCAGCCCCAGAATGGCATGTCCGGCTTCATGGTACGCGATACGTTCACGGTCCTCCTGGCTCAACAGCAGCGGCCGTTCTGGCCCGAGCACGATTTTCTCCAACGAATCGAGGAAATCCGCGTGCGCGACCTTGTCTCGGTTGCGACGTGCGGCGAGCAACGCAGCCTCGTTCACGAGATTCTTCAGATCGGCTCCCGAGAAGCCCGGCGTGGCACCGGCGATATCCGCCAAGCTCACGTCCTCGTCTAGCGGCACCTTGCGCGTATGAACTTTGAGAATGGCTTCCCGACCGGCCTTATCGGGCAGATTGAGCACCACACGGCGGTCGAAACGGCCAGGCCGTAATAAAGCCTTGTCGAGCACATCAGGCTGGTTGGTCGCCGCCAGCACGATCACCCCCTCGCGGCCAGTGAACCCATCCATCTCGGTCAGGATCTGGTTTAGCGTCTGCTCCTGCTCGCTCGCACCGCCGATCGCAACTTGTCCACGGGCGCGTCCTACCGAGTCGATCTCGTCGATGAAAATGATCGACGGTGCGTGCTTACGCGCTTCGCGGAATAGGTCGCGCACCCGAGCTGCGCCAACACCCACGATCATTTCGACGAACTCGGACGCGCTCATCGAGAAAAACGGCACGCCGGCCTCGCCCGCAACTGCTTTGGCAAGCAAGGTCTTGCCGGTTCCTGGCGGCCCCACGAGCAAGACACCCTTCGGGGCCGTTCCCCCGAGCCTGGTGTATTTCTCGGGATCTTTCAGGAAATCGACGATCTCGACGAGCTCGTTCTCCGCTTCGTCGATGCCAGCGACATCGTCGAAGGTCACCTTTGTATCCGCCTCCTGGTCGTAGCGGCGCGCCTTCGCCTTGCCCATCCCCATCAAGGCACCGCCGAAGCCGCCGGCTTGCTGCGCGCGACGGAACAGCCACACGTAGAACCCTATGATCAAGAGCGCCGGACCGAAACCGAACAGAAGAGTCATCCATGGATTGCCCTCCTGAATCGGTTTCGCGCTGATCTCGACACCGTGGTCGATCAAGAACTGCTCAAGCCCGGGGTCGACGAAGGCGGGTAGCTCCGTCGTGAACGTCATCGAGGTTTGCGGTTCCACCGTGCCAAAAAGTGGCGCGAACGGCTGCTCTTGCGCTCGTCTTCGGGCGCGCTCGAGTTGCTCCTGCGGCGGCCAGGTGACCGGCTTGAAAAAACGACCTTCGATGCTCGATCCCTGACTATAGATCGCCTCGACATTGCCCTGCTCGACCTGTTCCTTGAATGTCGTGTACGGAATCGTGATTGCGTCTTGCGGTGCGGGGAACAGCATCCGCATCAGGACATAGTTGAGCGCGAGAATGGCGAGGAACGTCAGCCACGTGCTGCGCGGCGGCATCGAAGGCGTCGGAGGCTGCTCCTGGGACGAGCCAAGGCGGCCACCAGCAGGCTGCCCTCGAGCAGCCTCAGAGGCATTGCGTTCCTGTCGAGTTGGCCAGCTCATCGTCCACTCCCAACCACTGAGTGTCCACGCATTGCCAATATGTGGTCGTTTGTAGCGAGTCTAAGGGGCTTACGCTGACCTGCCCAGCCAGTAGCGTACCGAGAATCTACGTGCATACCGAGCACGCCAGCCTTCCGTACCCGACACGCACCGAGCGCTCGCTAGGCATATGCGGCTCCGTTACCCTGAGACCCCAGGTGGCGGCCCTGCTTGCTGAGAACGTTTGCCATCGGTAAGGATACGAGCGGCGCTTGCACCTCCTGCAACGCCCGCGACGATTCACGAGACCAACCGCGCGATCCGCGCCGAGGGAGCCCGAAAACGATGATCACGTTGTTGCGCGAGAAGTCGCTGGAGGTTCTACATGCCGTAGGCCCGCTCATCCTGTCGATTTGCATTCTGCAGCTCACGCTGGTGCATGCGCCGCTCGAGCTGTTCTTGCAGTTCGTGCTCGGCGCGCTACTCGCTGGCATCGGCATGATTCTGTTCTTCATCGGGATCGACGTCGGCATCGTGCCGATGGGCAGATTCGTCGGTGCCGAGCTACCGAAGAAGAACTCCTTGCTGCTGCTCCTGGTCGTCGCCTTTTCGATCGGCTTTGCGACCACGGTGCCGGAGCCGGATGTGCTGGTGTTATCCGATCAAGTAGAGCGCGTATCGAACGGCGCGATTTCCGGCACGGCCGTGCTGTCTGCAATCGCACTCGGGGTAGGCGTACTGACCGCACTGGCCGCCGCTCGCATCGTTTTCGGATGGCCACTCAAGTATCTGCTCGCCGGCGCCTATGCGTTGGCGCTCCTGCTCGCATTGTTCGCCCCGCCAGAGTTCATCTCGCTCGCCTTTGACGGAGGCAGCGTGACGACCGGCGCTTTGTCAGCGCCTGTCATCATCGCGCTCGCGATCGGTGTCAGCTCGGTGCTGGCCGGTCGCTCGCCTGTAGCCGACGGATTCGGTGTGGCCGGCTTCGCATCCGTCGGTCCGATCATCACGATTCTCCTCATGGGGCTGCTGCGGTCATGATGCCCACGTGGCTGCATGAGCTCGTCACGGTCGCACGAGGCGTCATCGTCGCGGTCACGCCGCTGGTTCTGCTTTTCCTGATTTTTCAGGTCTTCTTGCTGAGGTTGCCGGTCGGCCAAATCGCCGAGATCCTCAAGGGAACGGTGATCGCTGCCGTAGGGCTCTTCCTGTTCCTCTTTGGAGTCAACATTGCCTTCTTGCCGTTCGGTCGAGCCGTCGGTGCCGCGCTCGGCACGCTCGATCAGACCTGGCTGATGAGCGCGATCGGTGCAGTGCTCGGATTCGTCACAGCATGGGGAGAGCCGGCCGTCCGCGTCTTGGCCGATCAGGTGGAGAATGCGTCGAGTGGCTCGATTCGACGCCACCTGGTCCTGTACACGATTTGTATCGGCGTAGCGATTTGGGTGGGGATCGGCATGCTACGCATCGCCTACGGACTCGAGCTGCTGCACCTGCTCGTTCCGGGTTACGCGATCGTGATCGTCCTGATGTGGTTCAGCAGCAAGGATTTCGTCCCTGTCGCTGCAGATGCGGGTGGCGTGGCCACGGGGCCGCTCGCCAATTCGTTTCTCTTGGCGCTGGCGTTGGGTGCATCGTCGGCCACCGGCATCGAGGATCCGGTCGTCAACGGCTTCGGTCTCGTCGCGCTCATCGCGCTGGCACCAATCATGTCCCTGATGGCAGTCGGATCCTTGGTGCAGCTGAAGACACGCCAGTAGGAGTAGCAGCCATGCTCAATCCTCGTCTGATCGTCAGCATCGTACGCAGGGGATGGGGCGATACGGTGCTTGAAGCCAGCATGAAGGCAGGCGCGCACGGCGGCACGGTGGTGTTCGGACGCGGCATCGGACGTAACGAGCAACAGCGTGTGTTCGGCATCCAGATCGAGCCCGAGAAGGAGATCGTGCTGACCGTCGTCCCTCAGGACATCGTGAACACCGTGCTCGAAGCGATCACGACAGCCGCCGAGCTCACGGTGCCTGGTCACGGACTCGCATTCGTCGTGCCGGTCGAAGCCGTTGCGGGAGTCGTCCACTTGGTGGACGACTCCCAGAAGTAAACTCTGCTCCGCATGTGCCGGAGCGCGGCAGGTCACGGTGCCGCGCTCACAACCCGATGTGCCTTAGGAGCACCGGCCCTGTCTACGGCTGATGAGTCACCGAAGCGGCGTGTGTCGTCGCACGCTCCGTGTAGCGAGCAACGAGCTTGGTGAGCTCTCGTAGCCACAGCACCGAGCTCCCGACAGCCGTGCACAATAACCAATCCCGCAGGTCCAAGGGTGCGGTCGAGAATGCCTCCTGCAGGAACGGCACATAGATAACGGCGCCCTGTAGCGCCAGAGACGTTGCAATAGCGCCCCACAACCAGCCGTTCGAGAACAAGCCTGCGAAGGCGCTTCGCTCATCCGAGCGCGCATTGAACACGTTGAACATCGAGTACAAGACAATCGTCGTGAACGCCATCGTCTGTCCGTAACGCAGATCGCCGGAGCCCTCGATGAAACCTCCTGGCAGACTTGCGTCGAGGACGAACAGCGTGCCGGCGGCCATGATCGCACCGACGAAGAAAATTCCACGCCACATACGGCCGGTGATGACACCCTCGTCTCGCGGCCGAGGCGGCCTGTTCATGACGTCCGGATCAGCAGGATCCACTCCAAGCGCGAGCGCGGGCGCGCCATCGGTCACCAGGTTGATCCAAAGAATCTGGGTAGCAAGGAGTGGCAATGAGAAGCCGTCTCCCAGCGCGACGAGACCGATCGCGTCCGCGAACAGGACGCCGAAGAACATGGTCAAAACCTCGCCGATGTTGCAAGAGAGCAAGTAGCGCAAGAACTTGCGGATGTTCGCGAAGATCGCCCGGCCCTCTTCCACGGCTGCGACGATCGTGGCGAAATTGTCGTCGGCGAGCACGATGTCCGCTGCCTCCTTCGAGACATCCGTGCCGGTGATGCCCATTGCCACGCCAATATCAGCGCTCTTGAGGGCTGGCGCATCGTTCACACCATCGCCCGTCATGGCGACAATCGCGCCTTGCTCTTGCAAGGCTCTCACGATGCGCAGCTTGTGACTCGGGTTCACGCGCGCATAAACCGATATCTCCCGGATAAGCGCAGCGAGCTCCTCGTCCGACGCGCTCTCGATTTGCGCACCGGTCACGACGCGTGCATCGCTTGCAATGCCCAGCTCTGCGGCAATGACGCTTGCCGTGATCGGGTGGTCGCCCGTGATCATCAGCGGTCGCACGCCCGCTTTCTTCGCCTGCGCGACGGCTTGCACGGCCTCCGGTCGCGGCGGATCCATCATGCCGATGAGGCCGAGAAAGACGAGGTCCGTCTCGAGACGCTCATCGACCGCTTCCTGACGGAAGGCCTCTTCGGGTATCAATCGCAGCGCCACACCGAGCGTGCGCAGTCCCTCGCTGGCGAGCGTCTCGTTCGTTCGCAGAATTTCTGCGCGCCGCTCGTCGGTCAGGGGCCTCCTCTCGCTGCCGACCTGTTCCTGCGTACAGCGGGCAAGCAAGACATCGGGCGCGCCCTTCGTGAACGCGAGCAGGCACGATGCGCGCTTGGCGTCGCGATGTACCGTGCTCATGAGCTTGCGTTCGGAGGAGAACGGGACTTCCGCGATGCGCTCGAAGCGCGCGCTCAAGATCTCGTCGCCGAAACCGGCTTTGCGTGCAGCGACGATCAATGCTCCCTCGGTCGGGTCACCCTGAACCATCCAGCGCCCGTCCCGCTCCTGAAGCACTGCGTTATTCGCGCGATCAGCAGCAGCGAGCGCTCGCAAGAACTCCTCGCGCAGAGGCCCCTCGATGGGACCGCCTCCCTCTCGCACGACCTCGCCTTCCGGCGCATAGCCCGTGCCGCCGAAGTGAATGCGCCCGCTCGCTGTGACCAGCGTCCTGACCGTCATTTCGTTCTTGGTGAGCGTCCCCGTCTTGTCGGATGCAATGACGCTGGCCGAGCCGAGCGTCTCGACGGCCGCCAAGCGCCGTACGATCGCCTTGCGCTTCGCCATGCGCTGCACACCGAGCGCGAGCACGGCCGTCACGACAGCCGGCAAGCCCTCGGGAACCGCTGCCACCGCCAGCGCGATACCGAAGATCAGGACGTTGAACAAGGCGGAAAAGCCTCGCACGTCCGCCACGAACAGAATCGTGGCAATCATGACGATTGCGATCGCCACCACCACGATGCCGAGCAACTTGCCGACGCGCGCAAGCTCCTCTTGCAGCGGAGTGGTCTCCGGAGGCGCTTGCTTCAGCATGCCCGCGATTCGGCCAAGCTGCGTGCTCATGCCGGTCGCTGTCACGACGGCGCGGCCACGGCCGTACGTCGCCATCGTGCCGCTGAACACCATGTTGACTTGATCGCCCACGCCCGGCTCACCCGTCAGCGGCTTGGTGTCCTTCGCGACGGGCAAGCTTTCACCCGTGAGCGCAGCCTCGGCCGTCTGCAATGCGGTGCTTTGCAGGAGCCGCGCGTCCGCCGGGATCGTGTCTCCCTCCTCAATGAGGATGATGTCGCCAGGTACCAGCTCTGCAGCAGGAATGCTCTGAGGTGCGCCGTCACGCACGACGGTGGCTTGTGCCGCAGACATCTGCCGTAGCGCCGCAACCGCCCGCTCTGCGCGCGCTTGCTGCACATACCCAAGGATGGCGTTGAGCAGCACGACGGCGAGAATCGCCATCGCTTCGTAGGGAAGGGTCGTCGCTCGCTCGAGCATCCAGATCGCAGCCGAGATGGCGGTTGCGATCAACAACAGAATGACGAGCACGTCCTGGAACTGCGCCAGGAACTTACGCCAGGCCGGCACTGGCGGCTCTGCGGCGAGCACGTTCGGCCCGACGCTCTCCAAACGCCGCTGTGCTTCAGCCTGTGTAAGTCCCCGTGTCGCGTCCGAACCGAGCGCGGCAACGACTTCGCTCGCGGGCACCGCGTACGGTGCTTGTTCCGGTAAGTACGACGACATCAGAAAAAGCTATCAGGTTTGAGCGTTGCTTGTCATCGGACCTCCCCGGAGGCGCACTCGGGTCGGCCACTATCACGTGCGCTCTTGAACCAGGTATCCAAGCCCCCATGTTTTTTTGGTATTTGCGTGGAGTAGTCCGCTCAACAATAACGACACAATGCAGGACTGCGCCGCGCCGAGTCCAGGTCCGCAACAAGGAGGAGGCAACATGAAGATTGCGCAAGTGGCACCCCTCATCGAGAGCGTTCCGCCCCAGTTATACGGTGGCACCGAGCGCGTTGTCGCCTATCTGACCGAAGAGCTCGTGAAGCAAGGACACGATGTGACGCTTTTTGCCACCGGCGACTCCGTGACGTCGGCACAGCTCGTCGCTTCGACCCCACGCGCGTTGCGTCTCGACCCCACTGTGAAGGACTACACACCCTACGCCGTCTTGCAGCTCGAGCACGTGCGGCAACGCGCGCACGAATTCGATATCATTCACTTCCACAGCGACTTCATGCATCTGCCGCTCGTGCGCGAGCTGGTACCGAACCGCGCCGTGACCACCATGCACGGTCGACTCGATCTGTCGGATTACAAGCCGCTCTTCGATGAGTTCACTGACGTGGCGCTCGTGTCGATCTCGAATCATCAACGCACGCCGCTGCCGCACGTCAACTGGGTCGCCACCGTGTACCACGGTCTGCCCTCGACTGTGTGTCCGTTCCAACCGAATCCGCGCGGGGACTACTTCGCGTTTCTCGGCCGAATCTCCCCGGAGAAGCGCCCGGATCGTGCCATTGAAATCACGCGTCGGGCTGGCGTGAAGCTCAAGATTGCGGCCAAAGTCGATGTCGTCGACGAGCCGTATTTCCGACGTGAGATCGAGCCCCTGCTTTCACAGCCACACGTGGAGTTCATCGGTGAGATAAACGAAGAGCAAAAAGCTGATTTTCTCGGTAATGCGCTCGGCTTATTGTTCCCCATCGATTGGCCGGAACCATTCGGGCTCGTGATGATCGAAGCGATGTCGTGCGGCACACCATGCATCGCATGGCGTGCGGGATCGGTGCCCGAGATCGTCGAGCCCCACGTCACCGGCTTCGTGGTGGATTCGATCGATGATGCAGTCGATGCGGTTCGTCGCGTGCCGTCGCTCGATCGTGCCCAGGTGCGCGCGCGCTTCGAGCAGCGATTCTCGGCAGAACGTATGGCGCGTGACTACCTGGAGGTCTATCAAAAGCTGCTGCTGCAAGAGAAGAAAAGGCGAGTTGCGTGATGCAATCCGACAGGAGTCTCCTGCAAGACTGCGAAGACACTGCCCCTCCATCCCACGTCGCGGCCCATCCATCCTTGGCGGAGTTGCGGCCGCGCACTCTCAAACACGACGACACCTTTGCCCTCTTCAATCACCACGGCGACCTGTCCGCTCGTCCGGGCAGTCCGGAGGGCCTCTACCATGAGGACATGCGCTTTCTCTCCGGCCTGCGCCTGCGCATCGCCGGCAAGATGCCCCTGCTCCTCAGCTCGACCGTTCAGAGCAATAACGCGGTACTGGACGTCGATCTCACCAACCCGGATATCTTCGCGGGCGATCGGCTCGTCCTTCCCAAGGACACGATCCACATCTCACGCATGAAGTTCTTGTGGAAAGCGGCGTGCTATGACGTCATCTCGGTGCGCAATTTTGGCAATCAGGTGGAGCGCGTCACCGTCGCTCTCGACTTCGATGCGGATTTTGCTGATCTATTCGAGATACGAGGGTTCGTGCGCCACGCCCGCGGCCGTATCGATACACATGTGAGCGAGCAAGACACAGTACGCTTCGACTATCACTCGCTCGACGGCGTTGCGCGATCGACCGTGATCTGTTTCGAGCCACGTCCGACCCGGCTGACGGAGCGCACGGCCGAGTTCGAGCTCCAGCTTGCGCCAAGACAACGACGCACCATCTTGGTGACGGTGCACTGCCGGGTGAACGACCGCCCCATCGAGCGGCGGCTCATCGTTGCTGCTCGCGCTTCACGCCGCACGCTGCGTGAGGCTGCGCGTCGCGCAGCCGCCATCGAAACCTCGAACACGCTCGCCAACGAGGTCATTTGTCGCTCCATGGCAGACATCAGCATGCTCGTGACCAGCACCGAGCATGGCCCCTACCCGTACGCGGGCGTGCCCTGGTTCTCCACAGCGTTCGGTCGAGACGGGCTACTGACCGCGCTCGAGCTGTTGTGGGTCGACCCATCTCTTGCACGCGGCGTGTTGCGCTTCTTGGCTGCTCATCAGGCGACTAGTGAAGATCCGGAACGCGATGCCGAGCCCGGCAAGATATTGCACGAAGCTCGCAAAGGCGAGCTTGCACGGCTCGGCGTAGTGCCGTTCGACCGTTACTACGGGTCGATCGATTCGACGCCGCTCTTCGTCGTCCTCGCCGGTCTCTACTGGCAGTACACCGGTGATCGCACCACGCTCGAAACGATCTGGCCGAACGTCAAGGCCGCACTCGCGTGGATCGATCAATATGGCGATTACGACGGCGACGGCTTCGTCGAATATCGACGCCGCAGCGAAGGAGGCTTGGTCAATCAAGGATGGAAAGACTCAGGCGATGCGGTGTTCCATGAGGACGGCACCTTAGCGGAGGGACCCATCGCACTCTGCGAGGTTCAAGGATACGTCTACCTGGCGCGTAAACTCGCCGCGAGGATGGCGCGCGCCGTCGGCGAGCAAGAGCTCGCCTCTAAGTTGAGGCGGCAGGCTCACGAGATACGCGAGCGCTTCGAGCGTGCGTTCTGGGACGATGAGCTCGGCATGTATGTGCTTGCGCTCGACGGTGCGAAACGGCCTTGCCGCGTCCGAACCTCGAACGCGGGACACGTGCTGTTCACCGGCATCGCCTCGAGCGCGCGTGCCGCACGCGTCGCCAAACGCCTCATGAGCCGCGAATTCTTTACCGGCTGGGGCATTCGCACTGTCGGCACACAGGAAGCACGCTACAACCCGACCTCCTATCACAACGGCTCCGTCTGGCCGCACGACAACGCGCTGATTGCCCTCGGGCTGGCGAAGTACGGGCACTCGCGTCCCGTGGCGCGCATCATGACCGCTCTGTTCGATGCCGCCGCTCACATGGATCTGCGCCGCTTGCCGGAGCTCTTCTGCGGCATGCCTCGTCGACGCGACAAAGGCCCCATCCTTTACCCGGTCGCGTGTGTTCCGCAAGCATGGGCGGCAGCCGCGCCGTTGGCATTGTTGCAGGCCTGTCTGGGACTCGAGATCGACGCCTCCGCTCGCGTCCTTCGGCTGCGCCACCCTTACCTGCCTGAGTTGCTCGAATCGGTGCGGATCGACGGTTTGCAGGTGGGCGCCTCGCGACTCGATTTACTGTTTCGCCGACATGGCGAAGACGTGGCGGTCAACGTCTTGCATCGCGAAGGCAATGCCGAGGTCGAAGTTCGCCTGTGAAGCGGCCGCTGGTCCGGCCAGCGGCAAGATTGCGGCAGGATCTGCAGCGCAGCGGATCAGTGCGCGCGTTTCTTCTTGTTCGCGTTGTGCGATTTCGATTTCGATTGCGAAGATGCACGTTGTGGCAGGCTCTTGCGCGGCACACTTGCCATGCGCTCGAGCTCGCGCTCGGTCATGGATTCGACCATTTGTCTGGATGCTCCGCGTAAGCGCGCCTTTGGGATCTCGCCGCGCTTGGCTGCGAGCGCTGCGCCGGCTGCCTTCTGCTGCTGCTTGGATCTTGCGGGCATGTCGTTGCTCCACAGTCGTCCGCTCGAGAATGCCACTGAGAGCGGGCGATCGTGCTGCGTGAAACGAGGCCGCCAGGCGGCCTTGGAGTGTCATGTCGCCGACGACGCCCGATCAGCGGGCGTCCTCTCGACGTATCTCCGCTTGCATGATCACACCCTTCTGCCAAGCATCCGCATCCGGATCGATCGGCGGGTAATCGATATCGGCTCGGTTCTGCCGAATCGCAGTGCTCGATACGCCGAAACGTTCGTCACGTTCCGCGACCATCTGCTCGTCGATCTGACCGTCCCGAGTAAAACCCATCATCAATGTCGGTGCGCCTGACGGAATCTCCTCGTGGCGATCCGTGTGCCACGTATGCCATGTCTTGCCGTATGTGGTCGCGAGCTTCTTCATGAGCTCATGCTCGGCTACCCGCGGTATCCGCGGAGCGATGAGCTGCCCCGACCGCACTTCGTACGCATGGCTATGCCACAAGTGCTTTTCTTCGGTCGGTAACGCTTCGAATAACTCACGCGAAAGAACGTATTCGACGCCGATGATCTTCGCGTCCTTCCCATTGCCGTCGAAGATCACACACTGAATTACCTTCTCACTCAGGTGGCCGCAGTAATGGTGTGCCTCCATTTGGCCGTTGAAGTCGCCATTGTAGAAATGAAAGCCATCCATGTACGTGTCCAAAGCCTGCAACGGCGTCTTGTCTTGTAACAGATCGGCTCCGGCTTCGAGCGCTCGCGTCGTCATCGTCCGCTCTCCATCTGGCACCGTGACGCTCGAATCGGACCTCTCTCCGCCGCAGGCTGCGACGTACACCGCTGCGAGACCAAGCACATATCGGCTCGTGCATACCATGATTCAGCAATACGCATCCAAAAACGAAAGTTCCGCTTCCGCGAACAGGGACTGGCACGATGCGCGTGTCCAGACCTCGCTGCAATGACACGTCAGAGAAATCTGATTGCATTCAACAACGCCGCGGCAGCACCTGAAACGTTCCATGTGCGCGAAGCGTATATAAAGGCGCCTCCGGCACATCGAACGGACGATGCGTTGCTTTCTGCTGCTACTGCTTGTCATTGCCGGTTGCAATTTCGTGCCTCGCGATGCCGCAGGCACACTCGAGCGCGCGAGAAACGTGGCTGCAGAGGACAACGCGCCCTAGAGGACTAGAGGTCCGCATGAAAAGCAGGTGCTCCTCGCGAAAGCGCGCCGACTCGAGATTTGGACGCTCGTTTATCTACTCAGCTCTGACGCTAGTGATGCGAGCCAGTTGTTTCGACGACATCTTGTCTCGGGCGTATCCGCATTGACTTTCCTGATATGCACGTGGATCGCGCAGCGCTCGCCCAATGACGTGTTTCCGTACGGCTATCACGGCGCAATTTCCACCGGCTATCTCGGTGCGTCGCTCACGTATTGGGAATGGGCTGAATGACTCGTCGACGTCCTAAGCCTGGCGGTTTCGCATGGGGCACGAGTCAAACCCTCAGAGGGGGACGAGCTCGACAAACTTTGACGAAAAGAACCCCCTGAGAATGGCTCGAATGGAAAGTAAGATTGGTGCCGGCTGAGGGACTCGAACCCCCGACCCCCTGATTACAAATCAGGCGCACTACCAACTGTGCTAAGCCGGCGCCGCGGTGAATCGGAGAGATGTCCAATAATTGTAGCCCGTCCTTGCCAGAATCGGGAGACCGGCGCCATGCTGGCCGTCTCCGTCAGGTCCAGGGCATGACTTTCTTCAGGCTTCCCCGGGACACCCTCGCAGCTCGAGGCGGGTGATCTTGCGCGGGTCGGACTGAAAAATCGAAGTGTCGATCTGCACTCCGGGCTCAGGCAGATCGACGTCGAGCCAATAGACCGAGCCCGCTCGCTTACGATCCGTTATCGTCGGTTCCAACCCAAGCGCACGTGCGTTGTCTGCCCGCCTTTGAGCCCGCTGGTAGTCCGAAAACACCCCGAGACTCAAAGTGTAGGAAGGATCGTTGCCAGGCATGAGATACACGTCGTCGATGCCGCCGCGCCTGAGAGTCTGCAGCGCCTCCTCGGCGTCGGCACGCGTGGCGATGTTCTGTACGCTGACCCAGTAGCCCACCCAGAGCTCGCCTTGCTCCACCCGCTGGCGGGGCATGAAGCCTGCGCCGCGCAATGCGGCCTGTGCCTGTGCGGCTTCTGCAAGCTCGGCGAACGGTCCGACGCTCGTACATGCGAACTCGGGCCCGCCAGCTCGCGACAATCGTTCAGCCTGCACCGACGCGTGCGATGCCTCAGGCGTCTCCTTCGCCTCTTTGTTCAATCGTTCGTCGCTGAGCGTGGATGCCTCACTCGCGAGCACGATTCGCGGCGGGGTCTCCGCCACACGTCGCGAAGGACGATCGAGCACGTTCACCTGGACATCGATGACCTGCGACCAGATGAAATACAGGACATTGGCCAGGATCAGCAGAAGACACAGTGTTCGCATGAATTGCTGACGGCTCCGAGCTCCCGGATCTGCGTAGATGCAGCGGCCGCAAGATCATACTCGTGCGGTCAGCACGGCACCAAGCCGCAGCCATGGGCTTGGTGCGCCGCGATGCTTGCGTCACGCTTAGCGGGTCGCAGACGAGCGATTCCACGTCTCCACGTCAGGCCGCTGACCCCGGCCTGGACATTACGGGGAGGGCGAGCCTGAGTGCTAGCCTTCAACGGTGGCGACGCGCGACTCGTCTGATTCTGCGAGAACTGCCAAGCCGCGCAGCACAAGGTCGGGCACGACCTCGTGCGGACCGATGAGGGGCGCAATCACATCGCTCGCCCCGCCCGTGAGCAACAGCTTGGGCGGCACGCCGAGCATGCGCTGCATCTCTGCAACTGCTCGGTCCACCAATCCTGCAAGCGCTTGCGCACAGCCTTGTCTGACTGCGGCTGCCGTATGATTCGAGAAAACAGAGTACGTGATCTCGTCGTCGCCCATTCGAGAGGCGATATCGCTCGTCGCTCGCAGTATGCTCGAGACCATCACCCGAGGTCCCGGAACGATGGAACCTCCAAGGTGACGGCCAGCAGCATCGATGCCGTCGATGGTCATTGCCGTGCCGACGCTGATCACGCAGCTTGGCCCTCGACGTAGGGTGTGAGCAGCGATGAGCGCCAGCCACCGATCGACCCCAAGCTTCTCCGGTTGGCGATACGCATTCGTCACGCCCGCAGCTTGCGCCACGGCGGTTACGAACCGGGGCTCGATCCCCCACTTCTGCCGAATCGCGGCTGCGCACGCATCCCCGATTTCGCGCCCGCCGACATTCGAAACGAGCACACGGTCAGGTGCATCGGTCGAAGTCAGCATCTCCTCGAGCAGCTGACGTCGATCGACCGTCTGGTGTGGGCGGGCAGATTGAGCAGACAGTCGTCCGTCGCGCAGCTGTGCCCATTTCAGCCGAGTGTTACCGATGTCTATGAGCAGAATCATGCGAACGTTTCGAAAGCCCCTTTATGCGATCCCGTCCATTTCAGGTGGCATCACCTCCTGCTTTCGGACGCTCACTTCCCCGGAAATGAAGCGCCTGAGCTCGCCATCGACCTCCACGAGCAGCGCGCCATCGCGATCGACGCCACTGGCTATGCCGAACACCGTCTGATCACCGTTGACGATCTTGACGCTTGCATGCTGCAGCACATCAAGCATGCGCCATTGATCGATGAAGCCATCGAACCCCTGCCGCGCGAACGATTCGAGTGCCTTGGTGAGCTCTTCGATCAGCGCAGCAATGAGCGCGTTGCGCGACGGACAGCGCTCGCGTAGCACCTCGTGGACGTCGGCGACCAGAACCGCATGATGCTTGGCAAGCTCGATACGCACATCGGCCGGCATGCGCATATTGATACCGATGCCGATGATCACATGTGCCGGACCCGCCGACTCGCCTCGCATTTCGATGAGAATTCCGCCGAGCTTGCGGCCTTGCCAGACCAAATCGTTCGGCCACTTGAGACCGATTTCCCGCGCATCGAAGCGTTCCAGCGCGCGCACGGCGGCGACACCCACTACGAGGCTCAACGCTGGGAAGCCCGGCGGTAACTCGGCGAACTGCCATGCCATTGAAAAGCAGATGCCGCTCGCAAACGGCGCGAGCCAGCTCCGTCCGCGACGCCCACGACCGGCGGTCTGCACTTCGGCCACGCACACGCGCGCGCGGCCCGGCTCTGGAGCCGCTAGGTCTCCGAGGTACCGGTTGGTCGAATCGACTGTAAGCAGCACGTCCAGCTCGATGAGCTTTGCACGCGTCTCCGGCGGCAACGAGGCAAGAACTTCCTCGCGGCTCAGCAGATCGATGGGATGCGCCATACGGTAGCCTTGTCGCGGCAATGATTCGATCTGCACACCCATCTCGCGCAATGCTTGGACGAGCTTCCATATGCCGCCGCGCGACATGCGCAGCTTGCGAGCGAGCGTTTGGCCGGAATGGAAGCCCCCGTCCGCAAGGAGCGCGACCAGTCGACGGCGACGAGCCTCGCTTTGATGAGCTCGAGAGGGAGCGTCCATCGCCTCAGCGGGGCCTTAGCAGCCAGAGCCGGTGTAGGCGGTGTTCGGTGCCCGCGCGCATGCGCTCGATGTTCGATCGATGCGTGAAGCACACGAACAGCGTCATCGCGACTCCGAAGCTCAAGAGTGGGTCGGACAGGGTGACGCCGGA
>Ga0207864_1000823_pt1:0-5000 | contig 38457 bp, 27 predicted proteins | sample HigsolmetaAR202D_FD_184834 | JGI IMG/M metagenome (GOLD analysis project Ga0207864, IMG submission 184834) | Ionic liquid and high solid enriched microbial communities from the Joint BioEnergy Institute, USA - AR20-2-D (SPAdes) (version 2) ...
CGCCCTTTCGCGACTCGTCCCGAGCGCCTCCAACGGTGAGTACTACCTGACCGATCTCGTTGAGATGGCGGTTCTGGAGCGGGCAACGGCGAAGGGTCCCTGGCCGGTGGCCACGGTCACGGCCCCCTCTGAGATCGTCTTGGGAATCAACGACCGCGTCGAACTGGCTCGCGCGGACGCGCTAATTCGCGACCGTATCCGGCGGCGCTGGATGCTCGACGGCGTTACGATTCTGGCTCCCGAAACGGTGCTGATCGACGCGGATGTCGAGATCGGGCGAGACACGACGATTCTGCCGTTCACGATGCTCGAGGGGAAGACGGTCATCGGCTCCGGCTGCCAGATCGGGCCAGGCGCGAGTCTTCGCAACGCCCGCATCGGTGACCGGGTCCAGGTGCGCGCCTCGACGATTGTCGATTCCACCGTCGGTGATGATTCCGATGTCGGACCATACGCGCACCTGCGCGGTGGCACGGTCATTGCCGACCACGTGCATATCGGGAACTACGCTGAGCTCAAGAACGCCGTGGTGGAGCCGGGAGTCAAAGTCGGGCACGTGAGCTATCTCGGCGATGCGCGAATCGGCGCGGAGACGAATGTTGGCGCCGGGACGATCACCTGCAATTTCGACGGAGTCTCGAAGCACCGCACCGAGATCGGCGAAGGAGCCTTTATCGGCAGCGACTCGATGCTGGTCGCTCCCGTGACGATTGGGGCTGGCGCGCGCACCGGAGCCGGGTCTGTGGTAACTCGAGACGTGCCTCCAGGTGTAACAGTCGTCGGCGTCCCCGCGAGGCCAATTCGACCAACACAATCCTCTGAGGAACCCACGAAAAAGGATCATGCGCCGGAAGGCGACGAATGAGGCGATAAATGGACGGTCGGCTCCAGATCTTTGCCGGTAATTCCCACCCAACCTTAGCGGCTGCGATTGCCCGTGAGCTCGATACGACGTTGGGCCGGGCGATAGTCGGGTCGTGGAAGAACGGCGAAACGCGCGTCAAGCTGGAAGAAAACGTCCGCGGCTCGGACGTCTTCGTCGTGCAGTCGATGTGCATGCCCGTCGATCATCACATCATGGAGCTTCTGCTGATGATCGACGCGCTCCGACGCGCCTCCGCGGCGCGGATCACGGCGGTCATCCCGTATTACGGGTACGCGAAGCAGGAGAAGAAGACGACCGGACGGGAGCCGATCTCTGCCAAACTCGTCGCGAATCTGCTGGTGACCGCGGGCGCCAACCGCATCCTAACACTCGACCTCCACGCGCCGGCGATCGAGGGCTTCTTCGACATCCCGGTCGACCACCTTCGCGCCACGCCGCTGCTCGCGCGCCGGTTCCGCTGGCAATCCGGCGACAACCTCGTCGCGGTTAGCCCGGATTCCGGCGGTGTTGCCAGGGCCGACGACTTTCGCTCGCGAGTAGGCGGCTCGATCGCCATCATCTCGAAACGGCACCCAGGCCCCGAGGCGACCGAGATGCTCGAGATGGTCGGTGATGTCGAGGGCAAGACGGCGATCATCGTCGACGACATGATCTCCACCGGCAGCACGCTCGTCCTCGCCGCCAATCTGCTCAGTGAGCGCGGCGCTGCCGAGATCCATGCCGCGGCCACGCACGGCATCTTCGCCGACAACGCGCTCGAGAAGATCGCGAATTCACCGATTTCTCGCGTCTTCGTAACCGACTCGGTGCCGCTGCCGGAGACCGGTCCGCGCGACCGTGTCGAGGTCGTCACGGTGGCGCCTCTGCTCGCCGAAGCGATCACACGCATTCACAAAGACCTCAGCGTGAGCGCGCTGTTCACCTAGGCGCGTCTTAGCTGCCTTTTCCGGCGAACGCTCACGCGATCACTCCGAACCGAGGCAAGTTCATGCGCATCGGTGAGCCGGTCGTCTGGTTGCCGACGACGACAAGCACGATGGACGACGTGGCTCGACTGGCCGCGGAAGGCGCGGCGGAGGGACTAGTCGTCGTCGCCGACGAGCAAACGGCTGGACGTGGGCGTGGCGGCCGGTCGTGGATCGCGCCGCCGGGCTCGTCTCTCCTCCTCTCTGTCCTGCTGCGCCCACCGCTCCCGGCCGCTCGCCTTTCCACGCTGCCACTTGTGACCGGTGTCGCCGTCGCAGAGGCCATCGAGGATGTAGCCGGCGCGTCATGCCGTCTGAAATGGCCGAACGATGTGCTGCTAGGTGACAGAAAGATCGCCGGCATCCTCGTCACGACACAGCCAGGACCGGACAATCGAACAACGGCCATCGTCGGCATCGGGATCAACGTCTCGACGCCACTCGACGCCTTGCCACACGGAGCAGCCAGCCTGCTTACAGAGACCGGAAGTGTCCTCGATCGCAAGGCACTGCTCGATGCTCTCTTGACCCGGCTTGACTGTCATTACAGCGCGTTCCTGGAGGCCAGCGGCCGCCCTGATCTGGCGCCTTGGACCACGCGTGCCGCGTATCTCGGCGAGATGGTCGAGATCCGAGACGACGAGCGGCGATACACGGGCTGGTTTCGCGGCGTGGATGCCGACGGAGCGCTGGTGCTGGAAATCGGGGACAATACGGTACGCCGCATCGTCGCGGGCGACCTCGTGCGAGGTCCGCGTCCGACTCCCAACGACCACCAGTGATCGAAGTCCTACAGGGATCGGCGAGCAGCAGGTACTCATCGGGCCCACTCAAAATTCAATCGAGAATCTCGGCAAAACTGTGTTGACAAGGAGGCAAGGAAGGTGTACGTTAATGCCGTGCTCCGATGATTCTGTACGGAATCAGGAGAGGGCGGGTAACACCGCTATCTTCTGAGGACGGCAGGATTGTCGGAGCACGTTTTCTTGTGCGGAACTCCGAATTTTCATCGGCATCTTCGGTCGCCGTGGCAGCGATCCCCTCATCACATGGATTCCCCTCCGCTCCGCGCGACCGTTGGTATGATCCGCAGGGTTGGGCCCGTTTGGCCCATGGCATGCCAGAATGGTAAGGAAGGACAATCGTGCGCGCGCTCCTCAGCGTCTATGACAAGCGAGGCATCGTCGAGTTCGGGCGCTCACTCGTTGAGCTTGGCTGGGAACTGATCTCCACCGGCGGCACGTTGGCGGCGCTTCGCAGCGCCGGAGTCCCCGCCACCTCGATCTCTGACCTAACAGGCTTCCCAGAAATTCTCGATGGACGGGTAAAGACACTCCACCCACGAGTCCATGCCGGACTCTTGGCGCTCCGCGATGAACCGTCGCATGTTGCGGCGCTGGAGGAGCATCAGTTTCCGACAATTGACCTCGTTGCCGTCAACCTCTACCCGTTCGAGGCGACTGTAGCTCAGGAGGGCGTCTCGGAGCGCGACGCCATCGAGCAGATCGATATCGGCGGTCCGGCGATGATCCGAGCCGCGGCCAAGAATTTCCGCGACGTCGTCGTCGTCATTGATCCGGACGACTACGGCCCGGTGCTGGAAGCTCTGCGTGGCGACTTCTTCCCGATCGAGCGACGGCGCGAGCTGGCCGCGAAAGCGTTCGCCCATGTCGCCGCCTATGACACGGTCGTTGCCGAGTACCTGAGAAGGGCCTCCGCCGCGCATCCCGAATGGCCAACCGAGATCAGCGTCGCTGGCCGACTCCTTGCCTCGCTGCGCTATGGCGAAAATCCGCAGCAAGCCGCGGCCGTTTACCGTCGGCTCGTTGCCGGCCAGGCCCCACTCGGCGTCCTCGACGCTCGTCAACTCTCAGGCAAGCAGTTGTCGTTCAACAACCTGCTCGACGCCGACGCGGCTTGGAACGCGATTCTGCGTTTTCACGAGCCGGCCGTGTCAATCGTCAAGCACACGATCCCCTGCGGACTGGCCGAGCGCGAGACGATTTCCGAGGCATTTGAGGCAGCCTTGGCGGGCGATCCCGTCTCGGCGTTCGGTGGAATCATCGCCGCGAATCGCCCGATCGACGAGCTGACGGCGAACCGAATCGCCTCCAGCTTCTTCGAAGTCGTCATCGCACCCGGATTCGAGCCGGCCGCCCTCGAGCGTCTCACGCGCAAGAAGCAGCTGCGCCTACTGGAAATGCCGGCGCCGAGTGAAGACGCACTGCACGATCCGATGCTGTGGGATGTGCGGCCCATTCGCGGCGGGCTGTTGATCCAGGAGCCGGACGATCGAGTGGACGATCCTGCGCGTTGGCAAGTCGTGACGGAGCGCGAGCCGACTCCCACTGAATGGTCAGACTTGATTTTCGCGTGGGAAGCGGTCCGGCATGTAAAGTCGAACGCGATCGTGCTCGCCAAGGACCGAGCCGTTGTCGGAGTGGGAAGCGGCCAGCCCAACCGAGTGGAAAGCGTTCGCATCGCCATCCGGGTCGCCGGCGAGCGAGCAGGAGGCTCAGTACTCGCCAGTGACGCCTTCTTCCCGTTTGCCGATGGCGTTCAGGCCGCGGCAGCCGCCGGCGTGACCGCCGTCATCCAGCCAGGCGGCTCCGTGCGGGATGAGGAAGTCATCGCCGCCGCAAACGAGGCCGGGATGGCGATGATCTTCACCAGCATCCGGCACTTCAGACATTGATACAGGCAGCCAACCGTCGTCGGCGGCACACGACGGAGCGGTTCAGCCGCCGACGACCCGCGCTAGCCAGTGGTCTGGTTGCCTCAACTCTTCCATCGTCGGCAGATTTTCCGGCCCGTCCCAGACACGCCGCGCCACGTCGTGTCCCCGCCGCTCGACGATGGTATCGATGAACTTCTGGCCGATTCGATACTGCTCGAGTTTGACATCGAGACCAGTCAATCGGGCGAACAGCTGCTCTGCCATCGTCCGCTGACGTTGGCGTGCCTCGAACTTCGTCGCGATCGTCTCGTATTCCCGGAGCAGCTGCTGACCGACCGCGTTCATGACGTGGTTCGAGTATCCCTCGATGACGCACATCAAGGCCTGCATCTTCGAGAAAAGCGCGCGCTGCTCGGGCGTCATCAGCGCCTCGATCCAGCTCTCGCCTTCTCCCGCGCCGGTGCGGACGCGA
>Ga0207864_1000823_pt1:7500-38457 | contig 38457 bp, 27 predicted proteins | sample HigsolmetaAR202D_FD_184834 | JGI IMG/M metagenome (GOLD analysis project Ga0207864, IMG submission 184834) | Ionic liquid and high solid enriched microbial communities from the Joint BioEnergy Institute, USA - AR20-2-D (SPAdes) (version 2) ...
ACTGGGCAGGTCTCAGCCCCTATACGTCCGCACTGACGCGCGTTTGCAGGGACCGGTGTTTTTGGTAAACAGTCGCCTGGGCCTGCTCTCTGCGGCCCCCTCACGCTCCACCCGCATGGGGCTTCACGCTACCGGGGCGCCCCTTCTCCCGAAGTTACGGGGCCAATTTGCCGAGTTCCTTGACGGAGGTTCTCCCGTCCACCTCGGTATGCTCTACCAGCCCACCTGTGTCGGTTTGCGGTACGGTCGGCAACGTCCTGGCTAGAGGCTTTTCTCGGCCGTCCGGGCTCAATCCGTGCGGCTTGGGGTCGCCCCCGCGCCTTCCCATCACCTCTCGGTCATCGCCTGAGCGGATTTGCCTACCCAGGCTCCCTACCGGCTTGGAGGGCTCGCGCCCCCGGACCTACCCCCCGGCGTCCCCCCATCGCTCATAACGGCCGTTGCCGGGACGGGACTAGTAACCCGTTGTCCATCGCCTACGCCTCGCGGCCTCGGCTTAGGCCCGCCTCACCCGCAGTGGATCAGCCTGGCTGCGGAACCCTCGGGCATCCGGTGGGAGGGATTCGCACCCTCCTCGCGCTACTCGTGCCGACATTCGCACTCCCATCCGCTCCACCACGGCTCCCGCCGCAGCTTCTCCGCTGAATGGGACGCTCCCCTACCATGTCTTGCGACATCCGCGGCTTCGGCGCCAGACTTAGCCCCGGTGGATTGTCGGCGCCGCGGCACTCGACCAGTGAGCTATTACGCACTCTTTCAAGGATGGCTGCTTCTAAGCCAACCTCCTGGTTGTCTGGGCACCGCGACCACCTTGCCCACTGAGTCTGGACTTCGGGACCTTAGCCGGCGGTCTGGGCTGTTCCCCTCTCGACGACGAATCTTCTCACCCGCCGTCTCACTCCCGGCAGCTCCCCACCGGCATTCACCGTTTGGTTCGGGTCGGTAAGCTGTTCGCCCCCTTGCCGATCCAGAGCGCTACCTCCGGTGGGCCCCCGCCGAGGCGGCACCTCAATGCCTTTCGGGGAGAACCAGCTATCTCCGGGTTCGCTTGGCATTTCACCCCTACCCGCAGGTCATCCCAGCCTTTTGCAACAGACTCGGGTTCGGGCCTCCACGCGCGTGTTCCGCCCGCTTCACCCTGCCCACGGGTAGCTCACCCGGTTTCGGGTCGACTGCACGCAACTGCACGCCCTTTCGGACTCGCTTTCGCTCCGGCTCCGGCTGTCCCTGCCTTAGCCTCGCTACGCCCAGTCACTCGTCGGCTCATTCTACAAAAGGCACGCCGTCACCAGTGAGTCACCTCACCAGCTCCGACCGGCCGGAAGCGCACGGTTTCAGGCTCTCTTTCACTCCCCTCGCCGGGGTGCTTTTCACCATTCCCTCACGGTACTGGTTCCCTATCGGTCGCCAGCGGTATTTAGCCTTGGATGGTGGTCCACCCCGCTTCCGACCCGATTCCGCGTGTCGGGTCGTACTCACGCAACGGACCCACAGCCGCCAGCCCAGGGTCGCCTACGGGGCTCTCACCCCCTCCGGCCGCCCGTTCCAGAAGCGTTCGGCTCCTCGACTGTCGCCTGCGAGGGCGCTGCCGCACCCTCCGGTCCGCCCGTCCAACCCCCGACCGGCAGCGCCGGCAGGCTCCTCTCACCAGTCGGGTTTGGGCTGTGCCCCGTTCGCTCGCCGCTACTGAGGGCATGCTCTCTGTTCCTCCGGGTACTGAGATGTTTCAGTTCCCCGGGTGCCCCTCCTGACATCCCGCCAGGATGCGTGAGGTCACCCCCACGCAGGTTGCCCCATTCGGACACCCCCGGATCACCGGCTGCCAGCGCCTCCCCGGGGCATTTCGCCGCGTGGCCGCGTCCTTCATCGGCCGCTGGCGCCAAGGCATCCACCGTGCGCCCATCTCTGTGGCCCGCCATGCGGGTCACCTCCCGCTCCCACGCGGGATCGACCCCAGGCCCGCGCACCCGGCTCACCCCACCTCACCGTCAGGTCCAGCTGGGTGATCGCTCCATCACCGCAGGGGTTGGTCCCCCTGCCCACTCCCTTGTCAACGTGCCAGACGCGGTGCCACGGCGCACCCCCGGTGGAGCCGCGGGGATTCGAACCCCGGACCTCCGCCGTGCAAAGGCGGCGCTCTCCCAGCTAAGCTACGGCCCCGGCCGGTGGGCGCGCCTGGACTCGAACCAGGGGCCTCGGCCTTATCAGGGCCGCGCTCTGACCACCTGAGCTACGCGCCCGCCCCGTGCGCTCGGCACCCCGGCATGACCGTCCGCGGCACCGTGCCGAAGACGAAGCGCGTCCCGATGTGCGGGCCAGATCCATCGCCCTCCCCACGTGCATGGCGCCCCTGCCGCCGCGCCTGCCCCACCCGGGGGCGGCACCAGCCGGGGCTCGGTGCCCATACCCGTGGTTCATCGGAACGATGCTTGACCTGGGATTCGCCTACGGCGAACTCCCTAGAAAGGAGGTGATCCAGCCGCAGCTTCCGCTACGGCTACCTTGTTACGACTTCGTCCCAATCACCAGCCCCGCCCTCGACGGCTGCCTCCCGGTCGCCCGGGTTGGCCCACCGGCTTCAGGCGTTGCCGGCTTTCGTGACGTGACGGGCGGTGTGTACAAGGCCCGGGAACGTATTCACCGCAGTACTGCTGACCTGCGGTTACTAGCGACTCCGACTTCACGGGGGCGGGTTGCAGCCCCCGATCCGAACTGAGACCGGGTTTGGTGGGATTCGCTCCGCCTTGCGGCTTGGCAACCCATTGTCCCGGCCATTGTAGCGTGCGTGTCGCCCAGGGCGTCAGGGCCATGCTGACTTGACATCATCCCCACCTTCCTCCGGCTTGCGACCGGCAGTCCGGCCAGAAACATCCGGCAACTGGCCGCGGGGGTTGCGCTCGTTGCGGGACTTAACCCAACACCTCACGGCACGAGCTGACGACAGCCATGCAGCACCTGTGCGCCACCCTCGAAGGCCCCCCTGTTTCCAGGGTCTGCAGGCGCATGTCAAGCCCTGGTAAGGTTCTGCGCGTTGCGTCGAATTAAACCGCACGCTCCGCCGCTTGTGCGGGCCCCCGTCAATTCCTTTGAGTTTTAGCCTTGCGGCCGTACTCCCCAGGCGGCGGACTTCACGCGTTAGCTCCGGCACGGAGAGGGTCAAGGCTCCCCACGCCTAGTCCGCATCGTTTACTGCGTGGACTACCGGGGTATCTAATCCCGTTCGCTCCCCACGCCTTCGCGCCTCAGCGTCAGGGTCGGCCCAGCCGGCCGCCTTCGCCACGGGTGTTCCGCCCGATCTCTACGCATTTCACCACTACACCGGGCATTCCACCGGCCTCTGCCCCCCTCAAGCCTCGCAGTCCCCGCCGACCCTCCCCGGTTGAGCCGGGGGCTTTCACGGCGGGCTTGCCAGGCCGCCTGCGCGCGCTTTACGCCCAGTAACTCCGGACAACGCTCGGCCCCTACGTATTACCGCGGCTGCTGGCACGTAGTTAGCCGGGCCTTCTTCGGCGGGTACCGTCAGATCTTCTTCCCCACCAAAAGGGGTTTACACCCCGAAGGGCGTCCTCCCCCACGCGGCGTCGCTCCGTCAGGCTTTCGCCCATTGCGGAAAATCCCTCGCTGCTGCCTCCCGTAGGAGTGGGGGCCGTGTCTCAGTCCCCCTGTGGCTGGCCGTCCTCTCAGACCAGCTACCGATCATCGCCTTGGTAGGCCGTTACCCCACCAACAAGCTAATCGGCCGCAGGCCCCTCCTAGGGCGCCCAAAGGCTTTCCCGATCAGGCCCACCGCCCGACCGACGTATGCGGAATTACCCCACGTTTCCGCGGGTTATCCCCCACCCCAGGGCAGGTTGCCTACGTGTTACGCACCCGTCCGCCACGGCGCTCGACCCGAAAGCCGAGCCCGTCCGACTTGCATGCGTTAGGCACGCCGCCAGCGTTGATCCTGAGCCAGGATCAAACTCTCCACCAACACGGTTCCCCGCTTCACACCACGAAGCGGTGAAGAGTCTGTCACCACGCCCGCAATCACCAGGTCCGCGCTCCGTCTTCGGCACGCCACCACACCACGGCGCCTCAGGACTCGGCAGCTCCACGCCGAAGCTCCCTACCCCTCAGCCACCGCACGGCCATGCCAGCTTGTCTAAGGTGCGTACCTCCACATGCCGTGGAGGAATTCTCCCTATCACGGGAACGCTGCTCTATGATACCGCAGACGCTCCGTTATGTCTAGGGAGCCGCATGGACCCTCGAGTCCATGCTACCGGGATTTTCGCAAGAGAACCGCCCCATCTCTGGGGCGGATCACCGTAGCTACGCACTGCCGCTCTTTGCGGCTTCTGCGAGGATCGTCGTTGACGATCTAGCCCACGGTGACCTCCCGGTAATCGCTGCGCCCGGGCCATTCGGCCCCGGCACCATCGGCTCATCGCCGGCAGCGCGGTGAATCATACATCGGCCTCTCAGGGTCGTCAAGAGATTTTGGCGACGTCTTACAAGGATCCGTCTCGACTCTGTTCTCGCGACACACACCGGCTGAGCCCTGCCACGGCGACCACCGCCGCGCGGACTATAATCCCGCGTGTGAATCGGCCAGAATCCAGGGAGCGCCTGTGACGAGAAAACCAATCATCGGCATCACCCCGACGGGAACGCGCGACACATTCCCTCACGGCACCTTCGACCGTTACGCTCTTGCGGTCAACTACGTGGAGGCCGTCCAGGCAGCTGGCGGTATTCCCATCATTCTGCCGCCCCAAGACGACCACTTAGCACTCCTCGACCACATCGACGGCTTGCTCCTCAGCGGGGGCGCCGACCTCGATCCGTCCACCTACGGGGATTGCACGGTCCACCCCGAGACCTACGGCATCGACTCGCGCCGCGATCGTTTCGAGCTTGCGCTCGTGCGTGAGGCGATCGCACGCGGGCTTCCGCTACTCTGCATTTGCCGCGGCATTCAAGTCCTCAACGTCGCCCTCGGCGGTACGCTGTATCAACACGTCCCGGACGAACATCCCGGCGCACTCAATCACCGCCAGCACGAGAACGGCATCGCCGCATCCGAGCCAGGCCACGTCATCCATGCCGAGCCGGGCTCGCTACTGGCCGCGGTCTACGGCATGTCGAGCATCCAGGTCAATTCGTTCCATCACCAGGCGATCAAGGAACCGTCCGGTGATCTGCGCGTCGACGGGCGCGCCGATGATGGCTTGATCGAAGCGGTCTCCCTTGCGGACCGGGAGAGCGTCCTCGGCGTGCAGTGGCATCCCGAGATGATGTTCCGCGCGCACACGGAGCATCTCCGGCCCTTCTTGTGGCTGGTTCAGACCGCGGCTGTGCGGTCACTCACGTTGGCGCAGTAATCAGGCTCAGATTCTCCGCATAAGCGAGACGGGCGGCCCGGAAAGGGACCGCCCGTCTGATTTGCCGTCAGCTGTCATGAGTGGTTGCCTTAGCGCGTCGCGGCAACCGGCTCTCGAACTTCTGTCGATTCTTGCGCCCCTTCGGCCGGCGGCTCCTGGCGGCGCATCGTGAAGTCATCAGGCATCGCCGCCGCCAGGACGTCATCCATGCGGTCGGCGAGGATGAACGTCAGTTCTTCCCGCAACTCCTTCGGCAGATCGTCCAGATCGACCTCATTCCGCCGCGGCAGGATGAACCGCTTCACGCCCGCGCGCCGCGCGGCCAGCGCCTTCTCCTTGATTCCGCCGACCGGCAGCACCTGCCCGCGTAGCGTGATCTCGCCGGTCATCGCCACGTCCTCCCGGACCGGCACGCCCGTCAGGAGCGAGACCAGCGCCGTCGTCATCGCGACGCCAGCCGATGGCCCGTCCTTCGGAATCGCGCCCGCCGGCACGTGAATATGGATGTCGGACGAGGCGAAGAACTCCGGATCGATGTTCAGATCCTTCGCGCGTGACCGCACGAAGGAGAGCGCCGCCTGAGCCGACTCGCGCATCACATCGCCGAGCTGTCCGGTGACGGTAAGCGAGCCCTTGCCCGGCATCCGCGTCGCCTCGATGAACATGATGTCTCCGCCGACGCCGGTCACACCGACGCCGATCGCGACGCCAGGCTGGCTGGTCCGCGCCGCCAGCTCCTCATAGAAGAAGCGCGGCCGACCCAGGAACTCGCGAATCTGCTCCGGACCGATGGTCCGCGGAACCTCGCGGCCCTCCGCGATGCGCGTGGCGATCTTGCGGCACGTCGTGCCGATCTCCCGCTCCAGATTCCGGACTCCGGCCTCCCGCGTGTAATGGCGGATGATCTGGAGGATCGCCTCATCGGTGATGGTGAACTGATCCTCTTGGAGGCCGTGCGCCTTGAACTGCTTCGGAATCAGGTAGCGCTTGGCGATGTGCAGCTTGTCCTCGTCCGTGTAGCCAGCCAGCTCCAGGATCTCCATCCGGTCGCGCAGCGGCGCCGGGATCGGATCCAGCAGGTTGGCTGTCGCGATGAACATCACGCGCGACAGGTCGAAGGCGACATCCAGGTAGTGATCGCGGAACGTGTTGTTCTGCTCCGGATCCAGCACCTCGAGCAGCGCCGACGACGGGTCGCCGCGCCAATCAGCGCCGATCTTGTCGACCTCGTCGAGGACGAAGACCGGATCGTTGGTGCCCGCCCGGCGAATCGCCTGGATGATCCGGCCCGGCATCGCGCCGACATACGTGCGCCGGTGACCGCGGATCTCCGCCTCGTCGCGAACGCCACCGAGCGACATCCGCGTCAGCTCACGGCCGAGCGCCCGCGCGATCGACTGCGCCAGGCTCGTCTTACCGACGCCTGGAGGACCGACGAAGCAGAGGATCGGCTCGCGGGTTGGCGCCAGGCTCGACTCATCGCCCTCCTGCGCCGCTAGCTCTCGCTTCAGCTTGCGAACCGCTAGGTACTCAAGGATCCGCTCCTTGATCTTTTCGAGATCGTAGTGGTCCTCGTCCAGGATCTGGCGAGCCTTCGCGATGTCGATCTCGCCCTCGGTGCTCTTGTTCCACGGCAACGAGGTGAGCCAGTCCAGGTACGTCTTGATCACGCCGTACTCGGCGGCCGCCGGCGGCAGCTTGCTGAGGCGATCCAGCTCGCGCTTCGCCTCCTTGGCGGCCTCCTCGGTCATGCCGGACGACTCAATCTTCTGCCGCAGCTCATTGATCTCGGCTTCGGTCTCGCTCTCCTCGCCCAGCTCGCGCTTGATCGCCTTCAACTGCTCGCGCAGGTAGAACTCGCGCTGCGACTTGCCGAGCTCTTCCTGGACCTCGCTCTGCAGCTTCTTGCCCAGCTCGAGGACCTCGAGCTCCTTGGCGATGAACGCGTTCAGCTTGACGAGCTTGTCGCGCACCGAATCGAGCTCGAGCAGCTGCTGCCGCTCCTCCGGCTCAATGCGGAGGTTGGTCGCGACGAGGTAGACCAAGTGACGCGGGTCGTCAATATTCAGCGCCGCCGTGACCAGCTCGTCCGGCAGGTGCGACACCAATGACACAAGCCGCTGGAAAAGCTCGAGCGTGTTGCGGGTCAGCGCCTGGACCTCAACGCTGTCCGGCACGTCCTCGGGGATCTTCTCCACGCGCGCAACGAGGAACGGCTCCTCAGACACCCACGTCAGGATGCGCATCCGCTCGACACCCTGCACCGCAAGGCGCACGCTGCCATCCGGGACGCGCATCATCTGATGGATGGTCGCGATGGTCCCGATCTCGTAGACATCACCCGGCCCGGCGCCTTCCTGCTCGGCATTCTTCTGCATCACGAGGCCAACCGTCCGATCGCCGGACATAACCTCGTCAATCAGCCGGAGAGACCGAGGCTGCGCCGCGGCCAGCGGAACGACGGTCAGCGGGAAGACGACCGTGCCGCGAAGCGGCAGGATCGGGATGGTCAGCTCCTCCCCGCGCTCCTGTTCCTGCGTCTCAGTCGTCTCTTCCGCGTTCTCTGTCTCGACCTGAGACGCCTCGACCTGTGGAGTCTCCTCCTGCGGCGTCTCGTCCGCGGGCGGTGCCTCTTGCTCTTCGGCGCGCTCCCAATCGCGCTCGTTAGGCGTCTGCGTCATGCTTCACGTGCTCCCTCCCCTCGATCGTTCTGCTCCACTCGGCGGGGGACAATCGTCCGCGCCGCAACCCGTGGGAGCACGATTCGAAGGAATCCATTTTCATACTCGGCGGTGCTTGCCTCGGGATCGATCGGAAATGGGATGAAGACATCGGCCCCGAATGCCCCGTAGGGAATGCCCGCCTCCCGATACGTTCGTCGTTCCGGCGAGCGGTTGTCGGGCCGGTCGCCCCGGATCGACAACACTTCGCCATCTATGACCACCGACAGGCGCTCTTCGTCCATGCCGGCGATCTCGGCGTAGATCACCAAGGCCTCATCCGTTTCATAGACCTCCAGTGGCGGTCGCCACAGGCCGGAGGGCCCAGCGGACGGACGCGAGGGCACCGGCACGAGGGCACGGAAGATCTGCTCCATCTCTAGCTGGACGCGCTCGGAACTGCGCGTCACTCCGCGCCGCACGATGATCATCGGTCCTCTCTTTCTCGCTGGCTTGCCACTCCGACCGCCCTCGTGGATCGGATTTCACACCGCTGGTGCGGCAGCGACCGGTGAGGGTCTGGTCTCCGGCCGCCTTCCGTGGGATTGATTATACACCGCGTATCGAGAACTTGCTACGGTCCGTATAAAGATTCGGGAAGACTGATGCCCGGAGGGACCGCGAGGATTATTCCTTGATTAGCGCCTCTTCGGTGAAGACGTTGGCGGCGTTCCAGAGCATCCAGCCGCTGGTGCCGAGCTCCTCGCTCGCGCGGATCTGAGCACGCACATCTTCCGGCGTGTAGTCGCGGAACGGGGGCTGATCGAAGTCCTGGAGCCAAGGCCGCAGCTTGAGCTCCATGCCTTTCGGCATCCGCTCTTTCGCCAGGCTCAAGCTGATGGAAATCGTCTCGTATGGAAAGTCGTTCGGCTCCCCGCCGACGTCAATCGAGCTCGCGTCGAAGTGCGAAGGGTAGACCATGGGGCACAGATAGTCGACATGGGGTGCGAAGTCAGCGATCCGCTGCCCGATGCCCTGGTCGTCATAGGCGATGGCAATAATGCCGAAGACGTCGACCGCGAACATGGCGCCGGTCGGCTCCAAAGCCTTGCGAGACTGCTTCAAGAACTCGACGATCGCCCCAACTCTCCCCTCTTCCGTGTAGTCGGGACCGAAGTCAGCGATGGTCAAGTCCCCGTCCGATGGGAAGCGGATGTAGTCGTACTGAATCTCGTCGAAGCCGATCTCGGCTGCCTCGACCGCAAGATCGATGTTCGCTTGCCAGAGCTCCTGGTAGAACGGATTGACCCAAGCATCGTCCATCCAGCCGCGCCAGATGTCGCCATCCTCGGTTTTCACCGCGAGGTCCGGCCGATTTTCGGCGACGATCGGATCGTTGAAGACCACCATGCGCGCGATTACATAGATCCCGCGATCGTGTAGCTCCTGCACCAGCTCACGCGGGTCATACATGGGGCTGACAGCGTTCGCCTCATGGAAGAATTCAACGTCCGTGTCGTACCAGACATACACCTCCTTGATGTCGATGACGATTGCGTTCAGCTCCGTCGTTTCGATGAGATCGATGAGGTAGTCAACGACGCTACGATCTGCCGCGTTGGGCCCCGTCAAGTAGACGGCTTTGATGTCCTCCCGCTCCATGGCCACGTTGACCTCGCTTTCCCCGTTGAGGGTCAGCTCGGTCTTCGCGTAACCAGCGGCCGACACCTTGAGGGTGCCCTCAGGCTCGACTCCTCGGAAGCGGAAGGTGCCGTTGCGTCGGGTGCGAGTCCTCGCGTCATTGATTCGAACAAGCGCGTCCCGGATCGGATTCCCTTCCTGATCCGTCACGACTCCGGCAAGCGTCACGCCTTCGGGTTCGGAATCGCCGGAGTTGCTCGGCGTCGGCGTCGCTTCGGTCTGGGCCGTTACGGCCTCGGCCGTCGCTTGGCTTGCGGTCTCTTCACTTGTGTCTTCACTACGAGGATTCTCGCTGTTGGAATCGCCAGAAGGAGGATCGATCTCTGTTGGGGCTGCAGGCACTTGTCGCTTGAGCGCGACAGTTTGTTCCCGGTCATGCGATTCGTCGAACTCGCCGTGAACCGGCTCGAAGCCATCTCGCGAGACGACGACGGTGACCGGCAGCTTCGAAACTAGGAGTCTCGCTGTGCCGGCTGCATCGGTCGTCGCCGAAGTCTCTCCCGCTTGGACGATCGCTCCCTCGATCGGCTGGCCACCCTCCGCGTCGGTAACCGTCACGATGAGGGAGACGTCAACAGGCTTATCGGAGAACCACTCGGTGGGAGAAAACCCGAGCCACCAATCGGCGAGGATGAGCACAACGGCGACGACGGTGATGAGGCTATACCACCAGCTGACCCAGGGCCATCGGCGCCGCGCGCGTCGGATGCTGAGATTCGAGCGGGAACGCATCATCGGCCGGGCTGAAAGCGCCTCAGACCTCTGCATCCGCCTTCCCAATGGCGATCGGCTGTCCATAACCTCCTCCAAAGGCGTGCATGCTGTGCGAGGATACCGGAAAGGCGCTGCCTAGCGCGAGTTCACTCGCGCATCCATGTGTGCAACTGACCGGTGGAGCGGCCGGACGTTTGACACTGGTCCGGCGAACCACGATAATCCCGCGAGATTGTGTGAGGAGCCTCACAATCTCGGTGTTGGACGTCGGAGTGAGTTTGGGAAACGGCGCGTGGCCCTACAGCGGGTAGACCTGTTCGGGACAATGCGCGCCGATCTCGAGCGCGTCAATGCTCGCATCGCCGACGCGGCATCCGTCGATTACCCCGTCGTCTCCCACTTACTGGCCGAGATCGTCAGCGCTCGCGGGAAGCAGCTGCGCCCACTCTTGCTGCTACTAGCAGCCCGGGCTTACGAGTATGAGTCCAATTTCTCGGCGCTGGTCACGGCAGCAGCCGGCGTCGAGCTACTCCACACCGCCTCTCTGATCCACGATGACACGGTAGACCGGGCGGCGCTCCGGCGCGGCAAGCCAACGCTCAATTCCCAACTCAGCTCGGGCGCCGTGATCTTGATCGGCGACTACCTCTTCGCCCAATCCGCGATGCTAGCGGCCGCGACGGACAACACGCGCGTCGTGACCGTCTTCGCCTCTACCCTGGGCGACATCTGCGACGGCCAGCTCCTCGAGATGTTTGAGGCGAGCCGACTCGATCAAACGCCGGAGCAATATGAGCGCCGGATCTACGGCAAGACGGCATCCCTCTTTGCCGGCGCCGCCGAGATGGGCGCGATCTTGAGCCGCGCTCCGGAATCGCACATCCAGGCCCTGCGCCGCTTTGGCTCGGACATCGGCATGGCGTTTCAGATCATTGACGATGTCCTCGATTTGACCGGGGAGACGGAAGAGCTGGGCAAGCCGGCCGGTCACGACCTTCGCCAAGGCACGATCACGTTGCCAGTGATCTATTACCTATCGGAAATTGGGGAGACCGCGCCGGAGCGCGCGCGCATCGAGGCCATCGTCTCCGGCCGCGTCACGGACGCCGCCATGATTGATGAAGCGCTCCACGCGATCCGCGCTACCGACGCGATCGAGCGGGCGCTGAGCGCCGCGGACGCGTTCCTGAGCCGCGCCAAGGATCAGCTCGCGATCGTCCCCGACCAAGAGACGCGCGAGTTCCTCGAAGAGCTCGCCGATCTGGCCGTCTACCGGCAGTCCTAACGAGCGAGCGCGACTAGAGCGCGACCAAGCTTGTCTCGTACATCCGCGAGAAGAGCCGCTTCCAGTACGTGTGCGTCGGGTCGACGGACTCGTACTCGGCCTCGAGCTCTTGCGGCAGGTCCGGCGTCACGAGAATCGAGGCTCGCCGCTTGCGATAACGCCCTTCTATCGCCCGATCGAGGAAGGCCGCCTCGTGAGGATGGGCGGGCTTCAGGCCAATCAGGATCAGGACGTCGCTTTCCAGCATCTGCAGCCACGTGTCCTCGGTGAGATGCTTGGCGAGCTCGTACTCCTTCCGCGCCTTTGGATCCGCGATGCGCTCCACCTCCGGCGCGAGCTCCGGCAGGCCGACTTCGTTCACGTAGGCGCTCAGCGCGAAATCGCGCCAGTTGACCATGTAGGCAGTGACGTTCGGATAGTACTCAGCGACGCGATGCTGGATGTACCGAGCAATGCGCCGAGAGCGACCGCCCTGTGCGTTGAAGATGAACCAGCCCTGTCCCTGGCGCAACCGGTGCTCGAAGGCGTCGAAATAGAGGCTGAGGCGCAGGAGCAGGTCTCGGTCCTGGAGCGGCGCCTGTTCGATGAGATCCGTGACTTCGGTCATCGCTGACCTCCGTTGCTGATGCCCCCTGCCGGCGAGCCGTTGCGGCTTAGCCGATCGGTTTCTCTCTGCCTACCACGTCCGTGCTGCCGAGACAGCACCCAAATTGTCCCGCTCTCGCACTCGGTCGTTCCCTTGCCCTGTCCCCTCCCCTTTTGCTCTCCATTTGATCTTAGCGAACAGACGCTCCGATTTCAGTTCGCCGCCGAGGTCGGGTCTTCCACCCAGATCAAGCCCAGCGCCGAGGCGAAACGCTGGGTGAACCGCTGGCGATCGACCGCGGTTGCGACACGCACATGCCCGGAGCGCTCTGCCCGGACCTCACCTCGCGTCTCTTGCGCACAACTGACGGTGACGCTTCGTGACTCGCAGAGCAGCAGGTCGGGATCGAGCGCTGCCGCGACTGCCAGTGGATCGTGCAGGTATATGGGCGCGTCGCCGTGGATACGCTCGATCCCGGAGCTGACCTCGTAGACGAGATTTGCCGGCCGCTCGTCTCGCGAAGCGGCCGTTTGCCAGACAGTCTTCGGCAGTGCGACCTGCCGGGTGACGTCAAGACCGACCACAGTGATCTCGAGATCGCGGACGGCGAAAACCTCAGCCGCCGCCTCAGGATCGACGTAGACGTTGAACTCGGCGTGGGGGGTGACATTGCCCGCGACGTGGAACGCGCCGCCCATCACGACGACGCGCCGTAATAGCCGGGGCAGATCGGGCGCGACGTTGAGCGCGATCGCCAGATTCGTCAGCGGACCGACGCAGACGAGGACGACCTCCCCCGGCCGCTCCCTGGCCATGCGGATAATCGCCGCGGGGCCGCGCTCGAGCACCGCCTCACGGGCACTGGGCGGGAGCTCCGCTTCGCACAATCCGTCCCGGCCGTGGAAATAGCGCGCGTCACGCCCTTCTCGCACCAGTGGCTTGCTCGCGCCCCGGTGCACCGGAATGTGCTCGGCGCCGAGATAGTCGAGCACGCGGAGCGTGTTCGCCGTCGCTTGCTCGATGTCGACATTGCCGGACACGGTGGTCACAGCGAGCAGCTCAGCGCTCGGATCACCGAGCGCTAGCGCTAGGGCGAGCGCATCATCAACTCCGGTATCGACATCGAGGATGAGCGGGATGCGCCGTGCCACCATGTCACCTGATTCCCAGCGATCCGCTGGGCGACGCCGCTCAGTCAGACGCAGTTGAGGCTACGCCTTTTCCGCCAGCGACGCGCTCTTGCTCCCGCCGCGCCTCCGCCTCGATCCAGGCAGCGACCGGCGGCGTTTCCGTGATCTGCGACTCCGTGACGATGTCCAGGAACCAGGGCCGGCCGTCGGCGAGCGCCTCGGCAAGCGCCGGCTCGACCTCCTCTGGATCGACGATCTGCTTCGCTTGGAAGCCGAAGCCGCGAGCGATCGTCGCGTAATCCACGGCGTTGAAGTCAACGGAGAAGTAGCGGTCGTCGTGATAGAGGTGCTGCAGCTCCTTGATCCAGCCGAAGGAGCCGTTGTTGCACTGGATCAGGACCACTGGCAACCCGAGGCGGGTGATCGTCTCCATTTCGCCAACCGACATGCCGAAGCTGCCGTCACCGCTCATTCCGATGATTCGAAGGTCGGGCCGAGCGTAGTACGCGCCGACCACGCCTGGGATGGCGTAGCCGAGACCGCCGTGCGCGCGCGGGATGATCGTCGTCCGACCTGCGCGGCGCAGCTCGTACTGAGCGCCGAGATACGGCGTCGGCGTGCCGGGGTCGGCAACGATCAGGACGTCATCGTCGAGCAGCCGGCGCATCGCCCGAACCACGACCTGCGGCTTGATCGGACGGCTGGTGCTCGAAGCTTGCCGTTCCACCTCCGCCCAATAGCTGTCGCGCGCCGCCACGAGCGCGTCGATTCGGCACCGGTGGCGAGCGGCGATTTGCTCCGGCCGGTCGATTGCCGCAAGTAGGTCACGCAGCGCCAGCTTCGCATCGCCAGCGATCGGCGCGACCAGGCGGTAGTTGTTGCCGATCTCATAGGGATCGACGTCGATCTGGATCGCCGCGGGACCGCCATGCATCGGCGGAACGGACCAATGATGCGTCGTCGTTGAGTCGGTGCGCGTGCCGACGAAGATGACCAGGTCGGCGTCGTTGACAACGGCATTCGTGTAGGTGCGCGCTCCGTTGCCGCCAGCGATGCCGATCGAGACTGGGCTCGTCTCCGCGATGCTGCCCTTCCCGTTGATCGAGGTTGCTACCGGGATGTTGAGCGACTCCGCCAGCGCGGTCAGCTCCTCCCAGGCGCCCGAGGTCAAGACGCCGCCGCCGGCGACGATGACCGGCCGCTCGGCTTGCGCGATCGCATCAGCCGCGCGCTGGATTAGCTCGGGATCGGGGCGCGTCCGCAAGGCGGGAGCGCGGTTGAAGTCCGGCACGCCGTAAACCGAGTCGTCAGGCGTCTCGCCCTCGAGCGTATCTGTCGGCAGCGAGAGGTGGACGGCTCCCGGCCGGCTGCTCGTCGCCATCCGGATGGCGCGGCGCGTCATCTCCGCGACGATTGCCGGGCTGTCTACGCGGACATTCCACTTCGTGACCGGCCGGAAGAGCGATTCCTGATCCAGCTCGGTCAGGACGCCGCGCCCGCGCTGCTTGACCGGCGTATCCGTGGTTAGACAGAGCACCGGGATCGCCGAGCCGTGCGCCTCAGCGACGCCGGGCACGATGTATGTCGCGCCGCCGCCGCTCGGTCCCTCGCAGACGCCGATGCGGCCACTTGCCCGCGCGTAGACATCGGCCATAAAGGAGGCGGAGCGCTCATCCCGCGTCATGATGTGCGTGATGCGGTCGCGAACATCGTAGAGCGCATCGTAGAAGGCCATGCCGGTGTCGCCCGGCAAGCCGAAGATGTGCTCAATTCCACTTTCAAGAAGGACACGAACGAGCGCACGCGCTCCCTGCATTGTTGACTCCTCTGACTCACCGCGGGGTTTTCATAACAGGACTATAGCAAACAACGGGAAACGTCCGGAAGCCCAGGGATCACCTGGCTGTTCACGCTTCCTCAAGTGTTCGTCGGAATGATACGGATCAGGCCGTTAGCGCGATTCGGCACGGCTAGCCATCGCGAGGCAAGCGCGCGGCGAAATAGAGATCGTTGACGTTGGTGCCGGTCGGGCCGGGAGCAACCACGTCGCCGGCAGCTTCCAGCACCCGCAAGGTGTCGTTATTGGCAAGAGCGGCGACAGGATCGACGCCCTCCGCTCGCGCGCGCTGGCAGGTCCCCGCGTCGACGATGCCGCCGGCCACGTCTGTCGGACCATCCTGCCCATCCGTCGCAATGCTGGCAACCGTCCACTCGACAACGTTGCGGCGCTCCAACTCGAGAGCGGCAGCGACGGCGAACTCCGTGTTCCGGCCGCCGCGTCCGTCGCCGCGGACCGTCACCGTCGCCTCGCCACCGCCGATGAGCACATCAACGTCCTCAGGCGCAGCCAGGCATGCTTCGACCCATTCCCGCCCGAGATCGGAAGCCTCCCCTTCCTTCCGCTGCCAGATGATCGCCGGCCGCAATCCGCTTGCCTGGGCAGCGGCTCGCGACGCTTCGAGCGCGGTTTCGTTGTCCGCGACGATCTGGACGACATCGTCCGTGAAGGGCCAGGGCTCGGGCTGCTCCGGCAGCGCCGAAAGTGTCGCGACGACCGACTGTGGCACGCGATCACGAACGCCATACCGGTCAAGAACGCGCAGCGCGTCCGCGCCGGTCATCCGTCCTTCGACAGTCGGCCCGCTCGCGATGATCCGCGGATCGTTACCGAGCACGTCCGAGAGGATGAGCGTAATCATCGTCGCGTTGGCGGCCGCTCGGCGCAGACCGCCTCCCTTGACCGCGCTGAGCGGGATGCGGACCGCGTTCAGGTCGTGGATCGGCGCGCCGGCCCGTAGGAGGATGTCGGTCGTTGCCGCGACATCGGCGAGCGTCACCGGTGACAGGGGCGCCTCCAGTAACGCCGAGCCACCTCCCGAAATGACGGCGATCGCGACATCGCCTGGATCCAGTGAACGCAACATCGCGAGCATCTGCCGCGTCGCGTCGACGCCGCGCTGATCGGGAATCGGATGCGCCGCCTCGATGACGCGAATACGCCGCGGCAGCGGTGGCCGCGCGTGACCGTCCTTCGTGATGACAAGCCCATCGGCGATCAGGTCGCCGCAGACCGCCTCCACGCCACACGCCATGGCGACAGCCGCCTTGCCCACGCCAACGACGACGAGTCGCCCTTCGACGGGGACTCGCCTGCCGCCTACAACGAGCGTACGCCCGTCCCGCTCGATCGCGCTCTTGACGGCGTGCTCTGGCTCGGCCGCCGCCAGCGCGGCTCGATACCAAGCTTCGATCAGCGCTCTCGCCCGCGATGCTGACATTCTTCGTGTCCTCGATAGTCGCACCTACGCCGCCTCGAGCCGATCCAGAGCAGCGCGCAGGTCCGCCGGGAGCCCAGACTCGAACGTAACGCGCCGACCGTCTGGGAGCGTGAAGGAGAGACGCGCCGCGTGGAGGAACTGCCGATCCACGATCGCGCCTTTCCCGCCGGTCGGGCCAGTGTGCGGGTTGTAGACCGGATCGCCAACGACCGGGTGGCCGATGAACGCGAGGTGAACGCGGATCTGATGGGTGCGGCCCGTCTCGATCTCGACTTCCAGGAGCGTCGCGCCGGGGTAGCGCCGGAGCACGCGGAAGTGCGTCACCGCCGGGCGTCCTGTCGCAATCGCGGCCATCCGCTGCCGGTCCTTGGGGTCGCGGCCGATCGGCACATCAATGGTCGCTTCCTCGTCCTCGACCACACCCCGGACCAGCGCGATGTACGTCTTCCGCACTGAGCGGTCGCGCCACTGCGACAGCAACGTCTGCTGCCCGCGGTCGGTCTTGGCCACCACGATCAAGCCCGACGTGTCCTTGTCGAGTCTGTGAACGATGCCGGGGCGGTTCGTGCCGGAGATCGCGATTTCGGGCGCATGGTAGAGCAGCGCGTTGACGAGCGTCCCGGTTGGGTGACCTGGCGCCGGATGTACGACCATCCCGGCTGGCTTATCGACAACCAGGATGTCGGCATCCTCGTAGACGATGCCGAGCGGAATCGGCTCGGGGACGATCTCTTCCGGCTCCGGCGGCGGGATCTCGACCGTGACGACCTCGCCTGGCGTCATCTTGAAGGTGCGCTTGCGCGGCACGCCGTCGACGTGAACGAGCCCGTCTTCGATCAATCGCTGGATGTAAGAGCGGCTGAGGTCGGGGAGCTGCGCGGCGACGAACTTATCGAGCCGCTCGTTCCGGTGCTCCGGCCCCGGATGTAGCTCGACAATGCCTTCGAGCGTCGTCTCCGCCGCTTCCTCGTGTTCCAGGGCCTCGAGCAGATCGTCCTGTGCCAGGTCCACGACGCTGTCGCGCGCGAGGAGCGCCTCCCGATCGCCGTGCTCTCTGTTCTTGCCGCGGTCGTTAGCAGGTGAGCCGGTCATACTCCTTGTCCGTCCGCGTCCGATCGTAGAGCGGCCGGTCCCTGGTGATAGCGAATCCCATCGGTCGAAGCCGGTTCTGATCTCGACGCCGCGCGCCAGTACCAGACCAGCAGCACAGCAGCACCGCATGTGATCGCGACATCCGCTAGGTTGAAGGTAGGCCACCAGGCGATGCTAATGAAATCCACCACGTAGCCAAGGCGCATGCGATCGATCACGTTGCCGAGCGCGCCGCCAAGCACCAGCCCGCTTCCCACGGCAAACCAGGGCGACGGCGCGCCGACCCGGAGATACATCCGGAGCAGGAATGCCACGACGGCGATCGACAAGAGGGGCACGAGCACGCCTTGGCCCTGGAGCAGGCCGAACGCCACGCCCGTGTTCTGAGCGTAGCGCAGCTCGACGAGGTCGCCGATTACTGACGCGCGGTGACGATCCGCCCCTGGACCGAGACGCTCAATGATCAGCCACTTGCTCACCTGATCAGCAATGACGACACCGGTCCCGATGAGCACCGGCACGAAAAAGCGACGGGTTTGACGGGGCGAGACGTGCATCAAACGACGCGCTCTAAGCGTCAGGGAACGCGGTCCGTGGCTCGATGCATCGCATGCTGCCGCTCCAGGAAGCTCTGGCACTCGATGCAGAACTGGACGTAGGGAAACGCTTCCAGCCGCTCCTCGTTGATTGGCTTGTGGCACCGCTCGCAGATGCCGTAGGTTCCCTCGTCCATTCGCTCCAGAGCAGCATCAACCTTCTGCAGCAGCTCTTCGATGTCGGAGCGCACTGTCGCAATCCGCTCTTGCTCCGTCAGGCTGCTACCGTCATCTCCGAGGTGGTTGCCCAAGCCGCCACGCTCGATAGCCTGTTCGATGCCCAGCCATTGGATCTCGTCGCTGAGCTGACCGAGTTCAGCCTTCAGCTCCTCGCGTTTCTCCTCGAGTTTCGTCCGTAGCTCCTTGAGTTTGGCCGCCTTCATCGGTGATCCTCTCTAGCTGCGACTTCGCAATTCACTGTGTCATTTCCGCAGCGCTGCCGGTCGGGTGCAGATCGCATTGGCGGCCCGGCGCCGAGCCTGGCTGGATGGTAGCACAGGGTTTGCCATTCCACTCCCTCTGGCCGGGAGCCGGGCTATACTCGCGCCATGACGCTACAGAAACCCTCGTTTCAGGAGCGACGATAGGATGGCCTCAGCACGCCCGCTGCGCCTTGTCATTGCCGGCGGCGGCACTGGGGGCCACGTCAATCCGGCGCTCGCGGTGGTCGAAGAGCTTCGGAGTCGAGAGATTCCGCTCGAGCTGCTCTGGATCGGCAGCCACTGCGATGTCGAAGGTCCGGCGGCCAACCGCGCCGGCATCCCTTTCCGGGCGATCCAAACCGGCAAGCTTCGGCGCTACGTTTCGTTGAAGACGATTCCTGATAGCATCCGGTTTCCGATCGGGATCGCTCAGGCATGGCGGATTCTGCGCCAATTCCGGCCAGACGTGATCTTCAGCACCGGCGGATTCGTCAGCGTGCCGACCGTGTTGGCCGGCTCGCGCATGGCGCCGATATTGACGCACGAGCAGACTGCCATTCTCGGGTTGGCGACGCGTATCAACCTCCGCGCCGCGGATGTCCTGGCGGTGACGTTCCCAGATTCGGTGCGGCTTGCGCGTGGCTTTTCTGGACGCACCGAGGTCACGGGCAATCCGGTGCGCCCGTCGCTGCTGGCGGGCGATGCTGGCCGCGGTTTCTCCCGGTTCGGCTTCGATCCCGGCCTGCCGCTGGTCTACGTCACCGGCGGCGCACGCGGAGCGAGTCCGATCAATCAGCGGGTCGCCGCGATACTCCCGGAGTTGCTGAAGCAGTGCCAGGTGCTCCACCAAACGGGACCCACCTCAGCAAACGATGATGCTCGGCGGATGCGAGAGCTGCGCACGTCGCTGCCGGACTCGCTCCAATCGCGGTACCACATCGTCGAGATGGTTCGGGATGAGCTCGCGGACGTCTACGCCGCCGCGAGCCTGGTGCTCGGTCGCGCCGGCGCGGGGACCGTTGCCGAACTCGCGCTCCTCGGCAAGCCGGCAGTGCTGATTCCGCTGCCTGGGAGCGGCGGCGGCGAGCAGCAAGCGAACGCGGCCGCGCTTGCCTCCGCCGGCGGCGCGATCGTCATCTCTCAAGAGGACGCGAGTCCGGAGCGGCTCCTGCGAGAGATCACCGCGCTGGTCACCGACCAAGAGCGACTGGCGACGATGAGCGCCGGCGCCCGGACGCTCGCGCGCCCGGACGCAACGCGCCGCCTGGCCGACTTGCTGTTCGAGCTGGCCCACAGTGGACAGGGACCAGCGACGGGTAACGCTGCCTAGAACTTAGTTGCTGTCAATCAGCCCGGGAAATTCGACAGTTGGCCACCGGAATCCTCATGTCATCGCCGCCTCGATCGCCTCTGCGACCGTCGCGGCGCGAACGATCTCCAGGCCGTCGGCGTTGGGAATCAAACGCTCGCCCTGCGTTCGCGGCAGCACGATGCGCTGGAAGCCCAGGCGACGCGCTTCGTTCAGCCGCCGGTCGAGCTGGTTGACCGAGCGCAGCTCACCGGACAAGCCTACTTCGCCGATCGCGACGGTGCGGGAATCAATCGGCCGGTCTTTGAAGCTCGAAGCTACCGCCAGGGAGACGGCGAGGTCCGCCGCCGGCTCGACAACCTTCAATCCCCCGACAACGTTCGCGAAGATGTCCTGCGTCCCCAGACCGAGCCCGACGCGCTTCTGCAGCACGGCAACTAAGAGCTGGAGCCGCCCGGTATCCAACCCGTTCGCGCTTCGGCGCGGCAGGCCGAAGGAGGTCGGAGTGGTCAGCGCTTGGACTTCGACAAGGATCGGCCGCGTACCCTCGACCGTCACCGCCACGGTCGAACCGGCGGCATCCCCAGCGCGCTCCTCGAGAAATGCCTCCGAGGGGTTGCGCACCTCTCTCAGACCGAGGTCGGCCATTTCGAAGACGCCGACTTCATCAGTCGAGCCGAAGCGGTTCTTGACAGCACGGAGGATGCGGTATTGGTGGTACCGGTCGCCTTCGAGGTAGAGCACCGCGTCCACCATGTGCTCGAGCACGCGCGGCCCGGCGATCGTGCCCTCCTTGGTGACGTGGCCGATGATGAGCACGGGGATCTGCCGCGGCTTGGCCCACTGCATCAGCCGCGCCGTGCACTCCCGCACTTGCGCGACGCTGCCCGCCGCCGAGCTGATCTCTTCCATATAGACCGTCTGGATGGAATCAATGATGAGCAGCCCCGGCTCCACGTTCTCCGCCGCGAGCAGAATTTCTTCGAGGTTGGTCTCCGCGAGGACGAGCAGCTGCTCGCCGCGAATACCGAGGCGGTCTGCCCGGAGCTTGATCTGCTGCGCCGACTCCTCACCCGAAACGTACAGGACCGGTTGCTCTGGGCTCGCCAGCGCGGCAGCCGTCTGGAGCACCAGCGTCGACTTGCCGATGCCCGGATCACCGCCGATCAAGACGAGTGAGCCGGGGACGAGCCCGCCACCGAGGACACGATCGAGCTCGTGAATCGGAATCTTGATGCGATGGAACGGTGCGGCGCCGAGTGCCGCCAGCGGCCGCGGCTCGGCGCTGCCGCGCGTGCGGCGAGAGATGCCCGTCGGCCGGCGGGTCTCCAGGGTTTCGACCATGGTGTTCCACGCACCGCACGACGGGCACCGCCCGAAATAGGCTGAGCTCGTGGCGCCGCACTGTTGGCAAACGAAGGATGTCTTGGCTCTCGCCATGCGCGTTCACCCGTAATGTGAGTCCATCCCGGCAGAGTATCTCGGTTGACGTTGCCAATTTGCCAGGGCGGACAATGCGTCGAGGGGACGGCGAATGCCGTCCCCTCGCGCCTTCAATCGGTATCGTGCATCTTATGGCTACGATACCCCAGCCGGCTCGAGTGCCTCGACCGGCGTCAGCTTCAGCAGGTCGTCTTCGACTTCGACGCGAATCGTCTGATTGGGCTGGAACCGGCTGTTGAGCAGCCCTTCCGCCAGCGGGTCCTCAATCAGGTTCTGGATGATGCGGCGCAGCGGGCGAGCGCCATACGTGTGGTCGTAGCCGCGCTGGGCCAGGAGATCCATCGCCTCTTCCGTGACCTCCAGGGCAATTTCCTGCTCGGCCAGCTGCTTGCGCACCCGCTTCAGCTCCAGCTCGACAATCTGCCGAATCTGCTCCGGCGTGAGCGCGTGGAAGACAATCGTCGCATCGATCCGGTTCAAGAACTCCGGCCGGAAGGTCTGCTTCAATTGCGCCATGACCTTTTCCTTCATCCGGTCATATTCGCGGCGCGCCGCCTTATCGGCGTCCTCCTTGAAGCCGAAGCCCATCGTCGTGTCGCGCGTAATCGCTTCCGCTCCGACATTCGACGTCATGATGATGATCGTGTTCCGGAAGTCGACCTTGCGCCCCTTGGCGTCGGTCAGGCTGCCGTCCTCCATGATCTGGAGGAGCATGTTGAACGCCTCGGGGTGAGCCTTCTCGATCTCATCGAGCAAGATCACCGAGTAGCTCTTCCGGCGAACCGCTTCGGTTAGCTGCCCACCCTCTTCGTATCCGACGTAGCCCGGCGGAGCACCGACCAGCCGCGCGACCGCGTGGCGCTCCATGAACTCGGACATGTCGATCTTAATGAGGTGATCCTCCGAGCCGAACATGAACTCGGCGAGCGCCTTGGCGACGAGCGTCTTACCGACGCCTGTCGGGCCAAGGAAGATGAACGTGCCGATCGGCCGGCGCGGATCCTTCAAACCAGCGCGCGCACGCCGCACAGCCTTCGCCAGCGTCGTGATCGCCTCTTCCTGGCCGACGACCCGCTCGTGCAGCGCCTCTTCCATGTGGAGCAACCGCTCGCTCTCTTCGCCAGCGATGCGGTAGACCGGGATACCGGTCCACATGGAAACGACCTGCGCGATGTCCTCTTCGGTGACGTAGATCTCGTCCTCGGCGTTGCGGTCGCGCAGCTCCTGCTCTTGCTGCTCGATCCGCTCGCGCAGCTTCCGCTCCCGGTCGCGCAGCTCAACCGCCAGCTCGAACTCTTGCGCGTTGACCGCCGCCTCGAGCTCGCGCTGCAGCGACTGCAATCCGGCCAGCGCCTCCTTCAGGCCTGGAGGCGCGGCGGAGCGCGTCATGCGCACGCGAGAAGCAGCCTCGTCGATCAGGTCGATCGCCTTGTCCGGCATGAAGCGGTCGGTGACATAGCGCGCCGCCAAATTGGCCGCCGCCTTGATCGCTTCGTCACTGATCTTCAGCCGGTGGTGCTCCTCGTACAGCGGCCGGACACCCATCAGGATGGCAATGGTCTCCTCGACCGAGGGCTCATCGACCTGGACAGGCTGGAACCGGCGCTCCAGAGCCGCGTCGCGCTCAATGTACTTGCGGTACTCGTCGAGCGTCGTCGCGCCGATAGTCTGCACCTCGCCGCGAGACAGCGCCGGCTTGAGGATATTCGCGGCATCCACCGCGCCCTCCGCCGCGCCCGCGCCGACGAGCGTGTGCAGCTCGTCAATGAAGAGGATTGCGCCCGTCTCCTTGACCTCGGCGACGATCTTCTTCAGGCGCTCCTCGAACTCGCCGCGATACTTGGTGCCCGCGACCAGCGCGCCAATGTCGAGCGCGATCAGCCGCTTGTTCTGCAGCCGCTCCGGCACGTCGCCGGCAACGATGCGCTGCGCCAAGCCTTCGACGATCGCCGTCTTCCCGACGCCTGGCTCGCCAATCAGCGCCGGGTTGTTCTTGGTGCGCCGGGACAGGATCTGCATGACGCGATCGATCTCCATCTGGCGACCGATCAGCGGCCCAAGCTTGTTCTGGCGGGCCGCCTCCGTCAGATCGAACCCGAGCGCATCCATGTATGGCGTCTTCGTCTGCTGCTTGCTCTGGCTGTAGGACTGGCTCTGGTTGACGACCTGCATCACCTGCGTGCGGACCTTCTCAAGGTTCACACCCAGGCTCTCCAGGACGCCAGCCGCGATCCCTTCGCCCTCGCGGACCAGGCCAAGCAACAGGTGCTCGGTGCCGATGTAGTGGTGGTTGAGCCGGCGCGCCTCGTCAATTGCGAGCTCGAGGACCTTCTTCGCTCGAGGCGTCAGACCGATCTCTCCGACAACCGCTCCTTCGCCGCGGCCGATGATGAACTCGACCGCCGAGCGGACCTTAGGCAGCTGCACGCCCATGTTGCTGAGCACGCGAGCAGCGACGCCGTCGCCCTCGCGGACCAGACCGAGCAGCAGATGCTCAGTGCCGATGTAGTTGTGGTTGAAGCGCTGGGCTTCCTCCTGGGCGAGCGTCAGGACCTTGCGCGCGCGCTCCGTGAACTTGTCAAACTGGTTGGCCATCCCTTGGCTCTCCCGGTTGCCCTCGGGATCCGACCCGTGTGACTCGGACCCCCTACCTTCTCTGTACTCTAAGCATACGAAATCCGTGAGACCTCGGACGTACCAATTGGTCTCGGATTCCGGTGCTTGTGCTCCATCGAAGTCGCGAGTGCAACAGCGGCAGGCGCGCGTTCGCACCTGCCGCTGTTCCTTTCGTTAGAACGGCTATTGGGTAGCAAGCGTTCCGGTGGCAGCTCAGCCCTCGCGCTCCTCGTCATCGCTTGCCGCCCTTCCTTGCTGCGCGCCTGAGCGCCCCGCCTCATCGGCTGCACCGCTGCCGGCTGCCTCGGTCTGCGACCCCTCGTCCTCGTCCACCAGACCGAGGTCTGCTCCTGCCATCGCAAATGCCATGCCCATCGCGGAGAGCGGCTCCCCGTCAATCTCTGACGGGACGTCGACGGGAGTTCGTTGTGAGCTGCGTGGGCGGTCACCGCCATTGGCGGCTTTCTCCGCCGGGGTCTCACCCTCGGCTGCCTGCTCCGTTGTAGCCTCTGCCGTAGTCGGTGTCGCCGATTCCTCAGCCTGCTGCGCGACTGGCTCCTCGCTCGTCGCTTCGACTGCCGGAGCCTCGGCCTGCTCCTCGCCAGCCTCCTCGGCCTGAGCCTCAGTGGTCTCGGCGCGGGCGCCAGCCTCGATGCCCTCGGCTTCGAGCGCCTCGCGAATCGCCTCCGCGATCTTATTGCGCTCCTCGATCGCCTCCGGCCCGAGCGCGGCGGCGAGCTCCTCATCCGGCGTGTCCAGCGCCCGGCGGAGGCTCAGGCCCATGCGCCGCCGCTGCGGATCGATCCGGATGATGCGCAGGATCAAGTCCTGACCCTCGCGCACCACCTGCTTCGGATGGGTGATGCGCTCGTCCGCCAGCTCGGAGACGTGGATCAGACCCTCGACGCCATCCTCGATCCGAGCGAACGCGCCGAAGTTAGCCAACTGCGTCACTGTGCCGCGAACAAGCTGCCCGACTTCGTACTTCGAGGCGACCTGGCTCCACGGCTCGGCCTGCGTCCGCTTGATCGAGAGCGCGATCTTCTTCTCCTGGGCATTGATACCCAGGACGTAGACGTCAACCTCCTGCCCGATCTTCAGCACTTCGCTCGGGTGGCGCACGCGGCTCCAAGAGAGCTCGGACAGGTGAACGAGCCCGTCAGCGCCCCCGATGTCGACAAACGCGCCGAAGTCGCAGATGGAGGAGACACGTCCGTGGCGGATCTCGCCCTCGGTGAGCTCCTCGATCAGCCGCTCCTTCATCACGTCACGCCGCTCTTGGATGGCCTGACGCTCAGACAGGATCAGCCGATTGCGATGGCGGTTGATCTCGATAACCTTGAGCGGCAGCGTCGTGCCGATCAAGCGAGCCATATCGGCCTGCTTGCTGGCATCGTCGCCGCCACGAATCTCCGAGACCTGCGAGGCCGGGACGAATCCACGAACGCCATCGAGATTCACCAGCAGGCCACCCTTGTTGTAATTGGTGACCTCGGCCTCGATGACCTCGTTCGCCTCGTAAATCTCTTGCAGCTTCCGCCAGCTCTTCTCCTGGCGGGCGCGGTCAATAGAGACAACAGGGTGGCCTTCCGCGTTCTCCGGCTGCACGACGAAGACGAGGATCGACTCACCTACTTGCAGGTTCTGTCGCTCCTCCGGCGTGAGGCTGGAGAACTCCTTAGCCGGGACAATAGCTTCTGCCTTGGATCCGATGTCGACCAGGATCTCATCCCGGTCGATCCGCATGATCGTCCCTTCCACGACGTCCCCGTACTTCAGCGTCCGGTAGTCGTGAGAGGGATCAGCAAGATATTGCTCCAGGAGTGAGGGCCCGCCCGATCCGGCGACCTCTGCAAATGTGGCTCCCTGCTGGCTCGCGTCAGTAACTTCCATACACCTTCCTTAAGACCCCAGAGACATGCGGGCGGCCCCCCTTTTCGCGGGCCGTCAAATGCACCCACATGCTCGGGAGGCCTGTGACCCGAGTATACTCCGCTCCCCCAATCAGCGCAACCGAGACTACCAGGCTGGCCGCGGGTAGTTGATCGAATCAGCAGCTACCATGCTCACGCGCGAGCAATGGCAGCGCTTTCGAGCGACCGTACCACCGCGCCGAGGGCATTGAGGCAATCGTCGATATCCTCCGCGGTGACCCAGCCCATATGCCCGATCCGCACCATTGCATCGGCCGCATGCGCCTGTCCGCTGGCCACGGTCACGCCGTGCTCCTTTTCCATCCGCGCAACGATCTCCTTGGCGGAGGCTCCCGGCGGAACGGCGACAGCAGTGACCGTATTCGAGGCGTAGGCCTCGTCCCCGTAGAGTCGCAGTCCGAGCGAGCGCACGCCTTGCCGTGTCCGCTCGCCTAGCTCGGCGTGCCTCCGCCAGACCTGCTCGAGCCCTTCGGAGAGGATCAGGTCGAGCGCGGCGTCGAACGCGTACAGGAGCGACAAGGGCGGCGTCGTCGGCGTCATGCCATTGGCAGCGGCCTCGCGCGCGGCGCGCAGATCCCAGAAGAAGCGCGGGAATCCGCCGCGTTCCGCCGCTTCCCAAGCGCGGGGGCCAACCGCGACGATCAGGAGTCCCGGCGGGCACATCCACGCCTTTTGCGAGCCGGACAAGACGAAGTCGAGACCCCACTCGTCCACCAAGAGCGGCAGGCCCCCGGCGGAGCTAACAGCGTCAACGAGGACGAGCGCCCCGTGCTCCCGCACGATGGCAGCTAGCTCTGGCAGCGGGTTGGTGATCCCGGTTGACGTCTCGTTGTGGGTGAGCAGGACCGCCTTGACGTCCGGATGCTCGTTCAGCGCCGCGCGAAGGAGATCGGGCGTGATCGCCGAGCCCCACGGGCGCTCGAGCCGGCGCACGTCCAACCCAAAGGCCGAGGCGACCCGGGCGAATCGCTCGCCAAAATCGCCGACGATCGTTGCCAAGACAGCGTCACCGGGGGCGAGGAGGTTGGAGATGGCGACCTCCCAACCCGCCGAGCCGGACGCGGGGAAGAGCAGGACGTCGCCGTCGGTCCGATGCACTTCTTTCGCTCGCGCCAGGATCGAGCGGTAGAGGTCACGAAACGCGGATCCCCGGTGAGGGATCATTTCGCGCTGCATCGCCTCGACGACCGCCGGCGGTAGCGGCGTCGGACCCGGTAGCCGAAAATTTCTTCCCATCCGCGTTCAGTCGTCCTTTCCCAGTCGCCAGCCGTGCGATGGCGCATGGCTCACGCACTGTCGCTAGTATAGGCTCATCGGTCGCGCTCTCCCGGCGCGACGGAAGGGCCACTGCAGGCATGCTAGAATCGGCCAACCTGGGAGATGATGTGCTCGACCGGCGAGAAGCGTCCGGTCCACTCGATGGCTGAAAACAGCGGCTCCATTCAGATGGAAGTCACGCTCTCGCCCCGGGCGCGAACGGTCGTGATCTGGATCGGCGTCATCGCCGGTCTCGTCTTGTTATTCGAAGCATCCCACGCCATCCGGCCATTCATCTGGGCGATCGTCACCGCGTACATCTTCCATCCCATCGTCAGCGCCATCCATCGCGCAACGCGCCTGCCGAAGCATCTCATCACCGTCTGGCTTTATCTGATGCTGGCGCTCCTGATCACGATTCTCGTGATCAACCTCCTGCCCTCGTTGATCGAGCAAGCCCAGGCGATCCAAAAGCAGATTCCGGAAGCGGTAGACAAGGCCGACGCCTGGCTCGAAGAGCATCAGATAAATCGGCTGGACCGTCTGGGAATCGAGTCGGATTTCGTCGATCAGCGCCTGAGCGAGCTTGCGGCTGAGCTCGCTGCAACCGTGAGTGGCTCGCTCCTGCCACTCGTCCTGGGAACGTTCACGGTCGCGATCGACATCTTCATCTACCTCGTCGCTTCCTTCTACTTCATCGTCTACGGAGACCGCTTCGTCCTGGCTATCCGCAACATCCTGAACCGCCGCTATCACCGCGAAGTCGACCGGCTTCTGACGGACATCAACACCACGCTGGGGGCCTACATCCGCGGCCAGGCGCTCCTCGTGTTGATCATGTCGACCGCGTCGTACATCGCGCTCCGCATCCTCGAGGTGGATTACGCGCTCGTCCTCGCGATCTCGACTGGCTTCCTCGAGCTCATCCCAATTATTGGCCCGTGGACCGCTGGCTCAATCGCCGTCGCGGTTGGCCTCTTTCAGGACACAACTCCGTTCGGCTGGTCGAACCTGACGCTCGCCATCACGATCGGCATCGTGTACTTCGCTCTCCGGCAACTGGAGGACATTTTCGTCATCCCGCTGCTGATCGGCCGGATCGTCCATCTCCATCCACTGCTGGTGATCTTCGTTGTGGTGGTGGGCACGACGCTCGGCGGCATCCTCGGGCTGCTGCTCGCCGTCCCGATTGCCGCGGTGACCAAGATCATCGCCGCCTATTTCTACGCAAAGGTGACGGCGCGAGAGGTGCGGAACGTCGAGGTCATTCGGGAGCGAGAAGACCTCGAGCGCGTGGCCGATCAGTTCCCCGATTTGACGAACTCGACGGTGGTGCTCGTCGTGGAGCCGGAGGTCGTGCGATGGCAAGACCTCGAGCTTCTGCGCCGCATCACGGACCGGGCTCACGACCACGCGATCAACCTCTCGGTTGTCACGCAGGACGGGATCGCTGGCGCCCTCTTTACCGCCCTCGGCATCTCGACCTCAACGATCCCGGCCCCCCTCCCGGCCGAGGCCGCCTCCGTCCATTAGCTTAGACCCGTTAGTCTGGCCGGACGTTCTTCAGGTGGCGCGGATCGTGGTAGAGCACGAGCTCGGGCGTGATGCGCTCATCGGTGCAGAAGAGCAGGCCGACGCCGAAATGCTCCTGCCAGCGGCGGTCGGTGGCCGAGCCGGGATTGAAGAGAACGGTCCCCGCTTCCTCGTCGATCCGCGGAATATGGCTGTGACCGTAGACGACGAGGTCCACCTTCCCGGCAAATAGCCGCTTTGCCTCCGCGTACGCGGAAGCGCCGCCGTGGCCGTGGAGCAAGGCTAGCCGATACTTTCCGACTTCGAGGAGCTCCTGCTCCCGGCAGATCTCGCGTAGCTCGCGGTCGTCGTTGTTGCCAGTGACGGCGATGACTGGCGCGACACGGCCAAGCTCGGCCAGGACGGGCAACGTGTTGACATCGCCGGCGTGGAGGATGAGATCCACGCCGAACCGAGCGAAGAGGTCTGGCACCTCCGGCGGCAGCCTGCGTTGCCCGCCGCGATTGATGTGCGTGTCCGAGATGACGCCGATGGTCAGCGGCGTCGGGAAACGACGTTGCGTTGTCGGCCGGAACGAATCAGCGGACCGGCCCAATCCCCGCCTCCCGCAATGTCCGGCGCACGTCGTCCGCTTCGTCGGCGCTGAGCGGCTGCAGCGGCGGCCGCGGCAATCCGCCCTTCAGCCCAACTGCTTCGAGCGCGACCTTCAGGCCGGGAATCCCGTACTTGCTCGTCACAGCGGCGTTCGGGGCCAGCATTCGGAGCTGTAGGCTGCGCGCCCGCTCGTGATCGCCCGCGCGGAACGCCTGCTCGATCTCCTTGCACTGCGCCGGAGCGACGTTCGCCAGCGCAAGGATGCCGCCGGTCGCGCCGAGGCAGAGCGCGGGGTAGAGGAAGCTCGCCGACCCGGCCAGCACGCCGAATCCTGGCGCGGCGCCGGCGATCATCTCCCCCACCTTGGGAGCGTTCCCGCCTGAATCCTTGATCCCGGCAATGTTCGGATGAGACGACAGCTCTTGGACGAGGGAGGCGGCGAGATCGACGCCGGTGTAGGCGGCCATGATGTAGATGACAATCGGCACCGGCGACGCATCGGCTACCGCCCGGTAGTGGGCGAGATAGGCAGCGCGATCGTAGCGGTTCTTGTAGTAGTGCGGGGTAACGATCAAGGCGAAGTCGATGCCGAGCGCGGCGGCTTGTTTCGTCAGCTCGATAGTCCCACGCGTGGACTCGACGCCGGTGCCCGCCATCACGATCTTGCGGCCGGCGATCGCCTCGACGCCAGCCTCGATCACGCGCAGCCGCTCATCGAGGTCGAGCAAAGCGTACTCTCCGTTCGACCCCAGAATCACGACACCATCGAGCGGCGACGTCGCGTAGTACTCCGCGTTCTCCCGGTAGCTCGCGAGATCGAGCTCGCCGTCAGAACCGAACGTCGTTGCGACCGGCGCAAAGATTCCCGAGGGAACGCGCGAGGCGGTCATCGCCCACTCCTTCCGCTACGCGGTCTCGTCAACTATGGAAAAGACGATTCCGTTGGCAAGGCCAACTGCCAGCGCGCCGATGACCGCGCCCCAGAAGGTCACCGACATGCCCGGCGTCAACCAGGCCGCTAAGCCAAACAGCGCGGCATTGAGCGCCAGCGCGAACAAACCGAAAGTGAGACAGGTAAGGGGCAAGGTGATGAGCGCCAGTAGGGGTTTGATATAGGCATTCAGCACGCCGAGGATGAACGCGAAGACCAAGACCGCGAATTCGTTCTCATACGTGACGAACCGGCCGCGGAAGAGCGTGCCCACCGCCAGCACGGCGACCATGCTTCCGATCACATATGCGATGAGCCGGCTCATCCTCGTCGGGCGACTCCCCTATCGGCCTCAGGCTCCAAAGACTGCTCGTCTATCACCGCGACGCTGCCCGCCCGCGACTCAGACGGCGCTGGCTCATCCTGCATGATCTCATGTCGGGCCTTTGGATGCGCGGCGGATCCCCTCATGTAACCAGGCCATCCCCAGTCGCTACGAATCGGCATCGG
>Ga0207864_1000824_pt1 | contig 38416 bp, 24 predicted proteins | sample HigsolmetaAR202D_FD_184834 | JGI IMG/M metagenome (GOLD analysis project Ga0207864, IMG submission 184834) | Ionic liquid and high solid enriched microbial communities from the Joint BioEnergy Institute, USA - AR20-2-D (SPAdes) (version 2) ...
GGGGGGGGGGGGGGGGGGGAGGTGAAGAGGTGAGCAGGTGTGGAGGTGAGGAGGGGGCGTCCCTCAGGGATGGGGGGAGAGGGGGAGGATGGGGAGAGAGAGGGGGAGTCGGGGGGGCCATGGAGATGGGGGAGGGAGGCCATGGAGCCCTCACCCGGCCTTACCGCGTGGCGCCTAACTTGCCAAAGTATGCCTGAAGTCGCGCCATTGCGGTCTCCTCGGAGCATCTAAAGTCAATGAGTTCCAGCGGGTCTTCCCATGCATTCGATTCTCCGTGAGGTCGAAACCTACGCGGTGCAGTGTCAAGTACCACAAGTGGAACATCTGGTGCAAGCACCTCAATCAGATGCTCCGCGATAATAAGGCCCAGCCGACGCCCCCGATGAATCGGCAGCAGGTCGATAGTTTCAATCAAGAGGAAGTTGGCCGGCAGCGCGTCATCAACTCCCGCCGTTACGGGCGGAAGTCCTTTGACAGTGCCGTCGTCATTCAGTAAATCATCATACAGAGTGTCGAAGTAACCACTCGTGGCGTCGCAGACGTCGTGAATTGATATTCCGTCGTAACAGGAAGCCCAAGATCGGGATCTTGAGATCGCGAGCGGGCCGGTACTCCTTCTCAGTGAAGCCGAGGCCTCGGTCGTCAATCGATCCGTAGCGGCCTCCCACAATCAGCACATCGTAGTCAACCTCCGAGATGATCCGCCTATGAGCATGCCTGCAAAACAGGCTTGTGGCTGCGGATGCAAACCTGCTGCAGGATCATGGTGTGCGGATGGCTGCACGGAGTGTCTTACCCACCCGCGCTCCCCTCCCCGCCGGGGAGGGTCATGGTCCACGGGTCGAGGTAGGCGTCGATGGCTTCCCTTGAGATCGTGTTCCCTGCGAGGTCTTTCTGGCCGACGATGGTTTCGTAGGCGAGTTCCCGCACCGTTTTGCCCTGGGCGTAGGCCTCTTTGGCGAGGGCGGCGGACTTGTCGTAGCCGATGATGGGGACGAGGCTGGTGCACATGGCGAGGGAGCCTTCGATGAGGCTCTGGCAGCGGGCCTCGTCGGGCTTGAGGCCTTTGAGCAGGTTGTCGGTGAAGACGGCCGCGGCGCGGGTGAGGAGGTGGGCGGAGTCGAGGACGTTGGCGGCCATCATGGGCATGGCGACGTTGAGGTCGAGGAGGGAGCCGACGCCGCCGACGCCGCCGAGGCAGACGGCGGCGTCGTTGCCGATGACCTGGCAGCAGACCATGATGACGGCCTCGGCGATGACGGGGTTGACCTTGCCGGGCATGATGCTGGAGCCGGGCTGGACGGCGGGGAGGATGAGTTCGCCGATGCCGCAGCGGGGGCCGGAGCCGAGCCAGCGGATGTCGTTGGCGATCTTGGAGAGGCTGACGGCGATGGTGCGGAGGTGGGCGGAGGCCTCGACGAAGGCGTCCTTGGCGTGCTGGGCCTCGAAGTGGTTCTGGGCCTCGCGGAAGTGGACGCCGGTCTGGGCCATGACCTCGGCCGCGACGAGGGTGCCGAACTGCTCGTGGGTGTTGATGCCGGTGCCGACGGCGGTCCCGCCGATGGGGAGTTCGGAGAGGGTGTGGAGGGCGCGCTGGAGGCGGTCGATGCCGTGGGCGACCTGGGAGGCGTAGCCGGAGAACTCCTGTCCGAGGCGGATGGGGGTGGCGTCCTGGAGGTGGGTGCGGCCGATCTTGACGATCCTGTCCCAGGCGCGGGCGTGGGCGTCGAGCTGGTCGTGGAGGATCTGGAGGGCGGGGATGAGTTCGTGCTGGATCTGGGTGGCCGCGGCGATGTGCATCGCGGTGGGGAAGGTGTCGTTGGAGGACTGGCCCATGTTGACGTGGTCGTTGGGGTGGACGCCGGCGGTGCCGGGGCCGGTCCAGTGGGGGTCCTTGGAGGAGCCGATGGGCTTGTGGTGGCGGAGGCAGACGAGGTTGGCGACGACCTCGTTGACGTTCATGTTGGTGGAGGTGCCGGAGCCGGTCTGGAAGATGTCAACGGGGAAGTGCCGGGCGAGGCCGCCGAAGGCGGGGAGTCCGTCCTGGATCTCGCGGCAGGCCTCGATGATGGCGGAGGCCTTGGCCTCGGGGAGGCGGCCGAGGTTGCGGTTGACGGTGGCGCAGGCGGCCTTGAGGATGGCGTAGGCCTTGATGATGCGGTCGGGGACGGGGCGGCCGGAGATGGGGAAGTTGAGGACGGCCCGCTGGGTGGAGGCGCCGTAGAGGGCGTCGGCGGGGACCTCCATGGGGCCCATGGTGTCTTTCTCGATGCGGGTCTGGGACGGGGTCGTGGAGAGGGTTGAGGGGGTGGTCATGAGGGGAGTGTAGTGGTGGGATCCAGGCGCGGGGCGGGAGGGGTGGGGGATTGGAGAGGAGGGGTTGGGGGAGGGGGGGAGGGGGAGGGGAAACCCGGGGCTTGGACCGGGTGGACCGGGTGGGGTGGGGGGGCATGAATAGGGGCTCATGGCGGACGATCGACCGACGCTTGCGCTTGGGCACTCGCCGGACCCGGACGATGTGTTCATGTGGTGGCCGATTACGGGGATGCTGGACCCGGCGGAGCCGTCGGTGGTGATGCGGCCGCCGGCGATGGAGACGGGGCGGTTCCGCTATCGCGGCGTGCCGGCGGACATCAGCGTGCTGAACCGGCGGGCGGAGGAGCGCGGGGACCTGGAGATCACGGCGCTGTCGATGCACACGTACGCGCGGGTGCATGGGCGGTACGTGCTGACGGCGTGCGGGGCGTCGATGGGGTACGGGTACGGGCCGAAGGTGGTGGTGCGCGAGGACTCGCGGCTGACGGCGGAGAACTTCATCGAGATGCTCGCCGGGGAGAAGGGGGGCGGGAGGCGGGTGGCGGTGCCGGGGATGGGGACGACGGCGTCGCTGGTGTTCGGGCTGATGGTCGGCGGGCGGGGGATGCAGAGGTTGCGGGCGGTGGAACTGCCGTTCGACCGGATCGTCGAGGCGGTGCGGAGCGGGGAGGCGGATGCGGGGCTGCTGATCCACCAGTCGCAACTGACGTACGCGGAGGCGGGGCTGCGGGAGGTGGCGGATGTGGGGGCGTGGTGGGAGATGGCGACGGGGCTGCCGCTGCCGCTGGGGGGGAACGCGGTGCGGCGGGACCTGGATGAGATGTACGGGGAGGGGACCTGCCGCGAGGTGACGCGGGTTCTGGAAGAATCGATCCGCTACGCGCTTTCGCATCGCGAGGAGTCGATCCGGTACGCGATGCGGTGGGCGCCGGAACTGAGCCTGGCGCGGGCGGAGCGGTATATCGACATGTACGTCAACGCGCTGACGGTGGACATGGGCGAGGAGGGGGAGCGGGCGATCCGTCGGCTGCTGGCGGAGGGGGCGAGGGCGGGGCTGTGCCCGGAGGTGGGGGAGGTGGAGGTGTTGAGGGGAGGGGGCGTGGGGGATGGGCAATAGGCAGTGGGGGAGAAGAGGGGGAGCCGGGTGGCGGTGGTTGGGTAGAAGGTGCGGCCGCCAGGGCGTGCGGTCGCCGAGGGCTTGTGCGGCATGATTCCGGACCCGGTGCGTGCGCTGTTCAATCCGCGGCGGGGGGTGTCGAGGGTGGCGGTGAAGGTGGGGGTGATCGCGCTGACGTTGATGGCGGTGCTGTACCCGCGGCCGGACCTGCTGGTGAAGAACATCCGGCACTGGCGGAATCTGGATGCGCTGATCGATCCGGGTTCGCCCGCGCTGGATGCGCTGGAGGCGGAGTTGCTGCCGCGGCTGGTCGGGGTGGCGGCGGTGGGGGGGAGGTCGGGCGGCGGCGGGGGGCCGGAGACGCTGCGGATCGTCGAGCAGTACGTGGTGGAGCGGATCCCGTACGCGTGGGACTGGGAGACGTGGGGGGTGGTGGACTACGTGCCGACGGTGGAGGAGGTGATCGCGGCGGGGCGCGAGGATTGCGACGGGCGGGCGGTGGTCGCGGCGTCGCTGCTGAAGCGGATGGGGTACGAAGCGAAGTTGATGTCGGACCTGTCGCACGTGTGGGTGTGGACGCCGGCGGGGCAGACGATGTCGCCGGTGCCGACGGCGTCGGGGCGGACGGTGATCGCGCCGGCGGAGAAAGGATCGAAGATCGACTGGGGGGCGCTCTTCGGGTGGGCGGGGATCGTGAAGGACGTGCCGACGAGCCTGGCGTACGGGGTGGCGGTGTTCCCGTTGTGGCGGGAGGCGATCGTCGTGCTGGTGGGGTGCGTCGCGCTGGCGGGGAGGCGGGCGCGGGTGGGGTGGGAGGTGACGGGGGCGGTGCTGATCGTGGCGGGGCTGATGGTGATCCGGTGGACGTGCGCGGACCCGTGGGCGCGGGACGTGGCCGGGGCATGGACGGGGATCGGGCTGGGCGCGGCGGGGATCGGGGTGATGCTGTGGACGGCGGGGTGGGGGCGGGGCGCGAGCATGGAGGGGGTGGGGGAGAGGGTCGCGGCGGAGGCGGTTGAAGCGTCGTCGGCGCTGGTCCGATGATGGAGGAGGCGCCGGGGCGGGCCGGATGGCTCATCTTCCGGCCGGCGCGACTCGGGCTCGTGGGTGACGGTCGGCCGGGGGCGGGGGAGAGCGGATTGCGGGGAGATGCGATGCGGGCGCAGCGGGCTCATCGCCGCGTGGTGGAGGTGGGGTGGGCAGCGCTGGTGGCGGCGGGGGGCGTCGGCGTGGCGCTGGCGACGGACCCGGTGCCGACGACGCTCGATGACTTTTTCCTGCGGGGGTCGCAGCCGCTGAGCGGGGGGGAGGCGCTGCATGCGTCGCTGCACAACTGCTCGATCTGCCATTCGGGGTTCGACGAGGCCACCGAGCCGTACACGCGGTGGGCGGCGAGCATGATGGGGCAGGCGGCGCGCGACCCGATCATGCACGCGTGCCTGGCGATCGCGAACCAGGATGTGGCGTGGGCGGGGGAGATGTGCCTGCGGTGCCACGCGCCGATCGCGTGGTTCGACGGGCGGAGCGAGCCGCCGGACGGGTCGGCACTGATGGATGCGCTGGGGGACTTCGAGGGGGTGTCGTGCTCGGTGTGCCACCGGATGGTGGACCCGGTGTACACGCCGGGGCAGAGCCCGGCGCGGGACGAGGGGATTTTGGCGGCGCTGGAGGGGCTGACGCCGGAGGGGCACCAGAACGGGGTTCCGATGAACCCGCACGGGGCGAACTACGTGTTCGACCCGATGGACTACCGCCGGGGGCCGCTGGACCTGGCGGCGGACTGGGGGCCGGACTTCGACCAGTTGTTCCACATGTGGGAGCGGTCGCCGTTCCACATGGAGTCGCGGCTGTGCGCGACGTGCCACGATGTGAGCAACCCGGTGTACGAGCGGCAGCCGGATGGGACGTACGCGCTGGGGGCGCTGGGGACGCCGCACTCGACGCAGAACAAGTATGACCAGTTCCCGATCGAGCGGACGTACAGCGAGTGGTCGGCGAGCCTGTTCGCGCAGGGGCCGGTGGAACTGGGCGGGCGGTTCGGGGGGACGCGGACGGCGGTGAGCAGTTGCCAGGACTGCCACATGCCGCGGACGGAGGGGAGGCTGTGCCTGCCGATGTTCAACCCGCCGCACCGGGCGGTGATCGCGCAGCACAACTTCAACGGGGCGAACAGCTGGGTGCTGCGGGCGGTGCATTTCCTGTACCCGCGGGAGGAGGGGTACGAGACCGGGCTGCGGGACGCGTCGGTGGAGGACGCCGTGGCGCGGAACGCGGAGATGATGGCGCTGGCGTCGGACCTGGAGCTGACGCAGCCGTCGTGGTCGGCGCTGAACGCGCGGGTGGTGAACTACACGGGGCACAAGCTGCCGACGGGGTACCACGAGGGGCGGCGGATGTGGGTGAACGTGAAGTTCTTCAACGCGGCGGGGGAGTTGATCGCGGAGCACGGCCGGTACGACGAGCAGACCGCGACGCTGCACGGTGCGGACACGAAGGTGTACGAGGCGGTGCACGGGGTGGACGAGGCGGTGGCGCAGATGACGGGGCTGCCGGTGGGGCCGAGTTTCCACTTCGTGCTGAACAACAAGATCTACTTCGACAACCGGATCCCGCCGATGGGGTTCACCAACGCCGCGTTCGCGGCGGTGCAGGCGGAGCCGGTGGGGTACACGTACGCGGACGGGCAGTACTGGGACGACACCGTGTACACGGTGCCGCCGCTGGCGGCGCGGGCGGAGGTGCGGGTGTACCACCAGACGACGACGCGGGAGTACATCGAGTTCCTGCGGGATGAGAACGTCACCAACAGCGCGGGGGTGCTGGCGTATCAGTTGTGGGAGATGTTCGGCAAGAGCCCGCCGACGCTCATGGACGAGGGGGAGATCGTGCTGGAGAGTTGCGCGGCGGACTGGGGGCGGGACGGCGCCATCAACTCGAACGACATCTCGGCGTTCCTGACGCAGTGGCTCGGGGCGGCGGGGACGCAGGACGCGGGAGTGGACGTCGATGGATCGGGGGCGGTGGACTCGGGGGATATCGCGGCGTTTCTGACGGTGTGGCTTGCGGGGGTCGCGGGGGGGTGCTGAAGAGAGGTGGGTCTTCCCGGCTCGCGCTGTCAGCGGGGGGCTTGGGGAGCGTGGCGGTCGAGTTGCGCGGGCGCGGGGACGGCTGACCCGAGCGTGCGCTCGGGGCTCCCTTCTGTGTTGATGGCCGTGGCGCGTCGTTCGGCGTGTTTGATGGCGCGGAGGGCGAGGAAGAGGGGGATTTCCCGGCGGGCGCGGTTCTCTTCTTCGGCGCGCGGGCCGGAGGTGCTGGTGCGCTGGGCGGGCCACTCTTCAAGGGCCTCGACGAGGAGGCCGGCGGCGGCGAGGGCGGCGACGTAGGCCTGGATGGGGCGGTGGAAGGTCCAGGTGGTGATCGACGGGTCCTTGCCGGGGTGCATCGCGATGCGGAACTGGCCGGGGGAGAGGTACCCATCGACGCGGCGGTACTGCCGCTTCTCGCGATGGTCCCAGCCCCAGGAGGTCTGCCTCGGCGCGCGGAAGGCGGGGTGGGTGATGACGGCGACGAAGGCGCCGCCGGGGCGGAGGTGGTCGGCGACGCCGCGGAAGACGGGCTCGATGGGGTCGATGTTCGCCAGGGCCATGATGCAGGCGGCGGCGTCGAAGTCGCGGTCGAGCTGGAGGGGGGCGAGCGAGCGGGCGTCGCCGACGAGGTAGCGGATGTGCGGGTGATCGGGGGCGGAGTGGCGCTGCGCGGCTTCAACGAGCGACGCGGAGGCCTCGACGCCGGTGACGTGCGCTCCCGCGGCGGCGAGGCGGCGGGAGAGGATGCCCTGGCCGCAGGCGACGTCGAGGACCTTCTGTCCCTCGTAGGGGGCGAGGAGGCGCAGCGCGCCGGGGAGGATCACGTTCTCGTAGTGGTCGCTGAGGCCCTTCTCGAGGAGTTCGTCGTACCACTGGGCGACCTGGTCCCAGGAGGTCTCGGGGGCGGCGCCGCGGGGGGGAGGGGGAGGAGCGGGCGAGGGAGGGGGCGCCGCGGGCTTCGGGGGCGGGAGGCCGACGGCGCGGTAGAAACTGTCGGGAGCCGGGGAGGAGAAGCGCAGGGACTTGCCGGTGGCGGGGTGGGTGAAGCCGAGTTCCGCGGCGTGGAGGGCGAGGCGGCGGAGGGGATCGGACTTCGCGCCGTAGCGGCGGTCGCCGGCGATGGGGTGGCCGCGGTCGGCGAGGTGGACGCGGATCTGGTGCTTGCGTCCGGTCTCGAGGCGGACCTGGAGGAGGGAGAGGTCGCCGGCGACGGCGAGGACACGGTAATGGGTGACGGCGAGCCTGGCGGCGCCGGCGGGGCCGTCGTCGTCGTCCCTGCCGGTGCGGGGGCGGCGGCCGGGGGCGAAGGGGGCGCCGCGGTACTCCTCGGGGGAGATGCTGACGACGCGGCCGCTGGGGAGTTCCTTCAGGAAGGACTGGATGGTGCCGGTGGAGTCGGGCTCGCCGACGACGCCCTCGACGAGGGCGATGTAGTGGCGGTGGACGCGCTTGGCGCGGAACTCTTCCTTGAGGGCGAAGAAGGCGCGGTCGCTGCGGGTGAAGACGAGCAGGCCGGAGGCCTCGCGGTCGAGGCGGTGGATGACGCCGAAGCGAGGGCGCTGGCGGCCGGAGTCGTCGCGCGGGCGCGGGGCGCGAGGCGAGGTGCGGCGCGCGTAGTCCTTGAGGATGTCGAGGAGGGTGGGCTCGCGGACGGGGGTGGGGGAGGCGGTGATGAGGCCGGGGGGCTTGAGGGCGACGAGCAGGTCGTCGTCCTCGTAGAGGATGGAGACGCCGGCGGGGAGGCGTGCGGCACGGCCGGGGGAGGCGGGGCGCTTGCCCCTGGCGCCGCGGGGGGGAGCGGGGCGGCGATCGCGAACCGGGGCTCCGCCGGCTCGGGGGACTGGGACTTTCTTGGGGCGCAGCGGGGGAGGGGTGGGAGAGGAGGGAGCGTCTGGAGAATCCCCCGAAATAGGGGGTATTGGAGAAGGGGGGTGGATGACGACCTGGTCGCCGGGGTTGAGGGGCTGATCGGTGGTGGTCGCGGGCGCACCGTTGATGGTGACTCGGCCGAACTGGATCAGGCGACGGCGGGAGCGCGGGGAGGCGCTGGGCATGGCCGCGGCGAGATAGTCGGCCAGAGTCTGGTGGGTGTCAGGTGATTCAGGGGGAGGCGGCATCGCGCAACGGTAGGTTCGCGGCGATGGCGGGGGCCAAGGCGGAGAGGAGCCACGGGGCGAAGTCGTGCTTGGGGATGAGGCCGGGGGTGGAGCGCGCGGAGTGGTCGGCGCCGAGGAGGGTGGCCTCGATGGTGTCGGCGTCCATGGTTTCCAGGGGGTTGGCCACGATGTAGTCGAGGTTCTTGCGGGCGAGTTTGGAGCGGGCGGAGTCCAGGAGGTGGTCGCGGGGCTCGAGGGCGAAGCCGACGAGGAGTTGTCCGCGGCGGCGGCGCTGCGAGCATTCGGCGAGGAGGTCGGGGGTGGGCTGGAGGCGGAGGGTGAGGGGGTGGTCGGCGCGGCGGATCTTGCCGGAGCGAGTGAGGGGCTCGGCGGAGCCGGGCTCGTCAACGACCGGGGTGTAGTCGGCGACGGCGGCGGCCATGATGAGGGCGTCGCACCAGGGGAGGTGCTGGGCCAGGAGGGCCCTGAGGTCGGCCGTCGTGCGGAACCGAACGAGGCTCACACGCGAAGAGCGGGGTGTCAGAGGGGTCGGCCCCAGGAGTAGCCTCACGTCCCAGCCGAGGTCGGCGGCATGGTCTGCGAGGGCGATGCCGAGGCGTCCGGAGGAGCGATTCCCGAGGAAGCGAACGGCGTCGATGGGCTCGTGGGTCGGGCCAGCGGTGATCAGGAGCCGGACGGGGGCGTCGCCAGGGGCGAGTTGCGGGGTGGCGGGGGAGGTCCGGTCGGGCACAGGAGGCTCTTTCGACGGGCGTCGGTCGGCCAGGATGGTATGACGAACGGGGCGGGGGGCGGGCGCGACGGTGATCCGGCGGGGGCCGCCGGGCGTGCGAGCCGCTTGCCGGTTCGCTACCATGCGTCCTCATTTGGTCCTGAGCAACGGCCCGCGGGAGCGGGCGGAGCACATACAGCGGCGGGTTCATGGCACGATCGAGAAAGAAGCTGGGCGAGATCCTGGTGGGGTGGGGGGTGGTGACGGCCGCGCAGGTCGAGGCGGCGATGAAGGCGGCCGCGGGGAGCGGCAAGCGTCTGGGGGAGGCGCTGATCGAGTCGGGGGCGGTGACGGAGGACCAGGTCGCCAAGGCGCTGGCGAACCAGTTCGGGATGGAGTACGTCGATCTGTCGTCGGACGCGGTGGCGAAGCGGATCGACCCGAAGCTGATCCCCGAGGACCTGATCAAGAAGCACCTGATCCTGCCGCTGTCGAAGAGCAACGGGCGGCTGCAGCTGGTGATCCACGACCCGATGGACCTGGAGCTGCAGGACATGCTGCGGTTCCGGCTGAACGTGGAGATCGATGCGCGGCTGGCGGGGCGGTCGGCGATCAAGAAGTTCATCGACACGAGGATGAACGGGCCGGCCGGGGGGCAGGTGACGATGGTGGAGGCGGGGCAGTCGCTGGTGACCGAGTCGATCGACCGGACGATCGACCGCTCGGTGGACCGGTCGGTGGACAAGTCCATCGACATCTCGGCGGAGGACGCGCCGATCGTCCGCCTGTGCACGCGGATCCTGACGGAGGCGGTGAAGATGCGGGCGAGCGACGTCCACATCGAGCCGATGGCGGACCGGGTGCGTCTGCGGTACCGGATCGACGGCGTGTGCATGGAGCGGGACAACCTGCCGAAGCGGATGCAGAACTCGGTGCTGAGCCGGTTCAAGCTGATGGCGGGGATGAACATCGCGGAGAAGCGGATCCCGCAGGACGGGCGCATCAAGCTGCCGGTGGACGACGTGCAGATCGACTTCCGCGTGTCGGCGTGCCCGGCGTACCACGGGGAGTCGGTGGTCTGCCGTATTCTGCGGCCGGACTCGGTGCGGATCGGCCTGGCGAACCTGGGGTTCGAGGAGGACAACCTCCAGACGTTCAACAAGATCATCCGGCGGCCGAACGGGATCTTCCTGGTGACGGGGCCGACGGGGTCGGGGAAGACGACGACGCTGTACTCGGCGCTGGACGTGCTGAACCGGCCGGACAAGAAGATCATCACGGCGGAGGACCCCATCGAGTACAACTTCGAGGGGATCAACCAGTGCCAGGTGCACGAGAAGATCGGCCTGGGGTTCAAGGAGATCCTGCGGACGATGCTCCGCCAGGCGCCGAACATCATCCTGGTGGGCGAGATCCGCGACCGGGAGGTGGGCGAGATCGCGATCCAGGCGGCGCTGACGGGGCACCTGGTCTTCTCGACGCTGCACACCAACGACGCGCCCAGCGCGATCACGCGACTGGTGGACATGGGGATCAAGCCGTTCCTGGTGGCGAGTTCGATCCAGGCGGTGATGGCGCAGCGGCTGATCCGCGTGCTGTGCAAGGAGTGCAAGCAGCTGGACGATGCGCCGGACCCGAAGTACCTGGCGCTGACGGGGATCAGCCGGGCGGAGGCGGCGGGGCGGATCTACAAGCCGGTGGGGTGCCCGGCGTGCAACAACTCGGGGTACCGGGGACGGAAGGCGATCTTCGAGCTGATGCTGATGAACTCGGAGATCCGGGAGCTGGCGTTCAACCAGGCGTCGATCACGGAGCTGCGCGCCGCGGCGCTGGCGTCGGGGATGCGTCCGCTGGTGGCGGACGGGAAGTTGAAGGTGCTGCGGGGGGAGACGACGCCGGACGAGATCGCGCGGGTGGCGCAGGTGGACGCGGACGTCGCGCTGGCGACCGACGAGGACTGACGATTGAACGCCGCGGGACGACCGGGCCCGGCCGCGCGACGGCCGGACGGCCGCGTCGGGGCGATGGCAGAAACACTGCGGATAGGACCTGTCTATGTCGACGATCCAGATTGACCGCCTGCTGGACACGGTGGTGAAGCTCGGGGCCTCGGACATGCACCTGACGGTGGGGAGGCCGCCGACGCTGCGCCTGCACGGGCACCTGAGGAACCTGCAGACGAAGGTGCTGGACTCGGACGACATGGTGTCGCTGATGAAGGCGATCACGCCGGAGCGGGCGCAGCAGGAGCTGCAGGAGGAGGGGGGGTGCGACTTCGGGTTCGCGTACGGGGACCAGGCGCGGTTCCGCGTGTCGATCTTCAAGCAGCGCGGGGACATCGCGATCGTGTGCCGTCAGATCCCGAACCGGCTGCTGACGTTCGAGCAGATCGGGCTTCCGGAGATGTGCAAGGAGCTGATCCGTCGTCCGCGCGGGCTGTTCCTGGTGACGGGTCCGACGGGGTCGGGGAAGACGACGTCGCTGGCGACGATGCTGGACTACATCAACCAGACGATGGACCGGCACATCGTCACGATGGAGGACCCGATCGAGTACTACCACTACCACAAGAAGAGCATCGTGAACCAGCGGGAGATCGGGACCGACTGCCCGAGTTTCGCGGAGGCGCTGCGGCGCGTGCTGCGCTCGGACCCGGACGTGATCCTGGTGGGCGAGATGCGCGACCTGGAGACGATCGAGGCGGCCATCCGGGCGGCCGAGACGGGTCACCTGGTGTTCGGGACGCTGCACACCACCGGGGCGGCCAAGACGATCGACCGCGTGGTGGACGCCTTCCCGGTCACCCAACAGAACCAGATCCGCGTGCAGCTGTCGACGTCGCTGATCTGCGTGCTGAGCCAGGTGCTGCTGGGGCGGATCGACACCCAGGGGGTGGTCGCGGCGTACGAGTTCCTGGTGGTGACGCCGGCGATCGCGAACCTGATCCGCGACAACAAGACATTCCGGATCGATTCGTCCATTCAGACCGGGCGCAAGTTCGGCATGCAGCTGCTGGACGACCACCTGTGGTCGCTGTACATGCGCGGGATGATCTCGGCGGAGGAGATGATCGACAAGAGCAAGAACCCCGGGGAGCTGACGGACAAGGTGCACAAGCTCGGCCGGACGGTGGGGCGTGTGGAGCTGGACGAGGCGGACGACGAGGGGGCGGGCAGCGGGGGGGCGGGGGGGGCGAAGGCGAAGAGCTGAGCCGCGGGGGGAGGGGGTGTGATCGGGTAACGATCGGGTGATGAGGGCGTCGGCGCGAGCGATATGGGGGCGTCCACGTTGGCGTGGGCGGCGTCGGGTGGCGTGGAAGGCGGCATCCGACAGCCACCAAAAATAGTGGTTTGTCAGGATTGCGTAGTCTTGTTTTCAAGGTGTCGTGTCCGTCCGATGGGGTGTCGGGCGGTGATTTTCGGAACCGCGGCGGGAGTGCGCGGCGATCCTAAATAGGGAGCGGCCGTGCGAGCCCGCGACCTGAAAGAGAAGGTGGTGTTGGATGCCCCCGGTTGATCCTTCGGAACTCAAAGGTCGCAAGCTGGGTCGGGTGCTGACCAAGCTCGGGAAGGTGACCCGGGAGAAGGTGCACGAGGCGCTGGCGGTCCAGAAGACGCGAAAGGTCCCGATCGGGCAGTTGCTCGTGGAGCTGGGGTACTGCACGCAGCGCGACATCCAGGAGGCGCTGGCGGGGCAGGCGGGGATGCAGTACGTGAGCCTGGCGGGCGTGGAGCTGAGCGACGAGGTTCGGGATTCGATCGCCGCGGAGACCGCCCAGGCGTACCAGGTGGTTCCGATCGAGTACAACCCGCGGAGCCGGAAGATCCGCATCGCGATGAAGAGCGCGGACAACTTCCGGGCGGTGGACGACCTGCGGCTGCTGATGGGGTTCAACGTCGAGGCGGTGGTGGCCGACCCGGCGGAGGTGGAGGGGCTGATCAAGAAGTACTACTCCAAGACCGAGTCGGTCCTGGACGTGGTGAGCGACCTGGCGGCGGACGACAAGTTCAAGAGCCTGGCGTCGCGGAGCAGCGCGTCGATCGACCTGGACGCCTTGGAGGAGGCGTCGGGGGACAACAAGGTCATCAAGCTGCTGAACCTGGTGCTGCTGCAGGCGATCAAGGACCGGGCGAGCGACATCCACTTCGAGCCGTTCGAGAACGAGTTCAAGATGCGGTACCGCATCGACGGGGTGCTGTACGAGATGGTCCCCCCGCCGAAGCACCTGGGGCCGGCGATCACCAGCCGCATCAAGGTCATGGCGAACCTGGACATCGCGGAGCGGCGCCTGCCGCAGGACGGGCGCATCGAGCTGACGGTGGGGGGGCACCCGGTGGACCTGCGCGTCAGCGTGCTGCCGACGATGCACGGCGAGAGCGTGGTGATGCGCGTGCTGGACCGGTCGAACGTGGAGCTGAGCCTGGACCGGATCGGTCTGCGGCCGGACGACTACAAGACGTTCGAGGGGCTGATCAACCGCCCGAACGGGATCGTGATCGTGACGGGGCCGACGGGGTCGGGGAAGACGACGACGCTGTACGCGGCGCTGCAGTCGCTCAACGACGTCGAGACGAAGATCCTGACGGCGGAGGACCCGGTCGAGTACGACATCGACGGGCTGTGCCAGGTGCAGGTGAACCCGGAGGTGGACCTGACGTTCGCGGCGGCGCTGCGGAGCTTCCTGCGTCAGGACCCGGACGTGATCCTGGTGGGCGAGATCCGCGACCTGGAGACGGCGCAGATCGCGGTGCAGGCGTCGCTGACGGGGCACCTGGTGCTGAGCACGCTGCACACCAACGACGCGCCGAGTTCGATCATCCGTCTGCTGGACCTGGGGGTGGAGAGCTTCCTGCTGACGGCGACGATCGAGGGGGTGGTGGCGCAGCGGCTGGTGCGGACGATCTGCCCGAAGTGCAAGGAGCCGTACGCGCCGCGGGAGGAGGAGCTGATGGAGCTGGCGCTGCGGCCGTCGGACATCGAGGGCAAGCAGCTGTTCCGCGGGCGGGGGTGCGACAACTGCCACAACTCCGGGTTCCGCGGGCGGTCGGCGATCTTCGAGATCATGTGCATGGACGACACGCTGCGGGAGCTGGTGATGCGCAAGGCGAGCACGAACGTGATCCGGGACCACGCCCGGAAGTTCGGGATGCGGACGCTGCGCGAGAGCGGGCTGCTGGCGATCTACGAGGGGATCACCACGATCGACGAGGTGGTCCGGGAGACGATTGCGGACGAGGCGTGATTGACGGCGGGGGCCGGGGGGGACGGCGAGGGCGGGCGGGGGAGGGGGGCGGGGCTGACCATGGCGCCGGGCGCAGGCCCGACGGGCTTCCTTCGGAGCGGACCATATGGCGACGTTTGCATACGAGGCGCTCAACGCGGCGGGCAAGCCCCAGAAGGGGACGGTCGAGGCGGCCTCGAGCGAGGAGGCGATCCAGCGGATCAAGGCCCAGGGGTACTTCCCGACGCTGGTGAAGGAGCAGAAGGCGTCGAAGAAGACCGCGGCGGAGGCGGGGGGCGACGGCGCGGCGAAGAAGAAGAAGAAGAGGAGCGGCGGGGGGTCGATGGGGCGGGTGTCGCAGAAGCAGCTGACGCTGTTCACGCGGCAGCTGTCGACGCTCCAGGACGCGGGCCTGCCGCTGCTGCGGTCGCTGCAGATCCTGGAGCAGCAGGCCAAGCCGGGGCGGATGAAGAACATCCTGGGGGCGGTGTGCGAGGACGTGGAGGGGGGCACCTCGCTGTCGGAGGCGCTGGCGAAGCACCCGCGGGCGTTCAACCGGCTGTACACGAAGATGGTGGCGGCGGGCGAGATCGGCGGCGTGCTGGACATCATCCTGCAGCGGCTGGCCGAGTTCATGGAGAAGGCGCAGCGGCTGAAGCGGAAGATCGTGGGCGCGCTGGTGTACCCGGCGGTGGTGGTGTTCGTCGCGGTGGCGATCGTGACGTTCATCATGTGGTTCATCATCCCGAAGTTCCAGGAGATCTTCGCGGACTTCGGGGTGCCGCTGCCGTCGATCACGCGGTGGCTGATCAACGTGAGCTCGTGGGTGGCGGGGAACAACGTGGGGCAGACGATCCCCGGCGCGATCTACATCCTGCTGACGCCGTTCCTGCTGGTGGTGCTGGTGAAGCTGGCGCGCAAGGCGACGCCGGGGCGCGCGTTCTTCGACATCCTGACGCTGTGGACGCCGGTGTTCGGGACGCTGGTTCGCAAGACGACGATCGCGCGGTTCACGCGGACGCTGGGGACGCTGATCTCGGCGGGCGTGCCGATCCTGGAGGCGATCCTGATCACGCGGGACACGTCGGGGAACTACGTGTTCGAGAAGGCGCTGGGGAAGGTGCACGACTCGATCCGGGAGGGCGAGAGTTTCGCGGGCCCGCTGCGGGAGTCGAAGGTGGTGGACGCGATCGTGGTGAACATGATCGACGTGGGGGAGGAGACGGGCGACCTGGACGCGATGCTGCTGAAGGTGGCGGACAACTACGACGAGGAGGTGGACGTGGCGGTGGCGGCGCTGGTGTCGCTGATCGAGCCGATGCTCGTCGTGGTGCTGGGCGGGATCGTGGGGACGATCGTCGTCGCGATGTTCATGCCGCTGGTGGCCATGATCGAGTCGCTTCAGGGCGGCAACGCGGTGTGAGGCCCATCGGGGCGGCCCGGGAGCGGGCCGCCCGGACACCCCAGGCGGAACGCCCGGCCGCGGTCGCGCGGCCGGCCCGCCGCAGATCGGAGATGGCCGTGGCTCAACGTGCGCGACAACTCGGGCGGGGCGGGGCGAGGGGCGGCGCCGCCGCGGGCGGGTTCACGCTCGTGGAGATGTCGATCGCGGTGGTGATCATCGGCGTGCTGGCGGCGCTGGGGCTGGTGGCGGGGGGGAAGCTGATCCGCGAGGCGCGGGTGACGACGGAGCGTCACTTCCTGGCGTCGCTGAAGACGGGGGTGGAGCAGTTCAAGCAGCAGTTCGGGTTCCTGCCGCCGCTGATCTGCGACGGGCCGCCGACGACGAACTCGCCGGGGCCGCTGATCCAGACGAACTACGGGCGGGCGCCGGCGGTCCGGGACGACGCGTTCCTCAAGTACGAGTCCAACTACGACCAGCCGCGGTGGAGCGAGTACTCGCTGTCGTACTACCTGATCGGGCTGCTGGACGTGGACAGCGGGTACTCCGGGCCGGGCGGCCCCAAGCCTGTGGACGGGGTGAGCGGCCCGGGGTTCACGGAGCCGCAGCGGGACGGCACGTTCCTGCAGCGAGGCCCGACGATCCCGCCGTACGTGGACCCGGCGCGGGGGCGGAACCGGGTGTACCGCGACCCGGCGGCGCCGGAGAAGGTGGCGCTGCTGGACCGCTGGGGGAACCGGATCCGGTACTACCGGTGGCTGCCGCGGTACGCGACGTCGGGGGCGAACAAGGGGGAGGTGGAGCAGTACATGGTGCCGCGGGCGGTGGGGGATCCGAACACGGACCCGGAGCTGCGCGGCGCGACGTTCGCGATCGTGAGCCTGGGGCCGGACAACCAGACGGACGAGCGTCGGCCGCTGCCGACGGCGGGCCGGAGCGACGGGCGCGTGGACGCGTCGCCGCGGGACGACACCACCAAGGACGACATCGTGGAGGTGGGCCGATGAGCGACCGCGTGCGTCGAGTCCTGGGCGCGGGGGCGGGCGGGGCGTTCACGCTCACCGAGCTGCTGGTGGTGATCGTGATCCTGGTGCTGGTGCTGGGGATCTCGGTCCCGGCGTTCACGTCGATCATGTACTCGCAGGAGGCGACGCTGGCGCAGACGCGGCTGGCGACGGCGCTGCGGGCGGCGCGGGACGCGGCGCTGCAGTCGAGCACGGGGACGGACACCGCGGCGGTGTTCTTCTACGACCAGGGGGGGCGGGCGCGGATCGTCACGTGCGTGAAGGCGGGGGAGATGGACGACCGCGTGGCGGGCGGCGGGGGGACGGGGGGCGGGGCGAACGTGGTGCGGCGGGAGATCTTCGTGCCGCTGGAGACGGTGGAGCCGGTGGAGCTGCCGCGGGGGTGGATGATCCGCGGGTACGTGCCGGCGTTCAGCATCAACCAGGGGGGCTCGTGGTACGAGCAGTATCCGGCGGCGGGCGGGGTGCGCTACGGGGGGACGTCGGGGGATGAGCCGGCGTGGGTCTTCCCGGAGACGGGCTTCTTCCGGACGGACCGGGGCGACCAGTTCGCGGGGGCGTCGCGGCAGACGTTCATGGTGCGGTTCCAGGGGGGCTCGGGGATCATGGCGCCGACGAACGCCTCGGAGGTGCTGGTGCTGGCGCCGCACCGCAACCGCGCGAACCGGGACCCCGCGCTGCCGGCGTGGCAGCGGGCGGACCTGGCGAGCGACTACCGGCGGTTCGTGCGGCGCTTGCTGACGGCGCCGAACATGACGATCCCGCGAGCGGGGAACCCGCTCCAGAAGCTGCTGGGGGACGAGTCGCCGGACACGGTGCTGGCGCGGCCGGTGATGATGCTGGCGGTGTACGACGAGCGGAAACTGGCGGCGGCGCTGGGGGTGACGATCGACCGCAACAGCGGGTGCCTGTACCGCGGGGCGGCGCCGGGGACGGAGGTCCGCTACCCGCAGTTCGTCGATGTGCCGGGCCGCTCCTCGGCGGAGATCGGTCGGCTGATCACGCAGTGGATCAGCGGGCACACGCGGCTGGACGATCCGCCCGCGCCCAACGACGTGCCGCGGCGGGACCGGGGCGACCAGCCGGAGGCGCGGATCTTCACGGTGAACCGGTTCACGGGCGAGCTGCGCCAGGTGGAGGTCGAACTATGAGCCGCCGTCGATCCAACAACAGGCGGTCCGGCCGCGGCGGGTTCTCGCTGGTGGAGGTCCTGATCGCGGTGCTGATCCTGGCGCTGGGGCTGCTGGGGCTGGGGGCGGTCTTCCCGGTGATCGTCCGCGAGCAGAAGATCGGCAACGACATCATCATCGGGACGATGGCGGGCAACTCGGCCCGGGCGCTGCTGCAGGGGATCGACTACGGGCGGGCGACGCTGATGGACCCCGGCGAGTTCTGGCGCGAGGTCCGCGACGGGCTGACGGGCGACTCGCCCGCGACGGGGAACTCCTACCGGAACGAGGGGGCGTGGATGCCGGCGTTCATGAGCGAGGGCGATCGGGCCTCGGGGCGGGTGACGCTCCTGACGCCGAGCGACGGCGGGCTGGAGATCCCGCTGGCGCAGCGGCTGTACCCGATCGACTCGTGGTCGAGCCCGCCGCAGTTCGTGTGGGACATCGCGGTGCAGCGGGTGATCGACAACGACGGGGACCCGGACAACGACGACCTGCGCGTGGCGATCTTCGTGCGCCGGCTGGACCCGCGTCTGCGGCCGCCGCCGGGGAAGTCGGTGCTGAGCTGCCTGACGGAGACGCCCCCCTCGCGCGTGCCGGTGGCGGAGGACATGAATGGGGCGCCGACGCTGGACGGGATCGGGGGAACGGGCTCGACGCCGCGGTACTCGCAGATCCGCACGATGCCGGTGACGTTCGACTACGACGCGACCGGGTCGGCGACGCAGCGGCGTCGGGACCGGTTGTACGTCCGCAACTCGGTGACCAGCACGGTCGAGTGGCGGCTGGCGCGGCAGCCGAACCAGAAACTCATCGACAACCTCGGGAACGTGTACACGGTGATGGAGTCCGGGGAGGAAGGGGGACGGCCGTTCCTCCGCGTGAGCCCGGAGGTTCCGGCGTTCGTCACCGAGAATGACCAGATCCTGGAGGTCGCCTTCACGCCGCAGGTGGCCGCGGCGATCGTGACCTGGAGGGTGACGCCATGACGACTCGCAACCCCGCCGGCGCGGATCGCCGTCGGCGCGGCCTGGCCGGGGCCTTCACGCTGCTGGAGGTGCTCATCGCGGTGGGGGCGCTGGGGCTGATCGCGGTGGGGATCTCGCAGGTCTTCCGGGCGACGGGGGAGACGGTCAAGGCCGGCCGGCGGCTGAGCGCGATGAACACGTACGCCGCGCTGATCGAGACGCAGCTGCGGGAGGACTTCTCGCGGATGACGCGGGACGGGTTCCTGCTGATCCGCAACGAGCTGACGCAGGGGAGCGTGCGGGATCGGGGCGTGCTGCTGTACCACGGCCAGCCGGATGAGCAGCGGCGGCACCGGCGGGTGGACGAGATCGTCTTCTTCGCGACGGGGGATTTCGTCTCCAAGCGTCCGCCGGTGCACCCGTCGGCGCCGCCGGTGCGTGCGCAGGCGGCGCGGGTGTACATCGGGCACGGGCTGCGGTGGCACCCGCGGTTCGATCGTTACCACGCCCCGGTCTGGCTCCACGAGCGGCTGGATGCGAACCCGCTGCCGGTGTTCGCGACGAGCTTCGGCTACGCGCACCATTCGAACCCGACGCTGCGCGGGGCCAACGAGTTCGCGTCGGACTGGATCCTGATGCGGCACCACACGCTGCTGAAGCGGCCGGAGTACGGCGACCGCGCGCCGCTGACGGCGCCGTCGATCCCGGGGCTCAACGCCCCCGCCAAGCGGCGCGACTCGGACTTCCAGATCGGCCTGCAGCCGGCGGTGCGGAGCATCTTCAGGCGGTTCAGCGAGGTGTTCGGGCAAACGGTCACGACGGCGAGGTTCGCGCGGCCGAACTACAACGGTTTCCCGAGCGGCAGCAAGCCGCGGTTCGACTGCGGGGTGATCGACATCGCCGCGACGGACCTGACGGAGATCCGGGCGTTCCTGACGGCGGTGACGGGCGTGAACAGCGGGGGCACGAACTACCGCGTCTTCCCGACGGATTCGGACCGGGACATCGCGCGTGCGTTCGGGCAGTTCGACTCCAACGACAACCCGACGGGGTGGCCGACGATCTACAACACGTACGCGAACGAGGCGCAATCGATCGCGCTGATCCAGGAGTGGATGAAGAACGCCCTGCCGGTGGACTCCGACGTGGGGACGGAGACCCGCTTCGGCGGGCGGATGCGCGTGGAGCTCGAGCCGCCGAACCCGATGGCGTACGGGACGAGGTTCCCGACGGATCCGCTGGCGCGGGAGTTCCTGCGGGCGGACCAGATGATGCTCACCTCGTCGGTGTTCGTGCCCGGGTGCTCGGAGTTCATCGTGGAGTGGTCCTTCGGGGATCGCTACGGCGACCCCGGCGCGGCGGCCCCGCCGATCCCGCAGCTCAAGGGCGAACTGATCTGGCACGGGCTGGAGCGCAAGTCGCCCCGCAACGGCCCGGTCACCAACCCGAACGATCCGCGTCTGGTCACCATCGCCCAGCCGTACTCCGAGGCTGCGACGCCGTACAAGCAGAGGTACTACCGGCCCGATGGGACGATCGGTGAGCGGGTGGTTCGCGAGGACCTGATCCACGACGACGACACGCTCGACGGCACCGGGCCGGGCGGCGGGCGGGTGGCGTACTCGTTCTTCGGGTACACGGACCCGACGTTCCACGGGAACCCGGCGGCGAACGAGCCGCTGACGGTCCCGTGGCCGTGGCCGCGGCTGATCCGCATCACGATGTCGCTGGTGGACCCGACGGACCCGACGTTCGAGCAGACGTACCAGTTCATCTTCGAGTTGCCGCAGGACCCGGCGGAGGCGCGGGGATAAGGGGCGGTCCGCGGCGGGGCGCCGGCCGGGCGACGGGGGGAGGCAGGGGAGCAGGAGGGGGCACGAGCGTGGGACAGGAGCAGCACATGGGCTCTTCGAATCTTCGGGCACGGGAGCGCGGCGAGGGCGGGCGATCGGGGCGACGCTCGCGGATGGGGCTGCGCGCGCTGCTGGGCGCGGCGGGGCGGGCGGTGGGGCGTTCGCGGGCCGAGCGGGGGACGGTCCTGCTGATGGTCATCGGCGTGCTGGCGATGATGTCGATCGTGGCGCTGGTGTACGCGTCGATCGGGCAGGCGGACCGGCGCAGCGCGGCCGCGCTGGTAAAGGAGACGCGGCTGAACGACCAGGCGGAGATCATCGCCGACTACATCGCCGGGGTGATCGCGGCGGACCTGTTCACGTACCACGAGGTGATTCCGTCCACCGGGGAGGAGCGGCTGTTCCGGGAGGTGACGGACTATCCGTCGAGCGACCCCAACGCGGTGTCGCGGAACGCGACGGGCAACCAGGTGCTGTTCGACCCGGCGGGGTACAACGGGTACGACCCGTGGCTGGCGGCGACGGAGCCGGGGTTCATCGAGGTGCCGGGGCGGACTCGTCGCGATCCGGAGTACCTCAACCTTGAGGACTGGCCGCACATCACCAACGTGTCGCCGGACGGGCGGTTCGTGAACCTGGCCAATCTGCGGAACAACTTCCGCGCGGCTCCGGGGACGGACGGGAATCTTCGGCAGATCAACTCGCGGCTGACGCTGTTCAACCCGCTCACCGGCGATGCGTACAACCCGAACAACAGCGTCGTCTTCCTGCCGGACGGCACGACGCGGGCGGCGGACCCGAACCGGCCGGCGGACTGGACGCAGAACCAGTTCATGCTGCACCGGCCGGCGGTGGACATCGACCGGCGGGGGGCGGCGCCGCCGCCGGGGGACCCGCGGTACGTGCACAACCAGTACGCGGACGCGGACGGGGACGGGATGCTCGACTCGCGCTGGTTCGAACTGGTCGGGCGGGATCCGAACGCCACGAACGACCTGACGCGGTCGCTCTCGCCGGTGCATTTCACGGGCCCGGCGCGGTACTTCGTGGCGGCGCGGGTGATCGACCTGTCGGGGCTGGTGAACGTCAACACCGCGTCGGAGTTCACGGAGCGTCCCGATCGGGACCGGCCGGCGGGGCTGACCCCGGCGGACGTGGACCTGCGGCGGCTGCTGCGGATGCAGGACTTCTACGACTACTACGGGGAGGCGTACGACGGCCTGGAGCCCGACCCCACCGAGCGGGTCGCCGCTCGGCAGTACCGCGGCAACTACGACGACCGCGCCGCGCACGAACTGGGGGACGCGGCGTACATGTCTCTGCGGCTCGGGCGCGAGCAGGGGCCGCTGGCGCCGGAGGTGGTGCTGCCGTACTCCCGGTGGACGGCCGAGTACCGCTACAACCACTACCTGCGCTTCGGCTTCGACCTGCACGGCGGGGGGCCTTCGGGCACGGGCCAGCACGACCGCTGGTTCGGCCGCCCCTTCGGGGTGGCGGACGAACTGGAACTGCGCACGCGCCACGGGGTGAACGACCCCGGGACGCTGTCGCGTCTGGAGGCGGCGGTGGCGTCGCGCTACACGAGCGCGGGCACGCAGCGTCCGCTCTGCCCGCTGCGCAGCACGCGGTCCCTGGACGTGGAGGTGGGAGGTCGCGGGGACCGGTGGCCCACGCCGCAGTCGCTGGGGGCCACGAACTTCAACGGCCGCGCGGATGACGAGGCGCTGCTGCTGGCCGCGGTGGACATCCGGCGGCTGCTGACGACGGTGAGCGGGAGCCGGCCGCTGCGGCCGGTGGAACTGGACCCGAACAGCCCGAGCCTGAACGAGCTGCGGGAGTCGGACGTGCGGCTGGACCTGTACGACGTGCTGCGGGACATCGCGCAGGGGATGTCCAACGCGGACGAGCAGCTCAAGCGGCTGTTCGCGACGTACGCGACGTCGCTGGCGCCGTACCTGACCGGCGCGGACAACAACGCCGCCTGGAACGATGCGAGGTACAGCACGCTGTTCTACGGCGGGCGCGGGCCGCGGCTGGCGATCGAGCTCGCGGCGCACATGACGGCCAACGCGATCGACATGTTCGACAGGGCCGGGATCGGGGGCGACCAGCCGACGGCGCTGACGATTAATCTCGTCTCGGGCCACTCGCCGGTGGTTCCGACGGGTCACAGGCTCCTGGACCTGGACGCGATCGACGTGCCGGGGCAGGGGGTGGCGCGGCGGCTGAACCCCGGCGCCGCCGGGCCGAACGAGCCGACGGAGATTCACGTCTACGGGATCGAGGCGCAGCCGTTCCTGACGGAGATGGCCACGTTCCACCTGTACACGGACACGCCGGTGGCGCTGGGGGGCGACCAGGAGTGGAACGAGATCACGCCGGGCGTTTACGAGGGGAAGGTCACCATCGACGGGACGATCAACGCCGCGAACCCCGACTTCGTGATGCAGGTGATCGCCATCCAGGTGCACAACCCGTTCGATGAGGACATCGACCTGCGCGGCGCTCAGGGGGGGGCGCCGAACTACTACTTCCAGTTCGGGGACGAGTACTTCCGTCTCTCCGACAGCGCGGTCAACACGGTCCTTCCCGCGGGCGGGACGCGCGTCTTCTACACCACGAACCCGAGCCGCCGCGCGATCAACGAGCGCTGGGCGCAGGCCTCGCCCGCGAGTTCGTTCGACGAGTGGCTGACGGTGCAGCTCGGCCTCCGGACGCAGGAGGAGATCGAGGAAGCGGAGCTCGAGCGGTACAAGATCCCCGCGAACGATCCGGTGACGTGGCAACTGATCGACAAGGACTCGTACACCGACATCTTCGCCGCCGGTGGGGGCGCGGCGATGGAGAACCGCGTCGTCCTGCTGTGGCGTAGCTTCGGCGACACGGCGACGCGGGCGGACGACATCCTCGCCGACCGTCTGCGAGACCCGCTGGGGGCCGGTCAGGGCCCCACGTGGGACCGCCGGATGATGCTGGCGGATCACACCGTCGCGAACTCCGCCGCGGGGCCGGAGGGGACGCTGGACAACACGGGGCTGACGGTCATGTTCTGGGGAACGGTCCGCCGCCCGGATGATCCCAACGGGGGCAACATCCCCCGGGGGGCGATCCCGGCGTTCTGCATCGAGCGCAAGAGCGGGACCGATCCGTCCACGGTGAACTCGCTGAACGTCCGCAAGGACGACCAGGTGAACGACCCGAACAACCTGGACATCGGGAACTTCGGCCGCAACCAGGCCTACCGGACCTTCGCCGCGTTCGTCGCCGATCAGACGGCCGGTCCCATCACCGACCTGCTGATCGCCAGGCCGCCGACCGGCCGGCGCGACGCGCCGCCGTCCGGACATCCGCTGGGGCTCTCCTACGACCGGGTCTATCCGGAGATCCACCTGAACAACGATCAGTTCCAGAACAGCACGGGGGCCCACTCGACGATGCGCCTGGGGGATGCGCTGCTCCCGTTGGCGGTGGGGCCGAAGCGGTACGTCGGCGTGACGAACCCCATTCCCGACCCCGCGCCGGTGAACTACCTGGAGGTCCAGTGGACGACGCTGTCGGAGGCGCTGGCCATCGCGACCGGGTTCGAGAACGAACAGATCATGTACGCGGGCGACCCGTGGTACCGCGCCGGCATTGACGTCCTCGACCGCGGGCACCTGCGGCTGGAGGCCTTCGCGCCGTTCTACAAGAACAATCCTCCCTCGGACTACAGCAACCCGTGGACCTACGACGAGGACGCCGGCGACGAGATGCGTTACCCGGGCATCCCGCTGGCGCAGCACCTGCTCGGGCAGTTCCGCACGCTGCGGCGGGGGAACATGGAGGCGGGGTCGGAGCGGAAGCTCATCCCGGGCCTGATCAACATCAACACGGCGCCGCTGGCGGTGCTGCGGCTGCTGCCGATGTTCACGCCTGAGCGGGATCCGAACAACCCGGTCACGCCGTGGATGAGCCAGGACGTCGGCAAGAACGCGTCGGGGCAGCCGGTCCCGCTGTACACGCCGGGGTCCGCCGGGGGCGCGTACGACGTCGCCGCGAGCGTGAAGGCGTACCGCGACAAGACGGTCGTCTTCCCCCGCGGCGAGGACTTCAACGACGCCCTGCCGGCGTCGGGCATCGACTTCCAGGACCACACCGTTCCCGGCACGCCCAAGCACGGCCGCCGGCGGCGGACGCTCATCGAGGGGCTGCGCGAGCAGCCGGGCTTCGCCGGCGTCGGCGAGATCCTCTCGGTGATGCAGCGCGAGCGAGACTCCACCGGCCGCCCCTACTTCGGCAGCACCGTCCCGGGCCCGGGCAACCTCGGCAGCGACCTGGGCAACAGCCCCCTGCGCTTCGGCTTCCCGGCGGATCCTGCGGATCCGTTTGGGGCGACGGAGACGACCGCCGGCATCCTCGGCATCGACTCCATCAGCTACCGCACCGACCCGTCCAACCCGCAGTCTCCCCGCCAGCCCGACGAGATCATCAACGACTACGACGAGCAGCTGACGATCGCCAACGCGGTGCTGAACATGATCGACACCCGCAGCGACGTCTTCTGCGTCTGGTTCGTCGTCCACGGCTACCTCCCGGCGGACGTCGAGGGGCTCGCCGACGACGAGCCGATGGTGCCGAGCATCGCCCGGCGGTACATCATGGTCGTGGACCGGTCCAACGTCGTGCGGCTCGGGGAGAAGCCCAGGATCCTGCTCTTCCAGGAGGTCCCGCTGTAGGCCGGCGCCGGTCCCCGCGGCCGGGGGCGGTCTCCGGCGGGGCTCCAACCGTGCGGCTAGACTCTCCCTGTCACTTCACACAGGGCGTAGCTCAGCTTGGTAGAGCGTCTGGTTTGGGTCCAGAAGGCCGGAGGTTCAAATCCTCTCGCCCTGATTGATCGCTGATCTGGAGGGAGCGCGGGGCCGGCCGCGGCGCGCGGCGGCCTCTGGCCGCGAGACCAACGTTTCACGATGCCCGCAGAGCCTCCCTCACCGACCGCCGCCAACACCACGCCGCCGGCCCTGGACGCCCCGCGCGGGGCGCGCGACAACCCGCTGACGCGCAGCGTCGCCGGGATGATCGGGATCGGGTTCCTCGCGGCGATGTTCCTGCTGTGCGTGGCGACGCTTCCGTACACGCTCGGGCCGGCGCCGCTCCCCCCGGGCGCTCCCGCCGGTTCGATGCTCCCGCCGCGGTTCGACGCGCAGGACCGATCCGCGCGCCACCTGCCCCCGACCTGGGCGCCGGTCGAGGGGGCCGTGGTCGATCCTGCCGCGGCCGAGGCGGATGGGGACACCGCGGCCAAGCGGCTTTATGAGGTCGCGTACCGGCGGGCGCTGGAGGAGATCGCCCGGAAGGAGGGGACGAGCGTCGCGGCGCTTCGCGAGGCGGGCGTGACGCCGACGCCGGAGCAGGTCCGGGCGGCGAGGCCCTTCTACCTGATGGGGACGGACATCCTCGGGCGGGATGTGTTCATCCGGGTGCTGGCGGGCGGGGGGATCTCGCTGGGGATCGGGCTGGCCGCGGCGATGATCTCGGTCTTCGTGGGGACGCTCTACGGAGCGGTGGCGGGGTACGCCGGGGGGCGGGTGGACGCGGTGATGATGCGGATCGTGGACATCCTGTACGGGCTTCCGTACATCCTGCTGGTGGTGCTGCTGGCGGTGGCGGGGGACGCGGTGCTGGACGAGTACATCTCGCGGACGCAGGCGCGCGCGGGGTGGGTGGTGGCGCAGGCGCGGGCGGAGATGCCTGCAGAGGGGGCGTCGCGGCCGACGCGCGAGGCGGCCCGGGCCTGGCTGGCGGCCAATCCGGACGAGCGTGCACGCCTGGAGGCCCGGGCGCAGGAGTTGTACCCGCCGCGGAACGTCTCCGAGCGTGCCCGCCGGGCGTACGACGTGGTGATCCTGCTCGTAGCGATCGGGGGGGTGAGCTGGCTGACGATGGCGCGGGTGATCCGGGGGCAGGTGCTGAGCCTGAAGACGCAGCCGTTCATGGAGGCGGCGCGGGCGATCGGGGCGCCGCTGCGCGTGCAGTTCGTGCGGCACCTGCTGCCGAACCTGATGGGGCCGGTGATCGTCTACGCGACGCTGACGGTGCCGCAGGCGATCCTGCAGGAGAGTTTCCTGTCGTTCCTGGGGATCGGCGTGAGGCCGCCGCTGCCGAGCTGGGGGAACCTTGCGGCGGAGGGGTTGACGGAGCTGAACCCCTACAAGTCCAACTGGTGGCTCCTACTATTTCCCTGCCTGCTCCTCGGCACGACGCTGCTGGCGTTAAACTTCGTGGGCGAGGGGCTCCGGGAAGCGTTCGATCCCAGGCGGTCGCGCCGGTAAGCTCTGCGCCACCGAGAAAGACACCGCCCGTCGCGGCCGCCGAGACCGGGGCCGGGGAGGGCACAGACGGATCCCTTCGACATGCAGAACCGCTTCGGCTTCCGCGATTTCTTGTTCCTCGTCCTGGTCATCGGGCTGATCGTCAGCGTCTGGCTGTCGATGGTGCAGAGCGACAAGATCACCGGCCGGATCGCCGGCGTGCAGAACAAGCTGGACCTGCTCGAGCAGCGTCTGGCGAACCTGCAGGCGGAACTGGAGTCGGGCAACGTGGCGGTGGGGGTCGCCCCCGGGGCATCGGGGACCGGGGCGGGGGCGGGGCAGCGGGACGAATCGTGGGCGCGCGAGGGGGTGCCGGTGCAGTGGTGGCCGATGCCGTCGTACGTGACGGAGCCGCGGGAGAACGCGGACTACGCGGTGGGCGGCGTGTTCACGGAGATCTTCGAGGGGCAGCCGCCGACGATCACGCCGTACCGCTACGCGGACGTGTACGGGCGGCGGGTGGTGGACCTGGTGTGCGAGAAGCTGGGGCGGTACCACCCGACGAAGCTCCAGTTCGAGGGGGTGCTGGCGGAGGCGTGGCAGTACGACCCGAACGGGTACTGGCTGCGGGTGAAGATCCGGCCGAACGCGCGCTTCAGCGACGGGCAGCCGGTGACGGCCGAGGACGTGCGGTTCAGCTTCCACGACATCGCGTTCAACCCGGAGATCGAGGCGGACCGGTTCCGCTCGACGCTGAACGTGATCGAGAAGGTGGAGGTGATCTCCGACAAGGTGGTGGAGTTCACCTTCAAGGAGCCGCGGTTCACGAACCTGGACGCGGCGCTGCTGATGCACGTGCTCCCCAAGCACATCTACTCGCAGTACACGCCGACGCAGATCAACGAGAGCACGTCGCTGCTGGTGGGCTCCGGCCCGTTCAAACTGGAGAACGTGGACATCGCCAACCAGTGGAAGCCGGGCGAGCCGATCCGGCTGGTGCGCAACGAGGCGTACTGGGGCCGCAAGCCCGCGCTGGCGGGGGTGACGTTCACGGTCGTGCAGGACACCCTGGCCCGGCTGACGGCGTTCACGAACGGGCAGGGGAGCATGATGCGGGCGACGCCGAAGCAGTACGAGGCGATGATCCAGGACGAGCAGTTCCTGGAGAAGTACGACGCGAAGATGTGGTTCAACATCCAGGGGGGCTACAGCTTCATCGGGTGGCAGTGCGGGCCGCGCAACGGGCGGCTGACGCCGTTTCACGACAAGCGGGTCCGCCGGGCGATGACGCACCTGATCGACCGTGAGAACGTCATCCTCGGGGACATCCAGAAGAACCTCGGGCGGGTCGCCACCAGCCCCTTCGCCAGCGAGACGCCCCAGGCGAACCCGGCGATCAAGCCGTGGCCGTACAGCGTGGAGCGGGCGCGCGAGCTGCTCGCCGAGGCGGGGTGGCTGGACCGCGACAACAACGGCATCCTCGAGAACGAGAACGGGGACGAGTTCCGCTTCGCGATCACCTTCGGGCAGGGGTCGGAGGGGACGCTGCAGATGGTGACGTACCTCAAGGACCAGTGCGCCAAGGTCGGGATCATCTGCGAGCTCAACCCGATCGACTGGTCGATCCTGGCCGACATCCTGAACAAGCGCGACTTCGACGCGATCACCTTCGCGTGGTCGGCGTCGATCCCGGAGTCGGACCCGTACCAGATCTGGCACTCGTCGCAGATCGACGGGCAGGGGGACAACTTCATCCAGTGGAACTCCCCCGAGGCGGACCGGCTGATCGACCAGGGGCGGGTGACGGTCGATTTCGAGGAGCGGATGAAGGTCTGGCACCGGCTGCACGAGGTCTTCCACGACGAGCAGCCGTATACGTTCCTGACCGAGTCCCCGTGGCTCCGCTTCGTCGATCGGAAGGTGGGCAACTTCCAGACCTACAAGACGGGCTTCGAGTACCAGGAGCTGTACATCCGCGACGTCGCGGCGACGGCGGCGCAGCTCCCGTAGCCGCCGCGCCGAGCCCCGATCCGATCCGGTCCGTCCACGGCACCTTCCGGAGAGCCACGCCCCGATGGGGACCTACATCCTCCGACGACTGATCCTGATGATCCCGACGCTGATCGGGATCACCCTGCTGGTCTTCCTGCTGATCGCCCTCTCGCCGGGCGGCATCGGGGCCGCGCTCTCCGCGGCGGGGGGGCAGATGGACACCTCCAGCCGCGCGCAGCAGCAGGCGTACCTGGAGGACCGCTACGGGCTGGACTCGCCGGTGCTGGTGCAGTACGCCCGCTGGCTGGGGCGCGTCAGCCCGGTGAAGTTCGGCCAGCGCGACCAGGTGACGCCGCAGGGGGAGATCGAGCGGCCCCCCAAGCCGCTGCAGCCGCCGGTGAACTGGCACTGGGTGGCGGACGAACTGCCGACGGCGGACCCCGTGCCGCCGGTGGTGTGGCCCGCGGCGTCGGAGCTGAGCATCGACCCGTCGTTGACGCCCGCGGAGGCCCTGGCGCAGCACAAGAACCGGGCGTACCGGCTGGCCAACAGCGAGTACATCCGCGAGCGGGGGCGCTACGTCGCCCGGCGGATGGAGTACGAGGACGCGCTGCGGGACTACGCCCGCGAGATGGAGATCCCGGGGGCCGTGACCCGCGACCGCAAGCTCAACAAGCGCGCGATCAAGGGGCTGGAGCCGAACAGGGACGCGGCCTCGTGGCCCAGGGTCGTCGAGACGGGGCGGGCGGCGCTGGCGGCGTACGACGCCGCGATCGACGCCCGGGAGCGGCTGAGGGCCGTCTTCGACGCCAAGCCGTACCGCGAGGCGGGCGTGGCGATCATCCCCGGCTACCTCAGCGTCGCCGCGCCGGACCTGGGCCGGTCGTTCAGCAAGTCGCAGCCGGTGTCGCGGCTGATCGCCGAGCGGCTGCCGGTGACGCTGCTGCTCAACGTCTTCTCGATCCCGATCATCTATCTCATCGCGATCCCGGGGGGGATGCTGGCGGCGGTGCACCGCGGCCGGGCGTTCGACGTCATCTCGGGGATGATCTTCGTCGCGCTGTGGTCGATCCCGGTGGTGTGGGCCGGCGTGCTGCTGATCGGTTTCGTCGCCAACCGGCAGTACCTCGGGTGGTTCCCGGTGAACGGGCTGCACGACGCCAACGCCGACGGTTTCCTGTTCCTGCCCTCGTGGGACGAGGCGGGGAACTTCCACCGCGGGTACCTGCTCGACACGCTCTGGCACATGTGCCTGCCGGTGGTGTGCCTGGTGTACACCGGCCTGGCGGTGCTGGGGAAGCAGACGCGGGCGGCGATGCTCGACAACCTGAACGCGGACTACGTCCGGACCGCCAAGGCCAAGGGGGTGGCCAGCCGCGACATCATCCTCCATCACGTCTTCCGCAACTCGCTGCTGCCGCTGATCACGATCTTCGCGACGATCTTCCCGGCGATGCTGGCCGGGTCGGTCGTGATCGAGAAGATCTTCTCGATCCCCGGCATGGGATCGCTGATCATCGAGTCCATCTACCTGCGAGACCGCGAGGTGATCCTCGCCAACGTCCTGATGGTCGGCGCGGTGAACATCCTCGCGCTGCTGCTGGCGGACATCCTGTACGCCGCGGCCGACCCCCGCATCACCTACGACTGAACCGACCGAGCCCGACCGCACACGACCCCACGAATGACCACCGCAAGCGCAACATCCCAGTCCGGCGGCCCCCCGCCCCGCCCCCCCGAGGTCGTCACCGGCGTGCAGCTCATGCAGGGCGTGTACCACGTCCCCGCCAAGGGCTTCTGGGCCGACGCGTGGGAGAACGTCCTGAAGCGCCGCGGCGCCGTGGCGGGGCTGGTGTGGATCGGCATCGTGGCGTTCTTCGCCTGCTACGCCCCGCTGATCGCCAACGGCCACCCCTACATCCTGCGCGAGCTCGGCCCGGACGGGACGGTCGTCGGCGTCTCCTCGCCGCTGTACCGCTACCTCACGGCGGGGGACAAACTGCTGGCCATCGGCGGGCTGGCGGGGGTGGTGTGGGTCTTCGCGCCGCTGCGGATCCCTCGCTCCACGCGGCTGCTGATGCTCGTCCTCGCCGGGGCGCAGGCGGCGCTGACGGTGGTGCTCGTCCGGCTCTTTGCGGTGCAGATGTCTCAGCCCGGCGCCGGGGAGTGGCTCCGCTCCCTCCGCGGCGGGGTGTGGACGCCGTGGCTGGTCTCCGGGGCGTTCGCCCTGGGGGCGGCGCTGCTGTTCGCCTTCGTGCGTTCGACGGAGCGGGTCACGCTGCGGCTGAGCGTGGTGGCGGCGGTGGCGGCGGTGACGACGTGGGCCGCGGCGACGAGCTGGTTCGTCCCGCCGCAGGTCTTCAACTACCGCGACCGTGAGGCCGCGGGGGAGATCACCGCGGTGTACGCCCCGATCCCCTGGTCGCCGAACCAGCGCGACACGCGGCTGGACCTGGTGGACCCGGGGTTCACCCGCGCCCAGGGGCTGGCGGGGATCAAGAACGCGGCGGCGCTGAAGGCCAAGGCGGACCACCCCGCCAACGCGGAGCGCAGCCCGCGGTACATCCTCGGCACCGACTCGCTCGGCCAGGACATCCTGAGCCAGATGCTGCACGCGTGCCGGCTGTCGATCTCGATCGGGCTGGTCTCCACGGGGATCGCGGTGCTGATCGGGGTGACGCTCGGGGCGCTGATGGGGTACTTCGGCGGGGCGGTGGACACGATCCTGTTCCGGGTGGTCGAGGTGTTCATGGCGGTGCCGGTGCTGTTCCTGCTGGTGGTGGCCGCGGGCGTGCTGCCGTCGGAACTGCGCTCGACGTACGTGATCATGGCGATCATCGGGTGCTTCACGTGGACGGGCTTCGCGCGGTTCACCCGGGCGGAGTTCCTGAAACTGCGCAACCAGGACTTCGTGCAGTCGGCGATGGCGGCGGGGCTGCCGCTGCGGTCGGTGATGTTCCGGCACATGCTCCCCAACGGCGTGACCCCGGTGCTGGTGGACGCCTCCTTCGCGATGGCCTCGGCGATCCTGTTCGAGGCGATCCTGTCGTACCTCGGCCTGGGCCCGCCGGACCAGGCGTCGTGGGGGCGGCTGCTGAGCGAGGCGACCACGCAGATCGGCAAGTTCGTGCCGCACCTGGCGATCGCGCCGGGCGCGGCGATCTTCCTCACCGTGCTGAGCTTCACCCTGATCAACGAGGCGCTGCGCGACGCCATCGACCCGAAACTCAAGAAGGCCCGCGTCTAGCCCCTTTCATCAATCATCATGACGACCGCTCCCGCCAACACCTCCACGTCCCGATCCCCGGCCGCGGCGCCCGTCGGCCGCGTCCGCCCGCCGCTGGACGAGAACAAGCCGCTGATCCGCGTGAACGACCTGGCCGTCTCGTTCGACAACGGCGCGGGCCCGCGCGTGCAGGCGGTGGACGGCGTCCGGCTGAGCATCTACCCGCGGCAGACGCTCGCGGTGGTCGGCGAGTCGGGGTGCGGCAAGTCGGTGACGGCGATGAGCACGCTGCACCTGATCCCCCGCCCGCCGGGGCGCTTCGACCGCGGGGAGATCATCTTTCAGACCGACGAGGGGCCGCGCGACCTGCTGACGATGAGCGAGCGGGAGATCCGGCGGATCCGCGGCAACGAGATCGCCATGATCTTCCAGGAGCCGATGACCTCCCTCAACCCGGTCTTCACCATCGGCGACCAGATCACCGAGGCGATCCTGCTGCACCAGGACGTCACGCCGCAGCAGGCCCACGAGGTCGCCCTGCAGGCGATGCGCGACGTGGGGATTCCGGAGCCGGAGCGCCGGATCAAGCAGTACCCGCACCAGTTCTCGGGCGGCATGCGCCAGCGCGTCATGATCGCCATGGCGCTGGCGTGCCGGCCGAAGCTCCTGCTGGCCGACGAGCCGACGACCGCGCTGGACGTGACCATCCAGGCCCAGATCCTGGACCTGCTCAGCCAGCTCAAGCGTGAGCGGCAGATGGGCGTCATGCTCATCACCCACGCCCTGGGCGTGGTGGCCGAGAACGCGGACGTGGTGTGCGTGATGTACGCCGGGCGCGTCGTCGAGTACGCCAACGTCTTCGACCTGTTCGACAACCCGATGCACCCGTACACCCGCGGGCTGCTCGCCTCCATCCCGGACATCGGGACGACGGTGGACCGGCTGGTCACCATCCGCGAGGTCGTGGACAACCCGGCGGAGTTCACCAAACTCCCCGGGGCGGAGAAGGGGATCCGGCCGTGGTGGCCGTGGCACGACCCGCCGAAGGACCTCGCCCCGGAGCCGGGGCCGGCGGGGGATTACTACCTCCAGGAAGTGGCCCCGAACCACTGGGTGGGCGTCTGGCGCACCGAGGCGGTCAAGGGGCACCAGAGCCGTCCGCCGGACCTGTCGTACCGCATCCAGGACGACCCCACCGCCCGGACGGAGATCCGGCCGTCGGCCTGAGATGGGCTGGCGTTCCCGCCCTACGTTTTCAACAAACCGATCCGGAAGGCCGAGCGGCGTGTGGGTGGTCTTGGCAGTCGGGGTGGGGACTGGACGTCAGGTTGATGTGTGATGCAAGTGGCGTCTGGGGCGTGAGTTATGGCATGTTGCCGCGGCGTGGAGTTGCGGGCGGGGTTTCGAGCGCGGCCGAACCTCTGAAATGAGGTGGGTTTTCCACACTTCTCCCACCAGGTCGTGACGTGTTGCAGGGCGCCGCATCGAGCCTCCGATAACCAATGACCATGCGGACGCTGATCCTGGCAGACCGGTCATTCGCCCTGCGTGAGCAGCCCATGCTCTCGCGGCTGGAGGTCGGGCTCGCCGGCGAAGGGGTCCGCGTGGTGCAGGCGGTGCCGGAGGAGTGCCTGCCCGCCGTCTCGCCGACGGTCGTCTCGCCGGTGATCGGGTACGAGGAGGGGATGGGGCGGCTGACGAGGCGGGGGCGGGCCCGGCGGCTCGCGGCGGCGACGGCCGCGGCGATGGATGTGAGTTCCTCGCTGGAGGAGCCGTGGCTGGATGTGGTGCACTGCTTCGGGTACCCGGCGTGCGACCTGGCGGTGGAGGTGGCGCGGCAGACGGGGGCGGCGGTGGCGGTGGAGGTGTGGAGCGGGGAGACGATCGTGCGGGCGCGGGAGTTGATGGTCGCCCGCGCCGGGCGGGCGGGGGAGCCGCCGGCGGCGCTCTTCGCGGCGGGGAGCGCGGTGGCGCGGGAGATCGGCGGGCGGGCGGCCGCGGCGACGCTGCCGATCGAGGTGACGCCCTGGGGGGTGCACGCCTCGCCGATGCAGCGGCCGCCGATCGACCTGGCCGGGCCGGTGTCGGCGGCGGTGTTGCTGGACGGGGTGGATGCGCGGGCGGTGCACGCGCTGCTGGACGGGCTGGGGGACCTGGCGGCGCGGTACCCGAACCTGCTGCTGTTCTTCGATGCGGATGGGGCGGCGCGGCTGCGCGGCGGGCACGGGGTGTGGAAGCGGGCCAAGGCGCTGGGGATCCTGGACCGCCTGTCGATGGTGGGGTCGATGGAGGGGCACCGCGAGCCGATCCTGCACGTGGACATGCTGCTGCAGCCGGAGGCGGTGGGGGCGCACCACAGCCTGACGCTGGACGCGATGGCGGCGGGGGTGGCGGTGGTCGCGCGCGAGGACGCGCTGGTGGATCACCTGATCGACGGGAGGACGGCGTCGCTGGTGCGGCAGGGGACGGCGGAGGAGTGGTCCGCGGCGATCGAGCGGCTGATGAAGGACCCGCAGCGGACGCAGAGCCTGCGCGCCTCGGCGCGGGAGTACGTCCGCGAGCTGCGTTCGGCGATGCGGCACGTGGAATCGGTGCAGCGCGGGTACGAGCGGCTCGCCGCGATGCGGGCGGCGGTGTGATTCGGCCGCGGCGCGTGCTAGGCTAGACCCGTGGGCCGATTGCCGTTCAATCCGAGCAGGATGGTGGGGCCGCCGCCGATCCCCGGCGAGGGGGACGGCGCCGCGAGCGGTGGCGGTGGGGGGGGCGGTCGGCCGCTGACGGTGACGCAGCTCGGGGGGCTGATCGACTCGGCGCTGCGGGAGGGGCTGCCGCGGAAGGTGCGGGTGGTGGGGGAGGTGAGCAACTTCAAGGAGCGGGGGCACTGGTACTTCGACCTGAAGGACGCCGGCGCGGTGGTGAGCTGCGTGATGTGGGAGTCGGCGGCGCGGAAGGTCGTGGGGGCGGGGGGCGGGTACAGGCCGGAGCCGGGGCACGAGGTGGTGGTGACGGGGCGGGTGGAGTTCTGGGCTCGCGGGGGGCGGACACAGTTTTATGCGGAGAAGATCGAGCCGGTGGGGGCGGGGGCGCTGGACCTTGAGTTCCGGCGGCTGTGCGAGGAGCTCAAGGGGCTGGGGTGGTTCGACCCGGAGCGGAAGCGGCCGCTGCCGCGGATGCCGCGGAAGGTGGCGGTGGTGACGAGCCGGACGGGGGCGGCGCTGCAGGACGTGCTGGACACGATGCGGCGGCGGTGCCCGGCGGTGGGGGTGGCGCTGGTGGACGTGCGGGTGCAGGGGGAGGGGGCGGCGGCGGAGGTGGCGCGGGCGCTGGGATGGCTGAGCCGGCGGGGGGCCGCGCTGGGGATCGACGCGGTGCTGCTGACGCGCGGCGGGGGATCGAAAGAGGACCTGTGGACGTTCAACGAGCGCATCGTCGCGGAGGCGATCGTGCGGTGCTCGCTGCCGGTGGTCGCGGCGATCGGGCACGAGACGGACACCACCATCGCGGAACTGGTGGCGGACGAGCGGTGCGCGACGCCGACGCAGGCGGCGATGCGGCTGACGCCGGACACCGCGGCAATGCTGGAGCAGGTGGACCACCTCGCGGCGAGGCTGCGGATGGGGGTGCTGCGGCAGTTGCGGCACGAGCGGGAGCGGCTGCGGTCGGCGGCGCGGCACCCGTTCCTGGCGGACCCGCGGGCGCGGGTGCGCGAGGGGGAGCGGGCGGTGGACGCGATGCGTCGGCGGCTGGTCGCGGCGGTGCGGGAGCGGGTGGGGGGCTCGGCGCGGCGGCTGGAGCGGCTGTCAGGGCGGCTGGAGCGGCACCGGCCGGCGACGGTGCACGCGCGGCGGGAGGCGCAGGTGGCCGCGCTGAGCGAGCGGCTGGCGGGGGCGCTGCGGACGCGGCTGGAGCGGCTGGCCATGGAGGTGGACAGCGCGGAGCGGGCGCTGGAACTGGTCGGGCCGGTGAGCGTGCTGCGGCGGGGGTTCTCGTGCACGCTGCGGGCGGATGGCACGGTGGTGCGGTCGGTGAGCGAGGTGCAGACGGGGGAGGCGCTGCGGACGCGGGTGCTGGACGGGACGTTCCTGTCGGTGGTGGTGGAGGGGCAGGCCGCGGCGGACCAGTTGGCTCGGGAGGGAGCGGCTGCGGCGGAGCGAACGACACAGAAGCGTGCGACGAAGGGGCGAGGGGGGAAGGGAGGGAAGAAGATGATCGTGGCGGAGCCGGGGCTGTTCGACGGGGAGTAGCAGGGGCCGGGGCGAGTCTCAGCAGGAGCGGCGGCGGCGGCGCGAGAAGGGGTTTTACCCTGAAAGATGTTGGGCGGTTGTCAAGGTGGTGGGGGGGGAGTGGCCGCCACAGGGTCGTGGACGACTCAGAGGTGGGCCGGGCCGGTAGCGGGTCAGGCGCCGGGGTGGGTGGCGCGGCGGGTGCGGACGCCGGCCCAGTAGGTCTCGAGGCAGGCGGCCTGGGCGTCGGTGAGTTGCCGGAGGCCCTCGAAGGGGGCGCGCCAGATGTCCCAGGAGCGGATGGGGTCGCAGGGGAAGGGTTCGCTGCGCTCGGAGGCGTCGGCGTCGGGGACGGGCTCGGGGCCGGAGCCGGGCGTGGATGTGCCGCGGCGGCGGCCGATGACGATGCGGCCGCAGAGGGCGGGGGTGGCGCGGTCGTCGGTCATACGCGTGACGAGCCAGACGACGTCGCCCTCGCGGAGGGAGGCGAGGGCTTCGCCGGCGTGGGGGGCCAGGCCGCGGGGCGCGCCCAGGCTGGAGGCCGGAACAAAGGCGATCGTGTGCATGGGCTCGGTCCCCGGGCCCCCGGTCCCCAGGGGCGATGCTAGGGGTTCGCGCAACAGGACCGATGAGCGCTGTGTGAAAGCACGCGCGGCGCTCGGGGGTTGGGAGTGGGGGAGGGGGGAAGTGGGGGGCGGGGCTACGCTGGCGCGGGATGGTCGTGCGGTGGGTGCAGGATCACTGGCCGGCGCTGCTGTGGGGGGCGGGGGCGTTTGTCGTGATGCTCGCGGCAGCGCTGGTGCTGGCGCCGATGCTGATCCTGAGGATCCCGCCGGACTACTTCTCGCACGAGCGGCGGCCGCCGCGGTGGGGCTCGCAGCGCGGGCGGGCGGTGCGGTGGGCGGTGGTGGCCGCGCGGAACGTGCTGGGGTACCTCTGCATCATCGCGGGGGTGGCGATGCTGGCGCTGCCGGGGCCGGGGCTCCTGACGCTGCTGATCGGGTTCCTGCTGGTGGACTTTCCGGGGAAGTACCGCGTGGAGAAATGGGTGGTCTCGCGGCGGCGAGTGCTGAGGGCGATCAACTGGTTCCGGAGGAGGCGGGGGAGGGGGGAGTTGGTGGTGTAGCCGCTACCGGCTTCGACGACCAAGTTGTTGGCCTTGTGTCGGTCCTACTTGATCTGGATCAGAAAGAATCTGGCTCGGTCCGCATAAATGTGCATCAGCCCTCTGCCGATCTGCGCCGCCCTTAGCGGTCCATTCCGGGGGGAAGCCTCTCCGCCCAAGTTGTCTCTCCAGCGTCCCTCCGCTTTCTTCCCCCCCCTCCCCCATTCTCTCCCCTCTCTCGGTGTATTCGACGATCAAGTCTGTGCAACAGCCCGCCGTTGTCCCGCCTGTTCCGGGGGCGGCAATGCCCATTTGGGGGTTATGATCGCAAACTCAAGGGACGCGATGCGTGCTTGAGCTTCGCGCGCGGAGCGACGCGCATGGCTCTCGGAGCGACGAAGATGGCTGGTGGAGCCTCCCGTACGGCTCTTGGAGCAGCCAGTATGGCTCTTAGAACCCCTAACACAATGGCACGCGGATTGCTCTTGGCCATGTGGTGCAAGGAGGCACACCCATGGCCAAGCCACTGCTGGATGACGAACTGTGGACGCTGATCGAACCTCTCATTCCCGTCAAACCGCGGCGAAAGCGCCATCCCGG